>Ga0316202_10000025_pt1 | contig 376876 bp, 334 predicted proteins | sample 3monrhotite_MG_FD_204934 | JGI IMG/M metagenome (GOLD analysis project Ga0316202, IMG submission 204934) | Microbial mat bacterial communities from mineral coupon in-situ incubated in ocean water Damariscotta River, Maine, United States -... | ecosystem: Environmental > Aquatic > Marine >...
GTTTGTCCACCTTTACCATCTTTAACTACTATTTTCCAATAATAATTAGTTGAAGCGCTAAGTGTTGGCGTTACAAAACTAGTTGTACTCTGATTTGTTGGTGTTACTGCTGCAAGAGTTGGATCTGTACCAAAATAAAGATCATAGGTTAATATGTCTGAAGTATCCACATCATCTGCTGTCCATTGTAAAGTTGCTGTTGCGGTTTGCACAACTCCATTTAACACAGGACTCACAAGCTCTGGCGAAAAAGGTAAATGATTTAATACACCCTCTCCATAGGTATAAAACTTATATACTGATGAATAACTGCTTGAATCCTCACCATCTGTGGCTTTTACTCTCCAGTAGTATGCAACATCTTCCACTAATGGAACTGATTGTGTTAAACTTGTTCCATTAAATGTTTGTTTGCCTTGTGTAAACGCACTGTTCTCGGCTACTTCTATTTGGTATGTAATTACATCTCCAGTATCAGAATCAGTTGAAGCATTCCATTTACAGGTAACGGGATTATCGATACACAATAAATTATTTGTTGGATATACTAGTGCTGGAACCGTTGGCGCATGATTTACTGGCAGCGGTGTTGTTCCGCCTCCGCCTCCACAAGACCATACTAATGAGCTTAATGCTAGGGTATATATTATTTTTTTCATCTTAATTATTGTTTTATTATTTTCAAAGTTACTGGACTCTTTAACTGTATTTTTGCAATATACATTCCTGTTGGTTGATTTTCAATATTTAAATGAACTTTACCATACGAAATCGGATATGTTTTTGTTGAAATTAGTTGAGATTGTATACTATACAATTCAATAACTACTTCTTTTTGAGCTACAGGTAAAGAAATTTCAAAAGCCCCATTACTTGGATTTGGATAGGCTATTATGCCATCTAACAATTCTACTGTTTTAGAATAAACTCCCTCACAAGATTTAGCTGTTTTTACCTCAATTAAATCTCCATGTTTTACATCAACATTAAATTGAGATGAATTTGTAGTAAAGGTTTCCTCACCATTCACATAAATATCAAATGGAGCCGTTCCTTTTTCAATCTGTATAGCAGCTTTCCCTGAGACAACACTTGATTTTCCTGATATGGATGTACCTGCAATAACTTCAACATCAAAACATTGTACAAATGTTTCTCCCGTAACAGCTATACAGACGGTATAAATAGCTGGAGGTAAATTTATAGCTAATACGTCATTAGTATTGTTAAAGGTATAATTAGCGCTATTAATTGTTGTTGTATAAGTATAAGCAGCCGTTGCAGAAATTGAAATTTGTCCATTATTTTTATTTGGACACGTTTCACTTGTAACTTCTATGCTAAAATTATTAGATGGCAATGTGAAACAACCTGTAGCATCTACTAAAGTTCCTAGTGGTGTGTTGGCACATACATCTTTATTGTTCATAACGCCATCACTATCATCATCTAATTGACTGTCTGAACATCCATCTGTATTTACAGCTTCTCCTGTTGGAGTATTTGAGCATAAATCTAAATTATTCATAATATTATCGCTGTCATCATCTAATTGTGATTCTCCACAACCCTCTGTATTTACGGTTTCTCCTGTTGGAGTATTAGCACATACATCTAAACTGTTTTGAATTCCATCATTATCATCGTCTAATTGCCCATTTGAACAACCATCTGCATTTACAACCTCTCCTGCTGGAGTATTTGGGCATAAGTCAATTGCGTTGTCAACACCATCTCCATCAGTATCTCCTGTTGGTGTTAAATCACAACCATCTGGTATTCCATCATTATCAGTATCTATTGTATCATCAAAACCTGAGCAAACATCACAAGCATCTCCTACGTCATCATTATCAGCATCTTCTTGACCTGAATTTGCAACAGTTGGACAATTATCAATAGAATCAAGAATTCCATCTCCATCGGTATCTGTGTTTTCTTTATCTGCTGTAATTTCAAAACTATCAACGGTCCAACGTGTTGGTGCACCATTAGAATAGTATTTGAAAGCTAAATAAACTGTTCCTGTAATTGTGCTAATATCTACATTTGTAAAAGGGTAAATTATTTCTGTAGTAGTATCATTATGTATTAAAGTAGGTATCCCTGGTACAGTTAACCACGTAAAATTTCCTGGATTTCCTGCTCCGTCATAATCTGAAGAATATACTAAATCTAATGGACTTGTCCCATAAGCAGCACTGGTGTAAAAACTTAATTTTTCACCTGTTTCAGCATCAAAATCAATTGGGTTATTGGTAATTAGCCAATCTTTACTTGCTACATCTTCTTGGTAACCATTGATTCCATAAGAACCTGAATTATTTTCTCCAAAAGTAGGTGTGCACTCCCAATTTTTGTTACTAGCTTCATTGTATGCAAAGAATTTTGTATTTGCGCAATCATCAAAATATTCTTCAATTAAAATTTTTGGACCAACTAAAGTAGTAACATTAAGTGGTGCACTAAAATCAGAATAATTAGAAGCTGCATCTCTTGCTTTAATTGTTATGGTATAACTTGTTTCAGGAACTAAATTTGTGAGTGATATTAAAGTTGAAGTTGTTGCTTGCTTATAAATACCATTTATGTACACTAAATAATCATAAACTCCAACATCATCAGTTGAAGCATTCCAACTAACATCAAACGATTTAATAGCTATATTTGAAGCTGTTAAATTTGTTGGTACAGTTGGTGCTTCTGTATCAGAAGAACCACCCATATTCCATTTATCTTCAGCTGTTAAACCTCCCCAAATTAAAGTTGCTAAATAAGGATTGTCAATAAATGGGTTTCTATTCATTTGTATTCCTGAAAGCACTTCATTTTTGTTTGCTTCAAATGGAGAAACAGGATCTTCAACATTCCATTGTAAAAATAAATTTATCATATTTGGATCCATATTATTTATAGTTCCAAAACCAACATTTATGGGTAAACATTTAGTTTCTGAAATTTGTGCTCCAGTTCCATGGTAACGCATATACATGTACATTACAGATCTTGCAACATCTCCTTTCCATTCATCACCAGGATACCAACCGCCATTGGTTGAAATAATTCCTGAATTACCACTGCTATCTGTAAATTTATTATTGCTTCTTTTAGAATTCCAACTTTGGTCTACAGCGTGTAAATTATAAACATCGGTTCCAGGCCCAGGCTCACTAGTAACAAGAGATGGTATTGCTAATGATTTTGCGAATATATGCTCTCTATTCCATCGTCCTGCAGTAAATGTTCCTCCTGCCGTTAAGGTTTTTGACCTAGTTCTGTCTGTGTCTGAATTTCCATCAGTATCATCAAATCCATAAATTAGCAACACATTTGAGCTAATAGTTGGGTCTTCTTGAGATTGTTGGCAAGCGTCCCAAACATCAACTGGAGATCCTGTATAAGGAATTCCAACATGAGTGTTTGTAATTTTAGTAGCTAATTCTTCAAATAGCACAGAGCCCGTTGTATTTAAATTTACATCTGCGTAATATGGGGGTATTGTTTGTGCGTAAAATGGCACAGTTACTAAGAAAAGTAAAAGATAGTGTAATGTTTTTTTCACGTTATAAAATTTTATAACTACAAACTTATTATTAATTTGGGTAAAAAAATAATAATGTGGATAATAATCCTAATGAAAAAGAAGATTTAAGTTAATAATTTATTTTATGATATTTATTGTATAACTCTCTAAAAAAATAGGAAACTCATAAAATCATGTTAGTCAATGCTTAACAATGAATGATGTTCGTTTATAACAATAAAATTTAATTTAATGAAGATGGAGTTTCAGTAACTTCATCTTTATTTTTTTCATTTTCAAGTCTACTTTCTAATTCAGCTTGAAACTCTTCCATAACTGGTTTTACGGTACTTTCAGGAATATCAGCCACTCTAATATACATTAAACCATCAATAGCATTATTAAACTTAGGATCAACGTTAAATGCTACAAGTCTTGCGTTTTGTTTTACATATTTTTTAATTAAAACTGGTATGCGTAATGCACCGGGTTCAATTTCATCAATTATTTTATCAAATTTATTCATATCAGCTTGTGTAGCATCAAAAACAAAATCTTTATCTGCATCTTTTAGTTTTACTTTATATTCTTTTTTGGGATGAATATATTGCGCAATATAAGGGTCGTAATAATGAGATTTCATAAACTCAATCATTAACGATTTTGAAAAATTTGAAAACTGATTGCTAATACTTACCCCACCAATTAAATATTTATACTCGGGATAGTGTAATGTGATATTTACAATTCCTTTCCAAAGTAAAAACAAAGGCATTGGTTTTTGCTGGTATTCTTTAATAATAAAAGCGCGTCCCATTTCAATTGAATTTTCCATCATAGCAAATAACTCTGGCTCAAATTTGAAGAGTGTTTGAACATAGAACCCTTCAATTCCGTATTTTTTATAAATATTTTTTCCCAATCCCATTCGGTAAGCACCCACTAATTTATTAGCTTCATTATCCCATAAAAATAGATGGTGGTAATAGCCATCAAATTTATCTAAATCTATAGATTCATTGGTTCCTTCTCCAACTTCTCTAAACGTAATTTCGCGCAAACGACCAATTTCAAACATAATGTTTGGAATTTTTTTACTTGGAGCAAAAAACACTTCATAATTTTTACTTTTAAGTAAACGACCATCATTATTCCGAAGTGTTTCAACTTCAAGAATTATTTTGTCAATATTTTTTTGACTTACAATTTTTTTAGGAGATTTTGTAATTTTTAAAGAAGGTGCAGACAAAGTCATTCTTCCTTTTTCAAACGGATTTGCCAACATATATGTTTTTCTACGAATAAAATCGCAAAATTCTTTGGTATCCTTATATTCTTCTTGATCTTTTACTTGTATAGGTTTTCCAATTCGAACTTTTATAACACGTCCTTTTTGTGATAACAATTCAGAAGGTAATTTAGCGGTTCTTAGTTTGCTGTTTAATTTTGATAAAACATAAAACAACGGACTGTTTTTCGCATGAAAATAAATGGGAATCACAGGTACTTTTGCTTTTTGAATTAATTTAATAGCACTTTCTTCCCATGGTCTGTCCACAATTAATTTTCCGTCTTTAAAGGTAGAAACTTCACCCGCTGGAAAAACACCTAAAGCGTTTCCTTCTTTAATATGTAATAAAGCACTTTTAATTCCTGCAACACTTGATTTTGAGTCTTTTCTGTCTTCAAAAGGGTTTACAGGCATTATAAAAGGTTGCATTGGTCCAATTCTGTGCAATAAAAAATTGGCAATAATTTTATAGTCTGGTCTTTTTTCAATCAATAATTTTAATAATAAAATACCATCAATACCTCCAAGCGGATGGTTAGAAACAGTTATAAAAGCCCCCTCTTTTGGGATTCTTTTTAGGTCTTCTTCGGGTATTTCAAAATTAATTTGTAAATCATCTAATAAGGCTGTAAAAAATTCTAAATCTTTTAAGTGTTTGTGTTTATTGTAAATTTTATTAATTGTAGAAATTCGAAGCACTTTCATAAGTAACCAACCAAAAAATGTACCTATAAATCCATATTTATTAAGGTTAATTACTTTTGCAATTTCTTTTGCAGTTACTAGGCTCATCCGTTTCAATTATTGAGAAATACAAAAATACGTAAAATTATTGCATCACCACTTGAACTGTTCCTTTTGTTGCTTGTTTTAACAGCACTTTTCCTTTTTGTTCAATTTCAGAAACTGCTATTTTAGTTGCATGTCTAATGGTATATAATGAAACATTTTCAACATAACTTAGTTGGTATTTTAATTCTAAATCCATCAAAAACTGTTTAAAATTGTTGAATTTATCTTCAATACATACTGAAAAACTTAATGCTGAATTTTGAATAAGATTTACTTTCAATTTGTTATTATGTAAAATTTTAAATAATTCACTTAAATTATTTTCAACCATAAAAGAAAAATCTAATGCTGATATTGAGACTAATATCTGGTTTTGTTTTAATATAAAACAAGGAGTTTCAGGTACTAAATCATGACCTTTTACTACGGTAGTTCCTTTGTTTTCAACAGTATAAAAAGAGCGCACATATAAAGGTATATTTTTATTTTCAAGTGGTTTTAATGTTTTTGGGTGTATAACAGAAGCACCATAAAAAGCCATTTCTATAGCTTCATGATATGAAATTTGCTGTAATAATTTTGCGGTTGAAAAATAACGAGGATCTGCATTTAAAACACCTTCAACATCTTTCCAAATAGTTAAACTTTCAGCATTTAAACAATAGGCAAATATTGCAGCGGTATAATCAGACCCTTCACGTCCTAATGTGGTGGTTTTTCCTTTTGAATTAGAACCTAAAAACCCTTGAGTAATATATAATTTATTAGGATTTAACCTTGAAATATTTTTTGATGTTTGCTCCCAATTTACAGTTGCATCTCGGTAATTTGAGTCTGTTTTTATATAATCACGTACGTCAATCCAATTGATTTCAATGTTGTTTTCATTTAAAAAAGCACTTACAATTTTAGTGGAAAGTAATTCTCCAAAACCAACTAGTTGATCATAAATAAAATTATAATCGGTAGATTTATTTTGAATTAAAAATCCGCTTAATTGACCAAAAAGTATTTCTACTTCAATAAAAATTGGATGACTTTTTTCTTCAAATAATTCATTTAAAATTTTTGAGTGGTAGTCGCTAACAAATTCAATTTTTTGAGGTAAATCAGCTGTTTTGTGAAAATATGAGTCCGTAATTTTTTCAAATGCATTGGTCATTTTTCCCATTGCCGAAATAACAATAAGCGTGTTTTTAAATCCTTCATGTTGTAAAACACGAAGCACATTTTTTACACTTTCAGCATCTTTTACAGATGCACCACCAAACTTAAAAATTTTCATTTTAAACTGTTTCTATATAATTTTTAATTGCTTGTTCGTTCATTTGTGCTGTGTTCCAGTCAATTAAAACAACTGCACCCGTTTTTTTGTAAAATTCTATTGCGGGTTTATTCCAATCTAAAACTACCCATTCAATGCGTTTTACACTTCTTTTAAAACCATATTCAATAACTTTTTTATACAAAGCACTCCCAATATTTAATCCTCGTTTACTTTTTGTGACAATTAAATCTTCTAAATGAATGGTGGGGCCTTTCCAAGTTGAATAACGTGGGTAAAATAATGCCATCCCTACAATTTCATTAGCTTGTTCAGCTACAAAAATTTTAAATAAAGGTGACTCTCCAAAACCATCTTTTTCTAAATCTGAAACAGTAACTATAACAGCATCAGGTTCATTTTCAAAATGAGCTAATTCTTTTATTAATTTTAATACAGATGACATATCTGTTTTTTTTCCTTCTCTTATATTAAAACTCATTTCAAAAAATATTTTTGTTTTTGCTAAAGTAAAAATCTTTAATTTAAGAATTTGAAAAACAAGACGCTTTTTAAAAAATATTTTCTCGATATTTGTGCAAACAAACAACTCAATACATTTATGCCAAACAAGAACCTTACTTTAGGAGAATTTATAATTGAAAATCAAAAACACTACAAATCAACTTCAGGAGAATTTAATAGATTAATTAGCTCTATTAAATTAGCCGCAAAAGTTGTAAATTATAAGGTAAATAAAGCGGGTTTAGTTGATATTACTGGTGATGCAGGTGAAACAAATATTCAAGGTGAAGATCAACAAAAATTAGATGTTTATGCCAATGATGTTTTTATGCAAACGCTTATAAACAGAGAAATTGTTTGTGGTATTGCAAGTGAAGAAGAAGATGAATATGTTACAATTAAGGGTAAACATGGAACAAATGAAAATAAATACATTGTATTAATGGATCCTTTAGATGGATCTTCAAATATTGATGTAAATGTTTCTGTTGGAACTATTTTTTCAATATATCGCCGTGTTACACCAATAGGCACACCGGTTGAAACAGTTGATTTTTTACAACGAGGAAACCAACAGGTAGCGGCAGGTTATGTTATTTATGGAACATCCACTATGTTAGTATTAACATCAGGTCATGGGGTAAATGGCTTTACGCTAAATCCTGCAATAGGGTCATTTTATTTATCGCATCCAAATATGAGTTATCCTGAAATTGGAAAAATTTATTCAATCAACGAAGGGAATTATGTTCATTTTCCACAAGGAGTAAAAGATTATTTAAAATATTGCCAAGAAGAAAAAGAAAACAGACCATATACATCACGTTATATTGGATCCTTAGTATCTGATTTTCACAGAAATATGATTAAAGGAGGTGTTTATTTATATCCTACAAGTACAAAAAACCCTCAAGGAAAATTACGCTTATTATATGAATGTAATCCAATGGCCTTTTTAGCTGAACAATCAAATGGTAAAGCAAGTGATGGATATATGCGAATTTTAGATATTAAACCTACCGAATTACACCAACGTGTTCCCTTTTTCTGTGGAAGCAAAACAATGGTTGATAAAGTTGAAGAATTTATGGCTAAATACCCTAAAGATGCAGACTATGCAATCATAGAGGATTAAGGAAATTAGCTAGTATTTAAGGCATAACATAGGATATTCTAATATCACTATAAAAACATTCGATTTTTAAGATTTTTAAAAATGAGAATCGTTCGTTACCTTTGAGTATAATTAATTTTAAACTAAAACTACAATTATGGCTTTTGAATTACCAAAATTACCGTACGCTTATGATGCGTTAGAACCACATATTGATGCAAGAACTATGGAAATTCACCACAGCAAGCACCATGCAGGATATACCAACAATTTAAATAATGCTGTTGCTGGGACTGATTTAGAAGGAAAATCGATTGAAGATATTATAACAAATATAGATATGAATAATGCTGCTGTTAGAAATAATGGTGGTGGATTTTACAATCATACATTGTTTTGGAATGTGATGAACCCAGAAGGGAAAGGCTATTTATCAGGCGAATTAAAAGATGCTGTTGTAGCTGAATTTGGTTCAGTTGATGCTTTTAAAGATGCTTTTGCAAAAGCTGCAGCAACTCGTTTTGGTTCAGGTTGGGCTTGGTTATGTGTTCATAAAGGTGGAAAAGTAGAAATTTGTTCTACTCCAAATCAAGACAATCCATTAATGCCAGGAGTTAGTTGTGGAGGTTTTCCAATTTTAGCATTAGACGTTTGGGAACATGCTTATTACTTACATTACCAAAACAGAAGACCAGATTATATTAATGCATTTTTTAATGTCATTAACTGGAATTACGTTGAAAAATTATATGCAGAAAACAAATAAACGCTTTACTACTACCTAAAATTAACTTGAAAAACTCACCAAATTGGTGAGTTTTTTAAAAAAATTCTTTGTGGTTATTCTTTATACTTTAAAGGGCCATAATAATTCATTTGGGTTAAAATCCAATTCTTCCTATTTTCAATATATGTTGTTGATCTTGTTACTTTATATTTTCTAGGATTTGGCAAAATTGCAGCAATAGAAGCAGCTTCATAATTAGATAATTTGGCTGCTGGTTTTCTAAACCAATGCTGTGATGCAGCTTCAGCACCATAAATACCATTACCCATTTCAATACTATTTAAATACACTTCTAAAATACGCTCTTTACTCCAAAAAACTTCTATTAAAAAAGAAAAGTATACTTCAAAACCTTTACGAACATAGCTCCTTTGTGGCCATAAAAATACATTTTTAGCTGTTTGCTGTGTAATTGTACTTCCTCCTTTAATTCTTTTTCCTTTTTTATTTTTTTCGTAAGCTTTTTCCATAGCTTCTATATCAAAGCCGAAATGTTGCATAAATTTTTGATCTTCACTAACAATCACAGCTTTTGCTAAATTATCAGAAATTTCAGCTATGGGAACCCATTTATGATTAAAAGCCGCCTTTTCTCCTTTTGACCACTGCTCTATATTTCTAATCAACATAAGTGGTGTAAAAGGAACAGGAACCCACCTGAAAATTAGCACTGAAAATATTGACAGTATAAAAAAAGTAGCAATACTCTTTAAAATCCATTTTTTAATTTTTTTAAAAAAGCTTTTCATACTGTTTTTTTGAGTTAGTTTTTTAGGATGTTACTGAAAATCAGAACAAAAATATTCATTTATTAATTGTCTTTTTAAAAAAAGTATAAAAGTTGATTTTTCAGAAAAAAATAATTGAGGTGTTTTTTAGATTAGCACTTACTTTTAAGTACTTTAGCACCTCAAAATTTATGCTAGTTAATTATGTTAACATCACATTTAGGTGAATTATTTGCTTTATTAACTGCCGTTTTTTGGACTGCAACAAGTTTATCTTTTCAACAAGCCACAAGAAGAGCCGGATCACTATCTGTTAATGTCTTACGCTTAATAATTGCTTTTTTAATTTATGCGATCATATCTTATTTTTCAAGAGGTTTGTTTTTACCTTTTGATGCTTCTGCGCATCAATGGATTTGGATGTCAATATCCGGATTGATTGGATTTGTTTTTGGAGATTATTTTCTGTTTAAATCGTATGAGTTAATTAGCGCTAGAATTTCCATGTTAATTATGTCATTAAGTGCTCCATTAGCTGCTTTTATTGGATGGCTGTTATTAGGGGAAACTATGAATTTCATCTCCATTATTGCAATGATTATAACCGTTTTTGGTATTATGATGGTGATTACAGAAAAAAAGAAATTAGACGATATAAAAGCTGGAATAAAAAGTAAAAAAATTCAATTTTCATTTTCTCCTAAAGGAATGCTATTTGCATTATTTGGATCTATCGGACAATCATTAGGATTGGTTTTAAGTAAATATGGAATGCAAGACTACAATGTTTTTGCAGCAACTCAAATTCGAATAATTGCAGGAGCTATTGGATTTGTAATTTTAATTTCATTCATAAAAAGATGGCCTAAAGTTAAGCAAGCCGTAACGGATTCTATCTCCATGAAATTTATAGCAATTGGCTCTGTTTTTGGTCCTTTTTTAGGTGTTTATGTCTCTTTGTTAGCTGTAAAATATACAACCGTAGGAATTGCCTCAACCATCATGGGGATTATACCAGTTTTAATTATTCCTCCTGCTATTTTACTTTACAAAGAGAAAGTAACTTTAAAAGAAGTTATTGGCGCTTTTATAGCGCTGGGTGGAATTGTATTGTTTTTTATTTAAGAAGCATTTATTACAATACCAATAAACCGTTTGCCCTCAAAACTTGAATAGGTTTTGAATACCAAAATAACTCAAAATCTTCAAAATGATTTTCGAAATCTGATTTTAATTCAGAAAAAGTAAAAGAATATTTTTCTGTAATAGCTAATTTTTCTAAACTATTTAAAAGCCATTCTCCTTTTTCAGCTTCCAAAGAAATTTCAAAATTCTCACTATTAGTATGAAAAATTAATTGAAGCTTGTGTTTGCTTTTTTCTCTTTTAGATTTTGTAAATTCTGAAATTAGAGGTGTTTCACCTAACCAATATATTTTAGCGGAAGGTTTTGTACTAAAATTAGCTTCATCTTCAAAACAAGAAATAATAAAATCATCTTTTATTGTAGTCTTTGGAATTTTAAATTCAAACCACTCTTGCAAAGGCAGTTCAAAACCAATTCCATTCATAAAATTATAGATAGATTTTTTTAACCCGAAGCTAAATTTATCGTGATTAATTCCTGTTTTATCTTTAAAATCTACATCATTATTCGCAAAAGAAATGTTTTTATACTGAGGTACAATACCATATTCCGAAGGATTTAAACCAATTGGGCTGTGTGTTGTAAGCGCAAATTGATGCCAAAACCCAGATTGAATACAACCTAATTCAAACAATTGCCTTACCATTTCTAAACTATCTACCGTTTCTTGAATTGTTTGCGTTGGAAAACCATACATTAAATAGGAATGCACCATCACGCCAGCTTCCGTAAAATTACTAGTAACTTTAGCAACTTGCTCAACCGTTACCCCTTTTTTAATTAAAGCTAATAACCTATCTGAAGCAACTTCCAATCCTCCAGAAACGGCAATACAACCTGAGGTTTTTAACAGTAAACATAAGTCTTTAGTAAAGCTTTTTTCAAAACGAATGTTTGTCCACCACGTTACATTTAATTTCCGCTTCATAATTTCAATGGCAAGTTCTCTCATTAAGGCAGGTGGCGCTGCTTCATCAACAAAATGAAATCCAGTTTCACCAGTTTGCGCAATCATTTGCTCCATTCTATCTACCAATAATTTTGCGGTAACGGGTTCATATAGTTTAATATAATCGAGTGAAATGTCACAAAAAGTACATTTTCCCCAATAACAACCATGAGCCATGGTCAATTTATTCCAACGTCCATCACTCCATAAACTATGCATTGGATTTGCAATTTCAATCACAGAAATATAGTTTTCTAACAATAAATCAGAATAATCAGGTGTGCCTAAATCTGCTTGTTTGTAATCATCTTTAGGCGAAGAATTATGGTAAATAACCATTTCGTTTTCCTTAGAAAATGTTCTTTTAAACTTTTTAAAATTTGGATTTTCTGAAGTCGGGTTTATCACGTTTGAAAGCAATAATTCAACAGGTAATTCTCCGTCATCTAGCGTAATAAAATTGAAGAAATCAAAAACACGAACGTCTGTTAAGCTTCTTAATTCTGTATTTGGAAAACCACCACCCATGGTTATCTTAATTTCAGGGTGTTTTGCCTTAATATATTGCGCACAGCGAAATGCACTGTATAAATTTCCGGGGAATGGTACTGAAAAACACACTAATTTTGGTTTAATTTCTTGTAATTTATCTTCTAAAATTTTTAAAGTTATAGTATCAATATATGACTGTTTATTTTGCAAACTTTCATACAATTCATCAAAATTATTGGCACTTTTCCCTAAGCGTTCAGCATAACGGCTAAATCCAAAATTTTCATCAATACATTCCACTATAAAATCTGATAAATCTTCTAAAAATAATGTGGCTAAATGTTTTGCTTTGTCTTGAATTCCCATAGAACCAAAAGCCCAATCCAACTCTTCTAATTGAACAAATCTTGAAGCCCTTGGGAGAAAATTATCGGAGCAAATTTGACGCGCAAAAGTTTGATTCTTCCCTTGTAAAAAAGCGATTACGGGTTCAATATTTTTTAAATATTCATTTCTTAACGTATAAATTCTTTGTGCATTATAGGATCCTAATTTTTTATTTTCAAAAGATATATTGAATACTTCTTGTAGTTTATTCTTTGAAAAAAGGGCTAAAATTACTTCAATCCCCAAATCCATTTGAAATGAATTTATCTTTTTAGTATTCAAAAACCCTTTTAAATAAGCCGTAGCCGGATAAGGTGTATTTAACTGTGTAAAAGGCGGTGTTATAAAAAGGATTTCTTTCACAATAGTTATATATGTTTAATATTTTTTTAGATAAATCTAATAGGCTCTTGCGTCACTGCCTTCGTAAAAATTAATAAAGGCATCATTAACAACACGGTTACCTCCCGGTGTTGGATAATCACCGGTGAAATACCAATCACCTAAATGATTTGGACATGCTTTGTGTAAGTTTTCAACCGATTGATATATAATTTCAACTTCAGCATTAATATCTTCTGTTTTTAACATTGTTGCAATTTTATCTGAAATATGAGCATCATTAAACGGTGCATAAATTGCAGTAACGGCATTTTGTATTTCAGTATCTTGTAAATGTTTTTGATTTTTACAATTCGCATAAACTTCTTCAACAATATGATATTGATTGGTATCTTTTAGCAATTCTAAAGCTGCTCTAAAAGCAATAAAATCACCTAGTTTTGCCATGTCAATTCCATAACAATCTGGATAACGAATTTGTGGTGCAGAGGACACAATAATGATTTTTTGAGGATTTAACCGATCCAAAATTTTAATAATACTTTTCTTTAAAGTAGTTCCCCTAACTATACTATCATCAATAATTACTAAATTGTCAGTTGGTTGCACAATGCCGTAAGTAACATCATATAAATGCGCTACTAAATCATCTCTGCTGTTATCATCTGCAATAAAAGTACGCAACTTAGCATCTTTAATAGCTAGTTTTTCAATTCGAGGTCTTTCTGATAAAATTTCTTTTACTTTTTCAACGGATAAACTTCGTTGACCTTTTAAAATAACTTCAGCTTTTTGCTGATTTAAAAAATCTTCTGCTGCTTCACGCATTCCATAAAAAGAAGTTTCAGCAGTGTTAGGAATGAATGAAAACACCGTATTTTTAATGTCATTATTTATTTTCTCCAATATTTGAGGGAATACAAATTTTCCTAAATTTTTTCGTTCAGTATAAATATCGGCATCACTACCTCTTGAAAAATAAATACGCTCAAATGAGCATGATTTTTGTGGTAGAACTTCTTTAATTTTATCAATTGTTATTTTCCCGTTACGCTTAATAATTAAAGCATGTCCTCTTTCAATTTCATGAACATCTTCAATAGCAACATTAAAAACAGTTTGTATTACGGGGCGTTCAGAAGCCACAACTACTACTTCATCATCTTTATAATAAAATGCAGGTCTAATCCCAGCAGGATCGCGCAGTACAAAAGCATCTCCATGGCCTAATAAACCAGCCATTGCATAACCACCATCCCAATTTTTAGCGGATTTTTTTAATATTTTTTTTATGTTTAAGCGTTTTTCAATTAAAGGCGAAGCTTCTTTTTTACTAACCCCTTTTTCGTTTTTAATTTTCACATACAATTTAGCAACCTCATCATCAATAAAATGACCCATTTTTTCCATCACTGTAACAGTGTCTGTCATTTCTTTCGGATGTTGTCCAATTTCAACCAAATCGTTAAACAAGCGTTTTGAATTGGTCATATTAAAATTCCCTGCAACCAATAAACTTTTATGCATCCAATTACTTTGGCGTAAAAATGGATGTACACTTTCAATGCTGTTTTTACCAAAAGTACCGTAACGCACGTGCCCTAAAAATAAATTACCTAAATAAGGTGTATTGTTATTTTGCCATTTAACATCATCAATTTTATCTGGGAAAGTTTCATTTAACTGATTGAGACGACTATTTATTTGCGCAAAGATATCTTGAATTGGTTGGTCTTCATTTGAACGTACCCGACTTATATACCTGGTACCTGGAGCTACATTAAATTTTATACTTGCTAAACCTGCACCATCTTGACCACGATTGTGCTGTTTTTCCATTAATAAGTACATTTTATTTAAACCATAAAAAGCAGAACCATATTTATCTTTATAAAATTGTAAGGGTTTCAATAATCGAACCATTGCAATACCACATTCATGTTTAATAGCGTCGCTCATTTTTTTAGTTGTATTAGTTGTAAAATTAAATAAAAAATTCCGCACAGTGGCGGAATTTATTTTAACTCAATTCAATATCAAATTGTGTTAACAATTTAAACTGTAATAATCGTTTCTCAATTTCTTCTTTTGATAAATTTTCCATTCGTTCTGTTCCAAATTTTTCTACACAAAATGAAGCTAAGTTTGAACCTGAAATAACGGCTCTTTTCATATTTTCAAATGAAATATCTCCTGATTTTGCAATATGACCAATAAATCCTCCAGCAAAAGTATCTCCCGCACCTGTTGGGTCAAAAACTTCTTCTAATGGCAATGCTGGCGCAAAAAACACATTTCCATTATTAAATAATAATGCACCGTGTTCCCCTTTTTTTATCACTACAAATTTAGGCCCCATTTTATGAATTTTTTGAGCGGCTCTTACTAAAGAATATTCACCTGAAAGTTGACGAGCTTCTTCATCATTAATCGTAATTACATCAATTTTAGCAATTACCTCCATCAATTCATCCAATGTATTATCCATCCAAAAGTTCATGGTGTCTAAAACCACTAATTTTGGACGCACAGGAATTTGCTTTATAACGGCCATTTGAACTGCAGGATGTAAATTTCCTAACATTAAAAAATCAGTGTTTTTAAATTCTTCTGGTACAACTGGATTAAAATTAGCTAATACATTTAAATCTGTAATTAAAGTATCACGTGTATTTAAATCATTGTGATATTTCCCTTTCCAAAAAAAAGTTTTCCCATCTTCAATTATCTCAATCCCATCGGTATTTATATTTTTCGCGTTTAATTTTTCTAAATATTCCTTTGGGAAATCGCCTCCAACTACAGAAACAATTCCTGAATTTACTCCAAACTGTGAAGCTGAAAGTGAAATATACGTTGCTGCTCCTCCTAAAATTTTATCCGTTTTACCAAACGGAGTTTCAATAGCATCAAAAGCAACCGTACCTACAACAAGTAATTTATTCATCTAATTTTAATTTCCGCGTATATTTTATTACGCATTATTTGTGTTTATATTTTTTTTTAACAATCGATGTGTTTATTTTTGCAAAAATAAGTTTAAAAAATGACTATCAAAGAAATACAAGAAGAAATTATAGAGGAGTTTTCCATGTTTGAAGATTGGATGGAACGATATGAATATATAATTGACCTTGGAAAATCACTTCCACTTATTAACGAACAATTTAAAATAGATGAAAATTTAATTGTAGGCTGCCAATCTAAAGTATGGTTATATTCTGAAATAGAAGATGATAAACTTAAATTTACGGCCGATAGTGATGCTATTTTAACCAAAGGAATTGTAGCTATTTTATTACGCGTTTTTAACAACCAAAAGCCTTCAGCTATTTTAGATGCTGACCTTTATTTTATTGATGAAATCGGATTAAAAGAGCACTTATCTCCAACGCGCGCAAATGGTTTAGTTTCTATGATTAAGCAAATTAAATTATACGCCTTAGCATTTCAATCTAAATTAAGTTAATTCATGTATATTTGCACTTATTTAGAATGAATATAAACAAAGATTATAGTAATGAGTAGTGAACGCGTAGAAGAATTAGGTGTTAAAATAGTTGAAATGTTAAAGACTATTTATGACCCAGAAATTCCAGTAGATATATATGAGTTAGGTTTAATATACGACGTTATGATTAGTGAAAACAATGACGTTAAGATTTTAATGACCTTAACTTCGCCAAATTGCCCAGTCGCTGAAACTTTACCTGTTGAGATTGAAGAAAAAATTAAAACAATTGAAGAAGTAAAAGGCGCAGAAGTTGAAATTACTTTTGATCCAACATGGACACATGAATTGATGAGTGATGAGGCGAAATTAGAACTTGGTTTTCTTTAAAATAACTTCCTTAAATGCCGAATAAAATTGTAAACAGAGTTGCAAATAGCCAACTAAAAACAATTAATCTTGAAGATTTTTATCCTCAAGGAAATAGAACTCTTATCGACATAAAAAATTGGCTGTTTCAAGAACTTATCTTAAAAGAAACTGAATTTCGTGAACACTTAAAAAATCATAATTGGGAGCAATATAAAAATAATTATGTTGCGCTAACGTGCTCTTGTGATGCCATTATTCCTTCTTGGGCTTTTATGTTAATAACAACTTATTTATCTCCTTTTACTAAAAAAATTGTGGTTGGAGATTTAAAGGCTTTAGAGACTTCCATTTATTTTGAAATTATTGCCAATTTTAATATTGAAGAGTTTTTAAACAAACCGGTAATTATAAAAGGTTGCGCCAATAAACCAATTCCTGAAACTGCTTACATTCAACTTATTGAAAAACTGCAACCTATTGCAAAATCAATCATGTTTGGGGAAGCTTGCTCCACGGTTCCACTTTATAAAAAAATCAAATAAATTCTGTACCTTTTTAGTTGGATAGTACTATTTGATAAATGAGTTTTGCAAACTTTAATTTTTAAACTAAATATATATGAATAAAATAATTTTATTAATGGTATTTGTGCTAAGTTACATGTTAACTTTTTCACAAGAAAAAGAAGAAGAACCAAAAAAAGGGTGGACTAAAACAGGGAATATTTCATTTCTATTCAATCAATCTGCCTTTTCTGATTGGATTACAGGAGGAGAAAATAATATTGCAGGTAATTTAGGAATCAATTACGATTTTAATTACAGACATGACAATATAACTTGGGATAACAAAATTTTAGCTTCTTACGGATTAACAAAAAGTAAAAACAGTGAATTTGAAAAGAAAACAGATGACCGTTTTGAATTTAATTCTTTGGTGGGTAAAAATGCGAAAGGATTTTGGTACTACTCAGCTTTTTTAAATTTTAAAACTCAATTAACAAAGGGATATGTTTACGGAAAGGATGTAAACGGAAAAGAAATTAGAACAGAATATACCAATTTATTTTCTCCTGCAAATGTGTTATTTGGACCAGGAATGCTTTGGAAAAAGAACGATAATTTAAAATTCAATTTTGCGCCTGCAACAGGGAAATTAGTTATAGTTGATAAAAATTTCACTTTGCCAAATGATGCTTATTTTGGAGTTGGAGAAGGAAAAAGCACGCGATTAGAATTAGGTTTTTATGCTTCTGGTTATGCTAAATTTGATATTATGGAAAATGTTTCTATGGAGAATAGTATAACATTGTATTCAAATTACTTAGAAGATCCTCAAAATATAGATTTAGATTACACGATGAATATTGTTATGAAAATTAATAAATATTTATCAACCAATTTTACATTCCAAACTGTATATGATGACAATGCTTTTAAAGGTTTTCAAGTTAGAGAAGTATTAGGACTTGGAATTAACTACGGTTTTTAATTAAACAACAATAGAGCAGTATTTAGAGCATGTTATTCCACTCTTTCTGTTCGTCCTTATTTAAGAAAGTCCACGCTACAAAACGTGTAACTTTATTACCTTGGTGCATTGGTATTGTTTTAATATCAGTTGCACCAAGTTTTTTTAAAGATGAGTACATACTTTCTGCATTTTCCTTTTTTGAAACTAATGTGGTATACCAAAAACAATTGGTTTTAAATTGAGAACTTTCATATAAATAAGTGTGAATAAATGCTTTTTCTCCTCCTTTATACCATAACTCTTGCTGTTTCCCACTAAAATTTCGAGTTTTAACAGCATCGCTAATTCCTAAACCTTCTAATTTTCTGGCGTTAGCTTGCATAGCATCTTCTTGAGATCTATAAAATGGCGGGTTACATATGGAAGCTGAAAATTTATCCGTATCACTTAAAATACCCTTAAATATTTGAGTAGTATCTTTTTGCTGTTTTAATTGAATAAATTCAGTGAGTTTATTCTTTTTTAAAATATTTTGAGCTCGATCTAGTGATTTTTTATCAATATCAGTGCCTACAAATTGCCAGTTATATTCAGCATTGCCTAAAAGAGGATAAATACAATTTGCTCCAATACCAATATCTAAAATTTTTACATTTTTAATAATTCCAGAATCATTTAACAAATCGGCTAAATAATGTATATAATCTACACGCCCCGGAATTGGTGGGCATAAATTGTCATCCGGAAAATCCCAGTATTGAATATTGTAATATTTAAAAAGCAACGCTGTATTAATTGCTTTTACAGCTTTAGGTTCAGCAAAATTAATGGTTTTAGTTCCATAGTTATTTACAAATACATATTCTTCTAATGCTGGATATTTTTCAATCAATTCAGAAAAATGATATCCACTTTTATGTTTATTATTTGAATGTAATTGCTCGCTATTTCTCCCTTTTGTTTTCATATTTTACTTTATGCTACAAAAGTACTCTTTTTAAGTTTTAACATAATTTTATATTTACAAAATGAATGAACGTTCGTTTTGTAAATAATTTTTTATATATTTGCCACGGTAATTAAAATTAAATTAATGGCTATTAGACAAAAATGTGATAAAAAACGTGCGGATTTATTAAATGCAACACTTCATTTGGTAAACAATCACGGTTTCCATGCTGCACCAATGTCTAAAATTGCAAAAATGGCTGAAATGTCTCCAGCAACTATTTATATTTATTTTGAAAATAAACAAGATTTAATTAATCAGTTATATTTAGAAATGAAAGCTTTGTTTAGTTCTTTTGCATTTAAAAATTATAATGAAGAAAAATGTGTTAAAGAAAGCTTTAAACAAATATGGTTTAACATTGCTAATTTTAAATTAAATCAGGTTGAAGAATCTAATTTTTTATCGCAATGTGACAATACCCCAATTATTGACGAAGAAATAAAGCGTGAAGGGTTGAAGCATTTACAACCACTAGTGGATTTATGGGAAAGAGGAATACAAGAAGGCGTTATAAAAAAGGTTTCACCGTATCTTTTATATGCATTCACAATTTATCCTTTAGCCTTTTTAACCAATTCCCAATATAAAAATAATTGTCCTTTAAATGAAGAAAAGTTAAAAGATGCCTTTAATATTGCTTGGGATAGTATAAAATTATAAGTGATGAAAAAAACAGCAATTGTATTAGGCGCAACAGGTTTAACAGGTTTAATTCTTTTAGAGAAACTTATAAGTGATGATCGATATGAATCCATCAAATTATTTTCACGTAAAAAGATTGAAGGATTGCCTTCAAAAGTTAAACAATTTATTGGAGATATTTTAGAACTAGAAAATTTTTCAGCAAATTTCAAAGCAAATGAAGTGTTTTGTTGTATTGGTACAACGGCAAAAAAAACACCTAATAAAGAATTGTATAAAAGTATAGATTATGGCATCCCGGTAACTGCTGCAAAACTTTCAAAGCTAAACAATATACCAATATTTGTAGTAGTTTCTGCAATGGGTGCAAATGCAAATAGTACTATTTTTTATAATAAAACAAAAGGTGAAATGGAACAAGAAGTTTTGCGACAAAATATTCCAAACACCTTTATTTTAAGACCTTCAATAATTAAAGGAAACAGAAAAGAAACCAGAATTGGAGAAAAAATTGTGTTAACTATTTTTAAATTATTTCAACCATTAATGATTGGGAAATTAAAAAAATATAAAATTATTGAAGCTAAGGATATTGTAAATACTATGGTGAAATTAGCAAATACAAAAGCTTCAACAGAAAAAATTATTACATCAGATTATATAAAAGAAATATCAAAAACAAAGAATAACTAAAAAATAAATTAAGATAAAAATTATGGAATTATTAGATAAATTAAATTGGAGATACGCTGCAAAAGCAATGAACGGTAAAAAAGTACCTCAAGAAAAAATTGCTAACATTATTGAAGCTGCACGATTAGCTCCAACATCAAGTGGTTTACAACCTTTTGAAATAATTGTTGTTAAAAATCAAGCTGTTAAAGAAGCAATTAGACCCGTAGCATGGAATCAATCTGTTATTACAGACTGTTCTCACTTATTGGTTTTCGCGGCTTGGGATACCTATACTGAAGAGCGAATTAATAAAATGTTCGACTTGGTAAATGAAGAAAGAGCTTTTAAAAACGAAGGCTGGGAAAACTACCGTCAAATGTTATTAGGCTCTTATCCACAAAAAGATGCAGAAGAAAACTTTAATCACGCTGCAAGACAAGCTTATATTGCATTTAGTGCCGCTATAATTGCAGCAGCTTACGAAGGTGTTGATACAACGCCAATTGAAGGATTTGACCCTGTTGCAGTTGATAAAATTTTAGGTTTACGTGAAAAAGGATTACGCAGTTGTGTGCTATTACCTATTGGTTATAGAGATGCTGATAAAGATTGGTTGGTAAACCTTAAAAAAGTAAGAAAAAGCACCGAAGATTTAGTAACAGTAATAGAATAATTAATATTAAACCAATGAGCAAAACAATTTTATTAGAAAAAAGACCTGTTGGAAAACCTCAATTATCCGATTTTAAATTTATTTCAAATGAAGTAGAAACTATAACTGCAGGAGAATTGTTATTAAAAACAACGTATGTTTCTGTAGATCCTTATTTAAGAGGAAGAATGAGCGATGCTAAATCATATGTTCCTTCTTTTGAATTGCATAAACCAATTACATCGGGTATTGTTGCTGAAGTAATTGACTCTAAAAACCCTTCATTTAAAAAAGGTGATTTTGTAGCTGGAATGCTAGCATGGAAAGAGTTTCAAAAAACGAATGGAGAAGGATTGTTAAAAGTAGATGCTTCAAAAGCTTCACTTTCAACTTATTTAGGTGTTTTAGGAATGACTGGTTTAACGGCATATTTAGGTTTAACAGAAATAGGAAAACCTAAAAAAGGAGAAACAATTGTTGTTTCTGGCGCAGCTGGTGCAGTAGGTAGCATAGTTGGACAAATTGCTAAAATAGTTGGATGCAAAGTTATTGGTATTGCAGGAACCGATGAAAAGGTTGCGATGTTAAAATCGACTCTTGGTTTTGATGAAGCCATTAATTACAACACAACCAAAAATATGGCAGCAGCCATTAAAGAAGCCGCTCCAAATGGTGTAGATATTTATTTTGATAATGTAGGAGGACCAATTTCTGATGCTGTTTTATTTAATATCAACCAATTTGCACGCATTATTATTTGCGGAGCCATTTCAGTTTATAACAACACTGAATTGCCAAAAAGCGTGAGCGTTCAACCTTTTTTAGTTAAAAACAGTGCTTTAATGCAAGGTTTTATTGTTTTTAATTACGCTGAAAAATATCCTGGAGCCATCAAACAATTATCGCAATGGTTGGCAGAAGGAAAATTAACATATACAGAAACTATTGTTCAAGGATTTGATAACATTCCTCAAGCATTTCTAGACCTTTTTGAAGGTAAAAACAGCGGTAAAATGCTGGTTAAAATTTAAATAACATATTAAAATTCAATATTATGAATAATTTTCAATATCAAAATCCAACAAAGATTTTATTTGGTAAAAATCAAATTGAAAATCTTACTTCTGAAATTCCTAAAAACGCTAAAGTTTTAATGCTTTTTGGTGGTGGAAGTATTAAAAAGAATGGTGTTTATGAACAAGTTTCAAAAGCACTTTCAAATTTTGAAGTAATAGAATTTGGAGGTATTCCTGCAAACCCAGAATATGAAGTTTTAATGGAAGCTTTACAAATTGTTAAAAATGAAAATATTACTTATTTATTAGCTGTAGGTGGTGGTTCTGTAATTGACGGAACCAAATTTTTATCGGCAGCAGCTTTATATGAAGGGTCAGCACCTTGGGATATTTTGGTTAAAAACATTCGTACTTTAAAAGGAATGCCTTTTGGAACAGTACTTACTTTACCTGCAACAGGATCGGAAATGAACTCTGGAGCAGTAGTTAACAGAGCTGAAACAAAAGAGAAATTTGCAATGAGCGGTCCAGGATTGTTTCCGCAGTTTTCTATATTAGATCCAGAAGTTGTAAAATCTATACCTCAACGTCAAATTGCAAATGGTTTAGCGGATTCTTTTACGCACGTTTTAGAACAATATATGACCTATCCTGCAAATGCTCAACTTCAAGATCGTTTTGCTGAAAGTATTTTACAAACAATTATTGAAGTTACTCCAGCAATATTGAAAGATGCATCAGATTATAATGCTGCCTCTAATTTTATGTGGAGTTGTACGATGGCTTTAAATGGTTTAATTCAACAAGGTGTACCATCTGATTGGGCTGTACACGCAATTGGACATGAATTAACTGCTTTATTTGGAATAGATCATGCTAGAACATTAGCAATTATTATTGAAAGCCATTACACCTATAATTTAGAAAGCAAAAAAGACAAATTAGCACAATATGCTGAGCGTGTTTGGAATGTTACCGAAGGAACTAAAGAAGAAAAAGCATTGGCTGGAATTAAAAAAACAACTAAATTTTTCCATTCTTTAGGTATTAAAACTACCTTATCTGAATATACTGAAGATTACAAAGGTACCGCTCAAATTATTTCTAAACGTTTTACAGATAGAGGATGGTTGGGCTTAGGGGAACACCAAAAACTAGCACCTAGTGATGTAGAAAAAATAGTTGAAATGAGTTATTAAAAAATATGAAGAAAACAATTAAGTATTTAATGGTCGTTTTTACAATAATTACAGCTGCAAGTTGTAAAAACGAAAAACAAACATCAAAAGCAGAAGATGCAGCAACAACTGAAACTAATAATAAAACAGAAAAAACAATGAACGTATTATTTGTATTAACTAGTCACGAAGATTTAGGAAAAACTGGAGAAAAAACTGGTTTTTGGATTGAAGAATTTGCAAGTCCTTATTACTTTTTAGTAGATAAAGGTGTAAAAGTAACTGTTGCATCTCCAAAAGGAGGTCAACCACCAATTGATCCAAAAAGTGAATTGGCAGACTTTTCTACACCAGCAACTGAAAGATATAATAAAGACGCACAAACGCAAGAAGTTATAAAAAATACTGTAAAATTATACGCTATAAACCCAGCAGATTATGATGCTGTTTTTTATCCAGGTGGTCACGGACCTTTATGGGATTTAGCTGAAGACAAAACATCTATTTCATTAATTGAAAATTTTTACAATGCTAACAAACCAGTAGCTTTTGTATGCCATGCACCAGCAGCATTAAAATATCCAAAAAAAGCTGATGGCTCTCCTATCGTAAAAGGTAAAAAAGTAACCGGTTTTAGTAACACTGAAGAAGAAGCTGTTCAGTTAACAAACGTTGTTCCATTTTTAGTAGAAGATATGTTACAAGAAAACGGAGGAATTTACTCTAAAGGAGCAGATTGGGCCCCTTATGCATTAGAAGATGGCTTGTTAATTACGGGTCAAAATCCTGCTTCGTCTGAATTGGTAGCGGAATTGTTATTAAAAAAATTAGAGAAATAAAAATAAATGACTTTATTTTTAAAGAGGCTATCTAAAAAATGAAATTTTCGTCAACCTGAACCTGTCTGCCGACAGGTAGGCTTGATTCAGGTTGACATAGTGATTGATTATCAGCATGATGAGGTTCTGAAATAAATTCAGAATGACGGTTTTCAATACTTTTTAGACAGTCTTTTTTTATACTATTTTATTCGAAATTCTAAACCAATTTTAAAACGGTTCTTCCTTTTAATTTACCTTTTAACATAAGGTTTAATTTTTCACTTAATTCATTAAAAGTTATAGTAGTACAATTATCCTCCAAATTTTCAACCTTCCACGCTTCAGCTAATTTATTCCAAACTTGCTCTCTGCAGTTCATTGGGTAATTTTGAGAATCGATACCAATTAAAGATATTCCTCTTAAAATAAAAGGAAACACCGTTAAATCTAGTTTTGGAGAAGCTACATTTCCGCAACAAGTAACCACACCCAATGGTTTTACCGTTTTTATAATATTTTCCAAAATAACACCTCCAACAGTATCAATTCCACCAGAAAATAGTGGTTTTAATAACGGTCTTTTTTGCATATCTTCAAAATCTTTTCTTGAAATTACTTCAACACCTATACCTTCTAAATATTCTTTTTCAGTTTCTTTCCCTGTTATCGCCGTAACTTTATATCCCAATTTATTTAATATCAACACACTTAATGAACCTACACCACCTGTAGCTCCGGAAACAACAACATTTCCGTTTTCAGGTTTTACAGTTTCAATCAATTTTAAAACCGACATACCTGCTGTTAATCCAGCTGTTCCAAAAATCATAGCTTCTTTCATAGAAAGATTTTCAGGTAATTTAACTACCCAATTTGTAGGAACTTTCACATATTCTGCAAAACCTCCATTGGTGTTCATACCCAAATCATAACTAGTTACAATAATGGCATCATCAATTTTAAATTTTTCAGACTTTGATAAAACAACGGTACCAACTGCATCAATACCTGGAGTATGAGGATAATTCCGTGTAACTCCTTTGTTTCCACTTGCTGATAAAGCATCTTTATAATTTAATGAGCTATAATGTACTTTAATCAGTAATTCTCCTTCTTCTAATATTTCAAAAGGCATTTCTTTTATTGCGGAAATAAATTTTTCATTTTCTTCTTCAACTCTAAAAGCTTTGAAGGTTTTTTTATCTTGCATCATATCTTCTATCTTTTTGTTACTTTTGCAGCAAATTTCGACTAATAAATTAGTCTACACAAGAGCTTACAAATTATACACTTACGAACATTTTGTGCTGTTTTGTATAGACACTAGGTATTAAAAGAAAAGAAAATGAAAAAAAGTTTTTGTCCTATAGATACTTTTATAAATGTTATTAAAGGAAAACGAAAAAGCACTATTATTTTACATCTTTCACAAGGAGATAAAAGGTACAGTGAATTGGTTAGACTTATTCCTGATATTAGTGAGCGAATGATGAGCAAGCAATTGAAAGAATTGGAAGCTGATAACTTAATTAATAGAGAAATTTTTCCTGAAGTTCCTCCTAGAGTTGAATATAGCTTAACCGATTTAGGCAAAGAAATACATCCCTTTTTAAAAGGAATGTTTAAAGGTGGAATTATTTTTGAAAATAGGATTGATGCTCTAGAAAACTAATCTATTTGTAATTTTTTAGCCGACAACAAATTCTCTTTTTGGTATTTTTATAATGAAATGCGAACAAAAACAACTTCTTGAACAATTGCTTTTACTCTTTTAACTTGTGCTATTTTATTAGAATTTCACAATAAAAAAAGCCCTTATAAAAATATAAAGACTTTTCAATTTTAATATTAACGTTTAAAACTATTCTTTACTAAATAAATGATTCATTAATCCGCCAAAATCTCCATAAGTTTGTTGATATCTAATTTTCCCTTCAGCATCAAAATCAAAAGATTCATATAATCTAATAATACCTGATTTTGCTTCCGTAGAATCTGTTGCTGGAAGTGTAACTTCCCAACTACTGTAATGACGTACAGAACCATCTGGTAATTTGGTATCGGCATTAACGCCTGGTAATAAAACAGGAGGTGAAGTAAGCAATTTAAAATCAAATATTTCCCACATTTTTTTGTCGTTTGCCATTACCTTATCTAAACTTAAGGAATCTTTAGCTGTCCCAAAGCCAGTCTCTAACATAGCAAAATCTTTTGCGTACATAGCGTAATCCAAATTTTCGTTTTGCCATCCGTCCAAATTAGAAAGGACAGTTTTTGAGTTTTTTTCGAAAGCCTCATTTGCAGAATTATCTGCTTTTGGCTGACATCCAACAAATAGAATTGATAAGAATAAAATAGAATAAATACTTTTCATAATATTGATTTTTAGTTAATTAGAAACTAAAAATAACTAATTTTACAATACAAAAGACATAAAGTATCAATATTTTAATTCTATTGTATTATTTGAAGAAGTGTTTTTTACTAATTTATGATATGATTTATAAAAATAATAGTGCGTGTTTCTTTAGCTAAAATTAAATCATTTTATTTTTCAAATTTTCAATTAAAATATTCGAATATTTCATTGATTAAATTTACTTTTTCGTAGATAGAATACAGCCAACTATTAATTATAATTTTTAAATAGTTAAAACTGTACTTCATTTGTTTCATAAAATTAAAAAACAATAACAATGAAAAATTTAATCAATAAAATAATAAACTCCATTTTTATAGGAATATTTTTTATTCTGACAACAACCTTCGTTTCTTGTAAGAATAATAATTCTGAAGATATTTTAACAATTACTGACAATTTACCAAATATTTCAGGCTATCCAATTGTAGACACAAATCAATCAACATTTTTGATAACACAACAATAATATCAACACCAGTTTCAGGAGGTTCATTTTATGGGCAAGATGCAACATACAGTGGCAATCAACCTTCATATACGGATAATGGAGATGGTACAGTAACCGATAATGTAACAGGGCTAATGTGGCAACAAACTTTAGACCATAATGGAGATGGTTTAATTGATTATAATGATAAATTAACCTATGATGAAATTTTAGCATCCATCGACACTGTTTCTACTGGTGGACACAACGACTGGCGTTTACCAACCATTAAAGAACAATATTCTCTGATTATGTATAGTGGTGAAGATGTAAGTGGATTTTCAGGAACAGACACAAGTTCTTTAATCCCTTTTATTAATACTGATTATTTCGGATATAATTATGGAGATACTAGCGCGGGAGAACGTATAATTGATGTTCAATTTGCAAGTACAAATAAATTTGTTGGAAATACAGCTATGGTATTTGGAGTAAATTTTGCCGACGGGCGTATTAAAGGTTATGGCACAACAATGATGGGACAAGCCAAAGTATTTAACTATCTTTTAGTAAGAGGAAACGCTACTTATGGTAAAAATGAATTTACAGAAAACAGTGATGAAACTATTTCCGATACTGCAACCAAGTTAATGTGGACTCAAGATGATGCAGGTGTAAAATTAGATTGGAAAAATGCCTTATTATATGCAGAAAATTATGAACTAGCTGGTTATACAGATTGGAGATTGCCAAATGTAAAAGAATTACAAGGAATAGTAGATTATTCCTATTCTCCATCAGCTACAAATAGTGCAAATATTGGCCCTGCTATTAACCCTCTTTTTAGTTGCACACCTATAACGAATGAAGCTGGGAATAGTGACTACGGTTATTATTGGACTGGTACATCTGCAAATTTTACAAGTGGAGAACCTTATTACTACGCTTGGTATGTTGCTTTTGGTATGGCTGTAAATGGTAACGGTGAAGATTTCCACGGAGCGGGAGCTGTAAGATTTGATACAAAAGAAGAAAATGGCCCTAATGGAGAAGGAGGTGAACGCTATTACAATTATGTTAGATTGGTAAGAGATATAAATTAAGTTTGAGTTAATAATAATTTGTTTGAGTTAAGCCTACATAATTAGGAAATAATTATGTAGGCTTTTTTTTATCATTCAAATTGCTATTTTTCGTTGATAAAATACTTCAGTTCGTTGATTTCTTTTTTAAAAAGCATTTAATCTTAATTGCTTTGTGTCATCATGAAAAAACAGCTCTCACATATTATAAATAATTTAGAATCCATTTCTTTTAAAGAAATGGACAGTGTTTCATTAATGAAACGAACCGATACCAAATTTGTAATTCACGAAAAACAATTAGTTGATGTTTTAGAAACTATTAAAGACCAATACCAAGTTCTTAAAATTAATGAGAATAGAATGATGACTTATTCTTCGCTATACTTTGATACGCAAGACAAAAAGTTCTATAACGATCATCATAATGGTAAAATAAACAGAACAAAAGTTAGAATGAGAAAGTACGTTGAATCGGATAGCTGCTTTCTTGAAATAAAACAAAAAGATGGGAAAGGGAAAACTACAAAATCTAGAATTCAAATTAAAGATTTTGAAACAAATTTATCCAAAGATCTAATTGATTTTATTTCTAAAACTACTTCAGAAAAACTGGAATTAAAACCTATTATTTGGAACAAATTTAATAGAATAACCTTAGTAAATATTCAAGAAAAAGAGAGACTCACCATAGATTTAAATCTTTGTTACAAAATGGACAAGTATGAAAAAGACTATTCAAATTTAGTAATTATTGAAGTAAAACAAGAACGTTTTAATAGAGTTTCTCCAATTGTAAAAGCACTAAAGAGCAACTACATAAACCCTTACAGCATTAGTAAATATTGTATTGGAATGACACGTATTTATCCGCAATTAAAATACAATAGATTCAAGAAAAAATTAATAAAAATTAATAAAATATCAGCTTAATACTTATGGAATTTTTAGATACCCCCTTATTCGACGATGATTTTTTTAAAATGATGTTTAGATTTGTCCTCAATTTTATATTTTTAACAATAATCATCCGATTTATATATTACCCAGATTCAAAAAGGAAAGATTACGTTTTCACCTATTATCTAATCAGCATTATTGTATTTTTTCTTTGCTTTACACTTAAAAAATACGAAATGGATATTGGTATGGCACTGGGACTTTTTGCCATTTTTGGTATTATACGTTATCGAACAAACCCTGTTGAAATTAAAGAAATGACCTATTTATTTGTTGTTATCGGCGTATCAATAATTAATTCTTTAGCAAACAAAAAAATGAGTTATGCCGAAATTATGGGAGCTAATACGGTTATAATTATCGTTCTTGTCCTTATTGAAAGGTATTGGGCTTTAAAGCAAGAAGAATCAAAATCTATTGTTTATGAAAACATTGAAAATATAAAGCCTGAAAATTACGAAATACTTAAAAGTGATTTAGAAAAAAGAACGGGTTTAGAAATTAATAACGTTACAATTGGCGACATCGATTTCTTAAGAGATATTGCCAAAGTCACCATTTTCTATTTCAAAGGAAAACAAAATTAACCTCACAAAATAAGGCAACCAATGGCAATCAAAATAAATAGCGCAATCTTTATTCTTTCAACACTTTTAATTGTATTATTTTTCAATATTGGTTATTCACAAAACAGTGAACTGGCAAATTGGACAATTATTAGGGTGGAATATAAATTAAATAAGAAGTGGAATTTTGGCATTGAAGAACAACTTCGATTAAAAGAAGATATTTCTACAATAGATGAATATTTCACGCAACTTAATACTGAATATTCAGTTTCTAAAAATTTCACACTTGGAGCTGGATTAAGATACATTAAAGAAAATGATACTGATGGAAATATTCAAGGATACGAAAATCATTTCAGGTTTAATATAGATGCAACATACAAACATAAAATTAATGATTTTACACTTAAATACAGAGTACGCTATCAAAATAAAAATGAATTAGGAGTTAGTAATGCTGAAGGAGATTATGCCAATCAACATCTTCGTTTTAAAACAGCAATTGGCTACAATTTTAAAAATTGGGAATTAGACCCTAAATTTTCTGCTGAAATTTTCAATCATTTTGAAGAAGGTAAACAAAATGGTTACGATAAATATCGATTCACCTTTGGAACCGAATACAAATTGAAAAATGCAGGTAAAATAAATTTGTTTTATCGCATAGAAAAGGAGCTTAACCAAAATGACGCTTTTAAGTATGAAAGCTATGGAAGCGCAATTAGCAAATAAAGCTTTTATGCGCGTTCATAGATCGTATATCGTAAATTTAAATAAAATTACCATTATAGAACGTAACCGTATTGTATTTGATAAAATATATATTCCTGTAAGTGAACAACATAAAGAGGAGTTTCATCAGTTTGTTGAAAATAATTTTTTGTCTTAAATCGGTACAAATTTCAATTCAAACAAGTAATTATAATATTAGTATTTGCTTTTGAAATTTTCATTTTTTAGAGAATATAATTTATATCAAAATTGAATTTATATTAACTAAATTTACTGACTAAACAATTTTTCTATGTCTCTACTTCTTTTATATGCTGTAATTTCAATCTTTTTTTCATTTTTATGTTCAATACTTGAGGCGGTATTATTAAGTATTACCCCAACATTTATTACCATAAAAAAACAAGAAGGTAAATTGTTTGCTAAAACCCTTGATTATTTAAAAAATGATGTAGACAAGCCCTTAATAGCCATTTTAACAATTAATACCATTGCGCATACCGTTGGTGCAATTATGGTAGGTGTACAAGCAGAAACATTAGATTATAAAGTAAACATACTTGGAGTAAATATTGTTGGTATTGTTTCGGCAATTATGACTATTTTAATTTTAGTAGTTTCTGAAATAATACCAAAAACAATTGGCGCTAAATATTGGCAACAACTTGCAAATATTACATCTAAAATATTGGTTTTATTAATTTTCCCATTAAAATGGACTGGTATTTTATGGCTGTTGCAATTAACTACAAAATTGATTGGTGGTAAGGGAGTACATGGTTCTGTTTTAAGCAGAGAGGAATTTCATACAATGACAGATATTGCTGAAAAAGAAGGTGTTTTTAAAGAAAATGAAAGTACAATTATTAAAAATTTACTTACGTTTAAAGAAGTTCAAGCTAAAGATATAATGACACCCAGAACTGTAATGATAACGGCTTCAGAAGAGGAAACTATTCAAAATTTCTTTGAAAACAACCCAAAACTTCAATTCTCAAGAATTCCAATTTTTAAAACAACTCCAGATAATATTACAGGTTTTATACTTAAGAGCCAAGTGTTAGAAGAAATTATAAACGGAAACGGAAATCAAAGTCTATCAAATATAAAACGTGAAATATTAGTAACGAACAGAAATTTACCTATTCCTGATTTATTTGAAAAATTTATTGCAAAAAGAGAGCATATTGCTCTTGTGGTTGATGAGTATGGTACCACAAGCGGACTAGTTTCTATGGAAGATGTTATTGAAACTTTACTTGGCCTTGAGATAATGGACGAAAGTGATAATGTTGCAGATTTACAACACTTAGCACGGAAAAACTGGGAAATTAGAGCTAAAAAAATAGGACTTCTTATTGATAATAAAGATAAAAATGAAGGAAATTAATTATTTTTCTTCTTCTGTATATTCTTCATATAAAAAATCATTATAAGGAAAACGAGAAATATGAATTTTCTTTACTTCTTCAAAAACCTTTTCTTTAAATTCTTCCATATTCTCTTTATTTAAAGCTGAAATAAACAAGCACTTATTATCCATTTTATTCATCCAAGTTTTCTCCCATTCAGCTAAAGTGTAATGAATTTTAGATTTTTCTGTAACTAAATCATCATCTTCAATAGTTTCGTGTTGGTACGCATCAATTTTATTAAAAACCATAATGGTTGGCTTGTCAGCACTTTTTATTTCATCTAAAATTTTATTTACCGAAGCAATATGGTCTTCAAAATTAGCATGGGAAATATCAACTACGTGCAATAATAAATCGGCTTCACGAACTTCATCAAGTGTAGATTTAAAAGATTCTACCAATTGCGTTGGTAATTTTCTAATAAAACCAACGGTATCAGTTAATAAAAAAGGAATATTTTTAATAACCACTTTTCTAACGGTGGTATCTAAAGTTGCAAATAATTTGTTTTCAGCAAAAACATCACTTTTACTAACCACATTCATTAAAGTAGATTTCCCAACATTGGTGTAACCAACTAATGCAACACGCACCATTTTACCACGGTTTTTGCGTTGCACAGCCATTTGTTTGTCAATTATTTTAAGCTTCTTTTTTAATAATACAATTTTATCACGGATAATACGTCTATCTGTTTCTATTTCTGTTTCCCCAGGGCCACGCAATCCAATTCCTCCTTTTTGACGTTCTAAGTGTGTCCAAAGGCGCGTTAATCTTGGTAATAAATATTGGCATTGTGCTAATTCTACTTGAGTACGCGCATAACTAGTTTGTGCTCTTCTAGCAAAAATATCTAAAATTAAATTAGTTCTATCAAGTACTTTACAATCTAGTACTTTTTCAATATTTCGTAATTGAGAAGAAGAAAGTTCATCATCAAATATGGCAGATTCAATGTTATTAGCTCCCATAAATCGCTTTATTTCTTCTAATTTCCCTGCGCCAACAAAAGTTTTAGGATTTGGAGTCTCTAATTTTTGGGTAAAACGTTTCACGGCTATTCCTCCAGCAGTTAACGTTAAAAACTCTAACTCATCTAAATATTCGTTTGACTGTTCTTCGTTTTGATGTTGAGTAATAACACCAATTAAAACCGTTTTTTCAGAGGTGTCTTTTGTTTCTTCTACCATTTGGCAAATTTACAAATTAGTTATTTGAAAACACGAAATGATTTTATTTTAATAAGGTAAAGTAAAATAGAACGTGGTTCCAACACCTTCTTCAGATTCTAACCAAATTTTTCCTTTAAGTAGCGATAATATTCCTTTGCAAATACTGAGTCCTAAGCCATTTCCTGTTTTAAAATCTTTATCTCCTGCTTGTGCAAAACGATCAAAAATTAAGTTAAATTTATCTTTAGGAATTCCGCATCCTGTATCTTTCACATAAAATTCTATAGCGGAATTATAAGGTTCAGACCTTAGACGAAATCCTATTTCAACAAATCCATCTTTGGTAAATTTAACCGCGTTATTTATTAAATTATTAATTATTTGGGTAAATCTATCCTCATCCGTTGTTATAAAAATATTATTTGGGGGATTTTCTAAATTTAATTGCAGTGCTACATTTTTTATTTTTAATTGATCATTTGATTTGTTCTGAATATCAATAATTCCTTTTAATGTATCTATAACATTTATTTTATTTAAATCAATTTTTAATTGATTTGCTTCTATTTTAGAAATATCTATAATATCATTTACAATATTCATTAAGCGCTCACCAGATTTGTTAATAACATCAACAAAACGAGCTCTTTTTTCCGGTTCCAATTCAGGATCTTTTAAAAAATCTGAAAAACCAATAATAGCGTTCATTGGGGTTCTAATTTCATGGCTCATATTTGCTAAAAAAGCTGATTTTAAATGGTCACTTTCTTCAGCATGCTTTTTTTCAAACGTTACTTGAGCATTTGCTTTTCTCAATTCTTTTCGTTGTTTAAAAAGAGAGATGACTAAAGCTAAAAAAAATATGATTGAACCTCCCAACAGGAAGTTCATGGTGGTTTTATTTTTTAATTCTATTTTTTTTAGTTTTTCATTTTCAAGTAAAACTTGAATCTCTTTTTCTTGGTTTTCTAATCCATACAAAACATCTAATTTGGCAACTTGTTCCAATTTTTTAGCATCGTAAATACTATCAGAATATTGTTTAAATAATTTATAATAGCTGTAAGCCTTTTTATAATCTCCTAACCCAGCATAAGCCTCACTATAAAAACGATAATTTTCATATTTTGTAGGGATCCAAGATTTATTTGTTGCACTGTCTAAACTCCTTTTAGCATAAAAAAGAGTTTTTTTATAATCTTTTAACTGTAAATAAGTTTTTGCATAATATTCATTAACGGTAGTTTCTAACGTTTTTAAGTTGTATATTTTTAAATAATTAAATGATTTTCCAAGGTATTTTAAAGCTGTATTCGGTTCTTTTTTTACCAAATAGCAATCAGCAATATTTACATAATTAATGCATAGCCCTTCGTAATCATTTAATTCTTTAGCTAATTGAATTGATTTTTCATAATACTCAATACCTTTATCTATATCTCCTCCGTCTGCAATTGAATTCCCAATATTAATGTAAGCGGATAGTAATCCTTCCTTACTATTTGATAATTTATAGATCTCAATTCCTTTTAAAAAGTAGTTAGTTGCTTTTTTATAATTTTCTTGTGAATAATTTAAATTCCCTAAACCTTCATAAACATCTGCCATTCCTAATTTATCATCCAACTCTTTAAAAATATCTAAGGCTTTTAAATAATATTCAATGGATTTATCTAAAGAATTTAAATACGAAAAACTAAATCCTATATAGGAGTAACAATTGGCTACTCCAAATTTATCATTTATAGATTTGTAAACTTCAATGGCTTTTAAACAGTATTCTAACGATTTTTTATATTTTTCTGTATAATTGTAATATTGCCCAATTTTTAATAAAGAGCTTGCTTCCAGTTTTTTACTTTTTACTTTTTTTGCGAGTTGCAATGCTTTAGCATAATAAATATAGGCTGAATCGGGTACTTTGTAAAAAATAGCTTCTCCTAAATCTATAATTCTTTTAATTTTGAGAGTATCATTTTGTGTTGAATTTGAGTTGCTTACCAAGCTATCTTTAACACCTTGGCTGTAGGATGTATTAAAATAAATACATAGAAAAAGAAGAAAAATAACTCTTTTCATAAATTCTTTTGGCAAGTTCACATACAATCTTTTAAGCATCTTTTGAATAAAATTATTCGATTTTTTTTTGTTAAATTTAATAATTTTATTTTATAATTAAATGACTTTTATCAAGTTTCAATACTAAACTTAGAAATACTTACTTTAGCAATTAATTTTCTAACAGCCTTTTTAAATAGTACTATGTTTTCATATTTTAAATCTTCTGGTAAAATTAACCAGGCTTATACCATAGCATTTTACAATCTTGAAAATTTATTCGACACAAAAAATGACCCTAATACGTTGGATGATGATTTTACGCCAAAAGGCAAAAAAAAATGGAATAATTATCGTTATAAAGATAAAATAAGAAAATTAGGGAATGTAATTGCTCAATTAGGGACAAAAAGATCATTTTACACACCAGCAATTGTTGGAGTTGTTGAAGTTGAAAACCAAACTGTTTTAAATGATTTAGTTGCTTCAAAAAAATTAAAAAATCATAATTATGGGATTGTACATTACGATTCTCCAGACGAAAGAGGCATTGATGTAGCCTTACTCTACAAAAAAGAATTATTTGAATTGTTATATTCTGAAACGTTCCCGCTTTATTTAGAAAGCGAAAATGGAGATAGAGATTACACACGTGATGTTTTATTAGTAAAAGGTAATTTAAATGGAGAAGAAATTCACATTCTTGTAAATCATTGGCCATCAAGAAGAAGCGGAGAAGATTTATCTGAAGCTAAAAGAATTAGTGCTGCTGAATTAGTTGTGAATATTGTTGAAGGGATAACTAGCGAAAATGAAAATGCTAAAATTATTATTATGGGCGATTTTAATGATGATCCTTCAAATATAAGTGTAAAAAAATATTTGGTAAACGATACGTTTTACAATCCGATGGAACGTTTAATAAATACCGGAAACGGCACTTTAAGTTATAAAAAAACGTGGCATTTGTTTGATCAAATTATCTTTTCAAAAAACTTTTTTAACCTTGAAGAAAAGAAACACACATTTAAATATGCTGAAGTTTTTGATAAACATTTCTTAAAAGAATGGAATGGAAAATACAAAGGGAATCCTTTTAGAACTTATATTGGAAAATGGTATCAGGGTGGGTTTAGTGATCATTTCCCTGTATATGTGTATTTAAAAAAACATTAAAACGTCAGTTTTTGATACAATTCTCTATCGAAAATCACTGGAACTGACGAAAAATCATCGTTAAAAAATGAGTCTGTCTTAAAAGTGAAATTTTCGTCAACCTGAACTTGTTTCAGGTTCCCATAATGATTGATAATCAGTATAATGAGATTCTAAATTAAATTCAGAATGACGATTTTTATTACTTTTCAGACAGCGGCATACTTTTTTTGAAGTAAGAATAATAATTATGAAAATAGCTTCACAATATCGTTTCCATTCGCTAAAAGTAACAATGCAATTAAAAGAATAAATCCAGTAACTTGGGCGTATTCTAAAAACTTATCATTTGGTTTTCTACCTGTAATTATTTCATATAAAGTAAACATTACATGACCACCATCCAATGCGGGTATTGGTAATAAATTCATAAAACCAAGCATAATAGATAAAAAGGCTGTAATGCTCCAAAATGCTTGCCAACTCCAAGTTGCAGGAAAAATATTTCCAATAGCAATAAAGCCACCAATACTAGTTGCACCTTTTTTAGTGAACACATATTTAAATTGAGTAATATAATCTCTTAAAGTCCAAATAGCTATAGAATTTCCTTTAGAAATACTTTCTAATAATGAATAATCTTTATGTTGCACATTTACACCGCTTAGTACATTATAAGAAACACCAATTTGATTATTTTCTCCGGGTGTAACAGCAATATTAATAACATTTGAATCTCTTTCAATACCAAGTGTAATTTCACCTTTAGATTTTAAAACCAATGCTGAAAACTCATTCCAATAATTAATAGGGGTATTATTTACAGAAATAATTTTGTCATTTACTTGAATTCCGGCAATTTTAGCAGGGGAATTTTCAGTAACCAAATTAATTACGGCAGGTCTTCTAACTTCAAAAGGTTTCATAACACCATTTTCCCACATAACCTCTCCAATATTTTCTGGGATAGTGATGGTTTGTGTAGTACCATTTTGGTGAAGTACTTCTAACGATGTAATTTCTCTTAAAAATAAATGCTTGTTTACATCTGTAACATCTAAAGGTTCAATACCATTAAATTTTAATAGTTTATCACCATCTTCAAATCCATATTGTTTGAAAGATTCGTGCACTGAAAACCCCTCTTTTACATCCGCAGGTTTTACAAAATCCATTCCCCAAACAAAGGTGATCATAATGTAAATTAAGATACCTAATATGAAATTTACGATAACACCACCTAACATGATAATTAAACGTTGCCAAGCTGGTTTAGATCTAAATTCCCAAGGTTGCGCAGGCAGTTTCATTTGCTCGGTATCCATACTTTCATCTATCATTCCTGAGATTTTAACATAACCTCCTAATGGAATCCAACCAATACCATATTCTGTTTCTCCAATTTTCTTTTTAAGTAAAGAAAATTTATAGTCAAAAAACAAGTAAAATTTTTCTACCCGTGTTTTAAATATTTTTGCAGGAATAAAATGTCCTAATTCGTGTAATACTATTAAAAATGATAAACTTAAAATAAACTGTGCTGCTTTTATAACTATCTCCATATGTGTTTTCAAAAATAAAATCGCACAAATGTACGGTTTTAAACACAGTTGTAAAACCTAAAAATAGCCGAACGAATACTTTTAACAAAGTTTTAGAATTGAATAGGAATAAAGAAAGCCAATTGTATTAAATTTGAACCTTAATTTATTAAATAACAATGGATTTAAAATTTTTTCAAAAGTCGGTTCCAACATTAGTTATAATGGCGGTGTTTTCAGTTCTAATGATCTATGCAATTTATACCTTATTAACTCCTGAAAAAAGATTGCCAGTGTACAATCCTTCAGATGTAAATCCTAGATTAGTTGATGAAAGTATTGTTCATATACGTAGAAATCATAAAATAGCTGATTTTAGTTTGATTAATCAAAATGGAGATACTATTACTCAGGAAGATTATAAAGATAAAATTTATGTAGCAGATTTCTTTTTTACTAGATGTATGACTATTTGCCCAGTAATGACTAATAATATTGGGAAACTTCAAGAAGTGTTTAAAAATGATGATGGTGTCATGTTTTTATCACATTCAGTTACGCCTATTATAGATAGTGTTTCTGTATTAAGAGCATATGCTGATGAAAAAGGAGTTATTGATTCAAAATGGAATGTTACTACAGGTGATAAAAAACATATTTATGAATTAGCCCGTAAAAGTTACTTTGTTGTATTAGATAAAGGTGATGGAGGGATGCAGGATTTTATTCATACTGAAAATTTTGTACTGGTTGATAAAAAACGACAAATTAGAGGTTATTATGACGGTACAGATACTAAAGATATGCAGCGTTTAATAGCGGATATTAAAATTTTAAAAAACGAATTTAAGGATTAGTGATATTTATCATTGTTTAGAATGATTCTAATTTAGTATATTTGCTCACTATTTATAATTATTCTTAATAATGTTTAAAACTATTGCAAATTTACGAATTGGAGAGAAAGCTTTTATAGAAAAACTTTGTTTAGATAATATTCCTTTAAAATTGCTTGAAATGGGTTGTTTACCAGGAATTGAAGTTCAACTAATTCAAACGGCACCACTAAATGATCCTTTATATATTAAAGTAAATGGAAGTCATTTAGCTATTAGGAGAGAAACTGCAGAAAAAATAACAGTTGTTAAGTAATAGTAAATTAATGAGTGATGACAAGGTTGTAAAAGTTGCTTTAATAGGAAATCCAAATACAGGGAAAACTTCATTATTTAACCAACTTACTGGTTTAAAACAGAAAGTTGGGAATTATCCAGGGATTACAGTTGAAAAAAAACAAGGTATTTGTAAATTAAGCAATACGATAAGAGCTGAAGTTACAGATTTACCAGGTACCTATAGCATTAACCCTACTTCATTGGATGAAACGTTGGTGTTAGATACGTTGTTAAATGAAAAAAACGATAGCTTTCCTGATGTAATAATAGTTGTTGTTGAAATTGAAAATATAAAAAGAAACTTACTTCTATTTACACAAATTAAAGATTTAAAAATTCCAACCATTTTGGTTATCAATATGATAGACCAAATGAAACGAAAAGGAATTAATATTGATGTAAAACAATTGGAAGAAAAATTAAACACTAAAATTGTTTTAGCAAGTGCCAGAAAAAATATTGGTGTTGAAGAATTAAAAGAAGTTATTTTAAATTATAAAAAATTAGATACTTCTTCAATAGCTAAAATAACTGATAGAATAGATGAAGATTATTTCATAAGATTAAAAAATGCTTTTCCAGAATTTCCATTATACAAATCTTGGTTGTTAATTACCCAAAACAATGAATTTGATTTTTTAACTAATGAACAACGAAAGTTAGTATTAACATTTAGAGAAGATTTAGGTTGTATAAAAAAATACCAGCATAAAGAAACAATTTTAAGATATCAAATAATAAACGATGTATTAAAAGAAAGTTTTAATGTTGATAAATCTAAAGCCACAGATTTAAGAGGGATCTTAGATAGAATACTTACACATAAAATTTTTGGTTATGTTATTTTTGCATTAATATTATTATTTATTTTTCAAGGTATTTTTGATTGGGCAACCTACCCAATGGATTTAATTGATGGTGCTTTTGCAAGTTTAAGTTCTTGGGTAAAAACTGTTTTACCACCCGGAACTTTTACAAATTTAATTGCTGAAGGTATTGTTCCAGGTATTGGAGGTGTGGTAATATTTATTCCTCAAATAGCCATTTTATTCACCTTTATTTCCATATTAGAAGAGACTGGTTATATGAGTCGTGTCGTTTTTTTAATGGATAAAATAATGAGAAAATTTGGGATGAGCGGTAAAAGTGTTATTCCTTTAATTTCAGGAACAGCTTGTGCAATTCCAGCAATTATGGCCTCAAGGAACATAGGGAATTGGAAAGAACGGTTAATTACAATTTTAGTAATCCCATTTACTACGTGTTCTGCGCGTTTACCAGTTTACGCCATATTAATTGCTTTAATTATTCCAAATCAAACTGTTTTAGGGATACTTAATTTACAAGGATTAACAATGATGGCCTTATATTTATTAGGTTTTACAGCAGCAATTTTTTCGGCAATTTTATTAAATAAAGTATTAAAAATAGAAGGTAAAACGTTGTTTATAATTGAAATGCCAAACTATAAAATACCTTCATTAAAAAATATTATTTATGAAGTTATTCAAAAAACGAAGGCCTTTGTTTTTGGTGCAGGAAAAATTATTTTAGCAATTTCTATTGTATTATGGTTTTTAGCTTCAAATGGACCTTCAAAATTTAAAAATGCTGAAGAAACTATTACAGCTAAAATAGAAAACACACAATTGTCAAAAAGAGAACTACAAAAGAAAGTGGCATCTTATAAATTACAGCATTCCTATATTGGGTATATGGGAAAATCAATAGAACCTGTTATTAAACCAATGGGTTATGATTGGAAAATTGGAATTGCTTTAATTAGCTCATTTGCAGCTCGAGAAGTATTTGTTGGCGCATTAGCAACTATTTACAATGTAGATAATGATAGTGAAAATGCTGGAACTATTAAACAACGCATGTCTGCAGAAGTAAATCCTAAAACTGGTGAAAAACGTTTTAATTTTCCAACAGGAATTTCTTTATTGTTATTTTATGCATTCGCTATGCAATGTGTTGGAACTTTAGCCATTGTAAAACGCGAAACCAATAGTTGGAGATGGCCAATTTTACAGTTAGTAGGAATGGGAATATTAGCCTATGTTTCTGCTGTATTAGCCTTTAATATATTAAACTAATGCAAGATATTTTAACTTACATAGCGCTTGGATTAGCGATTGGCTTTTTAGTTAAAAAATATTTTTTTAAATCTAAAAAGAAAGGTAAATGCGATAAGGATTGTAATTGTGGCTAAAAGATAATTCTCCATACTTGAGCAACAATAAACGTTACAATAAAACCTAAAATTAATGGTAAAATACTCGCTACAACAGTCCACTTAACACTTTTAGTTTCTTTATATATTGTATAAATAGTAGTGCTGCAAGGATTATGAAGCAGGCTAAATAACATTAAATTAATGGCTGTAAGCATTGTCCATCCACCAGCTTTTAATATTTCTCCAGTTGCAGTGGCTGATTCTATTTCAAACATAACACCATTTCCTTCTCCAACACCAGCTATTGAAGCGCTCATTACTGTTAACATAAGAATAGTAGGAATTACAATTTCGTTGGCAGGAATCGCAACAATATAGGCTAATAATATAACCCCATTAAGCCCAAGCAAAAATCCAAACCCATCTAAATGTACAATTAACCAATTTGCTACTGTTGCATCTCCAATAGTCACGTTTGAAATTAGCCAAATTACAGCACCTGCTGGAGCAGCAAAAACACAAGCGCGCCATAGTACAATTAAAGTACGATCAATTAGTGAAGTGTAAATAGTTTTCCAAAATCTTGGTGGTCTGTATGGAGGCAATTCTAAAGTAAACGAAGATACTTCTCCTTTTAACAAGGTTTTAGATAAAAATAAAGAAACTAAAAAAGTAAAAGAAATTCCTAACAGTGCAATGCTGATTACAGCAAATGCAGATAATGCACCTGCAAAACCAGCGGGAACCAATGCACCAATGAATATAGAAGCTATTAATATTTGAGTAGGCCACCTACCGTTACATAATGAAAAATTATTGGTGATAATTGCAATTAAGCGCTCTCTTGGACTGTCAATAATACGGGTGGCTATTACACCTGCAGCATTACATCCAAATCCCATACTCATTGTTAAAGCTTGTTTTCCGTGAGCACCCGATTTTTTAAATAAATGATCTAAATTAAAGGCGACTCTTGGTAAATATCCAAAATCTTCGAGTAGTGTAAATAATGGAAAAAAAATTGCCATTGGAGGAAGCATTACTGCAATAACCCAGGCTAGGGCAAGATAGACTCCATCAAATAAAAACCCACTTACCCATAAATTAATTCCTAATGACTCGGCTGAGGTTTTTAACCATGGCTGTATAGTGTTTAATAATAATTCAGATAATAAACCAGAAGGATAATTTGCGCCAATTATGGTAAGCCACAAAACAAATGATAAAATAAAAATCATTATTGGGAATCCCCAAATTTTGCTTGTTACAATTTTGTCGAGGTTTCTGTCAAATCTAAATCGTTTTTGTTGTCCTTTTTTTTGCACAGAATTTTGAGCAATTTGAGCGGCATCCGAATAAATTCCTTCAGTTAATTTATCATGAAAACCTTCACCAATTTGCCACCTTAAATCATTACTTATATTTAATATTTTGTTTGTTTTCATTTTTAGTTAGAATTACTCAGTAATAAATTCTCCTGTTTTTACGGCTTCAATTATGCGTTCATCTCCATCAAGCAAACGAAGTGCAATCCAACGACTGTTAGGAATGGTTGGATATTCTTTTTCTATTTCTGAACTTAATTTTTCAACAGCATTATTGATATGTTTTGGGATATTTTTTATGCGATGTGGTTTACATTTTAATTCTCCAGTTGCAACTTGATGAATTGTTTTTATCAATTCTGGGATTCCTTCTTTAGATCTTGCACTTGTTGGCACCACTGGAATTCCTAAATCTCGTGCTAAAGTTCGTTCATCTATTTCAATGTCCATTCGTTTTGCTTCATCCATTAAGTTTAAGCATAAAACAGCTTTATTGGTAATTTCCAAAATTTGTAAAACTAAATTTAAGTTGCGTTCTAATCTACTTGCGTCAACTACAATTAGCGTAACATCAGGTTTTCCGAATAGAATAAAATTTCTGGCTACTTCTTCATCTTGAGAAGTAGAAAGTAAGGAATAGGTTCCTGGTAAATCTACCAGTTTATATTTTTTATCGCTATAACTGTAACCGCCTTCAGCACGTGTAACCGTTTTTCCCGGCCAGTTTCCTGTATGTTGTTTTAAACCTGTTAAAGCGTTAAAAACAGTGCTTTTCCCCGTGTTTGGGTTCCCTGCTAAAGCCACAACATAATCATTGTTTTCAATATTAATCCCAAGTTTTTTTAATCCCAAAGCATTGTGATGTTCACAGCTATCACAAGCGCTTTTAGTTACTTTTTGCATGATTGTTTAATTTTTCAATGAGAATAAATTTGGCTTGTTCATTGCGAATTGCAATAGACGTATCTCTAATCAAATAGGCTTTTGGATTGTTCATTGGACTAAATAAGTCTACTTCTATATTTGTGTTAATAACAAAACCTAAATCAAGTAATCTTCTTCTTATTTCACCGCGACATTCATGTGAAATTCCAATTATTTTGGCTTTTTCATTTTCTTTTAAATTAGACAGTCTTATGGTGTTTTTGTCTGAAACGTCTTCTTTAGTCAATTCAGAAATGGTAATATTATTTGCCACAATTGGCGCTAAAATAAATTCTTCTCCTTCTGAATGAAAAATTACTCTCTTTTCATTGCTTTCAATAATATGAATGTTCGATCCAATATGTAAATCTTCAGCTAAAATTTGCTGGTATATTATTTCTGGTTCGTCTTCAATATGAATAATTTTACCAATAGTTCCCTCGGAAAAAGTTGGAAGTGGTTTTCCTTGAATGGGCTCAATTTCACCAGTTTCTGTTGGAATTGGGTCGCCGTGCGGGTCAAATCTTGGGTTTCCAAGGTTGGTTGCCAACTCTTTTGTTTGATTGGAATCTAATTTGTGTTCCATTTTTTCAGCAATTTCGTGCCAATCTTTTTTATCGAAACCAGTTTTTTCAGAAAGATATTTTTCCCATAATCTATGCACTCTAATAATTTTGAGTGCATAATCTAACCCCATTTCCTTTAATTTTATTTCACCATTTTTGAAACTAATAAGTTCTTTGGTTTCCATTTCGGAAATAGTTTCCATTATTTTTTTTGGATTGCTATTTGAAGATGAAATGATGTCATTCATATTTAATGTATTTCCTTCATCTTCAGAATGGTATAGTTTCTTTAAAATATCTTCCATCAATATTTTAGGGTCATTTTTAAAACTTCTTTTTATTCTCCAAAAAATGGCATTTTTTGGAGAAAATAAAACGTAAATCACCAGCATTAAAATTCCAAAGGTGATTAGTGATGTTATTGGATTTGCCATATTTTTATTTTATATATACAAATATATTTGAACTCACTTTTTCTGAAAGTGTTAATTTATTTTCATTACTTAACTTTATGTTTAATGAATTATCAAAATCAAATTTATCTAAAACCATTATTTCTGAATTTATATTTATGGTATAGGTGTCTAATAATTTTAAAAATGAAGAAGACGAATCTTTAACCCCAATCACAATACAACTAGTGTTGTTTTCAACAGAAGAAAGCATCACTTTTTTATGATGTGCAATATTCCCATTTTCATCGGGAATTGGATCTCCATGCGGATCGTGTTTTGGAAAATCTAAAAATTCTTCTAATTTACCTACTAAAGAGTCTGATTTAATATGTTCTAATTGTTCTGCTATTTCATGAACTTCATCCCAATTGTAATTGAGTTTCTCAACTAAAAAAACTTCCCACAATCTGTGTTTTCTAACAATTTCAATGGCAATTTTTTTTCCTTTTTGCGTTAAAGAAACCCCTTTATATTTTTCATAATGAATAAATTCTTTCTCTGCTAATTTTTGAATCATGTCTGTAACAGAAGAAGGTTTTGTTTCTAATTTTTTAGCAATTAATGTAGTGTTAACACTTTTAGCATTGGATAATCCAATGCGATAAATCGCTTTTAAATAATTTTCTTCCGTTTGAGATAGCATTAAATATAATTTTAGACAAATATAAACAAAAATTTAGATTAATCTAAAAATAGAACAAGCTAAATAATTTTAAAACTATTTAACGTTATAAAAACTATAAAAAAGCTATTTTTGAAATTAAATCCTTTCATATGAATATAGTAATTTACGGAACAGGTGGTGTTGGAGGTTATTTTGGAGCAAGATTGGCGCAAGCAGGAAATAATGTAACGTTTATTGCGCGAGGAAAACATTTAGAAGCGATTCAAAAAAAAGGACTACAGCTTAAAAGTGTAAAAGGAGACTATCTAGTATATCCCGCAAATGTTACAGCTACTATTTCTGAAGTTAAAAATATTGACCTTATTTTAATTTGTGTTAAAACTTGGCAATTAACTGAAGTTGCCAAAACTATTAAACCTATTTTAAATGAAAATACTAGGGTCATTTCATTGCTAAATGGCGTTGAAAATGTAGCTACTTTATGTTCAATCATGGATAAAAAACACTTGCTTGGTGGTTTGTGTAAAGTGGTTAGCAAAGTTGAAGATGATGGAATTATCAATCATATTTCCTATGAGCCAACAATAATTTTTGGGGAACTTAATAATGAAAAAACGAAGAGCGCTTTACAATTAGAACAAACATTTTTAAATGCAGGAATAACTACAAAAATTGCAGATAATATTCAACAGGAAATATGGATAAAGTTTTTATTTATAACTACAATTAGTGCTATTGGAGCTTTAACAAGAGCAACTATTGGTGAAATGATTGCATCAGATGAAATAAAAAAAATGATGTATCAAATTGCAGAAGAAATTATAGTCATTTCAAAAGCAAAAGCAATTAATTTACCCAATGATATTATTGAAAGGCAGTTTCAGATAATTGAGAATCAACCTTTCTATACAACTTCATCTTTACAACGAGATATCATGGAAGGAAAACCTTCGGAATTAGAATCACAAAACGGAACTATTGTGAAAATGGGAAAAGAATTAGGCATTCCAACACCCATAAATTCATTTATTTATAACTGTTTATTACCACAAGAAAAGAAGGCAAGAAGTTAAATTAGTTTTGTTTTTTGTTTTTTACTAATCATATAAACTCCAATAATTACCATAAAACAACTCAATATTTTTATAAAATTAATATCTTGAGCGTATTCATTATACCCTAAAGCAAAAGCATAAAAGCTAACCATTATAAAACTTACAACAGGTTGTAAATAAATATAACTTCCGCTAATTGAAGGGGCAACCTTACTTAATGCATAAATATTAAATAAGTAGGCTAAAAAAGTAGTTCCAATAACAACAAAAGCGACTGTTAAATATGTATTTAAGTTAAATGCTTCAAAATTAGTAGTTAAAATATCTTGAATCCCAATTGGAAACATAAATAGAAATCCAAATAAAAACACCCAGCTAATTACGGTAATAGGCTTGTATTTTTTCATTAATGGTTTAATTATAACCATATATAAAGCATATGAACACGCATTCACAAACACAAATATATTCCCTAAAATAGAGCTTGTTCCACCTGATTTATTACCATATAAAATTAAAAGAATAGCACCAGCACCACCAATTGTGATACCAATTAATTTATTTGAGGTAATTTTTTCTTTTAATAAAAATGTGCTAAAAATTAAAACCATTACAGGCACAGCCGTAATTATTATGGAAGCATCAATAGGAGATGTTAAGTTTAATCCATGAAAAAAAAGTAATTGATTAGAGGTAACACCAAATAAACCGCCAAGAATTATTATTCGAAAATCTTTTTTTTCGATTTTCTCTTTAATAAATGATTTTATAATCCAGAATAAAAGTCCAGCGCCTAAAATTCTTAAAAAAACAAATGCTGAAGGTCCAATTTTAGCGGGCATTATACCTTTGGCTACAATATGGTTTACACCATAAATCACATTGGCTCCTAATAATGCTAAATGTGCTTTGTAAGTATTTTTACTCAACTTTTTAGGTTTTATTTAAATGCGAAAAGTACGAATTCCTCAGAAACAAAAAGGTTTTATTTTATCATTTTATAGTACAAAAGTAGAAATTATACTATATGAGAAAGGAATCTAAACTAAAGATTTTAGAATTTTTTTAATTTCTATTTTGGCAAAATCATACCCTAATTGGTAAGATTTACGAATAATTTTGGAATCTAAAACTCCAATTTTTTCAATATTTGGAGGTGAAAAAACATAATTACACTTTTTAAATTTTCCAACATTATTAGCGTCTAAACCAATATGATAAACTCTGTACAAAAGTTTTAATGAAGAATTAATTTCATCTTTGTCAATAATAGAAATAGGATTTACAAAGCTTCCAATAATATTTTTAAATTTATCTTGTAAAGGTTCAATAGGGAAATTATTTAAAATTCCGCCATCCGAATATAAATCTCCATTAATTTCAACTGGTGAAAAAACGGGTGGCAAGGCCGAAGAAGCTATTAAGGGTTTTATTAATTCACCCGAATTAAAATAGGCTAATTCTCCTTTTATTAAGTTGGTAGCAGTTACGGTTAATGGATATTTTAAACTTTCGAAAGAATCAATTGGGAAAAATTTCTTAAAAAAATAGGTGTATTTATCACTGTCCATGATTCCTGGTTTATGATAGGCGTACAGCGATAATTTTAACAACGGAGTCTGTTCAAAAAATTGAAGCATTTCTTCAGGAGAGTAACCTGCCGCATACAAGGCAGCGACTAAAGCCCCAGCACTTGTTCCTGCAACTTCTGTAGGTATAATATCATTTTCAAGCAATACTTTTATCAATCCAATATGAGCAATAGCTCTAACACCACCACCCGAAAGTACCAATCCAATTTCTTCAGCCATTACTAATTAGTATGAATAAGATTTATTCCGAAGTTACAAAAATAAACAACTTCAAATACAACTTCAAATACAACTTCAAATACAACTTCAAATACAACTTCAAAATAGACTTTAAAGTTTTCTATTTAAAACGTAACTTTGCGCTTTTAAAAATGGAATAAGTACCGATGGAATATAACTTTAGAGAGATTGAAAAGAAATGGCAAAAATTTTGGGCAGAAAACCAAACGTTTAAAGCTGAAAATAATTCAGACAAGCCAAAATATTATGTATTAGATATGTTTCCTTATCCTTCTGGAGCTGGTTTACACGTTGGGCATCCACTTGGCTATATTGCATCAGATATTTATGCACGTTACAAACGCCACAAAGGTTTTAATGTATTACATCCCCAAGGCTATGATTCTTTTGGTTTGCCAGCGGAGCAATATGCCATTCAAACAGGACAACATCCTGCAATTACTACAGAAGCAAATATTAAAACCTATAGAAAACAGTTAGATCAAATTGGGTTTTCATTCGATTGGTCTCGTGAAGTGAGAACTTCTGATCCAACTTATTATAAATGGACTCAGTGGATTTTTACACAACTATTTAATTCGTGGTACAATAAAACAAATGATAAAGCTGAAGATATTTCAACTTTAATTTCAGTTTTTGAGGTTGAAGGAAATAGCAATGTAAAAGCAGCTTGTGATGATGATATTACAATTTTCACTTCAAAAGATTGGAAAAATTATTCTGAAGAAGAAAAACAAAAAATATTATTACAATATCGTTTAACATTTTTATCAGAAACGGAAGTAAACTGGTGTCCTAATTTAGGAACTGTTTTAGCTAATGATGAAATTGTAAATGGCGTTTCAGAACGTGGTGGACATACTGTTATTCGTAAAAAAATGATGCAATGGAGTATGCGAATTACTGCTTACGCTCAACGATTATTAGATGGATTGCCTAAAATTGATTGGCCACAACCACTAAAAGATTCTCAAACCAATTGGATTGGTCGTTCTGAAGGTGCAATGGTTTCATTTAAAGTTTTGTCAGTTGAAAAGACTGATGGCAAGAAAATAAATTTATCTTTTAAAGAAATTGAAGCATTGAAAGTAAAACGTTCTAATCCTTCAAAAGCTGAAGCAGCATTATGGGATGTTTTAAGAAAGAAAAAAGGAGCTTCAAAATTTAGAACGAAATATACTATTGGTACTTTTTTAGTCGATTTTGTATGTCTAGCCAAAAATACAATTGTTGAATTTTCTGGAAAAGAAAATGAAGCAGCAAGAACTCATTATTTTGAAAGTGAAGGTTTTAGTGTAATTCGGTTTTCTTCTGAGGAAGTTTTAGAAAATTCAGTTGCGATTACTCATAAAATAGACAATGCCTTACAGTTTTCAAAAACACATAAATCTAAAGAAGAAACAGTAGCTTCCGCTCCAGAGTCGGAATATATAATAGACGTTTTCACTACTCGTCCAGATACTATTTTTGGGGTAAGTTTTATGACGTTAGCTCCAGAACATGAGCTAGTTTCTAAAATTACAACCGAAGCTCAAAAAGAAGCAATTGAAGCCTATATTAAAAAAACTTCAAAGCGTAGTGAATTAGAACGAATGGCCGATGTAAAAACCATTTCAGGAGTTTTTACAGGTGCGTATGCATTGCATCCATTCACGGGTAAAAAGGTTCAAATTTGGATTGGGGATTATGTATTGGCAAATTACGGAACAGGTGCTGTTATGGCGGTTCCTTGTGGTGATCAGCGTGATTATGATTTTGCGAAAAACTTCAACATAGAAATACCAAATATCTTTGAAGGTGTTGATATTTCTGAAGCAGCAAATACGGATAAAGAGAATTCAGTAATTGCAAACTCAGATTTTTTAAGCGGATTGCCTTATAAAAAAGCTATGAAATGTATTATTCATGAAATTGAAGAACGTGGGGTTGGATATGGTAAAATAAATTATCGTTTGCGTGATGCTGTTTTTAGTCGTCAACGTTATTGGGGAGAGCCTTTCCCAGTGTATTATAAAAACGGATTGCCTCAAATGATTGACAAGCAGTATTTACCAATTGTATTACCAGAAGTTGAGAAATATTTACCTACTGAAGATGGAAAACCACCGTTAGGAAATGCAACTGTTTGGTCTTGGGATACAAATGCTAATAAAGTAGTTTCAAATGATTTAATAGATAATAAAACTATTTTTCCATTAGAATTAAATACCATGCCAGGTTGGGCAGGAAGTTCACAATATTTTAATCGTTATATGGACGCTCAAAATAATGAAGAGCTATTTTCTGAAAAAGCAATTAATTATTGGCAAGATGTAGATTTATACATTGGAGGTAGCGAACACGCGACAGGACATTTATTGTATTCTCGATTTTGGCAAAAATTTATGTTCGATAGAGGTTTTGTTCCAACGGATGAATATGCGAAGAAGTTAATCAACCAAGGGATGATTACTGGAACGAGCGCATATACACATAGAATTGGATTATTCATATTGTCGAAAGATAAAAAAGTTATTTTAGAACCTTCAAAATTTGCTTTTATATCTAATAAAACCTTCGATGATCATAGTAATTTATTATATGAAAGACAGTATTTAAATGATAAGAAAAATATTAAATTTAAGAATATAGTTTTAAAATCAATACCCGAAGATTATATTAAAATGTATAATGATGGTGATTGTGAATTAGAAATTAGCTTTTTTAAAAACCATGTTGATATTGAATTATTGAAAGGGGTTTCAAATGAATTAGATATTGAAAAATATGTTAAAGATAATCGATATAAAGATTTTTCCCCTTTATTTTTTGTGGATGAAAATTATGAAATAATTGATGCAGAAGATGGAAAATACATTGTAGGTCGTGAGGTTGAAAAAATGTCGAAATCTAAATATAATGTTGTAAATCCAGATCAAATTTGTGAGGAATATGGCGCAGATAGTTTACGTATGTTTGAAATGTTTTTAGGCCCGTTAGAACAATCAAAACCTTGGAAAACTTCAGGTATTTCAGGTGTTTATAGTTTCTTAAAGAAATTATGGAAATTGTATATTGTGAATGATGAATTCTCAGTTTCTGATGAAGAACCAACAAAAGAAGAGTTAAAAACATTGCACAAAACCATCAAAAAAGTAGAAGAAGATATTGCTAATTTTTCTTTCAACACATCAGTTTCTACATTTATGATTGCGGTAAATGAATTAACAGCATTAAAATGTAATAAACGTGCTATTTTAGAACCTTTAGCCGTAATTATGGAGCCGTATGCTCCTCATATTGCTGAAGAACTTTGGAAAAATTTAGGTTATAAAAAATCAATTTCAACAGTTGATTTCCCACTATTTGAAGCGAAATATTTAGTAGAAAGCAGTAAAGAATACCCAATTTCCTTTAACGGAAAAATGAGATTTAAATTAGAGCTTCCAATGGATATGAGTAAAGAAGAAATTGAAAAAGTGGTCATGGCTCATGAAAAAACACAAGCACAATTAGCAGGGCGAACACCTAAGCAAGTGATTGTAGTTCCTGGTAAAATTGTAAATATTGTTGGATAAAATTTAAATCCGTCACCCTGAACTTGTTTCAGGGTCGCATTTTTTTAGCGAGGATGCAGACTATATTTTATAATGCTTTGGATTTTTGAGAAAGCAGGAATAGCAGATGATTAACTAAAGGAATCAAAATAAATGATAGACAATTACGAAATAATTGGTTTACTAGCAGCCCTTTTAACAACAGCTTCTTTTGTTCCGCAAGTATATAAAACTTGGAAATCAAAATCGGCTGATAGTTTATCCTTAACCATGTATTTAGTGTTTTTTGTTGGAATTATTTTGTGGTTGGTGTATGGTATTCATTTAAATAGTTTATCCATGATAATTGCAAATTCAATTACAGCAATTTTAGCTTTGTTACTTATTCTATTTAAATTTAAATAATTTCTTGGTATATTTATTGTAGGATATGGCATTAAATTTATTACCTATATTTACTTTAAATTAAAGCAAGAAATGAGCATTAAAAAAATTAGACACATTTCAAAATTCTTTCTGTGTAAAAACCATCTGATTATAAAACAACAATATTTTAATTAGATGAAATTATCACAACTTTCTTTACGTATTCGAATATTTATTTCAATGATATTGTTGGTATTAATAGCTTCAATATTAATTGCCGCAGTTACTATTTATCAATACAAAGAAGAAACCGAAGAATACAATAAAGGAAGGTTAGACAGAAAAGAAGAATCAGTAAAAGCAGCTATTAATTTTTGGTTAAACTCATCTCAAAATTCTTATCCGTTAGTGACCGAGAAATTAGCTGCAATTTTTAAGGATAAAATTTATGAAATTTCTTATATTGAAAAATTAGAAATAAACATCTACAATTTAGAAGGAAAAATAGTTAAAAGTTCTCATTCGGGTTTTATTAAAAGTGATGCACCTGATGTTTTATCTGATGCCATTATAAAAAGCATTACTACTAATTATGAACATCATTATATAAATACAAAATCCATAAAAGGAAATGATTTTCAATCTTCATATTCTTATATAACAGATAATAAGTTTAAGCCAATAGGAATATTAAATTTGCAATATGTGCAAGATAACACAGTGCAAAGCAAAGATTTAGAGGAATTTCTTGGTAGAATGGGGCTCGTATATTTTTTAATGTTTTTAATTGCTATTGGATTGGCTTACTTTATTTCAAGTTATATTACTAGAAATATTAAGGCTGTAACTGATAAAATGAGGCAAACAAGTTTTACTAAACGTAACGAAAAAATTATTTTAGAAAATTCAAGTGCTGAAATATTTACATTGGTAAATGCCTATAATAATATGGTGAACGAGTTAGAAGAAAGTGCCGTAAAATTGGCAAAAGGTGAGCGAGAGCAAGCTTGGCGTGAAATGGCAAAACAAGTAGCTCACGAAATTAAAAATCCATTAACTCCAATGCGGCTTACAGTTCAAAGTTTTCAACGTAAATTTGATGCAACTGACCCAAAAATATATGATAAAATTAATGAATACAGTAAAACACTTATTCAGCAAATAGACACTATGAGTTCAATAGCATCTGCATTTTCAGACTTTGCTAAAATGCCAACTCAAAAATGTGAAGAGTTAAATGTGGTTGAAGTTGTAAAATATTCTATTGATATTTTTTCAGAAGATTATATTTCTTATTTCCCAAAACAAAAAATTATTATTGCAGAGTTAGATAAAACACAGCTGATTAGAATTATGACTAATTTAGTTAAAAATGCTACGCATGCTTTAGATGAAATTGAAAATAAAAAAATTGAAGTTTCTGTTGAAGAAAACAAGGGCAATGTTATTATTAAAGTAGCCGATAACGGTAAAGGAATTTCTGATGAAGACAAAGTACATGTATTTGAACCTAAATTTACTACAAAATCAAGCGGAATGGGTTTAGGACTTCCAATGGTTAAAAATATTGTTGAAACTTATAATGGAACCATAACATTTACAACACAACTAAACAAAGGAACCGTTTTTAAAATAGTATTACCTAAAAAATAAAGATATGATTTTCGAAAATATATTGATTGAATTAAAAGAAAACTTAGCGATAATTAAAATAAACAGACCTGCTAAATTAAATGCCTTAAACAAAAACACTATTGCAGAATTGCACGATGCTTTTAAAACATTGGATTCAGATGCTTCAGTAAAAGCAATTATTATTACAGGAAGTGGTGAAAAAGCATTTGTTGCAGGTGCTGATATTTCTGAATTTGCCGATTTTAATGTTGAACAAGGATCAAAATTAGCAAGAAAAGGACAAGAATTATTGTTTGATTTTGTTCAAAATTTAAGTACACCAGTGATAGCAGCTGTAAATGGTTTTGCTTTAGGTGGAGGTTTAGAATTAGCAATGGCTGCACATTTTAGAGTTGCAAGCACAAATGCTAAAATGGGTTTACCAGAAGTTTCTTTAGGTGTAATACCTGGTTACGGTGGCACACAACGTTTACCGCAATTAGTAGGAAAAGGGAAAGCTATGGAAATGATTCTATCTGCAGGAATGATTTCTGCTGAAGAAGCTAAAGAATATGGATTGGTAAATTATGTTGTAGAACAAGAAGAGTTAATGCCATTATGTGAAAAATTAGCTAGCAAAATAATAAGAAATTCATCGGTTGCAATTACTGCTGCAATAAAAGCTATAAATGCAAATTATTCAACTAATATTAATGGTTTTGATGTTGAAATAGCGCAATTTGGAGAGAGTTTTGGTACAAATGACTTTAAAGAAGGAACCACTGCATTCTTAGAAAAACGCAAACCTAATTTTGAGTGAAATAACATAAAAAATGAACGCTCAGCCTTTATTAAATTACATAAAAAACAGATCAGTTTAACTGAAGAGGAGGAGTCATTTTTACTTTCAAAAGTTAATTATAGAAAATATTTAAAAGGACAATATATTGTTCAACAGGGGGATATTTGTAAACCTGAATGTTTCATTATTTCAGGTTGCACAAAAACATTTTACGTGGATGATAGCGGACAAGAACATATTGTTATGTTTGCAATTGAAGATTGGTGGACATCTGATATGGGAAGTTATATTACACAAACGCCTGCAGATTTTAATGTACAATGTATTGAAAACACAGAGCTTATTCAATTTTCTTATGATGATAAAGAAGAGTTGTATATTAAAATCCCAAAATTAGAACGTTTTTTTTAGGAAAATTATAGAAAAAGCGCTTGCAGCTTCACAAAAACGAATTATTAAAAATTTTAGCCTTACCGCTAAAGAAAGATATCTTAATTTTAAAGAATTGTACCCTACAATAGAACAACGAATACCACAATATATGATTGCTTCATACCTTGGTATTACCAAAGAATTTTTAAGTAAAATTAAAAGTCAACTTATTTTAGAACAATAGAATGTTAAACTAGATTAACATCATTTAATAAATTACCTTTTTTTCTTCTCAAGCATTGTTTTAGACATTTGTATCATAATAACTAATACAATTTAAAATTATACAAAATAAAAAAAACAATTAAAAATTTAGCAGTAGTAGCAATAATTGCACTTATTACATTTTCTTTCACAACACTAAAAGGAGTGAAAAAAGAAATTAAGATAGAAAATAGTAAAGTAGTTTGGAAAGGTTACAAAGTAACTGGTTCACACGAAGGAACAATCACGTTAAAATCAGGTTTTTTAACATTTACCGAGGGTAAATTAACAGATGGAGCGTTTACAATTAATATGACTACAATCACTAATACAGATTTAGAAGGAGAATATAAAGGTAAATTAGAAGGTCATTTAAAATCGGATGATTTCTTTGGTGTTGAAAAAAATCCAACAGCAACTTTAGTATTTAAAAAAGTGAAATCTACAGGTAAAAATTCATATAAAGTTACAGGAGATTTAACAATAAAAGGAATTACAAATACAGTTACATTCAACCTTTCAGTTTATGGAAACAAAGCAAATGCTTCATTAAAAATAGACAGAACAAAATTTGATGTTAGATATGGTTCAACTAGCTTTTTTGATAATTTAAAAGATAAAGCTATTTACGATGAATTTGATTTAGTAGCAGATTTACAATTTTAATTAATCCAACCCATCCCATTCCTTATAAAACTGCTGAAGAAAGGTTTCCATATATTGGTGGCGTTCTTCGGCAATTTTTTTACCGGAAACAGTATTCATTTTATCTTTTAACAACAATAATTTTTCATAAAAATGATTGATTGTTGGAGCTTCAGAATTTTTATATTCTTCTTTAGTTTGATTAAATTTAGGTTTAATTTCCGGATTGTAAAGTGGTCTGTTTTTAAAACCTCCATAATTAAAACAACGAGCAATTCCAACAGCTCCAATAGCATCCAACCTATCTGCATCTTGAACAACTTCTAATTCAGGTGAAGTAAATTTTTGTTCAAAATTTCCGCCTTTGTATGAAATATTTGTAATAATGTTTTCAATATGAATAATCACTGTTTCTTCAACTTGTTGACTTTCTAAAAATTCACGAGCTACTTTTGGCCCAATAGTTTCATCGCCATTGTGAAATTTAGAATCTGCTATATCATGTAATAAAGCACCTAATTCAACAATAAAAATAGCAACATTTTCATGTTGAGCAATCAGTTTAGCATTGTTCCAAACTCTTAAAATATGAAACCAGTCATGACCACCTTCAGCACCTGCTAAAGTTTTTTTAACAAATGCCTCAGTATTTGCGATTATTTGTAATTTATTCATTTTTTAAAAATAAAAAATCCGCTTTTAAAAAAGCGGATTTTTAAATTTATTATTGATAAAATATTAACAAAATTCTTCGTAAGCTCCAGCTAAATTTGATGCGATTACTTCAGCAGATCTACCTTCAATATGATGACGTTCTAACATATGAACTAAAACACCATCTTTAAATAAAGCAATTGCTGGTGATGAAGGAGGAAATGGAATCATATTTTCACGAGCAGTTGCTGTTGCTTCAGTATCTACTCCAGCAAAAACGGTTACTAAATTTGTAGGTGTTTTATCATATTGTAAAGAATTAACGGCTCCTGGGCGTGCAGTTCCTGCAGCACAACCACAAACAGAGTTTACAACTACTAAAGTTGTTCCTTCTTTTTTTAATGTTTCTTCAACTTCTTGAGCTGAATGCAATGATTTAAAACCTGCATTTTCTAATTCTTCTTGCATAGGTTTTACCAATTCTGGTGGATACATATTTTTGATTTTTTAAGTTAGACATATTTATGGCTGCAAATATAATAGATTATATATGAAATGACTAAGCACAAATTTTAATTATAGAAAGTACTATAAAGTTTATAATTATTTTAACAATTGAAATGCTTCTAACTTTTAGCATCCTAACAAATGAATGTATATTTGCCAAATTAAAATAAATTTATGGCAAATTTTGTAAAATGGTTGGGTGCTGGTTTGGGTTTTACACTTGGTGGCCCCATTGGAAGTGTTTTAGGATATGCGGTTGGAAATTTGATTGACGGATTTACAAAAGGCGATGTTGAAAGAGCTAAAACTTACAGAGAAGCAAGTAGAACAAGTCATTCTGGAGATTTTGAAATTAGCTTATTGTTGTTATCTTCCGTAGTTATTAAAGCTGATGGAAAAATTGATGAACGTGAATTATCTTATGTTCGCAATCATTTTAAAAAAATGTATGGTGAAGAAAGAGCTAACAATGCGTTTAAATTATTTAAAGGGTTTATAAAGAATAATGAAGTTTCTACACGTCAAATTTCGGAACAAATTAGGCGAAATTTAACACATGCCTCACGTTTGCAATTAATTCATTTTTTGTTTGGAATTGCAAAAGCTGATGGAAATGTAAATGAAGCTGAAGTTAATACTATAAAAATTATTGCAGGTTATTTATATGTAAGTCAGTACGATTTTGAATCTATAAAAGCCATGTTTTATGATAGTTCAACTAGTGCTTATCAAATTTTAGGGATTGATAAAAAAGCAACAAATGATGAAGTAAAATCAGCATATCGGAAAATGGCAAAAAAATACCATCCAGATAAATTACAACATTTAGGTGAAGAACATGTAAAAGGCGCTGAAGAGAAGTTTAAACAAGTACAGAAAGCCCACGAGCAAATTCAAAATGAACGAGGATTGTAAGGTTTTATTTATTTTGTGACTTATTAGAAACTTTTGTGTCTTAAACTATAACAAGGCAAACACCCCAATTTAGAAGGCGTCTCAGCTATTAATTTTGAGACGCTTTTTTTATTTAAATAATCAGAATAAGTTGAGGGCCTTTTATAATAGTTTCTACAAAGTTTATTCCTATTACCCAATTTAACCAAATTATTTAGTCATTTTTATTGGAATCGGTTATTATTTATTGAATCTTGTTTTTCTTCAAAATGAGAAGAAAAATAAATTTAAATTTAAACTGAATATTTCCATGATTTAAGTAGTAAATATTTTACAATTTATGAAATGATATTTTGAAGAAAATACGTAATTTCGCAAACTAATTGATTTAACGGCATAAAATGAGTAAAAAATTTAGAGAATATAAAGGATTGAACCTCACTAAAGTAGCAGAAGAAACTTTAGCGATTTGGGAAGAGGAGCATATTTTCGAAAAAAGTATAAGTACTAGAGATGAAAATAAACCATTCGTATTTTTTGAAGGACCACCTTCAGCAAATGGTTTACCAGGAATTCATCACGTTATGGCACGTGCTATTAAAGATATTTTTTGTCGTTATAAAACCTTACAAGGCTTTCAAGTGAAGCGAAAAGCAGGTTGGGATACGCACGGGTTGCCAATTGAATTAGGTGTTGAAAAAGAATTAGGAATTACCAAAGAAGATATTGGTAAAAAAATTACTGTTGAAGAATACAATGATGCTTGTAGAACTGCAGTGATGCGCTATACAGATATTTGGGAAGATTTAACGCTTAAAATGGGACATTGGGTTGATATGGAAGATCCGTATGTAACTTACAAGCCAAAATATATGGAAACTGTTTGGTGGTTGTTGGCTCAATTGTACAAAAAAGGACTGATTTATAAAGGGTATACTATTCAGCCATATTCGCCAAAAGCAGGAACAGGATTAAGTTCACATGAATTAAATCAACCAGGAACGTATCAAGATGTAACAGATACAACTGCTGTTGCTCAATTTAAAGCTGTAAAAAATACCTTGCCAGATTTTCTTCAAGAAATAAAGGGTGATATTCACTTTTTAGCTTGGACAACAACACCTTGGACATTGCCTTCAAATACAGCATTAACAGTTGGAAAGAAGATTGATTATGTTGTTGTAAAATGTTTCAATCAGTATACGTTTGAACCAATTAATGTAATTTTAGCGAAGAATTTAGTTGGAAAACAATTCTCTAAAAAATTCTTTGTAGTTGAAAATGAAGCGCAACTTGCGGAATATAAAGCAGATGATAAAAAAATCCCTTTTATTGTTATTAAAGAATTTAAAGGCGCAGATATATTAGAATCTCGTTATGAACAATTAATGCCATATACACTTCCTTATCAAAATCCTGAAAATGCGTTTAGAGTTATTGCTGGAGATTTTGTAACGACTGAAGACGGTACAGGAATTGTACATACGGCTCCAACTTTTGGTGCAGATGATGCCATGGTTGCTAAACAAGCAAACCCTGAAGTTCCACCAATGCTAGTGTTAGATGACAATGGGAATCCAGTCCCGTTGGTTAATTTACAAGGAAAATTCACCAAACATATGGGTGAATATGCAGGGAAGTATGTGAAAAATGAATACTATGTTGATGAACCAGCTCCAGAGCGTTCATTGGATGTGGAAATTGCAATTCAATTAAAAGAAGAAAATAAAGCGTTTCACGTAGAAAAATACCGTCACAGTTATCCACATTGTTGGAGAACAGATAAACCGATTTTATACTATCCGTTAGATTCTTGGTTTATTAAAGTTACAGATAAGCGTGATAGAATGTTTGATTTAAATGAAACTATTAATTGGAAACCAAAATCAACCGGAGAAGGACGTTTTGGAAACTGGTTAAAAAATGCCAACGATTGGAATTTATCGCGTTCTCGTTATTGGGGAATACCATTGCCTATTTGGAGAACTGAAGATGGTATTGAAGAAATTATGATTGGTTCTGTTGAAGAATTAAAAGTTGAAATGGCAAAAGCTGTTGAAGCAGGATTGATGAAATCTGATATTTTTGCTGAGTTTGAAGTTGGGAATATGAGTGAAGAAAACTATAATAAAATAGACTTGCATAAAAATATTGTAGACGCAGTTATCCTAGTTTCTCCTTCAGGAAAACCAATGAAACGTGAATCAGATTTAATTGATGTTTGGTTTGATTCAGGTTCAATGCCTTATGCACAATGGCATTATCCGTTTGAAAATAAAGAACTAATTGACGAGAAAAAATTCTTTCCAGCTGATTTTATTGCAGAAGGAGTAGATCAAACGCGTGGTTGGTTTTATACATTACACGCTATTGGGACCATGGTTTTTGATTCCGTTGCATATAAAAACGTAGTTTCTAACGGATTGGTGTTAGACAAAGAAGGTAAAAAAATGTCGAAACGTTTAGGAAACGCTGTAGATCCGTTTAAAACAATGGAGAAATTTGGTGCAGATGCTACACGTTGGTATATGATTTCAAATGCAAATCCGTGGGATAATTTAAAATTTGATATTGATGGAATTGATGAAGTGCGAAGAAAATTCTTTGGAACATTATACAATACCTATTCATTCTTTGCACTGTATGCCAATTTAGATAGTTTTACGTATGCTGAAGATGAAATTGCAATAGCAGAAAGACCAGAAATTGATCGTTGGGTGCTATCTGAATTAAATACATTGGTTAAAAATGTAGAAAAATTTTATGAAGAATATGAGCCAACTAAGGCGGCAAGAGAAATTCAAGATTTTGTTTCAGAATATTTAAGTAATTGGTTTGTTCGTTTAAGTAGAAGACGTTTTTGGAAAGGTGAATATGAGCAAGATAAAATTTCAGCATACCAAACATTATATACTTGCTTGGTAACAGTTGCAAAATTAGCATCGCCTATTGCACCATTTTTTATGGATAATCTTTACAAAGATTTAACAACAATTTCAGGAAAAGAAAATTTTGAATCCATACATTTGGCAACATTCCCAACATATGATGAAAGTTTGATTGATAGTAAGTTAGAACATAAAATGCAACAAGCTCAAAAAATAGCATCGATGGTTTTATCATTACGAAAAAAAGAAATGATAAAAGTTCGTCAACCGCTTCAGAGAATTATGATTCCTGTTTTGAATAATGAAGAAAGAGAAGAAATTTTAGCTGTTGAAAACTTAATAAAATCGGAAGTAAATGTAAAAAAAATTGAATTGATTGATGACGCTTCTGGAATATTGGTTAAAACAATAAAGCCTAATTTTAAAGTGCTTGGACCTAAATTTGGGAAAGATATGAGGTTTGTTGGAGAAGCTATTCAGAAGTTATCTCAAAATGATATTGCGATTGTTGAAAAACAAGGTGGAATTTCTATTGAAGTAAATGAAAATGTTGTATTTTTAGAACTTAATGAAGTAGAAATCTCATCACAAGATATTGAAGGTTGGTTAGTTGCAAATCAAGGAAATTTAACAGTGGCGTTAGATGTTACAATTACTGATGAATTACGTAAAGAAGGAAATGCAAGAGAGTTGGTAAACAGAGTTCAAAACTTACGTAAAGAATCTGGTTTTGATGTTACCGATAAAATAAAATTAATTATTCAAAAAAATAATATATTAGAACTGTCAGTTGCGGCAAATGAACAATATATTAAATCTGAAACGTTAACAAATGTACTAGTGTTTGAAGACATAGTTGAAAAAGGCACAGAGATTGTTTTTGACGATGTGAATACTAAAATAGTAATACAAAAAATGTAAGCTTATGAACGAAAATAATAGATATTCAGACAAAGATTTAGCCGAATTTAAAGAGCTAATTGAAAATAAAATAGCATATGCTCAAGAAGATTTAGCGTTAATTAAAAGTGCTTTTAAAAACGATAGCAATAATGGTACTGATGATACTTCGCCAACATTTAAAGCTTTTGAAGAAGGTTCTGAAACCATGTCAAAAGAAGCTAATGTGGCTTTAGCAATTCGTCAAGAAAAATTTATTAGAGATTTAAAAAATGCGCTAGTTCGTATTGAAAATAAAACATATGGTATATGCCGTGTAACAGGGAAGCTAATAGTAAAAGAACGATTAAAATTAGTGCCACACGCAACACTTAGTATTGAAGCTAAAAATATGCAACAATAATTGGTGTAAATTGCAAAATTATAGAAGCTTCCTTATTTTTGGAAGCTTCATTTTTTTAACATAAATAAGATTAAAATCCTTTTCAAATTGAAGAAAGCAGTATTTATCATAATTTCAGTATTGTTAATAGACCAAATTAGTAAGATTTATATAAAAACTAATTTTTTTTATGGGGAAGATGTAGTTGTCTTTGATTGGTTTCGTATTCATTTTATTGAAAATAATGGAATGGCTTGGGGCGCTGAATTTGGAGGTAAAGCAGGAAAGTTATTTTTAACAATTTTCAGACTATTTGCAATTACGGGAATTGGATTTTGGTTATATACTTCAGTTAAAAAAAATGCACACAATGTGTTAATAGTTGCAATTGCACTTATTTTTGCTGGTGCAATGGGTAATATTATTGATTCTGTTTTTTATGGAGTTATTTTTAATACTCCTGGAGGTCATAAGATTGCAACTTTATTTTCTGAGGAACCTTATGGGTCACTATTTTTTGGTAAAGTTGTAGACATGCTCTATTTTCCAATTTGGAATGGTGATTTACCTGCATGGTTACCGATTTGGGGTGGAAAACCTTTTACTTTTTTTAATGCTATTTTTAATGTTGCCGATTCCGCAATTTCTACAGGTGTTGGAATCTTAATTTTTTTCAATAAACAAGCATTTCCTAAAAACTAAAAATTAAGATATTTTAGAATATATTTTTGTTATTTTATTATTAATCGTAATATTGCAATATAATAATCAATAAAAATGGGAGTTACAAAATCAGATAAATTTAACGACAACCAAAACAAATTAGCCTTAATTGCCAAGGCGTTTGCGCATCCTGCACGTATTGCCATTTTACAACAATTATTTTCTTTAAATGCTTGTTTTTGTGGTGATTTAGTTGAAGAAATTGGTTTGGCTCAAGCTACAATCTCACAACATTTAAAAGAATTAAAAAATTTAGGGCTAATACAAGGAACTATTGAAGGAACCAGTGTTTGTTATTGTATTAATAAAGAAGTTTGGAATGAAGCAAAAGATTTATTTGTTAATTTTCTAAATCAAGAGGTTATTTCAAAAGGCGAATGTTGCTAAGGATAATTTAATAGACGTATTATTACAATAAATACTATTCAATATGAAAACAGCTAAAGAATTAAAGAATTTGGTAAAACAAAAATACAGCGAAATCGCTTTGCAAAACCAAAATGACAATAGAACTTCTTGCTGTGGTTCTGGAGAATGTTCAACAGAAGTTTACAATATTATGAGCGACAGTTATGAGAATCTAGAAGGTTATAATGAAGCAGCCGATTTAGGATTGGGTTGCGGCCTTCCTACAGAGTATGCTTTGATAAAAAAGGGCAATACAGTTTTAGATTTAGGAAGTGACGCCGGTAATGATTGCTTTATCGCTCGAGCTCAAGTTGGAGACAAAGGAAAAGTAATAGGAGTTGATTTTACGCCAATTATGATAAAAAAAGCTCGTGAAAATGCTGAAAAAAGAGGGTTTAATAATGTTGAATTTAGGAAAGGTGATATTGAAAAATTACCGCTAACCTCTGACAGTGTTGATGTGGTTGTTAGCAATTGTGTGCTCAATTTAGTGCCTAATAAAATGAAGGTATTTCAAGAGATCATTAGAGTATTAAAACCAGGAGGCCATTTTAGTATTTCAGATATTGTATTAGTGGGAAACCTTCCTCCAGAACTTACACAAGAGGCTGAAATGTATGCTGGATGCGTTTCTGGAGCTATTCAAAAGAAAACCTACCTAGAAATGATAAAAACTTGTGGTTTTGTTGAAATAATTATTCAAAAAGAGAAATCCATTAATTTACCAAATGATATTTTAGAAAAGTATTTAAATGAAGCTAATTTAGCATCCTTTAGAAACTCAAAAACTGGTATATTTAGTATTACGGTATTTGCTAAAAAACCTGACAATTGTATCTCTGGAAATGGATGTTGTTAACAAAATAAAAAATTATAAATAATGCTATTTGAAGAAATAAAAATCACTTTTACTTCATTTAAAAAAGATAATATTTCTACTGAACGTAAACAGGTTTTAGAACCTTTAATAGATTATATTCAAAGTAAAGTAAATGAAGGTAAAAATATAAACTTGAACTTTATTTGCACACACAATTCTCGTAGAAGCCATTTATCACAAGTTTGGGCTCAAGCAGCAGCACATTATCATCAAGTAAAAAATGTACATTGTTATTCTGGAGGAACCGAGGCGACAGCTTTGTTTTCAATGGCTGCACAAACATTGGAGAATGCAGGTTTTCAAATCATAAAATTATCGAATGAAGAAAATCCTGTTTATAGTATTAAATTTGCTGAAAATGAACATCCAATTATAGGGTTTTCAAAAACTTATGACCATGTATTAAACCCAAAAAGTGAATTTGCGGCAATAATGACTTGCTCTCACGCCGATAAAAATTGTCCATTTATTCCGGGTTGTGAAAAAAGAATTCCAGTACGCTATAACGATCCAAAAGAATTTGATAATACAACTCAACAAGTTGAAAAATATAAAGAAAGAAGCAATCAAATTGCGGTAGAAATGAATTATGTTTTTTCTCAAATAAAGAAATAAAAAATGAAAAAAAAATTAAGCTTTTTAGATAGTTACTTAACACTATGGATATTTATAGCCATGGCTGTTGGAGTTGGAATTGGATATTTTGTACATTCTTTTCCTGATTTAATAAATACATTTAGTAGCGGGACAACAAATATTCCAATTGCCATAGGTTTAATTGTAATGATGTATCCACCATTGGCAAAAGTAAATTATGCGTTGCTTCCAAAAGTTTTTAAAAATGTAAAAATATTAACTATTTCATTGGTGTTAAACTGGATTATAGGTCCGGTTTTAATGTTTGTATTGGCAATTACTTTTTTGCACGATTACCCAGAATATATGGTGGGTTTAATTTTAATTGGTCTGGCACGTTGTATTGCAATGGTTTTGGTTTGGAATGATCTTGCAGAAGGAAGTAGTGAATACGGAGCAGGTTTAGTAGCACTTAATAGTATTTTTCAGGTATTTGCGTACAGTTTTTATGCCTGGTTATTTATTACAGTATTACCACCATATTTTGGTTTTGAAGGTGCAATAGTAGATATTTCTATTGCTACCATAGCTGAAAGTGTTGCTATATATTTGGGACTACCTTTTCTCTTAGGAATCTTAAGTAGAGTAATTTTGGTGAAAATAAAAGGTGAAGATTGGTATACAAATAAATTCATTCCAACAATTTCACCGTTAACATTAATAGCTTTGCTATTTACAATTGTTGTAATGTTTTCTTTAAAAGGGGAACTGATAGTTGAAATACCAATGGATGTACTGATAATTGCAATTCCACTATTAATATATTTTGCAATAATGTTTATTATAGGCTTTTTTGTAACCAAAGCTATGGGTGCAAACTATAACCAAACAGCAGCAGTTGCGTTTACAGCAGCCGGAAATAATTTTGAATTAGCAATAGCCGTTGCAATTGCAGTATTTGGGTTAAACTCAGGACAGGCCTTTGCGGGTGTTATTGGACCTTTAGTTGAGGTTCCAGCACTTATTTTGTTAGTACGTGTTTCTTTTTGGTTAAAGAAAAAATATTTTAATTAAAAGTATAAGCCCTAATCATTTGTTTGGTTAGGGCTTATTAATTTAAAACAGAATACAAAATGAAAACTCAATTAAAATCAACAATTACCTGTCCCAATTGTGGTCATCAAAAAGAAGAAGAAATGCCTACTACTGCTTGTCAATTCTTTTACGAGTGTGAGAATTGTAAAACGGTTCTGAAATCAAACGAAGGAGATTGTTGCGTTTACTGTAGTTTTGGTTCAGTAGCTTGTCCTTCTATTCAAGACAAAAATGATTCAGGTGAAAAAGGGTGTTGTTAATTAAAAAAAAAATAATTAAAATAATAACGAAAATGATTTTTATCATACTATGATAGAATTACCAATCGTACATTTACGATATAGAATATGAAAAGAACAATAGAAAATATAGAATATAAAGAAGGTACAGAACTTTTAGCTCGTTTTGCTAAAGCATTGGGACATCCAACGCGCATTTCTATTCTAAAACATTTAGAAAAACAAAGCTGTTGTTTTACAGGAGATTTAGTAGAAATATTACCATTGGCTCAATCTACCATATCTCAACATTTAAAAGAATTAAAAAATGCAGGTTTAATTCAAGGAGAGTTAAATCCTCCTAAAATAAAATATTGTATCAATAAAGAAAACTGGAAAATTGCCAAGACATTATTCGAACAATTTTTCGATTGATATTTTTTTAATAATCATATCGCCTATTCACGATAAACAATGTATAAATTATGAGTATTTCAATAAAAATATTAGGGACAGGATGTGCAAAATGCAAGCAAACAACTGCAATAGTACAAGAAGTTGTAAACGAAAATAATATAGATGCTACTATTGAAAAAATAGAGGATATTATGGAAATAATGCAATATAATGTGCTTTCAACTCCAGTTTTGGTGGTGAATGAAGAAATTAAAATAAAAGGAAGAGTTCCTTCAAAAAAAGAAGTAGAAGAATTATTAAAATAAAATAAAAATGAATTTAGCAAAACAAATTTGCCCAACTACAACAATGGGTAAAATAGAAAATGGCGCTTTAATTGTAGATGTAAGAAAAGCTACAGAAGTTGCGAATGTAGCTTTTGATGTTCCAAATTTCATCAATATTCGTATTGATGAAATGGAAGAACGATTTACTGAAATTCCGAACGATAAAGAAATTGTAATGGTTTGTTTAAGTGGTGAAAGAAGCTTAAAAACCACTTATTTTCTAATGAATAATGGATATGAAAATGTGTTTAATATGGATGGTGGAATCATTAAATGGGTGTCAAAAGGATTTCCAACTAAAGGTTCCGTTGATGAATTATTAAATACAGGAAGTTGCGATTGCTCTCAATCCAATTGTTGCTAAAATTTAAAAAATGTTTGATTGGATTCAAAACTTTGCAGATTGGGTGACCTTTGACACTTTGCATTTAGTAAAAGGGCAGCATCTTGCTGAAGCTTTAAACTTCTTTATTTATGATAGTGTAAAAATACTATTATTACTTTTTGTAATTATCTTTTTTATGGGGATAATTAACAGCTATTTCCCAATTGAAAAAGTGCGTAATTTTTTATCGCGAAACAAATTATTTGGTTTTGAATATTTAATGGCAAGTCTTTTTGGTGTGGTTACACCTTTTTGTTCTTGCTCGTCAGTACCTTTATTTATTGGTTTTGTACGTGGAGGAATACCATTAGGGGTAACATTTTCATTTTTAGTAACATCACCATTGGTTAACGAAGTTGCCATTGGTCTTTTCGTGGGATTATTTGGTATAAAAATAACCGTTATTTATGTGGTAAGTGGTGTGTTACTAGGTTTAATTAGTGGACTTATTTTAAGTCGGTTTAAATTAGAACATTTTTTAACTCCTTGGGTGAAAGATATTTTAGCATCAGCTCAAAGAGATGAAGAAGCTTTTGAAGCAGAAAAAACACCTTTTATAAAACGATTGCCTGTTATTTGGAATGAAGTTTTAAAAATTATTAAAGGAGTACTAGTTTATGTCCTTATTGGTATTGCTATTGGAGGGTTAATGCATGGCTATATTCCTCAAGGTTTTTTTGAACAATATATGAGTAAAAGTAACATTTTTGCAGTTCCATTAGCAACCATTTTAGCAGTTCCAATGTATTCAAATGCATCGGGTATATTACCTGTAGCTCAAGTATTGGTTTCAAAAGGAATACCAATTGGAACAGCCATCGCTTTTATGATGGGAGTTGTTGGATTATCATTCCCAGAAGCGATGCTTTTAAAGAAAGTAATGACCTTTAAATTAATAGGAATTTTCTTTGGAGTAGTAACACTTTGTATTATTATTTCAGGTTATGTGTTTAATGTAATATTATAAATAATTAAAAATAAATAAGTATGAAAAAATTAAGTGCATTCGTAGTAATTGTAAGTTTAGTATTATTTTCTTGTAAAGATAAAGCTCAAACAGAAAAAACTGTAAATGAAAAAGCAGCAAATAAAATTGAAGTGATAGATTTTCATTCAACACATAGATGTATGACTTGTAAAGCTATTGAAGCCAATACAAAATATACATTATATACTTATTTTGCATCTGAATTAAAAAATAATTAAAGTGGAATTTTTACAAACCCTTCTTGAAAATTATAATATTCCAATCCTATCAGCTTTAGTATTAGGGTTAATGACTTCTATCAGTCCTTGCCCTTTAGCTACAAATATTACGGCAACGGCATTTATTTCAAAAAATATAAGTAGTAAAAAGAAGGTTTTTTTAAGCGGATTACTTTACTCTTTAGGAAGAGCATTTAGTTATACTACTATTGGTTTAATCCTGTATTTTGGTGCAAGTAAATTTCATTTAGCTCGTTTTTTTTAACAAAATGGAGAGAAATATTTAGGGCCATTATTAATTCTTGTTGGTTTAATAATGCTTAACGTTATTAAACTAAATTTCTTAGGGAAATCAAATTTCACAGAGAGATTAACTGAAAAATTTAAAGGAAAAGGGTTGTTAGGTTCTTTTTTAATTGGTGTTGTTTTTGCGTTGGCATTTTGTCCGTATAGCGGTGCTTTGTATTTTGGAATGTTAATTCCCATGACAATTTCTAGTGTAGATGGTTTATACTTGCCCATTGTTTTTGCTTTTGGAACAGGATTACCTGTAGTTTTATTTACCTATTTACTGGCATTTGCGGCAAGTAGTGTTGGCATTTTTTACGTTAAAAGTACCAAGGTTGAAAAGCTAATGCGTTCAATTGTAGGTGTTGTATTTATATTAACGGGTTTATATTATGTATTTATTTTTTCAGGTGTTATTTAATTTAGTAAATTAGCAAAAATTTGAAAATTCAACTATGAAAATAATAGATCAAATTAAAAATGCACCTATTGAAACTAAAATCTTATTTTTTGTAATTTTACTAGCTTTAGTATTTTATTCTTTTATTATTACTTAATAACTGAAATACTTAAAATTTTTAGTTTACAACAGCATATTTTAGATTAACAATATGAAATCATAACGAAAAAAATTAGTCTTTGCTATGCTAGTTTTTAGGGTTACATTTTTAATTTTAAGAGAATTTTTTCGCACTGAGTTAATTTTAAATCAGGGTTTTTTTAGGTAAATGAAAATTTTCGTAATATGCGAGAAGTCAATATTTTAAATTTGATTAAAAATCTAAGCGCTTAGTGTTGCTTTTTTCAATTCATTCACAAATTTTAATAAGTCTTCAATTTCTACATGGTCCATTATTATAACTTTGTACCATTGGTTATTTCCATTATGTGTATCTGGTACTAAACCATATTTGTGTGCCAATTCTACAGGTACATATTGAGATTTTAATGTTACAATATTCATAAAAGGATCTCTAAAATATTCAATATTTAAGTCATCTAACTGTTTGCTAAACCATTCAGTACGTAATAAAAGTGTGTTAATTTTTTCAAACCAACCATAATAACCGTAACTAAATAAAATCATCCAAACGGAAATTGCATTTGCGCCAGAACGACTACCAACTATTGTTAAATCCATTCCATCAACATATTGTGCTTCTTTTGTAAGCACATTTTCAATTAGGTTTTTTCGGCATAAAAAGACACCTGTTCCATAAGGAGCTTGCAACATTTTATGTGCATCAATTGTAATAGATGAAATATGTGGGTTTTGAAAATTAATCGTTGATTTTTTATTTGAAATAGGATAAATAAATCCACCAAAAGCACCATCAATGTGAATTTTAAATTCAACATTGTACTTCATTAAAACTTCAGCATAAATATCTGGGTTGTCAACAGATCCAAACATAGTGGTTGCCATATTTGAGATGACCATGAAATATTTTTTCCCTTTTGAAATTAAATCACTTACAATTGTATCTAAATTTTCTTCAATGAGTTCTCTTGAATTAAAATCGACAGGAATACTTACCGTATCAACACTTAATAAATTAGAACCTTTATGAACTGAATAATGCGTATCTTCAGAAGATAAAATAACCATTTCATCTAATGTAGCATTAAAATCTTTTTTAAATAGATTCCTATAAATCCACAATGCTTGAATATTTGCTTCTGTACCACCGGTTGCTATATAGCCATCATATTGTTCATCTTCAGCTTTAAAAATATCTACGGCTAAAACTCTAATTACTTCTCTTTCTAACTCTTGAGAACCTTTAAAAGCTTCTTCAGATTTTCCAGTGGTATGACAACCAATATTGTTTGGATTTGCTATGTAGGATTTTAATAATGGAGAATCATTTAAAAAACTGCCATTGGTATTAAATACATTTTCATCCAACCTTGATACTGGGTATCCTAAATATTTACTTGTTTGAAAATTAACATTAGCATCTAAAGCCTCATCAATTCGTTTAATTAAATTTTCTTTTGAATATTTTTTCCAATATTTCATTTAGTAACAATATTAAATTATTCGTAAAAAAAGCTTTATAAAATAAAGATTTTTATGTTTTTCGCAAAAATACAATTTTTAAAGAAGAAAATATGTTTTGATATCAATCTATTAAAACAAATATGAGATTCAATAAAAAATGGTAATTTTAATTTTTTAAATCAAATTATTTTTGGAATTAGAAATTCAAATAAAAACATTACCAAATCAGCCTGGCGTTTATCAGTATTATGATAAAAATGGGGTTATTTTATATGTAGGAAAAGCAAAAAATTTAAAGAAAAGAGTTGCTTCTTATTTCAATAAAAATCACGAATACGGAAAAACAAAAGTGTTGGTAAAAAAAATTGCCAATATTAAACATATTGTGGTTGATACAGAAACAGATGCGTTGTTGCTAGAAAATAACCTGATAAAAAAATACCAACCTCGCTACAATGTATTATTAAAGGATGACAAAACGTATCCTTGGATTTGCATTAAAAAAGAACGATTCCCACGCATATTTTTAACGCGAAATGTAATTAAAGATGGCTCAGAATATTATGGCCCTTATACTTCAGTAAAAACTGCAAAAGCTTTGTTAGATTTAATTAAAGAATTGTATTTATTGCGCAGTTGTAACTATGATTTAAGCGAAAAAAATATTAAAATTGAAAAATATAAAGTGTGTTTAGATTTTCATATTGGGAATTGTAAAGGAGGTTGTGAAGGATTGCAAACAACAAAAAATTACAATGAAGATATAAGTGCTATTCGAAATATTATTAAAGGAAATTTTAAAAAATCATTAAAATTATTTGAGGAATTAATGATGCAATTTTCTAATGAAATGGAGTTTGAAGAAGCGCAAAAAATTAAAGAAAAAATTAATTTACTTGCCAATTATCAAGTTAAGTCAACTGTTGTAAATCCATCCATTACCAATGTTGATATTTTTTCAATTGTTTCAGATGAAACGTATAGTTATGTTAATTTCTTTAAAATAATAAATGGAGCAATTATTCAATCACATACTTCTGAAATTAAAAAGAAATTAGATGAAAGCGATAAAGAATTATTAGAATTGGCAATTATTGAAATTAGACAACGGTTTAATTCACAATCCAAAGAAATTTATGCGCCTTTTGAAGTTGATTTAGGCGAAACCATTAAAGTAACAATTCCTAAACTTGGAGATAAAAAGAGAATTGTAGATTTAAGTATCAGAAATGCAAAGTATTACAGGCAAGATCGCTTAAAGCAAATTAAAATTGTAGATCCTGATAGACATATAAATAGAATTATGGTACAAATGCAGAAAGATTTACGACTAAAGGTTGAACCAAGGCATGTTGAGTGTTTTGATAATTCAAATATTCAAGGAACAAATCCAGTTGCTGCTTGTGTAGTTTTTAAAAATGGGAAGCCAAGTAAAAAAGATTATAGGCATTTTAATATTAAAACTGTTGAAGGTCCTGACGATTTTGCATCTATGGAAGAAGTAGTTTTTAGACGCTATAAACGTTTGCTTGAAGAAGGACAAGATTTACCGCAGTTAATTGTAATTGATGGTGGGAAAGGTCAATTATCTGCTTCATTAAAAAGTTTAGATGTATTAGGATTAAGAAATAAAATTGCAATAATTGGTATTGCTAAACGTTTGGAAGAAATTTATTATCCAGGAGATTCAATACCACTATATTTAGATAAAACTTCTGAAAGTTTAAAAATAATTCAACGACTTAGAGATGAAGCACATCGATTTGGTATTACACACCATAGAAATAAACGAAGTAAAGGTGCATTAACAAATGAATTAGATCAAATTTCTGGGATTGGGAAACAAACTGTTGTATCTTTAATGAAGCATTTTAAATCTGTTAAAAGAATTAAATTAGCTTCATTTGAAGAAGTTGAAAAAATAATTGGATCAAATCGAGCCAAAAAAATAAAAGAACATTATCAAAAAAAATAAATTTGAAAAGAGTATTATTTATCGTTTTTATGTTTTCTGCATTTGTAGTTTTTTCACAGGAAGAAGCTAAACAGAAAGACTTAAAAGTTGGTTTGGTTTTAAGCGGAGGAGGAGCAAAAGGGTTTGCACATGTAGCAGCTATTAAAGTTTTAGAAGAAGCAGGTGTTCGTATTGATTATGTTGGCGGTACAAGTATGGGAGCAATCGTTGGAGGTTTGTATGCATCAGGATACAGCGGCAAACAATTAGATTCCATTTTAAAATCTATAGATTATCAAAAAATTATTTCTGGAGAGTTACCACGTAAATCAAAACCATTTTATGAAAAGGAAAATGGAGAAAAATATGTTTTAGTTTTACCAATAAAAAAAAGAAAGGTTGGTATTCCCGCAGCCTTAACTGGAGGACAAAATTTACTTAATTTATTAACAAGGTTAACGAAACAAGTTAATAATACTCATGATTTTAGTAAACTACCTATTCCTTTTTTATGTGTAGCAACCAATTTAGAAACTGGAAAACAGGAAGTTTTAAGAAATGGATTTTTACCATTAGCTATGAAAGCTAGTGGCTCATTTCCAACTTTATTAGCTCCAGTTGAAATTAATAACAAACTGTTAACTGATGGCGGAATTGTAAATAATTTTCCTACGAAAGAAGTAAAAGAAATGGGAGCGGATATTCTTATTGGGGTAGATACTCAAAGTGGATTGGACCGAAAAGAAAATTTAAATTCCGCAGTAAAAATTTTAAATCAAATTGTTGGTTTTGAAGTTAGTGAAAACGGCAAAGGAAAAGATAAATATGTAGATGTTCTTATAAAACCAAATGTAAAAAAATACAATGTTGTTTCGTTTGATAAAATGGTTGAAATCATGAAAGAGGGAGATAGTGCGGCCCGTAAAAAAATGAAAATTTTAAGAGAAATTGCAGCACAGCAAACAAAGAAAGAAAAGGTATTGATTAAAAATGATTTCAGTCAAAAATTTGTAATTAACAAAATTGAAGTAACAGGAAACAAAAATTATACAAGAGCTTATATGCTTGGAAAGTTGAATATAAAAATTCAGGATTCAATAAATTATGATAAATTAGAAAGCTGTTTAAATAACATTGCTGCAACAGGGAATTTTGAATCAATTCAATATAATATATTCCAGGATAACAACGAAAAAACCGTACAATTTAAAGTAAAAGAAAATGAGATATCTAATTATTTAAAACTAGGAATTCATTTTGATGATTTATATAAAACAAGTGTATTAATAAATTTAACATCTAAACATTTACTTAATAAAAATGATTTACTTTCCTTTGATGCTATTTTGGGAGATAATTTAAGATATAGCTTTAATTACTTTATAGATAATGGATTTTATACAAGTTTTGGGATTAGATCTCGCTATAATAATTTAAGAGCTGATGTAAATTTTAATGAGGGTAATATAAATAAAATTAGCTTAAACTATGAAGATATAACAAATCAAGTTTATATTCAAACAGTTTTTAACAGGAAGTTTGCCATTGAAGTAGGAGCGGAACACAAAAATATAAAAGCTTATACTGAAACCATAAGGACATTAGATTCCATTCCTTCAAATGCTAGTAGGTTGTATTTTGATAAATCGGATTATTTTAATTTAATAGCATCGATTAAAATTGACACCTACGATAAAAAGTATTTTCAAAAAAAAGGTTTTTATTTAAATACAGATTTTAAATGGTTTTTAGGGTCTTCAAATTACAGTAAAAATTTTGAAACATTTTCTCAATTAAAAGGGAAAATAGGAATTGCTTATACTTTTTTTAATAAACTAACTGCTCACTTTATTTCTGAAGCAGGTACAACAATTGGTAATAATAAAAATAGAGTTTTAGATTTTAATGTTGGTGGTTATGGAGAAAATTTTATAAATGAATTTATTCCTTTTTATGGATATGATTTTGCAGAATTAAGTGCAAATTCTTTTTTAAAATCTACGTTTACCTTTAGATATGAGTTTTTACCTAAAAATTATTTTATGACTACTGCTAATTATGCACGAGTTGAAAAAGATGTATTTAATGGAGGAAGAATTTTTGATAACACCAAATCGGGTTATATGGTTGGGTATGGTTTAGATACTTTTTTGGGCCCAATAGAAATTAATTATGCTTGGTCCCCAGACCACAACAATAGGTATTGGTATTTTAACGTTGGGTATTGGTTTTAAAAAAAGTCCTGCATTTTATGCAGGACTTTTAGATATTGTAAATGCTTTATTTAATTAATTCACCTTTATCATCAGTAAAATCAAATCTTAAATATTGGTAAGCATCTCTAGGTAAAACTTTAATCCACTTTTTATATTTTGCAAACCATCGTTGCTGAATTGATGGAATTCCTTTCTTTAGATAAGCCGCAATAAAAGGATGTACATTTAGTATTATCTTTTTATGGTCTTTTAAAATAATTAGCTTATCAAGTTCTGCTTTAATTGTGTCTAAAATAACAATTGGAGCTTCTACTTCTCCAGAACCACTAGGATTTGGTTCTTGAGTTTTAATCACCATTTCTGGTCGTACTCTTTGTCTCGTAATTTGAATTAAACCAAATTTACTTGGAGGTAATATTTTATGTTTAGTTCTATCAAATGCCATTTCAGCTTTTAAATGATCATATAACTTTTGTCTATGTTCAGCTGTGTGCATATCAATAAAATCAACAACTATAATACCACCCATATCTCGTAATTGTAATTGCCTAGCAACTTCTGATGCTGCAATTAAATTAACTTCAAGTGCCGTATCTGCTTGTGATGTAGCTTTATTTGAGCGATTACCGCTATTTACATCAATTACATGAAGTGCTTCTGTATGTTCAATTACTAAATAAGCTCCTTTACTCATTGAAACTGTTCTGCCAAATGATGTTTTTATTTGACGTTCAATACCAAATTTTTCAAAAATTGGAACACCTGATTCATATAAGCTTACAATAGATTCCTTTTCTGGAGCAATTTCTTGTAAGTATTCCTTAATTTCTAAAAACAAAACTTCATCGTTTGTAACAATGTTTGTAAATGAGTCATTAAATAAATCTCTTAAAATTGAAGAAACTCTGTTTAATTCACTTAATACTTTTATTGGTGTTTGTTGTGTTTTAACTGATCTAATTTTTTTACACATTGCCACCCAACGCTCTAAAGAGTTTTGTATGTCTCTATCAAGTTCTGCAACTTTTTTATTTACAGCTACAGTTCTTATAATAACACCAAAACCTTTAGGCTTAATGCTTTTAACAAGTCTTTTTAAACGTTCTTTTTCTTCTAAATCAGTTATTTTTTGTGATACTGAAACTCTATCAGAAAAAGGAACTAAAACCATATATCTACCAGCAATAGATATTTCAGAACTCATACGCGGTCCTTTGGTAGAAATTGGTTCTTTCACAATTTGTACTAATGAACTTTGTCCTGTTTTTATTGCATCAACTATACTTCCATTTTTATCAATGTCTTTTTCTAGTTGAAAATTGTTTAAAGTGTAATCTTTAATTTTACCTGTACTAATACCTTTTATAAACTTGTTTAATGATAATAATTGTGCCCCTAAATCTTGATAATGTAAAAAGCCATCTTTTTCGTAACCTACGTTAACAAATGAGGCATTTAAACCAGATAAAACTTTTCCAATTTTAGCTAGAAAAATATCTCCTACTGAGAATTTATTTCCGTTTGTTTCTTTGTTAATGGCAGTTAATTTACCGTCTTTTAATAAGGCAAAATCAATATCAGAGGAGTTTGATCTAATAATTAATTCCGTTTTCACTCTGAATTGTTTTTATGTTCAAGCAATTAAGCTTAAACTATTTATAATTAGTTTTTACAGGATTTGTACCCAACAATATTTACAGTTTTATTGTAAATATTTATTTCAATGAACTTTAATTTATAAAGAAAAAAGTAAGCTTAGCTTACTTTTTCTTTTTGTGTCTATTAGCTCTAGCTCTTTTTTTACGTTTATGAGTAGAGATCTTTGCTCTTTTTCTTTTTTTACCACTTGGCATAATAAAAGGATGTTTTTATGTTAATAAATATGCTGTGCCTACGATACACTTACTTTAGTTTTTACTCCTTCTACAAATACTTTTGCAGGTTTAAAAGAAGGGATATTGTGTGCAGGAATTTTAATAGTTGTATTTTTAGAAATGTTTCTTCCAGTTTTTTCAGCTCTTGTTTTAATAATAAAACTACCAAACCCTCTTAAATAAACATTGTCGCCTTTTTCTAAAGATACCTTTACTTCGTCCATAAACGCTTCAACAGTTGCTAAAACATCTGCTTTTTCAATTCCAGATTTGTCTGAAATACTTGATACGATTTCTGCTTTCGTCATTTTTAATATTGTTATATATGTTATTATAAAATTAAGACGGCAAATATAGGATATATAAATCAATTTTAAAAAGTTAATTCATTAAAATTTAATCAATTAAATCTTGTATTATTGCGTTTTACAAAAAAACAAATGAAATTTTCTAATCAACTAGTATTATGGTACTTAGATAATAAAAGGGATTTACCTTGGCGTGCAACTTCAAATCCATACAAGATTTGGTTGTCCGAAATTATTTTACAACAAACTAGAGTAGACCAAGGAATGGCTTATTATTATAAGTTTGTAGAGAATTTTTCTACTATTAATGAGTTAGCTTTAGCTTCAGAAGAACAAGTTTTAAAATTATGGCAAGGTTTAGGGTATTATTCAAGAGCTAGAAACTTGCATTATTCGGCAAAATATATTGTAAATGAACTTCATGGAAATTTTCCAATAACATATCATGAACTAATTAAATTGAAAGGTGTAGGTGATTATACGGCTTCAGCAATAGCATCTATTTGTTTTAATGAAGCAACGGCTGTAGTTGATGGGAATGTTTACAGAGTATTATCTCGTTATTTTGGAATTAAAACACCTATTAATTCAACCAAGGGAAATAAAGAATTTAAACAATTAGCGCAACAGTTAATAGATGTTAAAAATCCAGGTACACACAATCAGGCAATTATGGAATTTGGTGCACGAATGTGTAAACCACAAAATCCGGATTGTGAGAGTTGCCCATTAAACAATAGCTGTGTAGCATTGAGTAAAAAACTAATTAAAGAACTTCCTGTAAAAGAAAAAAAGCTAAAAATAAAAAATAGATATTTTAATTATTTGGTGATTCAAACTGAAGATAATAAAACCAAGATTGTAAAACGAGATATAGGTATTTGGTTGAATCTTTATGAGTTCCCATTAATTGAAACACTTAGCGAAATTAATGAAAATCAACTAGTTGAACATGTGAAATTTAAAGAATTATTTAAAAATATTTCTACTTTAGTTAAACTTTTTAATAAAGAGAAAGTGGTTCATAAATTATCTCATCAGCACATTCATACTCAATTTTGGATTGTAAATACGCAAGCTTCAGTAAATTTTTCACTTTCATGGAGTGCTATTAAAAAATATCCAGTTTCTTCATTAATAGATAATTTTTTAAACCAATATAAAACACACTAAATTTTTTAGTACTTTTGATATATAAATGAATTAGAAATTATGGCTGGTACAATAAACAAAGTAATACTTATTGGGCACTTAGGAGATGAAGTTAAAATGCATTATTTTGAAGGAGGTAATGCTATTGGACGTTTCCCAATTGCTACTAATGAAACTTATACGAACAAGCAAACTGGAGAAAAAGTAACAACTACAGAGTGGCATAATATTGTTGTTAGAAATAAATTGGCTGAAATTTGCGAAAAATATTTAAGTAAAGGTGATAAAATTTACTGTGAAGGACGTATAAAAACACGTCAATGGGAAGATGACACGAAAACTAAAAGATATACAACCGAGATTCATGTGGTAGATATGACATTTTTAACTACTAAAAATGAGTTAAAAGCACCACAACAAGCACCTAGCGCAAAAACAGAAAAAGCAACGACTCATGAGCAATCAATAAATGATGTAGCAGATGATGATTTGCCATTTTAAGTTGAATTAAATAGACATTAATTTGGATCCTGAACCCACAATTTCACAAATGTTATTTATTGATAGTATTAACTATTGGTTATTAGTAAGCATTTTAGCACTTCTTATACTTTTAGTGCTTTCTGCTTTAATTTCTGGAGCAGAAGTTGCATTTTTTTCATTAACTAAAGAAGATATAACTAAAGCTTCTGAATCTAAATCCAGCATACAAAAAGTAGTCGTTAAATTATTAAAGAACCCCAAAAAATTACTTGCAACCATACTTATTTCAAACAATTTTATTAATATTTTAATTGTTTTAGTATTTGCATATATAGGTAAAACTATTTTTAGCCAAATTGCTTCTGAGGTATTAAAATTTGGAATTGAAATTGTTTTAGTTACTTTTTTAATTTTGTTGTTTGGTGAGGTTTTACCTAAAGTATATGCAACAAGAAATTCATTAAAATTTGCATCTTTTATAGCATATCCAATTAAAGTTTTAAATTCATCATTAACCATTGTTAGCTCCCCATTAATGAGTTTAACAACTATTATAGAGAATAAATTAGGTAAAAAGCAATCAAATTTATCAGTTGAAAAACTTTCACAAGCATTAGGCCTTACATCAAATGAAGCAACAACAAAAGATGAGCAAAAAATATTAGAAGGTATTGTAAATTTTGGAAATACTGAAACAAGTCAAATTATGATTCCTAGAATTGATATTTTTGCGCTATCAATTACAGAATTATATGAAGATGTTATAGCTAAAATTGTTAAAAAAGGGTATTCAAGAAATCCTGTTTATAAAGAAAGTACTGATGAAATTATTGGTGTTTTATACGCCAAAGATTTGTTACCTTATTTAAATGAAACAAATTTTAATTGGCAAAAATTAATAAGAGAACCTTATTTTGTTCCTGAAAATAAAAAATTAGACGATTTATTGAAAGAATTTCAAGAAAAGAAAAATCATTTAGCAATAGTTGTAGATGAATATGGAGGAACAAGTGGTATTGTAACGTTAGAAGATGTAATTGAAGAAATTGTTGGCGATATTAGTGATGAATTTGATGATGAAGAATTGCTATATTCAAGATTAGATGCAGATAATTATTTGTTTGAAGGTAAAACCAATTTAAAAGACTTTTATAAAATCTTGGAAATTGAAAATTCAGAATTATTTGATGAACACAAAGGCGAATCTGAAACGGTAGCTGGTTTTATTTTAGAGGTTTGTGGAAAATTCCCAAGAAAAAACGAAGTAATAAAATTCGCAAATTGTTCGTTTAAAATAGAAGCAATGGATAAAAAGAGAATTAAACAATTGAAAATTACAATTCATAGAGATATTTAAAACAGTACAATGAAAAATTTTAGTGTAGTAATAATTATTGCTGTTTTTTTATTTTCTTGTGGTGAAGAAGTAGTACCAAAACCAAAACCTTATTTAACATTACAATACCCAATATCATCTTATAAAAAAATTAAAACAAATTGTCCTTACAGTTTTGAAATTTCAAATTTAGCAAAGATTAAATTTAAAAATAATTGTTGGGCATCTATTAAGTACCCTCAATTAAAAGCAACCATTTATATTACTTATAGAAAAGTTGAAGGTAATTTAGATGAAATTTTAAAAGAAGTTGAAAAACTAACTTTTGAACATACCATAAAAGCAGATGCAATTCCTGATTATAGACCTTTTGAAAATTTAGATAAAAAAGTTTATGGAAGATTGTATAATATTGAAGGGAATGTAGCAACAAATATTCAATTTAGGGCAACTGATAGTGTGAAAAATGTACTTTCAGGAGCTTTGTACTTTTATGCGAAGCCTAATTATGATTCAATTGTTCCTACTATAAAATACTTAGAAAAGGATATAATGCATTTGGTTGAAACTTTAGAATGGAAATAAATGACAGTGAATAATTTTAAATACACAAAAATAATTAGAACTTGGTTGATTGTTGGACTAATTATGTTAATTGGACAGGTCATTTTAGGCGGAATTACGCGTTTAACGGGTTCAGGACTTTCAATAACACGTTGGGATATAATCACAGGAGTTATTCCTCCATTAAATGCCGAGCAATGGTTAAAAGCATTTGAATTGTATAAAGAAACACCTCAGTTTCATAAAATTAATTCAATGTTTACTGTTCGAGATTTTAAGTTTATTTATTTCTGGGAGTACTTCCATAGGCTTTGGATACGATCATTAGGGTTTGTTTTCTTAATTCCATTCATAATTTTTGTGTTAAAAAAACAACTAGATTTTTATTTAATAAAACGTTTAGGATTGGTAATTTTATTAACAATACTAACTGCATCTGCAGGTTGGATTATGGTGCAAAGTGGTTTGGTAAACAGACCTTGGGTAAATGCATATAAACTTACAATTCATTTTATATTTGCCATCTTAGTAATTTGGGCTATGGTTAAAACAATTGCTGATGTTTATTTACCAAGTTCAACTAAAAAAAATTGTAGAAAACCAATAGTTTCAATTGTTGTAATAATCACATTTTTACAACTGATTTTTGCAGGATTAATGGCTGGAATGAAAGCCGGATTGTACTATCCAACTTGGCCTGATATGAATGGTGAATTTATTCCTAATGTATTGCTAAAATCAACAAATTGGAGTTGGGCAAATATGATAAATTATGATAGTTATTTATTCGCACCAGCATTTATACAGTTAACACACAGAACGTTGGCTTATTTGTTGGGTGCTTTAACTATTTATATGTTCTTAAAATTAAGAGGGAAAGTTGAAGAAATATCAAAAAAATGGATGAACATTTCATTGATTTTAGTGGTAGTTCAAATAATTTTAGGAATTTTTACAGTTTTAAATGTAAAAGGTAAAATACCTTTATTTTTTGGGGTGAGCCATCAATTAGTTGGGTTGCTATATTTTATGAGTATACTATTTTTACAGTACTCATTTAGAAAAAATAAGGCATAAAAAAAGCTTCAATTTCTTGAAGCTTTTTTAAATTTTGAAGTAAAAGATTATTCTTTTACAGCTTCAACAGCATCTTTCATTTCTTCTGTTGCTTCTTTTGCATCAGTTTTAAGACTGTCTACAGCCATTTCAACTTCTTCTACTGCAGGAGCAGCTACTTCTTCTACTGCAGGAGCAACTTTTTCTTCTTTTGGTGTTTCTTTACAAGAAATAGCAATAACGCTTACTAAAGCGATTGCTAATAAAAATTTAATGTGTTTCATTTTAGATTGATTTTTATTAAAGAAACAAATTTAAGATAAATTTATGACAATTAATTTTTTTATTTAATAATTTCTTCAATATCAGTGGCTTTGGTCACTTTATATAAATCACCTCCAGCAATACCATTTATTTTAGTAATGATATCTTCTTTTTTTAATTTGTTTTCATCATAAGTAAATTGTCCTTTTTTTGCTTCAAAGTTTACTTTTGAATAAGTAATTCCTTCAACTTTAGAAAGTTTTGACTGTATTGTTCTAGCACAACCAATTTCACAAGTCATCCCTTCAATATCAACTTCAATACTTTTATAGGATACTGCCATTTCAGGTTTTGCTACTTCTTTTACAGCATCTTTTTTTGCTTCGTTACATGAAAACAATACAAAAGATATTATAATAACTGAGATATATTTTCTCATAAGTGGTTTTTATTTAATTATTTGAGCGAATTTATAAACTAATAATTTTAAAAACGAATAATTATACGATTTTTGCACTTTATTTGATTGAATGGAAAATAATAAATTACGTTGGGTATACTTAATTGCGCTTTCAATAATTTGGGGAACTTCATTTATTTTAATGAAACGAGCTTTGGTTGGCTTAACTCCAGTACAAGTTGGAGCACTTCGAATCTTAATTACATCAGTATTTTTATTGTTAATTGGATTTAAACGTTTATTAAAAATTAAAAGAAGACATTGGTATTATTTAACCTTAAATGGTTTTGTTGGTACTTTTTTTCCGGCATTTTTATTTGCCTATGCTATTGAAAAAATTGATAGTTCAATTGCATCTATATTAAACTCGCTTACACCATTAAACACCTTAATTTTCGGGGCTTTAATTTTTGGTTTTGGATTTAGAAAAAGACAGTTAATAGGTGTTTTAATTGGGTTAATTGGAACGGTACTATTAATATTAAAAGGGGCTGAACTAAATCCTACTCAAGATTATTTTTATGCAAGTTTTATTTTAATTTCTTCTGTGGGTTATGCTTTAAATGTAAATATTTTAAAGAAATACTTACACGATTTAGATGCTTTGAGTATTACTGTTGCAAACTTTTTTTTATTAATTATTCCAACTTTAATTGTGCTATGGTTTACTGATTTTTTAACTACGTTTGAAATTACAGAATCAAGTAAAACTTCTATTTTATATTTAATTGTATTATCAGTTTTCGGAACAGGTATTGCAAAAATTATGTTTAATAGATTAATTCAAATATCTAACCCTATATTTTCTTCATCAGTTACTTATTTAATTCCTATTGTTGCTATTACTTGGGGGATTTTTGACGGAGAAAAAATAACCCTAATGCAATTTGGTTCTGGTTTTATAATTTTATTAGGTGTTTATTTAGTGAATAGATCTAAATAAAAGAGGCCTTCTAAAAAGTGAAATTTTCGTCAACCTGAATTTATTTCAGGCTCTCATAATGATTGATAATCCCTATGATGAGATTCTGAAATAAATTCAGAATGACGATTTTCAGAACTTTTTAGAAGACCTGTTTCTAAAATTAATTGTTGAAGTGCTTTTTATTCAAAATCACTTTCAGAAACACCTTCGTTTACTATTATTTCTTTAGTTACAAACTCAAATATTTGAGGTCCTGCTGTCATTTTAAATGTATGAGGAAATTTAACACCATTCACTTCTTTGTAATCTGAAAAATCAAAAGTTTGATACAATGTTTGTCCGCCAGCTTCAATTTTTGTTACTTGTTTAACTTTAAAACCTGTTGCTACATCATAATAAATAGTAGTATCATCGCCTTTTTTTATAACATAGGCATCGCTTCCATTTATAGGTTCAATTTTTTCTAATGAAACATCTTTGTCAATTGCATAACCTGCTTCAGGAAATGGCACAATGTTAGCTTTGGTTTTTTCTAAAATAGCACCACTTAATTCAGTTTTTCTTCCTTGTTGTTCAGAATAGCCTTTCTCTCCATCAAAAACCATTTTAGATAAAACCATTCCCATACCAGACATGATAACTGATTGCTTATTTGGTGCCATTGATTTTGACTCCATAGTTAAAGCCATTCCTTGAAAACTAGCTTCAGCTTTGTTATAAAAAGTTGTAATACTAGCTATTTTTTCAGCCCCTCCAATTGCTTCAAAATAATTATTAAATACAGATTGCTTTGTAATTCCAGCAGGAATTGGTTTTGTCATTGCTGGTTTTTCTGTAGCATTGGCTTCTTTGTCGAAATAATTGATTTTATAGGGTAATTTTTCAAGATTTGGTAACACATCTAATGCTTTACCAGTAACTATAATTCTTGCATTGTCTGCACTAAAATATTTTTGTGCAACACGTTGAATATCTTCAATAGTTACAGCATTAATTTTAGTTAAGTAGTTTTCGTAAAAGTCTGGATGTAAATTATTTACTTTAATATTTAAAGCATACCTAGCAACTGTTTCAGGTTTTTCAACATTTCTCACAAAGTCACCAACATAGGCTGCCTTAGCATTTGCTAATTCTTCTTTTGTTACTGGAGTATCTCTGAATTTTTTAATTTCTTTAATAAATTCAACCGCGGCACTATCAGTAACCATATTTCGTACTTGAGCAGATGCATTAAACTTGGAAGCAGTTTTTTCATTACTTCCAATTCTTGAATATGCTCCATATGTATATCCTTTGTCTTCACGTAAATTTAGGAATAACCTTCCTTCACCACCACCACCAAGAATTTTATTTGCAAGTTTTACTGCAAAATAATCTGGATTGCTCATTTTAAAATCAACGGTGCTTAAAACTGTTACATCAGATTGTACTGCGTTAGGCATATCAATAAAGTCAATTTCAGTTTTAGCAACATTAGTAACTTCAGGAATAGTGTAAGTAGGTAAAGGCCCTATTTTCCAATTACTGAAGTTCTTTTTAACTAATTTTTTTACCTCTTTAAAATTCACATCTCCAACAATTACTAAATAAGCATTGTTAGGTTTGAAATAAGTATTGTAAAAATTTTGAACATCTGTTAAAGTTATATTTTCTACAGTTTCTTTGGATGTAAATTCACCATAAGGATGATTTTTACCATAAGCCAAAGCAGATTGAACTCTACTTGCTATAGTTGCTACACTTTTTTCACCAGATTTAATTCCATCGAGTAAAATATTCACTTCCTTATCAAAATCTTCTTGAGTGAAAATTGGATTTTGAGATCCATCAGCCATCAATTCTAAAATTCTAGGGAAATATTTAGATAAAGAGTTTAATCTAGCTCCTTGACTAGAAAATGATAGGCGAGCACCTAAATAATCAACTTCTTCATTAAAAGCATCTTTGCTGATATTTTTTGTCCCAGAGCCTATTAAACTACCTGTTAAACTTGAAACACCAGCTTTATCTCCTTCAAAAATTGGATTGTTATCAATAGTTAAAGATGCAGAAACGCGTGGTAATTTATGATTCTCAACCACTAAAACCTTTAAGCCGTTTTTAAGTTCAAAAGTTTCAGGTTTCCCTAAATTAATTTTAGGGGAAGGTCCTGGTTTTGGTTGCACAGATCTATCTACCTGAGCAGATAATGACAGTGTCAAAAAAAAGATTGTTATAATTGATATATATGTTGTTTTCATGTGTTATTGTTTTTGTGCATTATCTTTTTTTGGTAAATAATCTAGTACTAATCGTTGGTTAGGGTTTAGATATTTTTTAGCAATGTCTCTAATTTCTTCTTTCGTAATAGAATCGTAAATTTCTATTTCTGTATTAATTAAGTTTACATCATCATAAAGCATATAGAATGTTGCTAAAGAACTAGCAATACCTTCAACACTTGAATTTGAATTTACAAATTTATTTTCAAATTTATTTCTTAATTTTTGAAGCTCTTTATCTGAAATTAACTCTGTTTGAAGTTTTACAATTTCTTCATCCATTTCGTTCACTAAATCATCTAAGGTGTTTTCACCTAAAGGAAGTGCCAATACAATATAAGCGCCATATTCTTCTAATGAATAATTGAACGCCGCAATTTGCATTGCTTTTTTCTCGTCATCTACTAATTTTTTGTACAATCTAGAGCTTTTTCCATCGCTTAAAATAGTTGAAATCATGTCTAAAACTCTAGCATCTCTTGTAGTCATTGCAGGAGTTCTATATACTGTAAAAACTGCTGGAATTTGAATATTTGGATCTTCAAAAGTTGTTTTAATTTCTTCAGTAATAGGATCTTCTTGTATTACAGTACGCGTTATTTTTTCTCCTCTTGGAATAGTTCCAAAATAATCTGCAATTAAATTTTTTGTAGAAGCTGTTTCAAAATCACCTGCCACAACCAAAACGGCATTGTTTGGCACATAATATTTTTTATTAAAAGCTTTAAATTCTTCTAAAGTGGATGCGTCCAAATCGTCCATTGAACCAATAGTTGTCCATCTATAAGGATGTTTTTTAAAGAGATCTTTAAAAACCTGAATAGTCCATTGTCCATAAGGTGAATTATCATAATTTAACCTTTTTTCTTCTTTTACCACTTCATTTTGTGTGTCAACTCCAATTTGATTTATTACAGGATGCAACATTCTTTCAGATTCCATCCATAAGCCTAATTTTAAATTATTTGAAGGAAAAACTTCATAATAATAGGTTCTGTCTTGCGTTGTATTTGCGTTATTAGTTCCTCCATTAGATGAAACTATTTTAAACCAATCTCCTCTTTTAATATTTTCAGTTCCTTCAAATAATAAATGTTCAAAAAAGTGAGCGAAACCAGTTCGTTCAGGGTTTTCATCTTTTGCACCAACATGGTACATTACAGATGTTGTTACTAATGGTGCAGAATTGTCTTGATGTAAAATCACATGCATTCCGTTGCTTAAGTCATATTCTTCAAAAGCTACTTTTTGTGCAAATGTGTTCACACTTAAAAGCAACCCTAAAAGGCTTAAGAAATAAATTTTTCTCATAGTTATATAAAGGTTAAATTAATTAATATTGCGTATATGACGCATGTTTATAATAGATGTTACAATTTTTGAAATGAAATGTTTTCATAAAGAAAAGTGTTAATTTCATAGCAGAAATCAATTTCAAATTGAAGTAAATTTTATAGGTAATAAGTTCTTCAACTTAAAAATTAACGTAACATTAAGGAAATGAATTATTAAGGAGCTTTAAAATGACTTTTCTTTGGGTTAAAATTGTTTTGTTGAATAAGAAAAAATCTATATATTTGCACCCGCCTTAATTAAAGAGGTAATTAATTTATTAATAAAGCGAATAAAAATAATACGTATGTATGCAATTGTAGAGATAGCAGGGCAGCAATTTAAAGTAGCGAAAGACCAAAAGGTTTACGTACACCGCTTAAAAGAAGATGAAGGAGCGAAAGTTTCTTTCAACAAAGTTCTTCTTGTAGGAAGTGAAGGTACAGTAACCGTTGGCGCCCCAGTTATAGAAGGAGCCGAAGTAACGGCCAAAATTTTAGGTCACCTAAAAGGTGATAAAGTAATCGTTTTCAAAAAGAAACGTAGAAAAGGATACAAAAAGAAAAATGGGCATCGCCAGTTTTTAACTGAAATCCAAATTGAAACTATTGCTGCAAGTGGAGCTAAGAAAAAAGTAGTTGCTAAAAAAGCGGAACCTAAAACTGAAAAAGTTGCACCAAAAGCAACGTTATCAGATGATTTAAGTTCAATGACTGTTGCTGAATTAAAAGCTTTAGCTAAAGAAAAAGGTATTGAAGGATATACTTCTTTAAAGAAAGCTGAATTAATTGAAGCATTAACTAAATAAAAATTTCAATTTTAAAACCATAACATCATGGCACATAAAAAAGGAGTAGGTAGTTCGAAGAATGGTAGAGAATCAGAATCGAAACGTCTAGGAGTAAAAATATTTGGTGGGCAAGCTGCTATTGCAGGTAATATCATCATCCGCCAAAGAGGAACTACACATCACCCAGGTGAAAATGTGTATATGGGAAAAGATCACACCTTACACGCAAAAGTTGACGGGTTGGTGAAATTCCAAAAAAAGAGAGATAATAGATCGTATGTTTCTATTGAGCCTTTTGAAGCTTAAGAAATAGATTTTTATAGAATTAAAACTTCCAAACTTAAAAATTTGGAAGTTTTTTTATACGCTTATTTTGTACATTTGTACTCCTATGTATTTTTTATATAACATACTTGTTTTAATTACGGGTTTATCTTTAAAGATTGTAGTTCCGTTTAATAAAAAAATAAAACTTTTTGTTGAAGGCCGAAAACAAACTTTTCAAAAATTAACCAATGTTATTTCAAAAAATGATGAGGTAATTTGGTTTCATTGTGCATCACTTGGTGAGTTTGAACAAGGAAGACCAATACTAGAAAAATTAAAGGAACAATACCCAACGTATAAATTTGTTTTAACTTTTTTTTCACCATCAGGTTATGAGGTAAGAAAAAAATATGAAATGGCTGATGTTATTTGCTATTTACCCATAGATACAAAGCAAAATGCTAAGAAATTTTTAGACATTGTAAACCCTAAATTAGTTGTATTTGTAAAATATGAATTTTGGCCAAACATATTAAAAGAACTAAAAGTTAGAGAAATTAAAACCATATTAGTTTCAGGAATATTTAGAGAAAATCAAGTTTTTTTTAAATGGTATGGTGGTTGGATGCGAAAATTATTAATTGCATTTGACCATTTTTTTGTTCAAGACAAGAATTCTAAAGAGTTGCTAAATACGATTAAATTTTCCAATGCTACAGTGAGTGGTGATACACGTTTTGATCGTGTTTATGAAATAACAAAACAAGATAATACCCTTTCTTTTATTGAAGAGTTTAAAGATAATAAATATACTTTAGTTGCAGGAAGTACTTGGAAAGAAGATGAACAACTATTAGTTGAATATATTAATAATAATGCTTCAGAGGACGAGAAGTTTATTATTGCTCCACATAATATTAATTCTGAAGACATTCAAAAACTTAAAGATTCAATTATAAGAAAAGCAATTTTGTTTTCTGAAAAAGAAAATCAAGATCTGAAAATTTTTCAAGTATTTATAATTGATACTGTTGGAATTTTAACCAAAATATATAGTTATGCCAATGTAGCATATGTTGGAGGAGGTTATACAAAATCTGGAGTTCATAATGTATTAGAACCTGCAACTTTTGGGGTGCCAATTATTATAGGACCTAATTATTATAAATTTAATGAAGCTATTGATTTGGTTAAAGAAGAAGCTTGTTTTGTAGTAGGAGATTCTGAAAAATTATCCGTACTTTTAAAAAAACTATTTAAGTTGAAAGATTTCAAAGAAAAAACAGGGAACAGCGCCTTAAAGTATGTAATTGATAAAATTGGAGCGACTACTAAAATTTTATATTATTTAAAGAAATGAGAGAAAAATTAGAAAACTACTTTTCATTTGTATTTGAAAAAGAGTTGTTAGACGAAATTGAGCAAGTTGGCATTTATAAAAAATTGCGTGAAAATGAACTTTTAGTTGATTTAGGCGACAAAATGAAAGGTGTGCCTTTATTGTTGGAAGGAGCTATTAAAATAGTAAGAGAAGATAAAAAAGGTGATGAAATTCTGTTATATTTTTTAGAGCGAGGAGATACTTGCGCAAGTTCATTTGCAAGCGCTATTAAAAACGGAAAATGTGGTATTAGAGCAATTGCTGAAAAAGAATCTGAAATTATTTTTCTACCTACAGAAAAACTAGATGAATGGTTGGTTAAGTATAAAACGTGGAGAAATTTTGTAATTGATAGTTATAATATTCGTCTAAATGAAATGATGGAAACTATTGATACATTGGCATTTATGAGAATGGATGAACGTTTGTATAAATATTTAACAGACAAAGCTCAAATAATGAGAGAAACAGCTCTAAATACAACGCATCAAGAGATTGCTTACGATTTACACACCTCAAGAGTTGTAATTTCAAGGTTGTTAAAACAACTTGAAAATGAAGGTAAAATTAAGCTGAATAGAAATAAAATTGACATTTTAGAATTTTAACATTTGTAACATTTGTTACAAACCAGCATAATTTATATAATATTTTTACAAGACTAACTAAAATAAATAAATTATGGAATTTATAACTCAGCCTTGGGCTTGGTATGTTGCCGGTCCGGTTATTGCCATTATTATGTTTTTTCTTTTTTATTTTGGAGAACGTTTTGGTGTATCTTCAAATTTAGAAACCTTTTGTTCTATTGGTGGTGCAGGAAAGTTTGTTGATTACTTTAAAATTGATTGGAAACAAAATACTTGGAATCTAGTTTTTGTTGCAGGTTCTATTACTGGTGGTTTTATAGCTGCATATTGGTTATCACCATCTGATGCAGTTGCACTCAACCCACAAACCATTCAAGATTTAGCTGATATTGGAATTGCACATGCAGGATCCTCTTATTTACCAGATGAAATTTTTAGCATAGATACTATGTTATCTTTAAAAGGCTTTTTTATTTTATTAATTGCTGGTATTATGGTTGGTTTTGGCGCACGTTGGGCTGGCGGATGTACATCGGGTCACGCTATTGTTGGATTAAGTAATTTAGAAATTCCTTCATTAATATCAGTTATTGGGTTTTTTATTGGAGGTTTAATAATGACTTGGTATATTTTACCACTAATATTCTAGAATTATGAAATATATAAAATTTTTTTTAATAGGTATTCTTTTTGGAATTGTGATGAGTAAAGCTGAAATAATTTCATGGTATAGAATATATGAGATGTTCAAATTTCAATCGTTTCATATGTATGGAATTATTGGCTCAGCTGTTTTATTGGGAATGATAAGTATGTTTCTTTTTAAGAAAAAAATGATTAAAACTTTTGAAGGTAAAGAAATTCATGTGGCACCTAAAAAAAAGGGAATATATAGAAATCTTTTAGGAGGAATTCTTTTTGGTTTAGGTTGGGCTTTAGCAGGTGCTTGTCCAGGGCCAATGTTTGTTTTAATTGGAAAAGGAGTAGTTTCTATTTTAGTTGTAATTTTTGGTGCAACTCTAGGCGCATTTCTTTATGGTTTGTCTAAAGATAAAATTCCTCATTAATATTTTAAAGAGTATATAATTAAAATCAAGTTAATGAAACTAGATGAAATTGTTAAAATTAATTTTTCTGATTTATTCGAGGTAAATTTACTGCAAGAGATTTGCAATAATGGTATTTTAAAATATGCCGAACCTGAAAAAATAATTTTAGAAGTTAGAAGAGACATTAAGTTTATACCTTTCATAATTTCGGGCATTGTAAAAGTAATGCGTAGAGATGGAAATGGGAATGGTATTTTTTTGCATTATTTAACTGAAAATCAAACTAGTGCAATAGGTATAACCTATGCTCTAGAAAATATAAAAAGTGAAATCAGATTAGAAAGTCAAAGTAATATTACTTATATAGCAATCCCTTCAGAAGTAGTAATTTCGTGGTTTAAAAAATATAAAACCTGGAATGCTTATTATTTTAAATTAAATCAGCAACAAACATCTTATTTAATTGAAAAAATTAATGATATTTCGTTTACAAGTTTAGAGAACAGATTGTTGAAATATATAGAATACACCAGCCGAGTAAGTAATAACAATACAATTCAAAGAAAACATTTTGATATTGCACGCGATTTAAAAGTTTCAAGAGAAACAATATCAAGAATCTTAAAAAAGTTGGAAAAGGAAGAAATAATAAATTTAGGAAGAAACAAAATAACACTAAATTAGTGGAGTTAAGAGATCAATTTGGAAGAAAAATCAGTTATTTACGATTGGCAATTACAGATCGTTGTAATTTGCGTTGCCAGTATTGTATGCCATCTCATGGAATTGATATTGTAGACAGAAAAGAATTACTTTCTTATAAGGAAATGTACCGACTTACACGTGTTCTTTCTGAGCTAGGCGTCAATAAAGTACGTTTAACAGGAGGTGAACCATTTGTTAGGAAAGATTTTGTAAATTTTTTAGAATCACTTTCTTTTAATGATAAATTAGATGAAATTAACATAACAACAAACGGAGCATTAATTTCAAACCATATAGATAAATTAGAAGAATTAAATATCAATGCAATTAATTTAAGCATTGATAGTTTACAAAAAGAAAAGTTCGCTAAAATTACTCGTAGAGATGTTTTTGATGGTGTGTATGATACACTCGAAAAATTAGAAAAAAGCAACTTGAAATTGAAATTAAATGTGGTAGTTCAATCAGGTTTTAACACCGATGAAATTATTGATTTTATTGAACTTTCAAAAGATAAAGACATTGCTGTTCGTTTTATCGAAGAAATGCCTTTTAATGGAAAAGGACAACGAGAGATGATAGAAGAATGGGATTTCAATAAAATTATGACTCTTATAAATGAGCATTATCTTGAAGTAGAAACGCTGAAAGATAAAAAATCTTCAACTTCAAGAAACTTTAAAATACCTAACTATAAAGGAACATTTGGCATTATACCAGCATTTACACGAACTATTTGTAACGATTGTAATCGGATTAGAATTACCGCAACCGGAATGTTTAAAAACTGTTTATTTGATGGCGGTGTTTTTAATGTAAGAGATTTTATAAGAGGTGGCGCAAGTGATGATGAATTGAAACAGCTATTTATTGATACTGTTCATAAAAAACCTGAAAATGGTTTTATTGCTGAAGCAGCCCGTGGGAATGAGGTTACAGAAAGCATGTCTACAATTGGAGGATAGGTAAAATTAAAATTAAAAATAAATAATTAAAAATGTAAAATGTTGAGACTGTCTAATAAGTAAATATTTCATCAACCTGAATTTGTTTTAGGTTCTCATAATGATTAATGTAAATGTGTTGAGATTCTGAAATAAGTTCAGAATGAGAATTTCAAAAACTATTTAGAGACGAGACGCTCTTTTATTTAAAATAAGATGAGTTTAATAACAACAAGTGAAGCCTTAGAAATAATATTAAAAACTTCAGAAGATTTTGGAACTGAAGAAGTTAAATTTTTAAAATCATTAGGTAGAACTTTAAAGGAAGATATTGTTGCCGATCGTGATTTCCCACCATTTAATCGTGTAAGTATGGATGGAATTGCAATTGATATTGAGGCATTTAACAACGGACAAAGAGCTTTTAAAATAGAAGGCGTTCAAGCTGCCGGAAGTGAGCAGTTAACAATGCAAAATCCAGAAAATTGTATTGAAGCAATGACAGGTGCTATTTTACCAATAAATACCAATGCTGTAATTCAATATGAATTATTAACTATCGAAAACGAAATTGCCACCATAAATTTAGAAGCAGTAAAAAACCTTCAAAATGTTCATTTAAAAGGTTTAGATAGAAAACAAGGTGCTATTTTAATTTCTAAAAACAAATTAATTTCACCTGCTGAAATTGGAGTGTTTGCAACGGTTGGAAAAACAACTGTAAAAGTTGCAAAGCGGCCAAAAGTAATGATTATTTCTACTGGGAACGAATTGGTAGGCGTTTCTGAAACGCCAGAAGAACATCAAATTAGAAGAAGTAATGTATACACATTAGTTTCACTTTTAGAAAAATTGAATATTCAAGCCGAAACTGCACATATTCCAGATGATAAAAGCTTGCTTTTAACTAAAATAAACTCATTTTTAAATAATTTTGATGTGTTATTGTTTAGTGGAGCAGTTTCAAAAGGGAAATTCGACTTTATTCCTGATGTATTAAATGAGTTGGGTGTAGAAAAATTATTTCATACTGTAAAACAACGTCCGGGCAAACCATTTTGGTTTGGAAAAAAAGTTTACGCTGAGCGGAGTCGAAGCGCAAAAACTGTTTTTGCTTTTCCCGGAAACCCAGTTTCAACTTTTGCTAGTTGTTTAAAATATTTTTATCCGTGGTATTATAAATCTATTGGTTTAAATTCTGAAAATAAAAATCAAGCAATTTTAACTGAAGATTACTTTTTTAAACCAGATTTAACTTATTTTTTACAAGTAAAAATTACGCAAAAAGGAGGTAAAATATTTGCAACTCCAATTACCGGAAGAGGTTCAGCAGATTTAGCTAACTTAGTTGATTCTGATGCTTTTTTGGAATTACCAGATGATAGAAGTAATTTTGCAAAAGGAGAAGTGTTTCCTTTAATAACATATAGATAAAATATCGTCATTCTGAACTTGATTTAGAATCTTTGACTTATGGAAGAAAAATTTTCACACATAAATAAAATGAACCATCCTAAAATGGTAAATGTTGGTGATAAAAATGTAACGAAACGACAAGCAACTGCCAAAGCAACCATGTTTTTAGGTGCTGAAATTATTTCTCATTTTGAAAATAAAGAATTAACCACTAAAAAAGGTCCGGTTTTTCAAACAGCAATTATTGCGGGTATTCAAGCTGTTAAAAAAACTTCAGAATTAATACCAATGTGTCACCCGTTATTAATTAACGGAGTTGATATTGATATTGAAATTGTTGACAACGAGCATATAGAAATTTTTTGTACAGTTTCAATTGAAGGAAAAACTGGTGTTGAAATGGAAGCGCTTACTGGTGCAAATATTGCAGCATTAACAGTATATGATATGTGTAAATCTATTTCTCAAAAAATGGTAATTAAAGAAGTGAAATTATTGAAAAAATCTGGAGGGAAAAGCGATATAAAAAATGGGTAAACATCAAAAACACACAAAATTAAAATTAAAAGATAACGACAATTATGCTCCAAATGAAATTACTTTTGTTGGAACAAAATGCGATGTTATTTCAAATTTGGTAAATCAAGTTTCTGAAAATTTATTAAGCTATAAATTAGCTTATTTTGATGCATCTCATTCAAAAGATATAGTGCTAAATACTGTTGAAACATTTACATTTCACGCTAATGGAATATTAAATAGTTTAGTAAATTCTGAAATCAATAAATTCAATCAACGTGTTCAATTTTCACAATACGATTTTGTTTTTATCAATGGGAATCATTTTGAAGGAGCGAAGCAAATTTTAATTTTAGATAAAGACAAAAAAGCTTCAGTTTTAAAAAGATTAGACCAATTAAACAATATTCAATTTGTAATAAAATTAACGGATGATGTTGAGTTTTTTAACTTTTTAGAAGATAAGAATCCTCAAATTAAAAACTTACTTTGCTATAATATCAATGAAACTGCTAAAATTTCAAAACATATAGAAAATTTAATCAAAGAAAAAATTGCGCCCATTAAAGGTTTGGTATTAGCTGGTGGGAAAAGTACCAGAATGGGAACCGATAAAGGAACTTTAAATTTCTACGGTAAAAATCAGCGAGATGTTGCTATTGATTTACTAGAGAAAAATCATTTAAAAACATTTTTATCGGTTAGAAAAGATCAAGAAATTGGGGTTGAGAATAAAATCACCGATAAGTTTGTTGGTCTTGGACCTTTTGGCGCAATTTGCTCAGCATTTCAAGAAAATCCAGATGTAGCTTGGTTGGTAATTGCAACCGATTTACCTTTTGTGAATGATGAAGTAATTCAATTGTTATTAAAACATCGGAATCCTTCAAAAGTTGCAACTGCAATTAAAGGAAAAAATCAACAATTTCTAGAGCCGTTAATTACTATTTGGGAACCAAAAAGTTATACTTTATTGCTGAATTATTTGGCTCAAGGATATTCTTGCCCACGGAAAGTATTGCTAAATTCTGATGTTGAAATTATTGAAATTGATGATGATTTTATTAGAAACATAAATACTCCTGAAGAATTTAAAGCTGCCCACAAAGAAATAAATGAGTAAAATGTTTTTACTTTAAATGTGAAGATAGAAAATGAATTTTAACATATAATGAACATAACTAAAGAGGACTATTTTCAACGTCAAACAACTTTACCTGAGATTGGTAAAGAAGGACAAGATTTATTGCAAAAAGCCAAAGTGTTGGTTATTGGTTGTGGCGGATTAGGAAGTCCAATTGCAATTTATTTAGCCACAAGTGGTGTTGGAGAACTTCATTTAGTAGATTTTGATACAGTTTCTGTTTCAAATTTACATCGTCAAGTATTTTTTAAAGTGGAAGATATTAAACAACCAAAAGCAGAAGTATTGGCAAATGAAATTAAAAAAAGGGCGCCTTTTACCAAAGTAACTTTCACCAATGAAGCTGTTTGTAAAAATTCTATTTTAAATTTAATTTCTAAGTATGATGTTGTTGTTGATGGAACCGATAATTTGCAAATAAAATATTTAATTAACGATGCGTGCGTGTTGGTAAAAAAACCATTGGTTTACGGTTCTTTATATAAATTTGATGGCTATGTTGCAACATTTAATGTGTTAAACAACGACGGAAGTTATTCTTGTAATTTGCGTGATGCTTTTCCTGAAATTGTTACTAAAATTCCTAATTGCGAAGAAGCAGGAACGTTAAATTCTATTGTAGGAATTATTGCAATGTTGCAAGCTAATGAAGTAATTAAATATATTACCAAAACAGGCAGGTTACTTGCAAATAAATTGTTGATTTATAATTCGTTAGAGAATTCTCAATTAAAAATTAATTTAAAAAAAAATAGAACTGTTGCTATTCCTGAACTATTTAAAAAATCGAGTTATAAATTGGAATCTTGCGCGCATCAAGAGGAATCTTTAGTCATTAATTCCAACGAATTAAAAAAAATAGTAACAGCTAACAATGTTGAAATTATTAGTATTTTAAACAGTAATGAAGTGCCTTTGCCATTTCAAGTTCATCAAAAAATAGTGTATAAAAATTTTAATTTAAATTTTTTTATTCCAAATTATAAAAAGCAGTATATTATTGTTTGTAAAAAAGGAATTACAAGCTATGAAATTACCTTAAAACTAAAGGAAAAATATCCACTACTTTCAGTTGTTAGTTTGTCTGGAGGTACAATTAATTATTAAATGCAATATCCATTAAAATTTTATACAGCCCAAAAATTAGTATTTGAAAAAGAGCTAACTAGGCTAAAAAAACAATTAGCTTTATCGAGCACTTATCGATTAATTACTTTTTTAGCCATTATTTATGGAAATTATTTCTTTTTTAGAAATATTGAAATGATGGTTTTAAGTACATTGGTGGGAATAGTTTTATTTCTTTTTTTACTTGTAAGGCATAGCAAATTACTTTATAAAAACAGTTTTAATAAGGCATTGCTTGAGATAAATAATACAGAAATTAATGTTTTAAATGGAGATTATTTAGCTTTAAATCAAGGAACTGAGTTTGTCAACCAGTTGCATTTTTATAGTTATGATATCGATTTGTTTGGAAAAGGCTCGTTTTTTCAATATTGTAATAGAACAGCTACTGCAGAAGGCACAAAAGAACTTGTAAATTACTTAACTAAAAATGATATTTCAACTATTGAAAAAAAGCAACACGGAATTATTGAACTAAACAAAAAAACGAAATGGAGGCAACAATTTTCTGCCTTAGCAAGTATTGTTAAAGTAGACTATCCAACTAAAAAATTGACAGAGTGGCTCCAACATTACAAACCTGTTTTCCCTAAGTATATAGCAGTTTTACCAACAATATTCTCTGTAATTTCAATAGTTCTTATTGTTTTAAGCAGTTTTCAAATTATTGCAAATCTAATTGTATTGATTTGGTTTTTTATAGGACTAGGAATAGTGGGTTCATTTAATAAAAAGGTAAGTGTATTGTATAAATATGCCAATAATACAAAGGATACTTTTAAACAATATCATAAATTGTTACATGAAATAGAAACCACAAAATTCACAACAAAAATTTTAAAAGAAAAGCAACAAGAAATTCAAACTGAAACTGAAAAAGCATCTAAAATAGTTGCTAAGTTTTCAAAATTATTAGATGCGTTAGATCAACGTAATAATTTAATTGTTGGTCCTTTGGTCAATGGATTTTTATTGTGGGATTTACAGCAGGTTTATAAAATTGAACAATGGATTCATAAGTACAAAGAGAAAGTAGAAATCTGGTTTAAAGTAATTGCTTTTTTTGATGCACATAATTCGTTGGCTAATTTTGTTTTTAATCATCCATCATATGTCTTCCCTAAAATTAATTCTAATAAATATGGAATAGCTGCAAAAAACCTAGGTCATGTTTTAATTAAAGACTCTACCAGAATAACCAATGATTTTAAAATTGAAAACCATCAATTTTTTATTATTACCGGTGCAAATATGGCAGGTAAAAGTACTTTTTTAAGAACCGTTTCAATGGCAATAGTTATGGCTAATATGGGACTTCCGGTATGTGCAGATGAATTTAATTATTCACCTATAAAATTAATTACCAGTATGCGAACAACAGATTCTTTGGTAGATGATGAATCATATTTCTTTTCTGAATTAAAACGTTTAAAGTTTATTGTAGATAAAATTGTAAACGAAGATTATTTTATTGTTTTAGATGAAATTTTAAAGGGTACGAATAGTACAGATAAGGCAATTGGGTCTAAAAAATTTGTGCAAAAGCTTGTTACCTCTAAGTCTACCGGAATTATTGCCACACATGATTTAAGCTTGTGCGAAATAGAAAAGGAATTACCTGAAGTTAAAAATTATTATTTCGATGCTGAAATTATAAATGATGAATTAAGTTTCGATTACAAGTTAAAAGATGGTATTTGTAAAAATATGAACGCTTCTTTTTTATTAAAAAAAATGGAAATAATTTAAGGATGTGAATTCACCCAAATTTCACCATCTTCAAAATGTTCTTTTTTCCAAATAGGAACCTTTTCTTTTAAGGTATCAATAGCATACTCACAAGCTTCAAAAGCAGCTTTTCTATGAGCTGATGAAACGGCAATAATTACCGGAACAGCACCAATTTTTAATTCTCCAACAGCATGATGAATAGCAATTTTGTAAATTGGGAATTTCTCTAATATAATATCAGCAATTTTTTGCATTTCTTTTAATGCCATTGGCTCATAACTACTAAAATCTAGTAAAGTAACCGTTTTATTTTTTGTTAAATTTCTAACAGTACCTATAAATGTTACAATTCCACCACAAGAATCATCTTCAACAAAACGTGTACAATTTTGTAAATTCAATATTTCTGATGTTATTTTTATAGATGTTCTTTGTGTCATTCTTTTAACTATTATTTGGCAAATTTAACAAATCTAAAGGCTATTTTCGTAAAATATTTAATTTTAAGGTATTCAAATGAAAAAGGCATTTAGAGTTATTAGTTTATTGGAAGGATTATCTTTTATTGTGTTATTATTTATTGCAACTCCAATTAAATATTTCGGAGAAAATGATTCCTATGTAAAAATGTTTGGAATGCCACACGGAATATTATTCCTATTGTATGTTGTATTTGCAATTATGTTGAAATATGAATTGGAATGGAAATCTAAAACTACATTAATGGTACTATTAGCTTCAGTTATTCCGTTTGGAACATTTTATATTGATAAAAAGTATTTAAGAGATTAACCTCCACTCACTGGTGGAATAATTGCTACCATATCGCCTTCGTTAATTATTAAATCGTCATTTGCGTATTCTTCATTTAAGGCAATGGCAAATTCATGAATATTTTTTAAGTCAGAGTATTCTGTTTTTAACAGATTTTTCAACTCTTTAATTGTTATTTTCCCTTCAGAGGTATAGCTTAATGAATTTCTTCCAACTAAATCAGTAGTAATTCCAAAAAATAAAATAGTAAAATTCATAATTAAGAGTTAATTTAGTGCAAAAGTATATTTTTTCTAATTATTAAATCAATTATCTTATTTAAATTGATTCTAAATAATATATTATGTAATCTTCATCACAAAAATAGTATCGTCAATAGCTAAATTTGTTTAATTCTAAATTTTATAAATTAATATGAAGTATGGTTTTATAATTGACAATCGTAAATGTATTGGTTGTCATGCTTGTACTACGGCTTGTAAATCGGAACATGATGTTGCGGTTGGCGTTAACAGAACCTATGTTAAGCAAGTTGAAAAAGGTGAATTTCCTGATACGCGTAGAATTTTCTCAGTCATGCGATGCAATCATTGCACGGATGCTCCTTGTGTGGAAATATGCCCGGTTGAAGCATTATATACTCGTGAAGATGGCATTGTAGATTTTGATAATAACCGTTGTATTGGATGCAAATCTTGTATGCAAGCTTGCCCATATGATGCATTGTATATTGACCCTGATACGAACACAGCAGCTAAATGCAATTATTGTGCACACAGAGTTGATGTAGGTAGAGAGCCGGCTTGTGTTTCGGTTTGTCCAGAACACGCAATTATAGCTGGTGATATGCACAATCCAACTACTGAAATTTCACAATTACTGGCTCGTCAGGCTGTGAAGGTTCGTAAACCTGAAAAAGGAACCAATCCAAACTTATTTTATATTGATGCAGACGACGCTTCATTAGTGCCAGAAGCAACAGATAAATCCGGTCCTGGTTTGTGGAATTCTCAAGCGCGTGGTGTAGGACATTTTGCAAAAGCAGCTGAAAAAATGATGCACACCAATGATGATGTAGATTTATTACAAATGACAATTAACAATGAAATTGAAGCTGCCTATCAGAAAAAAGATTCTAAAAACCCAAATTATATTGATGTACTTACTGGTAAGGCTCGCAGAGTTTATGACACTCCAGATAAAGGAATTTTATGGGGATGGGAAGTTTCAACATATGTATTTACAAAAGCAATTGCTGCTGGTGCATTTTTAATTCCATTTTTAGCAATTATGTTGGGTTACGAAGTTTCTATAACTGCTAAATTGTGGTCAGCAGGAATTTCATTAACCTTTTTAGCTTTAACAGGATTATTCTTGGTAATGGATTTAGATAGGCCAGATCGTTTTTTAAACGTTTTATTACGTCCACAATGGAATTCTTGGCTAGTTAAAGGAGGTTATATCATTACTGTTTTCGGATTGTTAGTTACAGTTTGGGGAGCAATGACATTCTTCGAAATTAATACAGGAGAGACTGTATTATTATGGATTATAGCTATTTTTGCAGTGCTATTAGCAATCTATACAGCGTTCTTATTTGCACAAGCAAAGGGACGTGATTTTTGGCAAAGCCCAACATTACCATTACATATGTTAGTGCACAGTGTAATGGCTGGCTCCTCTATTTTTGTAATTGCAGGATTTATTTTCGGATATGAAAACTGGATGGATATTCTAAAAATTACAATGGTAATTTCTTTGGTGGTAAACTTATTTACATTAATTGTTGAGCTAACAATTACACATCCAACAACTGCAGCAAAAACTGTTGTAAAAATGATAACTAAAGGACGCTATAAAAATTTATTTTGGACAGTAACAGTATTGTTGGGAAATATTATTCCATTATTATTTATATTATTTGGTAACTCTCAACCTTTATTAATTGTTGCTTCAGTTTTAATTTTAGTAGGAATTTTAATTACTGAAAAAATTTGGGTGGAAGCACCACAAAGAATTCCATTAGCTTAGAAAAGTTTAAAGTTGAAAAGTTTCAAAGGGACAAAGGGTTAATTTAGAAATGTCATAAATATAATTAAGGCTATAATAAATTGTCATTCCTGCGTAGGTAGGAATCAAAAGAATGTTGAAAAGAACAATAAAAGTTGAATTAAAAGAGAATCGTAATTTGTAATTCAAAAATCGTAATTTATCATGGGTTATAAGAAACCATCATTTATAGAAAATATAGCAGAAAAATTAGGAATTATCCCAAATCTGCACAAAGAAGGTTATCAAGATTTTGATAAAGATATGCGTCAATTTTCTGACGAAGAGGTAGCCAAAATGTATGAGAATTTTCCACCACCAGAAAAGTGGGATAATTGGGTAGAATACAATCCGAAAGTGTGGCCAAAAAAAGAGAAAAAAACCTATCAAATTGTTCCAACAACTTGTTTTAATTGTGAAAGCGCTTGTGGTTTAACAGCTTTTATTGATAAAGAAACACAAGAAGTTAAAAAGTTTGAAGGGAATCCTTATCACCCTGGAAGCAGAGGAAGAAATTGTGCAAAAGGTCCTGCTACTATTAATCAAGTTACGGATCCAGATCGTATTTTGTTTCCTTTAAAGAGAAAAGGAAAACGTGGAGATGGGGAATGGGAACGCGTTTCTTGGGATGATGCTTTAGATACCATTGCTGCTCGTATTAGAAAGGCAATTTTAGAAGATCGTCATAATGAAATTGCGTACCACGTTGGAAGACCTGGGAATGAAAAATTTATGAATTGGATTCTACAAGGTTGGGGAATTGATGGGCATAATTCACATACAAATATTTGTTCTTCAGGAGCACGTTTTGGATACAATTTATGGTATGGTTATGATAGACCATCACCAGATCACGCTGAAGCAAAATTTATATTATTGATTTCTGCACATTTAGAATCTGGTCATTATTTCAACCCACATGCACAACGTATTATTGAGGGTAAAATGAAAGGAGCTAAATTGGCAACAATGGATCCTCGTTTATCGAACACAGCGAGTATGTCTGATTATTGGTTGCCTTCTTATCCAGGAACTGAAGCTGCGGTTTTATTAGCGATGGCTTTAATTATTTTGGAAGAAGGATTGTACAATCGTAATTATCTAGAAAACTGGACCAACTGGCAAGAATATTTACGAGCAAGACACAGTGATAAAGAAATAACTTTCGAAAATTATATTGCAGCAATGATTTCTGAGTATAAAGAATTTACTCCTGAATTTGCAGAAAAAGAATCAGGTGTAAAAGCGGATATGATTATTGAAATTGCACACAAAATTGGTGAAGCAGGGGAACGTTTTGCATCTCATAATTGGCGAGCTGCAGGTGCTTCAAACTTAGGTGGTTGGGCCGTTGCACGTTGTTTACATTTCTTATCCGTTTTAACAGGAGCAGTTGGGGCTAAAGGAGGAACATCTCCAAATTCTTGGAATAAATTTAAGCCAACACAACCAAACCCGCCAGCACCTCAAAAAAAATGGAACGAATTACACTTCCCAAAAGAATATCCATTAGCATTCTTTGAAATGAGCCAACTATTACCTCATTTCTTAAAAGAAGGAAGAGGTAAAATGGACGTTTATTTTTCACGTGTATTTAATCCGGTTTGGACCTATCCTGATGGATTTACTTGGATGGAAATGTTTTCTGATGAAACTAAATTTGGTTTACACGCAGCATTAACTCCAACATGGAATGAAACGGCTTTTTATGCAGATTTTGTATTACCAATGGGATTGGCATCAGAGCGTCACGATTTAAATAGTTATGCAACACACGGTGGAACTTGGGTTGCTTTTCGTCAGCCAGTATTAAGAGAAGCTGCACGTAGAAATGGAAAACCTGTAAAATTAACGTATGAAGCAAATCCTGGAGAAGTTTGGGAAGAAGATGAATTTTTTATTGAATTATCTTGGAGAATAGATCCTGATGGAAGTATGGGAATTCGTAAAACATTTGAATCACCATATAGACCAGGAGAAAAAATTACGATTGATGAATATTACCAATATATTTTTGAAAGAATTAAAGGTTTAAACGAAACTGCCAAAGCAGATGGATTTATAGGCCAATTTGCAGCATTAGAATATATGAAAAAGTATGGTGCTTACGAAATTGAAAAAGGCGAATCATACAAAATGAATGAAAATCAACTAACCGATGAACAATTAAAAGGTACTAAAGTTGATCCAATAAATGATGTAATTTCAAAAGACGGGAAGGGAATTGGAGTTATGATAAACGGCAAACCTTGTATTGGTTTCCCTACACCATCTCGTAAAAACGAATTCTATTCTCAAACTATGGTAGATTGGAAATGGCCTGAATATGCTACACCAACGTATATAAAAAGTCATATTCATAATGATGTGTTGGATAAATCAAAAGGAGAATATGTACTAGTTCCTACTTTTAGATTGCCAACATTAATTCACTCGCGTTCTGGAAATGCAAAATGGTTGGTTGAAATATCAAACAGAAATCCAATTTGGATGCATCCAGACGATGCAAAAAAATGGGATTTTCAAACAGGAGATATAGTAAAATTAAATACGGATATAGGTTATTTTATTGATAAAGTTTGGGTAACACAAAGTATGAAACCAGGCGTTGTTGCTTGTTCTCACCATATTGGGCGTTGGAGACGACCACAAGATAAAACAGGAAACCGTTGGGCAACAAATACGGTAAATATTGAAAGTGATGGAAAAGGCGCTTGGAAAATGAATACCATTTCAGGTATAAAACCTTTTGAATCTAGCGATAAAGATTCTAAACGTATTTTTTGGAAAGATGGCGGTGTACATCAAAATATTACACATGCTGTGCATCCAGATCCAATTAGTGGAATGCATACTTGGCATCAACGTGTTAGAATAGAAAAGCCAGGAAAAGATGAAAAGTATGGAGATATTTTTGTTGATACCAATAAATCTCATGAAATTTATAAAGAATGGTTGGCAATGACAAGACCGGCTCCAGGACCAAATGGAGAAAGAAGGCCACTTTGGTTTAATAGAGCTTTTAAACCAGATGAATCGGTTTATTATATTGATAAGAAGAAACAAAATAATTAATACGAAACCATATAAACCTGAGTTCGACCTAAGAAAAGTAATTTTTTAACACAGAAAAAGCAGAATTTTCAGTATATTAAAGTGCTGAATTTCAATTAACTAAAATTAATTCTGCTTATGATTTCTACTGATAAAATTACTAAAATATTTTGTTCTATTGATGATTTTTGTATTGTTTTTGAGCCTGCTTTACAAAAAGACAGATTTCAACAGGAAAAAGGACTTGAAATAGGAAGTTTATAATGACATTCAGTGAAATACAGTATCATTACTGTTTTATTTCATTTAAATGGATTTAGAGCATTTATACATTTTTTATGTTCAAAAACATCTTCAAAATGAATTTCCAAATATAGTTTCATACAATCGTTTTGTTGACTATGCCGATAAAGGCTATATTTCTAAAGAGCTTATGGCACTATTATTTGGCCAAGGATTACATTTAATTACTGGAATTAACAATAACATGAACAACGTAATTATGACTATGAATGATAAAATATTACATAGAAAATGGTCTGTAATAGAAACTATAAATGATTAATTAAAGAACATTGCTCAAGCTAAGCATTCTAGATATAGAAGTTTTGCTAATTTTATAAAAAATTTAGTAGCGAGTCTTAATGCTTATTCTTTTCAAGAAAAAACCAAGTTTTTTTTGAAACAGAACACACATACCAATTAGCGCTATTCTTCTAAATTCTCACATCGAACTCAGGGCATAAATAAAATCCGAAAACGATTTCGGTAATTACGAAAACGATTTCGGTGAAAATTAAAAGTTAATAAAAGATTAATAGAAGTAAATTTATCATTAACTTTTAACATACTATTAACTAAATAATAACATTATAGAAGAAGGCTAAGTAAGTTATTCTTTGTGAAGAATTAATCGGTGTTGAATTATTAAATCTGAAAAATTTTAGTAATAAAGCATAAAAAAGAATTAACACTTAAATAATAAATTACATATGGGATAAATAACTTATAATAAATCATGATAGTTACTATAACTTTGAATAGTTTTAGCTTTTTTTGATAAACATTAAACATTAAATTTAAAACAAACATTATTTTAAAAGTATGAAGAAAATCATAATTAAAGAGATGTCAATTAGTAATTTTGGCAACTGGCGTTTAAAAATGAGCCTAACTGTTTTTTTACTTGCTATTTCAATTTTCAACTTGCAAGCAAGTACATATACAGAGAATACAAAAATTACGCAAGAACAGGCTACAGAGATTAACGGAACCGTTAAGGATATTAATGGAGCACCTCTGCCAGGTGTTAGCATTTTAGTTGTTGGTACTGCAAAAGGTACTCAAACAGATTTTGATGGTAACTATTCAATAAATGTTGACTCAGGCGATGTATTAGCATTTAGTTATGTAGGGTTTGTTACACAAGAAGTTACCGTAAATGGACAAACTACTATTAATATTATACTAAAAGAAAGTGCTGAGAACCTTGATGAGGTAGTTATTATTGGTTATGGTACTACAACAAAAAAGGATGCAACGGGAGCAATAGATGCTATTAATTCTGAAGACTTTAATAAAGGAGCCATTGTATCTCCAGAGCAGTTACTTCAAGGTAAATCTGCAGGAGTTCAAATAACACAAGCAAGTGGTGAGCCTGGTGCAGGAATTAATATTCGTATTAGAGGAACTTCTTCTGTACGTTCAAATAACAATCCACTTTTTGTGGTTGATGGCGTACCTTTATCTGGGGATAATGCATCTTCTGGTGCAACCGATATAGGTTTTGGTGGAGGAGCTGCTAAAAATCCATTAAACTTTTTAAATCCAAATGATATTAAAAGTATAAGTGTTTTAAAAGATGCTTCTGCAACTGCAATATATGGTTCAAGGGGTGCTAATGGGGTAATTATTATTACTACAAAAGATGGTAAAGGAAAAGCTGGAAATCAGTTTGAATTCTCTTCATCAGTAAGTGTTGCAAATCAGGCAAAAAAATATAATTTATTAAACAAAACTCAATTTTTAGCTGCAGTTACACAATATGGTGGTGATGCAGCGGCTTTAGATGCTGGAGGAGACACTAATTGGCAAGATGTAATAACTCGTACTGCTATTTCTCAAGAGCAAAATTTATCTTTCTCAAGAGCTTATACTGGCGGTAATGTTAGAGCATCTATTGGATATTCTAATTTAGAAGGTGTAATTAAAAAGTCTGATTTGAAAAGAATTACAGGTCGATTAAATATTGATCAAAATTTATTAAATGATAAATTAAAATTAAACTTTCAGGCTACAATTTCTAACGTAAAGGATCAAGCAGCTGCGGTTAGTGATAATGCAGGTTTCCAAGGTGATATATTGGGAGCTGCTTATTCAGCAAATCCAACTTGGCCTTCAGATGTTAGCTTTGTGCCAGGTGGTGCAAACCTAAGCCCTTCTCAAATGTTAGCTTATATTCAGAGTAAAACTAGTACAGACAGAGCTTTGTTAAATTTTTCAGCTACATATGATATTACTGAAGACTTGAATGCTAAAATATCTTTAGGATATGATGGTTCACAATCTTCAAGAGGGAATGCAATTTCTGGAGATATTTCTGGATTTACGAATGGTACAGGAGGTAATGGTAGAGGAGCTGTTAACGACATTGATATGAAAAGTAAACTAATGGAGATTACATTAAACTATAAAAAAGATTTTGGAGATTCAAAATTACAAGCCTTAGCCGGTTATTCTTTTCAAGATTTTAACCGTAAAGGTAGAAATGTTTTGGGATGGGGTTTTGCTACAACCAACTTAGATGGAATGGTTTCTAATCTTACTAATTCTGCAAATGCTTTAGAAAAATTAATTACAGGAAGTTACCAACAATATGGTAATTCTGCAGGTGGTTTTTTTGTAAATCGTTTATTTCCTAGTGTTGTTACAGATAATTTATCAGCTCCTTCTGGTGTTAATGTAAATTCAATAACAGCAGATACTTATAATACTACGGATGAATTACAATCATTTTTTGGTAGATTGAACTACACTATTTCTGATAAATATTTGTTTACTGCAACTTTAAGAGCTGATGGTTCTTCAAAATTTGGTGGAAATAATAAATATGGTATATTCCCTTCAGCAGCTTTTGCTTGGAAATTATCTGAAGAGGATTTTGTTCCTGATGCATTTTCAACATTAAAATTGCGTTTAGGATGGGGTATTACAGGTAACCAAGATGGTGTTGGATATGGTAACTATTTAAGAAGAGAACGTTTTGCGGGAATTGGTATAGATAATGGTGGAGCAATTACAGTTCCTGGAACAAATACTGTTTCGTTTGCAAATCCTGCTTTAAAATGGGAACAAACAGACCAAATAAATGTTGGTATTGATTTTGGCTTTAAAAACGATCGTATTAATGGTAGTATTGATTACTATAAGAAAGACACCAAAGATTTCTTATTACAAACTACTGCAGCGCAACCTTCACCACAACCATTTTTCTTTACAAATATTAATGCAGATATTATTAACCAAGGGGTTGAGTTTGCAATTGATTACGATGTTCTTAGGGGAGACGATACCAATTGGAATGTTGGCTTTAACATAGCTTATAATGACAATATGGTTAAGAATTTTGGTGGTCAAATTCCTTTTGGACAAATCTTCGGACAAGGGCTAACAGGCGCTTTTTCTCAATTGTTAGCAGGTGATCATCCTTTATTTTCTTATTATTTAAGAGATTTTAAAGGATATGATTCAAACGGTCAACAAATTGGTGACGTTCAAAAATTTGTAGGTAAAAGTGCTTTACCTAATATAAATTTAGGTTTTTCAACTTCTTACAGCTATAAAAACTGGGATGCATCTGCTTCTTTAACGGGTCAATATGGTCAATATATATATAACAACACTGCGAATGCATTTTTTACTGCAGGTAGTATTGGTGGAGGTAGAAATGTAATAACAAGTGTATTAACAAGTGGTGAAGCAAGTAACAATGCTCCTGATGTTTCTACGCGTTTCTTAGAGAAAGGTGATTTTTTAAGATTACAAAATGTAACTATTGGATATAACTTTAAAATTGGTGAATCTAGCTTCTTAAAATCATTTAGATTATATGCTACTGGACAAAACTTATTTGTGATTACTCCATATAGTGGTTTGGATCCTGAAGTTAACACGTCAAATGTATTGAACAACTTACCATCTTTTGGGGTTGATTATACCTCTTTTCCTACACCAAGAACATATACATTTGGTTTAAATGCAACATTCTAAAATTATTGAAATTATGAAAAAAAATAAATTTAAATTACATTATATATGGGCACTAAGTTCATTAGTGTTTGTATTTTCTTGTACAAAACTAGAAATTAAACCAACCGATTCTATATTTGCAGCGAGTGGTTCTGGTGCGTTTTCTGGGGTTTCTAGCCCTGCAGCTTCATTGGATGATTTGTACAATAATATAAAAGGTCAAATTGAAAATCAGGCTAATTTATTCGCCCTTAATGAGGTTACAACTGATGAAATGCTTGTGCCTACAAGAGGAACTGACTGGGGTGATAATGGGGTTTGGAGAGATTTACATGCACAAACATGGTCTCCAATTCACACACAGGTATTAGATAACTGGAACAACTTGAATCAAACAATATACAATGCGGGTTTAATTATAGATACTCGTAGTTCATCATCTGCACAAGAAGTTGCAGAAGCTAAATTTTTAAGAGCTTTTGCTATGTTTTGGGTAATGGATATGTATGGACAAGTACCTTTTAGAACTCCTGACGAAGGTCCGGATGTTAATCCAATGGTTATGTCTAGAGCTGAGGCTTTTGATTTTATTGCTCAAGATTTAAATGATGCATTACCAAACTTGCCTAATACGGCTTGGAGCGGTGCTACAGATAGAGCATCTAAAGCATCAGCAAACTTTTTGTTGGCAAAAATATACTTAAACAAACATATTTATGTTGGTGCTGCAACTGCAGATGCTGCTGATATGACTAAAGTGGTTAATTATGTTGATGCAATTGCAGCAAGTGGTTATGCATTAAAAACAGGGTATTTTGATATTTTCAAACCTGAAGTGAATTCTGAAATAATATTTTATACGCATTCAAGTGTTGGAAATAGAATTTGGGATGGTTTACATTATAATCAAGGTGTGCCAGACAATACAGGTGGTGGTTGGAATGGTTTTTCTACATTAGCTGATTTTTATGATAAATTTGAAGGAAGTGCGACTTCTAACGAACCTGGTAATGGCCAAGAAGAAAGAAGGGGATTTGTACCTAAGGACGGTTCACATCTTGGAATTGGATTTGGTTTCTTAGTTGGGCAGCAATATGGTCCTACAGGACTTCCATTGGACGCCAGAGCTGGTAAAAAATTAATTTACACAAAAGATTTTCCTGGATTGATAGGAAACAGTGATGTAAACGGAATTAGAATTATAAAATGGCACCCTGAAAATGGTTCATTTGCTGGTTTTGAAAGTGTTTTCAGATTTGCTGATGCGTATTTAATGAAAGCCGAAGCTATTATGCGTGGTGGAACAGGTAATGCAACTGAACTTTCAATGGTAAATAATTTACGTACCATTCGTTCAGCATCTGCTTTAAGTTCTGTAACAGAACAAACGATGTTAGATGAAAGAGGAAGAGAATTATATAAAGAATTTTGGAGAAGAAATGATTTAGTTCGTTTTGGAAAATTTACAGAAGCTTGGGGAATGAAGGAAGCTAGTGATGCTAGTAGAAATGTATTCCCAATTCCTGCAACTGCATTACTTTCAAATCCAAATTTAGTTCAAAATTCAGGATATTAAGATTAATTAAGTTTGTGTCAACTATTCACAAGTTGACAATTATAAAAAAACCGAGCAATTTGCTCGGTTTTTTATATATAAGCTTTTTTAAAGCAACCTTTAATTTGTTACAGCCAACTGTTTAATCATTATTTTATTGATTCGGAAAATTAGTATTACAAACCAATATAAATCCTTGATTATGGATATTATCTATTTTAATTGAATCATCTTTAGCTAAGTATTTTCTTAAACGCGTAATAAAAACATTTAAGCTTTTCCTGTTAAAATAATCATTCTTGCCCCATAAGGTTTCTAGAATATCTTTATGGAGACAAATATTATTTTTATTTTTCAACAAATACAACAGCAATTCACTTTCTCTCGCTGTTAGTTGTCTTTTTTCATCATTAATTTTTAACTCATAATTTGAAGGAAAGTAACTGTATTTTCCAATTAAATATGCATTTTCTTCTTTCCGCTGTTGTTTTTTTGCTAAAATACCGAGCAAATTATTTAAGCGAACTACCAATTCCTCTTCATCAATTGGTTTTCTTATATAGTCTATTGCCCCTAGAGAAAACCCTTTTAACACATCAATTTTCAAAGACCGGGCAGTTAGAAAAAGAAAAGGGATTGCTATGTTTCTTTTGTTAATGTTTTCAGCCAATTTAAATCCATCCATATCTGGCATCATTACATCTAAAATACATAAATCAAATTGGTGCTCTGAAAGTGTTGCTAATGCATCGTTGCCATTTTTAACCCAGTAAACTGAAAAATTCTTCATTTTAAGATATTCAGAAAGTAAATATCCTAAAGAGTCATCATCTTCTACTAAAAGTAATTTATATTCATCCATATATTTATTAATTAACTATTGGTAATTTAAGTGTAATTATTGTTCCTTGGTTTATGGTACTCTCAAATTCAATGCTTCCCTTATGCATGCTGATGATTTTTTTTACATAGCTTAAGCCCAACCCATATCCTTTTACAATATACAAATTACCTGAGGAAACCCTAAAGTGCTTTTTAAAAATTTTCTTTTGATCTTTTTTTTCGATACCTATTCCATTATCTTGTACAACAATATGTAATTTTTTATTTTTTATTTCAGCGGTAAGATGAACTTCAGGAGATTCTTTGCTGTATTTTTTGGCATTGTCCAATAGATTATTTATAGCGTTTGCTAAATGTAAAGGGTCACATTTAAGCATCATTTTTTCTTCTTTAATTTCATAGTTAAAAACAACTTCTTCCATTTTTGAGATTAGGTTGAATTCTTCACATAAGTTTATTAGAAATGGATAAAAATCAGTTCGTGTAAAATTTAATATTGTATTCTTTTTATCTAAACTAGCCAATTGTAATACTTTGTCAATGTGGGTTTTAAGTCTGTCATTTTGATTTCTAATAATTTCCAAGTAAACTTTGCTCTCTTCATTTTCTTTTTGTTGTAACATTTTTGTAGCCAATCCAATTGAAAAAACGGGAGTTTTAAGTTCGTGTGTAAGATTATTAATAAAATCATTGGTCATTGTGATAATACTTTGCTGCCAATAAAATGATTTTAAAACCCATATAACTACAATTATAATTGCTATTAAAAAAAGCAAACTGGGTATCATAAGTCCATTAAGTTGATATAGATAATATTCATTTATATTGTGAAACTGCAGCTCTAAAATTACAGGTTTATGAATGAGATCTGGCAAATAGCCGTTAAGTTGAACGGGGTATCGCTTAATTTTAATTTCGTCTTCTTTGAAGTTAGAAGAATTTATTTGAAGTGAAGAATCCTTTACAAAAAGTTTATAGGAAAAATCTGTCTTAATACCATTTTCTAATAGTGTATACTCCAAAAAATCACGAAGAAAATAACTGGAAGCCTCTCGCACGCTGTCCAGCTCAGTTTTAAAATAAGCCTTGTCATTTGTAATTGCTTTGCCAAGTAAAAAAGTAAGTTTGTTATCAGTGCTTAAATCAGATTTAATAGTTTTAACAGATTTACCAACATTTTGATTAAAACGTACATCTGCCAAATTTAAACCAATTCTTAAATACTGGTATTGAGTTATTACTAAGCCAATAACTGATATTATGAAAATGAGGATATAAATATTTCTTTTATTCACAGATTTGGCTAATTAATTGGTATTAAATGTAAGTAAACATAGTTTTATCAAAAGAGAAAACAGCATAGAATATAAAATATTAAATATATAACTATAAACTCTTATTTAAAAAGTTTGAAGATAAATTTATACAACTATTTTTAAAACAATTAAGTTGGTAAATTTTCAAAAATCACTATTTATTTTTGTTAATGGCATTCTCTTTTTTGTGAATCATTTTAACAAACTACACTTTTTTAGAAAGCCTTAATAGTGTAACTTCGTCGATACAAAAAAAGAAACATATTTATGAAAAAAAAAATAGCAGTAGGAAGTATCTCTTTTTTAATTGTAGGTTTAGGGTGGTATTTGTTTATTAAAAAATACGATTATAAAGTTTCTTTTAAAGAAAAAACTGCTTCCAGTATTCTTTTTGATGCTATTAAAATTTGGGGAGATGATTTGAATAATAAAACAGATTATCAGGTAACTACAGAAAAGGATTCTCTTTTTTCTGAAATAAAACAATACATTAAAAAGAAGGATAGCAGCTATGTGTTAAATTGGAAAATTAACTTTTTAAATGATTCCTTATCCAGTGTGAACGTTTATGTTTCTGAAAAAAACAATTCATTAAAAAACAGATTGTTAATTCCATTCTCAGAAGCACCCATAGAAAAGTATGCGGTAAATACAATAACTAAATTTATTAAAACTTTTCGTAATTATCAAAAAACTTTTAAGGTTCAAATTAATGGGAAAGACAGTATTCCAAGTGCTTTTTGTGCTTGTAAATCCGTGAGTACTTTACAGAAAGATAAAGCAGCAAAAATGCTTTTAGCAAATTCAGATATAATGATGTTTATTAGAAAAAACAATTTGAAATTAAAAGGGAAACCATATTTGCAAATTACCTCTTGGAATTCTGAAACAGAAAAAATAGCGTTTGATTTTTGTTTTCCAATTAATAAGACAGATTCATTGGTGGATTCTGATAGTATTTTTTACAAACAAATTAAGTCAATTCCAGCATTGAAGGTTACCTACCATGGAAATTATAGGTATTCTGATAGAACATGGAACTATCTTGTAAACTATGCTCATAGAAAAAATATAAAAATTAAAAAACTACCAGTGGAGTTATTTTTTAACGACCCACAACAAGGAGGTCAGGAATTGGATTGGAAAGCTGAAGTATTTATGCCTATTGAAGAATAAAACTAACAATTATAAGCGTAAATTTATAAGCTGAATTGATTAAAATCAATAAATTGGTTTTCAATTTTAGCGTTAAATTTTCATGTATTATCGAAATCGATTTCGATTATTCTAAGCGTAATTTATAAGTGATTTAAAATATTGTAAGAATTAAAATTGATAACTTTGAGAATACGCTCTAAATAATTATAGAAAACATGAAAAATATACCTATTATTTTACTTGGATTGTTAATAATGAGCTGTCAGGAAAAGAAAACAGAAATAAAACCTGAAGCAACTCCAATCAATAAAACATGGTGGAAAGAAGCTGTGGTATATCAAATTTATCCCCGTAGTTTTAAAGACACTGATGGAGATGGAGTTGGAGATTTGAAAGGAATTATTCAAAAACTAGATTACATCAAAAGTCTTGGAATAGATGTGGTATGGCTCAATCCGATATACGGTTCTCCAAATGCAGATAATGGATATGATATTTCCGATTATCAAACAATAATGAAAGAATTTGGAACCATGGAAGATTTTGATGCATTGCTTAAAGGAATGCATGATAGAGGTTTAAAGTTGGTTATGGACTTGGTTGTAAATCACAGTTCAGATCAACATAAATGGTTTCAGGAAAGTAGAAAATCCAGAGATAATCCTTATAGAGATTATTACCATTGGTGGCCGGCTGAAAAAGGGAAACCTGCCTTTAGACCTGGGGCTTTTGAAGCTGATGGAAGCGGTTGGAGATATGATAAACAAACAGATTCTTACTATTTGCATTATTTTAGCTACAAGCAACCAGATTTAAATTGGGAGAACCCAAAATTACGTCAAGAAATTTATAGTATGATGAATTGGTGGTTCCAAAAGGGAATTGATGGATTTAGAATGGATGTGATTCCATTTATAGCAAAAGACACCACTTTTCCTGTTATTACGCAAGATATTTTAAATAAAAACTATGAAGGAAGATGGGATGTTTATCTTGCCAGTGGACCTCATTTACATGATTATCTCAAAGAAATGAACAAAGAAGTTTTAAGTAAATATGATGTGATGTCACTAGCTGAAGGTGCTGGAATGTTGAAATCAACTGCTTTAAATTTTGTTGATGAAGATAGAAAAGAGTTGAATATGGGCTATCATTTTGATGGAGTTAATTTGGGATATGTTTCTGGCTATTTTAAAAAAATGAACCCAAACTGGAGTTTAGTTGAATTTAAAAAAATATATTCTGATTGGGATGCTGTTTATGCCAAAAAAGGTTGGGGAACTATTTATTTGGGCAACCATGACCAGCCAAGAATGGTCTCTCGTTGGGGAAATGACGCATCTGAATTTAGAGATTTATCATCAAAAATGCTAACCACATTTCTTTTAAGTATGAGAGGAACTCCCTATTATTACTATGGAGATGAAATTGGGATGACCAATGCTAAATTTGACAGAATTGAGGATTATCGTGATATTGAGATACTAGCAGAATATGAAAAAGTAAAAATTGCTGGAGGAGATTTGAAACAATTTATTGAAGATCAGAAAACAGGAGGCGCAAGAGATAATGGGCGTACTCCTTTTCAATGGGATGCTAGCGAAAATGGAGGTTTTACAACTGGAACGCCTTGGTTGAATGTTAATGATAATCATACTTTTTTAAACGCTGAAGTACAAGAAAAGAATCCAAATTCGGTATTGAATTATTTTAGAAAAATGGTAAAATTGCGAAAAGACAATGCTGTGCTTGTTTATGGAAAATATACACTTTTGGATAAAGATAATCCCAATATTTACGCATACACAAGAGAATTGGATAGTAAAAAAATATTGGTGTTACTTAATTTTTCATCAAAAAATACAATTGCAAACACCGGTATAAATATGGCTGATGCCAAAGTATTAATCACAAATTATTCTGAACCTGCGGCAAATAATGAATTAAGACCTTATGAGGCAGTTTTATATGAATTGAAGCTATAATTTTTATTGAAAAAAACGTATTAATTTTAAATAACAAAATGAAAAATATTCAAGTAGCAATTTTAGTATTGTTTTCATTTTCAGCAATTGCACAGAATGATGGCTGGAATATTTCAACAACAAATTCTGAAAATTATACAGGAATTGTTGTTGCAAATGGACGTATAGGTATTTTACCTTCCGAAAAACCCTTTGAAGTAAGCCAAATAATTTTGAATAATGTATATGAAAAGGGCGGAGTTTTAGATGTTAGTAAAATTTTGGTTGGGATGAATTTTGGAAATCTTGAAATTGAAATAGATAATGAAAAAATAACAGAAAATAACATCAGTAATTGGAAACAAACTTTAAATATGAAAGAAGCTAAATTTACCACTTCATTTACATTTAAAGAGAAAGCTGTAGTTTCTTATACGATTTATGCATTGCGTAATGTTCCATATTCTGGTTATATTGATGTTAATATTCAGGCTAATAAAAATGTAAAAGTTAAAGTTATAGGGAAAATAGAAACTCCTAGTGAATATCAAAATCCAATGAGTTCTTTTAGAATATTAAAAGATAATGAAACAACAATGCCTATACTTCAAACCGTTGCTAAAAGTAAATTTGGTAGGCATACCATTGGAACTTCCGCTACTTTTATTTGGCATACTATTAATTCTGGTAGCGCAACTCAGCGACCAAAATTAACCCATAATAAAGTATCCGAATATGATAATAGGCTTTCATTTGAAAAAGAAATAAAAAAAGGAGAGGCTCTAGAATTTGCTTGGACAGCAGCCGAATGCTCAACACAAGATTTTTTTGATCCTCAAACAGAATCTGAACGTTTTGTTATTTTTAATTTATTAACGCAAAAAAAAGACTTGTTAAACCAACATAAAGCGTTGTGGGCGACATTATGGAAAGGAGATATTATTATTGAAGGTGATTTACAATCGCAACAAGATATACGTTTAGGCCTTTATCATTTATATTCTTTTGCAAGGGGAGATTCTGATTTAAGTATTTCACCTATGGGATTGTCTTCTCAAGGTTATAATGGACATATTTTTTGGGATACAGAATTATGGATGTTTCCTCCTTTATTAGCTTTAAATCAGGATATTGCAAGATCTCTTGTAAATTATAGGTCAGATAGATTAGATGTTGCAAAACGAAAAGCAATCAATTTTGGGTATAAAGGAGCAATGTTTCCTTGGGAAAGTGATGATACAGGTGAAGAAGCAACACCAGCTTGGGCATTAACAGGAACTTTTGAACATCATATTACAGCAGATGTAGCCATTGCTTTTTGGAATTATTATAGAGTAACTAAAGATAAACAATGGTTATTAGAAAAAGGATATCCTCTGTTAAAAGAAGTTGCTGACTATTGGGTAAGTCGAAGTGCAAAAAATTTAGATGGAAGTTATTCCATAAAGAATGTGGTTGGAGCCAACGAGTTTGCAGCTAATATAGATGATAATGCATTTACCAATGGATCTGCAATTACAGCCTTACAGTTTGCTATGTTTGCTGCGAAAGAGTTAGGTTTGGAGGTTAACCTAAATTGGAAAGATGTTGCAGATAAAATCATTATTCATAAATTTCCTGATGGAACTACAAGGGAAAATAGCACTTACAATGGAGAAATAATTAAACAAGCAGATGTAAATTTGTTAGCGTATCCCTTAAATATTGTAAATGATCAAAAAACAATAGTTAAAGACCTAAAATATTATGAACCTAAAATTTCTAAAGAAGGACCAGCAATGGGAAAATCAGTTTTTGCTATCATTTATGCCAGATTTGGTGATGTAGAAACTGCTTTTAGATTATTTAAAGAAAGTTATGAGCCGAATAAAAGGCCTCCTTTTGGGGCACTTTCAGAATCAGCAACGAGTAATAATCCTTATTTTGTTACAGGAGCTGGGGGTATGTTACAGACCGTTTTATTTGGTTTTGGAGGGTTACATTTCACAGAGGAAGGCATCATTCAAAAGAATCCAATACTTCCAAAGGAGTGGAAATCATTAACCATCACAGGAGTTGGAAAAGAGAAAAAAACCTATATTGTTGTGGAAAAATAAGGATGAAATCTAGTTAATAAAATACATTGATTTTATCTGAAATCTTTAAACTAGAAAAATAATGAACACTATTACACTAATAGGAATGGCTGCAGCTGCTTGTACCACATTTTCATTTCTTCCACAGGCAATTAAAGTTATAAAAACAAAACAAACAAAAGATTTGTCTCTTTCAATGTATAGTGTTTTTACAACAGGTGTTCTTCTATGGCTAACTTACGGCCTTTTTGTTAAAGACTTCCCACTTATTATTGCAAATAGTATTACCTTATTATTTGCCGTAACAATATTAATTATGAAAATAAGATATAAATGATGGGTTGTCTTTGTTTAACATTATCAATATAAGGGTGTAAAAAGTTGAAAGTATCCAGAAAATAATATTTTTTACTTTATGAATTATTGAAGGGCTATTACTTTATATATGATTGTTTTATCGTTATTAACTACAACAATTAAATAATTGTCATTGCCAATTTTAAGCATTTCAAGTTGTTTAACTTGTTTGTTTCCAATAGTTAAGCCTAAGTCTAAACCTGAAGTTAGTTTACCTCCTGTATGTAACATATACCCTAAATTTCCATCTAGTTTTCCTTGATATGGAGGCACTTCAAAAATATTTCCAGCAACCAACACCTCCTCAAGTCCATCTTTATTAAAATCTTCTTTTAAAAAACAGGTTATAGGAGATAATTGTAATTTTTCGTTAAATGCTTTAAAAAGATAGTTGCCATTTCTATTTTCTAAATAACCCGAGCTTAAATTTTGAACAGTTTTTAAAAGGCCTTTTGTTTGAAGTTTTGTATCTATAATTTGATCAAAAGATTTACCTGCAAAATCCTTGTAGCTTTTAAATTTTGTAGCTATATAACTTCCTAAAACCTGCTGTAATTGTTCTTTAGTATTAATACTATAATAGGTTTTATTTTTGGAAAAACTAACTAAAGTTAACCATTTATTATTTTTTAAAAGATCACCAACTAACATTTTAAGAGGTTCTTTTTTTGAAGCTTTAAATCTAGTATTCAACCCCCAATTTCCTAATAAGTAATCGGTATCACCATCTCCATCAATATCAAATGGTTGAATTGCTTGCCAAAGTCCTGTATTATTTTCATCGGTTATAGTGTTGCTCACATTCAAAAATTTTCCGTTATGATTCTCATAAAATTGGGGAGACATCCATTCTCCAACAACTATTAAATCATCAAATCCATCTTTGTTAAAATCAGTAAAAACGGCATCAGTTAACATTCCTATGTTATTAGTTAAAATACTTTTTGAGATGTTAAATTTTCCGGTTCCATCGTTTAGAAGCAAATAGGAGTTAGGTGATTTTCCAAATTCTTTTACTACTGAACGACCCCCAATAAATAAATCAACATCACCATCTTTATCCACATCATTTATTCTTATAAATGAGCTATTTTCAAAGTATTCAGGTAATGCAGAAACTGACCTTGTAAAGTTATTTTTGCCGTCATTTAAGTAAATTCGGTCTTTTAGGGATTTTGATTTCCCACTAAACTCATTACCACCTGAAACTACAAATAAATCATTATCACCATCATTATCGGCATCAAAAAATGTGGCGTCTACATCTTCGGATAACAATTCTTTATCAAAATTAGTGGTAGTTTTTGGATGTATCCCCAAACTGTCAACAACCAATAATTGTGATTTATGATGAGTTGCCCCTCCTACAAAAATTAAGTTACGTTGATTTTCTGTTTGCTTAGACAAAGAAAAAGCGGGCCCAGATGATGATAAACCATAAGGTAGAAGCGGGTTTATCTTAAACTCATTTGAATTATTTTCAACATGTTTTATCTTGTTGAAACTGGAATCAGTTACAACTTTAAACCATGGTTTTGATGATTTAAAAAGTATTCCATAATCAATAGGTTTGCGATTTTTTGAAGGTTTAATTGTTAAACTTTGATTAACAGCAATATCAACTAATAACTGGCTCGTATTATCAGGCCAAATAATACGTAATGAATCAATTTTTTTTGCTTTTCCAAATCCAAAATAAATATTTGGTGCAACTCCAGATTGAAACCCACGTGTGGTATAAAGCTGTCTTAATTGCATTTGACCGTTTTTGAAGGCTAAGACTTTTGTGCCTATTGCAAATTTATTTTTTGTGTTAGTTTTAAAATTGAGTTTTAAATAAGAATTATTAATGGAATTATTTTTTAAGATACTTGCTTTTGCATTATAATTATTAATAATTAAATCTAAATCACCATCATTATCTAAATCTGCGAATGCACTACCGCTTGATTCCGTAGGTTTTTTAGGAAACCAACTACCAGATTTATCTTCAAACTTTAAATTTTTAGTGCCTTTATAAATATAATTATGAACTGCAGCTTTCGGCATTTTTTCTAAAGTTTTTTGATCAAATAAACGTGAAGTGTTTAAGTTTCTTTTAGTTGCTTTATCTGTTAATATTTGAAGATAATCTAAATCGTTTAATCGTCTATAAATTCCATTACTCACAAAAAGATCCAGTTCACCATCTTGATTAAAATCTGCTAACAATGGTGCCCAGCTCCAATCGGTTGCAGCAATGCCACTATAAAATGCAACTTCAGTAAAATAGTTTCCCTTTTGATTAATTTGAAGCATATTTCGAGAAAATTGAGGATAGTATCCCAATTTTTCTCTTAGTTTATGATATTGTAAATCACTATTTGTTAAAGTTGATTTAAGTGTTTTTTCATCATTGGGCATCATATCTAAGGTAATAACATCGGGATAACCGTCGTGATTTACATCGGCTACGTCATTTCCCATGGAGTAACGACTTGTCTTCCCAAAATGAGAATTAAGTTGTTCAGAAAAAGTACCATTTTTATTGTTGACATAATAATAATCATCTTCGTGAAAATCATTACTTATGTATAAATCATCCCAACCATCATTGTTAAAATCGGCAACAGCAACTCCCAATCCGTAGCTATTTGAACCGCTCGAAATACCCGCCGACTGGCTTACATTTATAAATTTACCATCATCATTTCTCAACAATCTATCTCCATTTCCCTCACTTATTAATAATCTGTTTTTAGCAGGTCCAAATGATTCAGCACTATGTTTTCCTTCGTTTAAAAGATACATATCCAAATCACCATCTTTATCATAATCAAAAAAAGCAACATTGTTTGCTTGGGATTGAATATTTAAATTATAGTCAGCAGATTTTTCAGAAAAAGTTAAATCTCCATTGTTGATAAACAACTCATTTTGCCCTTCAAAACCAAAAATTCCAACAACGGCACAAACATAAATATCTAGAAGCCCATCACCATTAACGTCAGCCATTACAGTTCCAGTATTCCAATCTGATTTACCTGAGACACCTGCACTTTTAGTAATATCTTCAAATATGAAATTATCTTTATTGAGATACAATTTATTAGCATTTTTATTTGAAGTAAAATAAATATCAGTCAATCCATCATTATTAATGTCACCTACAGAGACGCCACCGCCATCATAAAAATACATATAATCGAGTGCATTTAATGATTTAGAATCTTCCAATGTGTTTTCAAAATATATTTTTGAATGACTGCTTAAAACTTCTGTAAATAGATTCTTTTCTGGATCAGATTTACAAGCTCCAACTATTAAAAGAAGTAAAATATAACTATATTTAACCCGTTGTGCATTTTGGCTATTTAAACCTAATGCAACGTCAGTTCGAGTGATTTTTGATAAAAAATTGTATCGAGAACTATTGTTTTTTAATAAAATTTCTATTCTCGATACTAATTTTAAGCATAAAAAGCTTAAAATTAACTCGAATTGACGAAATTTAATTAAAAAGCACAATGGGTTATATTTATTCATTAATTTTAAATAATTGTGGAACATCATTATTAGGACCAACGAGTATAAACATTTCAGGTTGGCTCTCATTTAGTTTTACCATAGCATTAATTTGACCTTTTACAAAAAAACCTGTTTGTTTAGAAGGTTGCCAAACGAATTTCCCAAAACCATCTCCAAAATAAACATCGCCATAACTAGCATCTTGTCTGGTATATTGAGTTTTATAGTTATAATTATTACCTGTTGTTACCAAATCTAAGTGACCATCTTTATTAATATCTAGTACCAATATGTTATTTATGGTTGAAATTTGAGCCCGAAAGGGTAGAGGTTCTACAACAAAATTATTGTTATTATTTAAGAGTACAACCGATTGAAAAGTATTTATTTTTTTAATTAATGCTTTATCTAAAATAGCTTTAGAAAATAATTCATCAATAGATTTTGTTGCATAATCGGCAAACTTCATGTTTTTTAGTTCTAAAGTGTTTATTTGAGCTTTCAATTCCTTCAAAAGGTGAACAGGAATATCTTTACCATTGATAGTTCTAGTTAAAATTTGTTCAACACTTCCATTGTTATCAAAATCACTAACAAACATTTTTACCACACTACTGTCACTCGCTTTAAAAAATGAATTTTCACCTCTATTTCCTAATATAAAATCTATATCTCCATCTTTATCAATATCAACGGCCTTCACACAATTAAAAGCTCCAGAAATTTCATCTAAATTGGTTTTCATTTCAGTTAATATAGAGCCTTCATTTTTAAAAATATGTGGAGACATCCAATCGCCAATAACAATTAAATCTTTTATGGTATCACTATTCATATCTTGCCAAACAGCATCCGTAATCATTCCAATACTTTTTAGCTCAGGAGCTTTTATATCAATCACATTTTTAAAGTTTCCAGTTCCATCATTTTCTAATAACATATTTTCAGGATTCATACCATAAATCCCAGGAACACTTAAACTCCCTACAAACAAGTCAACATCGCCATCGTTGTCAAAGTCATAAGGCGCAATAACTGCAATATTCATTTGACTAAAAGCAATAATTTTATAGTCGCTAAAATTACCTTTTCCATCATTAATATAGGCTCTTACACCCGTTCTCGCATTTTTAAAATTACCACCAGAACCTATTACTAAATCTAAATCGTTGTCATTATCAATATCAATAAAAATGGCACAAACATCTTCAAAAGAAGCATCAGCAGTAAATGTTGAAGGGGTAAATTTTCCAATGTTATTTTGAAAATAAAGGACGCCTTCTTGATTAAAAGCTCCTCCAATAAAAACATCATCTAAACCATCATTATTTACATCACCAATTGCCATTGCAGGTCCTTCTTTTGATAACATTTTTGGTACTAATCCTTCAAAATTAAAATCAACATATTCATTTTCTTTGTGAGCCTTAAAAGGCTGTTTCACATTGGTAAAATATGTTTTATTTATAGTATTCCTTTTTATTTCAGAAACCTTATCTGCATTGTTAATATCGATTAGTATAGTTTGATTGGTTTCAATGGAAACTAACTTTTGAACTTTTTTATTTGGCCAAAAAACCTTTATTGAATCTAATTTTTTTATACTATCTAAACCAAAAACCAACTTATAATCCACAGAAGATTGAAAACCTCGTGAAGGCATTTGCTCTTGCACAAAAATTTGATTTTCAGAATATAATTTTACTTGAGCACCAATACCAAAGGTGTTTTTAGCATCCCCTTTTAATCTTATACTTAAATAGGTATGTTTTAATTTTTGTGTTGTTGTATTTTCATAAACCAACGATTTTTGATTCACATTGTTAATTATGAGGTCTAAATCACCATCATTATCCAAATCGGCATATGCAGCACCATTTGAATAGGTGGCTTCTTTAAAACCCCAATTTACAGCTTCATTAGTAAAGCTTAAATTATGATTGTTTTTAAAGGCATAATTTGTTATAGGTGTACTTGGCATTTTGTTAATAATTGCCTCAATTTCTTCTTTTTTACCTGTAATAGCCATTCTCTGAATGATACTATTGGCGAAATAATTCAAAAAATCTTGATTTGTAAGATCCCGATATAAACCATTGGTTATAAATATGTCCTTAAACCCATCATTATCCATATCAAATAGTAAGGGAGACCAACTCCAATCGGTTTGAGCAGTGTTACTATAAAAACCTATTTCAGAAAATGTATTATTTCCATTATTCAATTGCAATGTATTTTGCATATATTGATGGTGAAAATCTCTTTTTAATTTTAATTGATACACATAATAACTTTCAAAATTGGCTAGTTCTTTTAAACGTTTATCTTCTTCTTGAAGCATATCAAGTACGAAAATATCCTGAAGACCATTATTATTTATATCTGCCATATCTACACCCATAGACGACATCGTTAGATGTGACATTTGGTCTTTTATTTCATCTTTAAAAGTACCATCTCCTTGATTGATGTATAAATAATCACGTTCGTAAAAATCATTACAGACATAAATATCAGGTAATAAATCATTATTCACATCACCTACTATAACCCCTAAACCAAAACCTATTAAACTACCATAAATGCCAGCTTCTTCACTAACATCTATAAACGTACCATTTTCATTTTTAAGCAATCTATCACCACCTCCTTTAAACAATTCAGGTAATGGCCAATCTTTATCTCTTAAATTTCGCTTATTTGTGTATTCTAATGAATTAACAGGTATAAAGCTGTTGTTAAGAATATAAACATCTAAATCCCCATCGCCGTCATAATCAAAAAAAGTAGTATGTGTTGTAAATCCATCATCATCTAGCCCATACTGAGCAGCTTGTTCAGTAAAAGTTAAATCTTTATTATTTATAAATAGTTCATTTTGTCTCGTATCACCTTTTACGTTTCCTGCATTCGCCACATAAATATCTAAAAAACCGTCATTATTTATATCCACCATAACAACACCAGTTGACCAAGCGTGTGTTCCTTTAATTCCAGAAGTTTCAGAAATATCTTTAAATTTTAAATTTCCTTCATTTAAAAATAATTTATTTTCCCCCAAATTAGAAACCATATAAACATCAGGCAAACCATCATTATTTATATCGCCTATTCCAACTCCAGCACCATTATAAAAATTTCGATATGAAAAAATATTAAAATCTTTGGTGTCAATTATTATATTTGTAAAATCAATACCAGTTTCAGTACTCGTTAAACTTTTAAATAATGTATCATTAGATTTCTTTTCAAATGAATTACAAGAATTCAACATCAAAATAATAGTAATTACAATGAACTGTATTAAATTTGTTTTTTTCAATATCATATCTGTTTTATATCCTAATTTGTTTGTATTCTTTAAAAAAACTTCAATTATCAAAAGTATCAAATTAATTGTATTTCAATAAAATTTAAATTAATATATTTTATATTCTTATTTCAACTTTAAAAAGAGAATTTTAATATATTTGTAATAATTGTAAACAATAAAATTAAAATCTACAAAAAAAATGAGATTTACCACTTTTTTAATGATTATATTTTCTATTTTTTTGATTAGCTGTAAAACGAATACTATAAAAAAAGTTGAATTAGATGATGCTTCAAAAAAAGAATTAACTACTGAGATAGATGCTTTATCTATAGTTTCAGATGTTTACGACACCTATCAAAATTCTGAAATTTTTTTAATTAAAGGTGTTTATTATGCGGCTAATTTATTAAGTCAAGACTTTAAATTATGGGGAGAAGAGGGTAATTCATATTCCCAATTTAATGTCTCTTCAAACAATGATAATTTAAATAATTTTTGGGTACTCTCTTATGATGGAATTATAAAAGCAAATAAATCTATTTTGAAGCTAGATTATATGTTTGAAGAAAAAATTATTTCGTTAGCGTTGTATAATAGACTTAAAGCGGAGTGTTATTTTAATAGAGCTTTATGTTATTATTATCTTGCCTCAACATTTGGAAATGTTCCATTAGTTGATGAAATAGATGAAATGGCAATTATTAATAATGCAAATGTAACACAAGATGATGTATTTAAGTGGGTTGTGCAAGATTTAACTTTGGCCAGTGAACAATTGCCTTTTACTTTTGATTCTGAAACAGACTTGGGAAGAGCAACAAAAGGTGCTGCACTAGCATATTTGGGAAAATCTTATATGTGGCTTAAGCAATATGATAAAGCGATAGTTGCTTTTAACCAATTAGAAAATCACTATGAGTTAATGTCTGATTTTTTAGATATTAATTCCTTCAAACATCAAAATAATAAGGAATCTATTTTTGAAATTCAGTTTAATGGTAATGATAATCTTGGTTGGGGCCGCGATAATTATTCTACTTTTATTCAATCATTCTCACTTCCAACGGAATTGGGAGGAGCTGCGTTGGTAGTTGCAAATCCAGTTTTAGCTACTTCATTTGAACAAAATGATGCACGAAAAATGGCGACCGTGATAGGTCCTGGAGAATCACATCCAGATGCTAGTATTAATATTTCAAGTTATAACAGTGTTCAAGAGAAATTTCAAGGAATGAATACTTTAGGAACAAAAGACAAACCATGGTTGGGTGATGATGGTGAACGATCTGGTTATTATGGTGTAAAAAATTGGAGAGCACCTGACCCAAGTGCATCTGCTTCAACAGTTTTTAGTAAAGCGAATGTTATATTAATGCGTTATGGTGAAATTTTACTGGAGTTAGCTGAATCTAAATTCAAAACAGGAGATATTGAAGGCGCTAAAATTTTAATGAATAAAATACGAAAAAGAGCAAAATTAGAGCCTGTTGATTCTGAAGATTTAATGCCCGTTTTATTAAATGAATACCGTTTTGAACTTTCAGGCGAATATTCACTTTGGTTTGCACTTAGAAGATCGGGTCAACATTTTGATTATATTAAAAATAATTTTGGTATCGAAATTCCAATGGGTCACGACCTTTTTCCTATCCCACAAGAACAATTGAAGTTAAATAAAGAACTTAAACAAAATAAAGGCTACTAAAATAAGACTATTTTTAACTTAATATTAAAAGCTTCAGCGTAAAAATTGGATTAGTCTGTATATAACGTGCTAAAAAAAATCAAAATATTAAATTCTAAAAAATCAACAATAAGTTAACAATAGGTTAACATGTAAATACTCCTGCATTGATTTTATTATTTTGTTTAATTTTAACAAAAAAATTTAACTTAAAATGAAGTCAACAAACATTTATTTTGCACTAGGATTAGGTCTATTGTTACTAAGTTCTTGTTCTAAATCCGAAAGTGCTAACCCCCATTTATTATTTGAAGAGGTTCCTGCAACTAAAACTGGTATTAATTTTGCCAATATCGTTGAAGAATCAGATAGCTTAAACTACTTTAAATTCCCTTACATTTATATGGGTGGTGGTGTTGCTATTGGTGATATAAATAATGATGGACTAGAAGATATATTCTTAACATCAAACCAAAATTCAAATAAATTATACCTTAACAAAGGAGGATTAGAATTTGAAGATATTACGGTAAAAGCGGCTGTTGTTGGAAATGAATTATGGAATACTGGCGTTACCATGATAGATATTAATAATGATGGTTACTTAGATATTTATGTAAGTATTTCAGGATTAACTTCAGATAAAAAAAACCAGCTTTATATCAATAATAAAAATTTAACTTTTACTGAAGAAGCTGAAAAATATGGTGTTGCTGATAACGGAAACTCTACACAAGCAAGTTTTTTAGATTATGACCACGATGGTGATTTAGATTTATATGTAGCTAATTATCCACCAAATAAAACAAGTACACCTATTTCATTTTATAAAATGAAAATGGAGCATCCTACTATAGAAGAATCAGATCATTTATATCGAAATAATGGTAATAATTCCTTTACGGATGTTACAGAAGCCTCAGGGATTTTAAATTTTGGACTCACACTAAGTGCTAATATTGGAGATTTTAATCAAGATGGTTGGCCAGATATTTATGTTTCGAATGATTTTACCTCTCCAGATTATTTTTATATAAATAATAAAGATGGGAGTTTTAAAGAAGTTGCTAAAACCTATCTTAAACACACGTCTCTTTACGGAATGGGAGCAGACATTTCAGATTATAATAATGATGGATTATTAGATTTAGTACAGCTAGACATGACAGCTGAAGATAATAGACGTCTTAAAGCAAATATGTCTGGTATGAATCCAGCATCATTTTGGGAAACTGTAAATGATGGTATGAACTATCAATACATGCAAAATAGTTTGCAATTAAATAGAGGTTTAGATGAGAATGGAGACTTAATTTTTAGTGAAACTGCTAGAATTGCAGGAATGGCTGCTACAGATTGGAGTTGGTCTGCGTTATTTGCTGATTTAAATAATAATGGATGGAAAGATATTTATATTACAAATGGTTCAAGACGTGATGTACAAAATTCCGATTATTTTAAAGCGTTAAAGAAAAGAGCACGTTTCACAAAATTAACCCTAGATGATATCACTAATATTCCATCGGAAAAAGTTGCAAATTATAGCTTTCAAAACAATGGAGATTTAACTTTTACCAATGTTTCAAAAAAGTGGGGTTTAGACTTAAAAGGTTTTTCAACGGGTATCGCTTATGCTGATTTAGACAATGATGGGGATTTAGATATTGTTATTAATAATGTAGATTCAGTGGCAACTATTTATAAAAACAATGTAACAGACTCTGCTTCATCTCATTATTTAAGATTTAAATTGGAAGGTCCAAAATCTAATTTAAACGGTTTAGGAACAAAAATTAAATTGCAAAATAAAGGTCTAACCCAATTTCAAGAACTTTATTTAACAAGAGGTTTTCAATCTTCTGTTGAGCCTATTGTTCATTTCGGATTGGGAGATTTAAAATCTGTTGATAGTGTAAGTGTAGTTTGGCCTGATGGTAAATTACAACTATTAACCAATCTTAAAACGGATAAAGTTTATACGTTAAATTATGCAGATGCGTCTATAGGTGAGACTCATGAAGTTAAAAAATTAAATCAATTATTTAAAAATTGTACTGATGATACTAAAATTTCTTTTACACATCAAGAAGTAGAGTCTGATGATTATGCTTCACAATCTTTATTACCTTATAGTTTTTCGAATTTAGGTCCTAAAATGGCTGTAGCTGATGTTAATAATGACGGGTTAGAAGATGTATTTGTTGGTAATGGTGCAGGTTTTGCAAGTGCCTTATTTTTGCAGCAAGAAAATGGTAATTTTAAATTATCTAAAAATAACATCTTTGAAAAAGATAAATTATTTGAAGATATGGATGCGGCCTTTTTTGATGCAGATGGTGACGGAGATACTGATTTATATGTGGTAAGTGGAAGTTATGAGTTTCAATCAGATTCACCTTACTTGCAAGACAGGCTTTACTTAAACAACGGTCATGGAAGCTTTACAAAAAGTACAAATTTACCAGTAGTTAATGCTAGTGGGGCAGTTGTAAAACCAGCTGATTTTGACGATGATGGAGATGTTGATTTATTTGTAGGTGGTAGAGTTGTTCCAGGAAAATATCCAATGCCTGCCGATAGTTATATTCTACAAAATAATGGAAAAGGTGTATTTACGGATATAACTGATGCTGTTGCACCACAATTTCGTAAATTAGGGATGGTGACAGATGCCATTTGGACAGACTATGATAATGATAAAAAATTAGATTTAATTATTACTGGTGATTGGATGCCGATTTCTATTTTTAAAAATGAAAACAATCATTTTATATCCCAAACTAAAGAAGCAGACTTAGAAAATTCTACGGGTTGGTGGTCTAGTATCGCACCAGCCGATTTTGATAAAGATGGAGATATGGATTATATTGTGGGAAATTTAGGGTTAAACTATAAATCTCAAGCAACTGAAAAAGAACCTTTTGAAGTTTATGCCAAAGATTTTGACAATAATGGTTCTCTTGATATTGTTTTAAGTTATTATAACGAAGGTAAATTGTATCCTGTTAGAGGTCGTTCTTGTTCATCTGTGCAAAACCCAGAAGTAGCTAAAAAATTTCCTAATTATAATTTATTTGCTGTAGCTGATGTAACATCCGTTTATGGTAAAGAAGAATTAAAAGATGCATTGCATTATCAAGCTAAAATATTCGCCAGTAGTTATGTTGAAAATTTAGGAAATGGAAAATTTAAGGTTTCAGCATTGCCAAATTTAGCACAACTATCATCTATCAATAAAACGTTAATTGAAGATTATGATGGAGATGGAAATCTTGATTGTGTAATTGCAGGAAATCTTTATGAATCTGAAATTGAAACAACAAGAAACGATTCAAGCATTGGTTTGTTTTTAAAAGGTGACGGACACGGAAATTTTAAAGCAATATCAAGATTAGAAAGTGGATTTTTTGCTCCTGGAAATGTTAAAGATATGGTAACAGTAACTAAAAAAGATGATTCAAAACTTATTATAACTGCTTCAAACAAAGGTAATTTAGATGTGATAAAAGTTTTAGAAAAATAAATTCCAATTCTAAATTTTAACAATAAAAATATACTGGTATATAAAATTTCATATGCCAGTATTCACAATCTTAATTGCAATTATATAAATTCAAATTATTTGAAACAGTTCTTACAATATACTTTATTTTACTATTACATCAAGTATTGATGCACAAGAAAAGGAAACAGAAAGTAAGTTAATTTTCTATTTTGATTTTCGTTTTTGGACTGAACTAGAATGGAATTCTAATAAAACTGATGGTTCAACTAGAGACGATTGAGATCGATTACGATATCGGTTTCGAGTTGGTTTTAATTACAACTTAACTAATTTTTTTTAGAACCTGTTGTTGGTTATTTTATTGTTGGTAGTGGTAGAAAAACTTTTAGTGAGGATAGTAGCATAAGTATTTCCCAACTTAAATTTAATAGTAATATAGGAGATAATAATTTAACAATATTTAGTGGTCTTATAAATGGAACAGCACTTCTAAATACTCCAGATGGTACTGAAACTTTTACCATGAACTATATTATTTTGGCTACTAGTTTTCAACTTAATTTAAAGAAAACAGGGTTAAAAAGTAGGGTTAGATTACTTTGAAAATTTAAAAGATTACAAAACCAATACGCAAGTTAATGATGTCTATAAAAACCAGACCTCTGGTTATGTTGGAAGTTTAATGTATAGTTTCAAAATTTTTCAATTAAGTTATTATTATGCACATATTGAAAAATATGCCGTTATAGACTATTTAGCACAAGATGATTGGGTTAGATGGGAAAATAGTAATATGACACGATCAAGTAATTTTAAAGTGTATGGTATAAAATAGTAATCTAACGCAATTTGCTCAAAGCTATGAGGCTGTCATTATTAATAGAAACCAAATAAAAATTAGTGTCTTTAATTTTTATTTTTTTTATTGATCTTGCTGGTCCTTTAATATTGAAACTTTTATTCAATGCTATTGATGTATAAAATCCATTTTTAGAATCGTTTAATAATAGTAATCCATGTGAAGCATCTAACCTTCCTATTTGTGTGTTTACTTCATAAAGGTTACCAGCTAAAAGTACATCATTATAACCATCTTCATTAAAATCATCAATCAAAAGTGTTTGAATAGTTGACCATTGTGCCATATCCGGTAAACGATGTATTTTAAATTTCCCTAAACCTAAATTTTCAACATAACTACTAGACAAATTAAACACTTGCTTTTTTTGTGCTTTTTTAAGTTGTGCTTTCGTAAAAATCTTATCAAAATTGGTTTCAGCAAACTTAGTATAAGTCTTAAAGCTTTCATTTAAACTTGGCATTTGCTGAAATAAAGCATCACGAGTAGGTAGTAAAGTTTCTTTATTTTTATAAGTGTAAGTGATTAGAGCTTCTGATTTTCCATTTTTATCAAAATCGGCTTCGTATAAATTAAGAGGATTTTGGATTGAGGCTTTTAATAAACTATTTTCACCCCAATTTCCCACAATATAATCCATATCTCCATCTTTATCAAAGTCATTTTGCGCAATGCAATTCCATAGACCATTTGATTGTTGTAGATTGTTGTTAGTTTGAAGTTTAAATTGTTTTCCTTTTTCATTTAATAAAATAGAAATTGGCATCCAGTGACCAACTATAATTAAATCGTCAAAACCATCTTTATTAATATCTGTCCATAAAGCATCTTGAACCATTCCTAAATTTTTAGACATCTTTAATGCAGAGTCTGTAATATCAACAAAATGATTATGCCCATCATTTTTCAGTAAAAAACTTTTAGGCACTTGCCCGTATTGTCTTGGTTTAGCATTACTACCAATAAACAAATCTATAAAACCATCTTTATCAAAATCTGCTGCTCTAAGCACAGAAGCGTTTAAGGTGATGCCTTTAAATGCGTTAGGCTGCTTTACAAATTTTCCATTATTATTATTATTATTTAAATATAAACGAGGCTCTAAATTTTTACCTAATTGAAATTCATTTCCGCCACTAGCAATAATTAAGTCTAAATCCCCATCATTGTCAACATCTAAAAAAAGATTATCAGCATCTTCCTTATGAAAATCTTTGTCTAAATCAGGTTGTGAACTTAGTAAGAAATCACCTTTTAAATCTTGTAATAATAATTGTGTTTTTTGTTGTTTGTTTCCACCAATTAACACATCATCATGCCCGTTTTTATCAACGTCAGCAATAGATAGGCGAGGTCCTAAATTGGAAAGCATAAAGGGAATTGTAGGCTCTCGTTGAAATCCGTAAGAGGGAAAATCAAAATTTTTGTATTTTAATTTCGTAGTTACGTTGGTTAAAATTCCAATACCGTTTTTTTTCATAATTTTTGAAGAAACATCTGTAGCATTATCAATATTAAGGTTTAATGTTTGATTGGTCTTAATATTTTTTAAGAGTTGAACTTGTTGATTTGGCCAAACAATTTTAATTGAATCAATAGTTTCAAGAGTGTTAAACCCAAAATGCAATTCAGGAGGCACTGAAGATAAATAGCCACGAGTGGTGAAATTTTCGGCGTATTGCAATTGCCCTTTTGTATAACAGGTAACTTTTGCACCAATTCCCTGTGTATTTAGTTTAGAGCCTTTAAACTTTATTTTTAAATATTTTTTATTTACAGTGGTATTTTTATAAATAGCACTTTCTTCATTTAAATTGTTAACTATCAAATCTAAATCACCATCATTATCTAAATCCGCATAAACAGCACCATTACTAAAGTTTTCTTTAGTAGTTATCCAAGTTCCGTTCATTTTTTTAAAGCTCAAATCTCCAGAATTTTTAAAAATATAATTGGAGGCACTTACCTTTGGAATTTTATTAATTAAAAACATATCATCTTCTGTCATCCCTTTATTAATGCGACTCTGGTATTTTTTGTTTGAAATAAAATTGATAAAATCCATATTATTAGTAGCTCCATAAATACCATTACTAATAAAAATATCTTTTTGACCATCATTATCAAAGTCAGCAAATAAACTAGCCCAACTCCACTCGGTAGCTGTAATACCTGCTTTAAAACCAATTTCACTAAAATTGCCATTTCTTAAATTCACATGCAATGTGTTTTGCATGTATTGTGGAGTGTATCCATTTTTTAAAAATTGGTTGTAATCTTCATATTCATATTCTGCACCAGACATGGTATAGGTCATTCTATTTTCGGGAAGCATATCAACAGATAAAATATCGGTAAAACCATCATTATTAAAATCGGCAACATCATTTCCCATGGAGAAATGAGTTGTGTGTCCCAGTTTGGTAGCATCTTTAGAAATTTGTTCTATAAAAGTTCCGTTTTTTTGATTAAGATAGAGATAATCATTTTCAAAAAAATCATTTCCCACATAAATATCAGGCCAACCATCTTTATTAAAATCACTGATAGCCAACCCTAAACCGTATCCTGTTAAACTACTAAAGATACCTGCTTGTTCAGTTACTTCAACAAAATGACCGTTATCGTTTCTTAAAAGTTTATCTCCTGCTGGGGCATTAGCAACATCATGTTTAAATCTACCAAAAGTAGCACTTGGGTGTATAGATTGATTTTTCATTAAAAATAGATCTAAATCACCATCTAAATCAAAATCAAAAAAGGAAGCTTGGTTAGAATATGATGAAAAATCAAGTCCATATTTTTGAGCCTCATCTTTAAATTCAGGGATGCCTTGTTCATTTAAACCCTGATTGATATATAGTTGGTTTTTACCTTTAAACATTTTAGAATTAGAGACTTGACATATATAAATATCCAGCCATCCATCTCCATTAACATCAGCAACACTAACACCCGATGACCACCCTTTTTGCCCAATAAGATTTGACTGCTCAGTAATATCTTCAAATTTAAAATCACCTTTATTTAAGTATAATTTATTTGAAACTTGATTTCCAACAAAATATAAATCTAACAAACCGTCATTGTTAAAATCAGCAGCTGTTACACCAGCCCCATTATAATAATAGAGGTAAGTTAAAATATTAAGTTGAGGTGTATCATGAAGTTTATTTATAAATGACACACCCGTTTTACTCGATGGAATTTCTTGAAGTAATAAACTTTTAGGTGGAGTAGAAGTACAAGAATTACAAATAATGGATAAAAAAATAATAACAAAGCTATATTTCATAATGTAGTATACATATAATTTGAAATTTACTAAAATAACTTTAAGAAAACTTTTAATATTCAATTTTTAATTGATTTAATGCTTTTTTGGTATCTCTTACTGGGAGTTGACAAGCACCTTCAACACAGATATAGATAAGTGCTTCATTTTTATTAAATCTTCCTTCCATTAAAGGGAATGTACTTTTATTATTGCTACCAGCCTGCTGAATTAAATAAAGGATTGGTTTCATGAATTAAACTTATTGGTGAATTTGAGGTTTGATGGTTTTTCTGTACTATTTTTACAACTTATAAAAGAAATTATAATAAATAAAATAGATGTTTTATGCATTTATGGTTTTTTCAAAAGTACACAAAAAATAAAAATGTTTTAGAATAATTTATTAAACATCGTTTATTTTGAAGCCTACTAAATACAATTAGCCCTTGACTTTTTATGTAGATTTTCTAATGATTAACTCTGTAGGTAAAACAGCATTTTGGAAGGAAAAAGGAATATCTTTATTTTGATTCTCAATTTCACTAATTAAAATATTTGCAGCCAACCTACCCATTTCAAAATTAGGTTGTTTAACAGAAGACAAAGTAGGTGTAATTACTGATGACATGAACCAATCGCTAAATCCAAATACAGCCATCTCTTCAGGTATTTTTATACTATTATCATTAAGATATTTTATTAATCCCGCGGCAACAACATCTGTAATCGTAAAAACAGCATCAACATCGTTATGATTATTTAATAATTTTTTAGCATTGCTATAACCATCCAAAAAATCGTCATTTTTATCGCAAACATAAACTAAGGAAGCATCAAAGGCAATTCCATGATCTAACAATGCTTTTTTATACCCTAAAAAACGATCTATAGAAATTTGAGGAATTAGATCACCTCTAAAGTGAGCAATTCGTTTGTAGCCCTTTTTAATCAAATAGCTTACTGCGTTGTAAGCCGCTAGTTGATCATTAATAACAACTTTAGAACAGTTTACTGTTTTACTAATTTTGTCAAACATAACAATTGGGATTTTAGATCGGAGGACACTTTCTATATGATCAAATCTATAGGTTTCGTTAGACAATGATATAAGAATTCCATCAACTCTTCTTTGTTGCAAAAGTTTAAGTTGCCTTTTCTCAGATTCTAATTTTTCATTTGATTGTACTGTAATAACAAAATAGCCACTTTTTTCTGCTTCTTCAATAATACCTGTTATAACTTTAGAAAAAAATTGATGCACAATATTTGGAATTATTACTCCAATAGTTTTAGTATGTTGTGTCCTTAAATTTACAGCAACCGAATTAGGTATATAGTTCATTTTTTCTACCAATTCTGTAACAGCAGTTCGTGTAGTTTTGCTAACATCACTATACCCCTTTAAAGCTTTAGAAACGGTAGAAGTGGAAATGTTTAGTTTACGAGCTATATCTTTAAGAGTTACAGGTTTCATCTAGTAAATGTTATTTAAATTACTAATTTATCTTTTTTTATCGATTATTCAATCATTTTTATTATAAATTAATAAAAATAAACGAAAACGATTTCGCAATTTTATAAAACGATTTCGATATTAAAACAAGTTCAACAAAATTAATACGTTACTTTAAAATTTAGAAAATAATTAAATTAGAATTATTTAGATTAGTGAACGGTTCAAAACAAATTAAAATTGTAAAGAATATTTGACAAATATTAAATAAAAAAAAGGGTATAAGTGTGTTAAATTTGCTCATACAGCAAGTTAAATCCGAAAGAGTTTTGCACGTATTTGTAATAAATGTAGTCATATAGAAACGGCATCTTCAAATACTTTGTTCAATAAAGTGAAGTTTGGAATAGCTGCACGTGCAATATCTAGAATGTATGGAGATATTCATTATAGAATGGCTATTGATGAAGGAATAAGTCAAGGTGAAAAAGTTGGTGAATTTGTACTTAATAATATGAATACCTTAAAATAATTTAGAAGGATATTAATTTCAATTAATACTGAAAATACAACTTATTTTTATGCTATTTTTCTAATATTTGAACTTATAATTTGTTTAGGTACAAGCAAGTAATGAGGTTGCTATAAATAAAATATATTTAGGTTTAAAAGTAAATTTGTGGTTTAATAATTAGACTTTAATCACCGTGTCTAAACTATCTTTTTTATTGCTATGAATATCAAGAATCAATACTTTTCAAAAATCAATAGTTAATAAAAGGTTAATGATATTCTCCAAAAACAAATGAAAGATAAACGAAAGGTTAATACGGGTAAAAAACACTAAATAGTCTCTTTAAATGTAAATATTCGGTGTATTTTTAGCGTTCAAATTAATTTATAAATGAAACACAGAAATAGTTAGATAACATAATAAAAAACCTTCTTTTTTAGTGATTTTATCAATTCAAAATAAGTAAAAATAGTATTAGTTTTTTTGATGATAAAAACCCTTTCTTACCTTTAATAAGAGAGTTAAAAAAGAATTATTAGATTTCGCTATTCCAAAAAATCTATTCTAATAAAAACAGGTTTAAAAAAGAACATTGGCATTATGCATATTAAAAAGATTTATTTCAACAATTTAAATAAAAGCAACTATTTTGTTTTCTCTTTTATTTTAGCATTACTGCTTACAGGATGTAATTCAAATAATAAACCTTCTTCTAAATCACTTTTTAAACCACCTATGGCTAATGCTGAATTTTTCCAAGAGATTGGACAAAATATTGGATTAGATTTTATTCACTCCATTGGTGCTACAGATATGGGAAATATAATAGAATCAGTAGGAGGTGGTGCTGCTTTTTTAGATTACGATCAAGATGGTTATATGGATATTTATACATGTAGTGGCACATGGGTTAAAGGTTTTAGTAAAAGTGAAAAAACAAAAATAACCGCTAAGAATCACTTATACCACAATTTAAAGGATGGAACTTTTGAAGATGTAACTGAAAATGCAGGAGTTGGCGGGCCATGGTACAGTATGGGAGTAACCGTTGGCGATTATAACAATGATGGCTATCCCGATTTATATGTGAGTAATAATGGCCAAAATACACTCTATAAAAATAATGGGAATGGAACTTTTAAAGATGTTACTAAAAATGCTCATGTAGGAGGAGGAAAGGAATGTAGTGTTGGCGTTGTCTGGTTAGATTTTGATAATGATGGTTTTCTTGACCTTTATGTAGGAAATTACTTAAATTTTGATCCTGAATATAAATATTACTATTCGCCCGATGGTTTTCCTGGGCCATTGGCTTATGACAGTCAGCCTGATATTTTGTACCATAATAAAGGTGATGGTTCTTTTGAGGATGTAACTAAAAAAATGGGAATTATAGACATTGACGGAAGAGCAATGGGAGTTGGAGCTGCAGATTATGACGATGATGGATTTGTAGATATTTATGTAGCCAATGATCATACCGTAAATTATCTCTGGCATAATGATGCAGGCAAAGGATTCACAGATAGAGGTACAATGTCTGGAACAGGATTTAGCCAGGCTGGTGAAGCAACAGTAAGCATGTCTGTAGATTTTGCCGATTTTAATGGCGATGAATTGCTTGATATGTTTATTTCAGATGATAATTACTGTTCCCTATATGAGAATTTAGGGAATGGTCTTTTTAGTGACAAATCATACTCTTCAGGAATATCTGTAGCATCTGGTCAGTTTGTTGGTTGGGCTTCTTCATTCCTTGATTATGATAATGATGGTGATGTAGATATTTTTAAAGCGAATGGAGAGTTAAAACACTTGTACGGACAAGAAGATCAATTGTTTGAGAATATAGGAAATGGAAAATTTAAGGATGTATCCGTAGAAAAAGGAGCATATTTTAAAGAAGAAAATGTTGGACGTGGTGCTTGCTTGGGTGATTATGACAATGATGGAGATATAGATATTTATATTGTGAATTTGGATAGCCAAGGTAAGTTTTTAAGAAATAATAAGGGAAATCAAAATAACTGGATTACTTTAAAACTAGTAGGAAATAAGAGTAATAAAGACGGAATAGGTGCTAGAATAAAATTAATTGCAGGAGGAAAAGTGCAAACTACTCAGAAAAAAAGCACAACTGGATATCTTTCACAAAATGATTCTAGAATACATTTTGGACTCTTGAAGAATGCTATTATTGATAAAATAGAAATTAAATGGCCTTCAGGTCTAAAACAAGTATTGGAGCATGTGAAAGCAAATCAAATTCTTACGGTTGAAGAACCTCAATAATTTTTTATGATTAGAAAAAGATTAAATATAGCTATCATAGGTATTGTAGTCATTGGCCTTTCCAGTCTTTTTTCATCTTGTAAGGAAAAATCAATGGAAGGAATGATTGTATTTACTCAGGTAACAGGAGATGCACATGCTTTTGATGATGTCACTAAAAATTCAAGAAAACTCCTTTCTGATTCACGTATTGTTGCTATAAATCCTCAAAAACCAGAAAGCAAATTAAAAGTACTTACTGAAGGGTACTATTCTGCTTGCTCTCCACAGATTTCGTATGATGGTAAATCTATGATTTTTGCAACACAAAAGAAACAAAACGATGTATGGCAGATATGTGAAATGGATTTAGAAAATTTAAGAATTAGACAAGTCACCTCTTCAACAGAAAATTGTTTTGATCCTGCATATTTACCTGGTGAACGTATGATGTTTAGTAAACTTACTTCTAATGATAAAGTTGATTCAGGAAAAGCGCTATTTACTAGCAATTTAGATGGGGCTGATATTGAACAAATTACATTTAACCCACATGAATATTTTGCGTCAACAACCTTAAAAGATGGGAGAATTTTAACAATAAGCAAACAGCTTTATCCTACTCAAAAAGGCGGAATGTTTATAGCGTTACGACCAGATGGTACGAAAGCAGAATTGTTTTATAAAGGAATAAAAGGGAGTAAAATACGTAGCCGTGGCTGGGAGACAACAAATGGTAAAATTGTTTTTATTGAATCAGATATTAATGATACCAGAGATGAGAATATTATTTCTATTAATTATAATAGACCTTTGCATAGCAGGGTTAATTTAACTTCAGAAATTAAAGGTGATTTTTATAGCGTTTATCCTTCACAACAAGGTAAATTTTTGGTATCCTATCGTACTTCTAAAAATAATCCGTACGCATTGTACGAGTTCGATGCGGAAAATAAAGCACTAGGTAAGGTGATTTATACAGACAATAATTACAATGCTATAGAGGCAGTTGTGGTTAAAAAACAAGAACAACCTAGAAAATTACCAAGCGAAATAAACTTAAGTGTAAAAACAGGATTGTTGCTTTGTCAGGATATTAATTTTACAAATTTCACATCCGAAGAAAATAATTTTTCAACTTCAAAAGCAACAGGTATAGAAGTGCTAGGAATTAACACTTCACTTGGAAAAGTTACTGTTGAGAAAGATGGTTCATTTTATTTAAAAGTTTTAGCTGATACCCCTTTTCGGATTCAAACGATTGATGAAAAAGGACAAGTTGTTAATGGACCCGGAAGCTGGTTATATCTACGACCAAATGAACGTAGAGGTTGTGTAGGATGTCATGAAGATAAAGAACAAATACCTGAGAATAGGCAACCGCTTTCAGTTAAAAATAACCCAATAGTAATGCCAATGCAAATAACAGAAATTCATTAAAATAGATATGAAAACATCTAAATTAATAGTGATATTTGGAGTACTTATAGTTGTAGGACTTGTGGCTTATTTTCCTGGACGGCAATTAGCAAGGGTGCATGTGAATTATGTAACTGCTGTGAATGATCATCCACTTTCCTGTACTTCTTGTCATTTGTACTCTCAAAAGGACGGATTTATTTCTAAACTGATAAATGAAGATTATTATTCTCCTTTCAATTTAACGGTTTCTAATGATGGGAATAAGTTATATGTAATTGCCCAAGACATTAATGCTTTATTGGAAGTTGATCTCCAAAGTAACAAAGTTTTAAATAAAATTAAAGTGGGTTTACATCCACATAGCATTATTCTTAGTTCTGATGGGAAAATTGCTTATGTTAGTAACGAATGGTCAGATACTGTTTCAGTAATTAACTTAGCCACATCAAAGGTACTATATACGCTTAAAACAGGGAATGGTCCTGCAGGGCTTGCCTTAAGTGCAAATGAACAGTTTCTTTATGTAGTAAACGATTTTAGTTCAGATTTATCCGTAATTGATCTTGCCAGTAAAGAAGAGATAAAACGATTAGTAACAGGCAGCAATCCAACAGGAACAGCTTTATCTCCTAACGGAAAAATGCTTTATGTAACTAGTAGGCGTGCTAATTTGACTCCTTATGGAAATACTATATCAAGTGATTTAACAGTGGTGAACGATAGTACTCAAAAGGTTTTTAAAAAAATAAAAATGGAATCTGCATATATGATGGAAAATGTTGCTTTTACACCTTCTGGAGATCTTGCTATTACAACATTAATACGTCCTAAAAATAATGTTCCATCAATACAAGTTGAACAAGGTTGGATGATGACTCATGGGATTGGAATTATTGATCAAACAAAAAAAGATAAAGTTGTTCAATTATTGCTTGATGAACCAAATTCGTATTATTCTGATCCTTTTGATATTGTAATTACTCCTGATGGTAAAAAGGCTTTTGTTTCTAGTTCAGGGGTGAATGTTATTTCGGTTATTAACATTGATTCATTACGTAATTTAATAGCTAAATCTTCACCAGAAATGCTTAAAAGATTTTCTAATAATTTGGGAATTAGCAGTCGGTTTGTTACAAAACGCATCACTACAGGTGTAAATCCAAAAGGTTTAGCGCTTTCACCCAATGGTAAATTATTGTATGTAGCAGAGCAGCTTGAAGATAAAATTGTAGTTATAAATACCGAAAGTTTTGAGACTATTAAAAGTATAGACCTTGGTGGTCCAAAGAAAATTACTATTGCTAGACAAGGTCGCAGGCTTTTTAATAATGCTAGTCACACGTTTCAGAATCAATATGCTTGTTATACATGTCATCCTGATACACATGAGGACGGACTCAATTATAATTTTGCTGCGATGGGGCGTAATGTAGTAAATACTTTAACATTACGTGATATTAGTGAAACAAGACCATTTAAATGGAATGGAAAAAACCAAAGTATTTATAAGCAAGATGGGATGCGTTTTTCTACTTTTTTAACAAGAACCGAATCATTTAACTATTCTGATTTAGATGCACTTGTAGCCTATATTAGAACAGGAATTAAAAATCCTCCAAATTTAATGTACAATCCAACAGGTGAATTGACGCAATCTCAGCTACAGGGCAAAGCTATTTTTAACCGATCTATTGATAATTTAGGGAAAGTAATTCCTGAAAATAACCGCTGTATTACGTGTCATCCTTCACCTTATTATACGGATTTAAAGTTGGCAGATGTTGGCTCTTTAGCCTCATCGGATGATACCATATTATTTGATACACCGCATTTAAACGATATCTATGCGTCACCACCATATTTACATAATGGAAGTGCCAAAACACTAGAAGAGATATGGACAGTTTATGGAAAGGAAGATAAACATGGACACGTGAATGATTTATCAAAAATTCAACTTAATAATTTAGTTGATTATTTAAAATCGCTCAGAAGCCCAGGGTACAATCATACTTATTCAAATATTCAACATGTATCATCAAATAAATATAATTAATTCAAGCTGTTATGATTAAAAATTTAGCATCAAAATATTCAATACTTACAGTATTAATTCTTGGAATTGGCTCTTTAGGATTTAATACATTTCCACTAGAGAAACAGTTAGTAGAAAAGAACACAACAGTGCTACCTAAAAAAATAGTTGAGGGTAAAGATTCAATAAAAGATTCAAAACCCATGCCAATATATGGTCACTGGCGCAATTTTACTTCAAAAGATGGATTACCAGGGGATAAAACATATTGTGTTCGTATAGATGGAGAACGTGTTTTAGTAGGTACGCATGAAGGCTTAGCTGTATATGAAAAAGGAAAGTGGACAACATATACAACAAAAGATGGACTTGCTCATAATGGAATTTTAGCTATTGATGTAAGTGAATTAACAGGAGATGTTTGGCTTGGAACCATGGGAGGTTTAACACGTTGGTCTGCTGGGAAGTTTGAAAATTATACACAAATTAATAGCGGAATGCCCAATGATTTAATTTATGCTGTTATTTGTGACGGAAAGGATGTGTGGGTTGCTACAGGTGGTGGTGCTGGAAAGTATGATACGTATACGAAGCAATGGAAAATATTTACAGAACAAAATGCTCCTATGCATGAACCTTGGACTTATGGAGTGTGTGCTGGTGATGGAAAAATATTTATTGCAGCTTGGGGTGGCGGTGTAGTAGAATATACCAAGAAAACCAAAAAATTTAGAGATTATGTAGACCCTGATGGAAATATGGAAATTGACCTTTTCCCAGATGATGGGATTGTACATGATATAACAACTGGGACTTCATGGGCAGATGGTTATTTATGGGTTGCCACTTATTTCGGTTTAAGTCGCTATGATGGTGTACATTGGAAAGGGTATTTTGACCATGATAGTGGATTAGCGAGCAATTTTATAAATTATGTGAGAGCTGTTGGGCCTATTGCTTTTCTTTGTACTGACAAAGGATTAAGTACTACAGATGGTGAAAACTGGGTTACCTACACAAAAAATAGTACCAACATTAATGGAAAAGCTATCCTAACTGAAGGTTCTAAAAAGACTGAATTGGCAATGTCGCCATCAATTGCTCATAATTTTACAATTGGTGTTGATGTGAAAGATGATGTTATATGGCTTGCGACTTCAAAAGGTGTGAGCCGAGGAGAATTGTTGAAGTAATACTTTAGTTAGATTTTAAATTTTATAAAAATAAATTAGTAATAATTACAATATAAATAATAAGAAATATGGATTCTATTATAGAAAATAAGGATAAACAACTGTTGATTGATTTATCAAAACTAACAGATGGTGAGATTTTAGAAATGAAAAAATTGGGAATTTTATCTAAGGATAATAAAATTACTAAAACTGTTTATCCCTCAATTCATCAAGAACGTCCTCCAATAGAAAAGCATGCTGTTTCTGCACCACATATAATTAATGAAGCTTTTAACTATGAAAAACCATCTTCATTTTCAAGAGCATTACGCCTTGATCTTGGTGGTTACAAAGTGTTGTTAATTTCGGGTACTGCAAGTGTTAATGAAGAAGGCAAACCAGAACACATAGGCGATTTTAAAGCCCAACTTTGGAGAACTTATTTAAATATAACAAATCTTCTTGAGGCAGAAGGAATGTCGTGGCATGATGTTGTGAGAACAACTAACTACCTTAGAGATATTGAAAGAGATTACGCTGAGTTTAATAAGATAAGAACTACTTTTTACCAGTGGCTAAATCTTGATCCTTTACCTGCGGCAACAGGAATACAAGTTAGGTTATGTTGGGAAACACTACTAGTAGAAATTGAAGTATATGCAATCTGTAAGATAAACTAAAAATAAATATGATGAAACGTAACTATTGGATATTGCAAATTTTTATCCTAATTGTAATGTTTCAGGGTATGGATTTAAAAGCGCAAAAAAAAGATTTGATGTATGGAAAAACACCTGATAAATTTTTTCCTTATAATAATTTTCAAAAAGCGTATAAATACTATTTCCTTGAACCAATTCAATTTAATGGAGCTGGACGGGAAAAATTACCTCCTAAAGATCTAAAAGAAGTACGTATTGGGTTTTTGGGTCCATTAGAAGGTTCTGATATTGTATCACTTGGAAAACAAATGTTAAATGGAGCTAACCTAGCAATACAGGAAGCTAATAATAAAGGCGGATATAAAGGCTTGCCTTTTAAGTTAATGGTACACAATGATGTGGGTTTATGGGGTGCAGCGGCTAATGAAGTGGTAAAAATGGATGATGAAAAAGTTTGGGTATGGATGGGCTCTATTAACGATATTGTTTCACATGTAGCATTACGGGCAACTTTAAAAATGGAGATGATGATGGTTAATACAGGTGATCCAGATCCTACTTTTACAGAGACAAATATTCCATGGATGATTCGTGTAATAAGTGATGATAGGCAAAGTGGCTATGCACTTGCTTCCTATATTTTTGAAAAGGATAAGCATAACCGTTTGGCGGTTATTAGAACCAACAGTCGTTACGGAAGAGTAGGCGTTATGGAATTTACTGGAGTAGCCGTTCGTTTAGGACATCCTGTTCGGATAGAAGAACGGTTTGATGATGGAGACACCGATTTTAAAATGCAACTGGAAAATATAAATAGAATAAACCCCGATGCGATTCTAATCTGGGGAAATGCTAAAGAATCTGCCCTTATTTTGAATCAAATTAGGAAGATGGGAATGAAACAGCCGGTGTATGGTTCAGATAGGATGGTTTCTAAAGAATTCCTTAAAATTGCAGGTCAGCAAGCTGAAGGTATCGTGACTACAAGTCAGTATAATCCAAATGCAGAAATTCCAAAATTAAAAACATTCCAAACTAATTATTATAAAAAATTTGGAATTGAACCTGATGTGTTTGCGGCTCATGCGTATGATGGCATGAATATGATTATTGATGCTATTCATAAAGTTGGTCTAAACCGTGTTTTAATTCGAGATGTGTTGTCTGATTTAAAAACATTTCAAAATTATCATGGAGTTACAGGTAAGATTATTTTTGATGATACTTGGAATGATATAGGAGAAATTTGGATGGCTAAAGTGCAAAATGGTAAATTCAAATTTTCTAAAAGTCCATCTATGGTGGAAAGAAAATATTCCACAAAACAGGCAGGTTATTAATTGTATAAAAAGAAATATATGGAAGCTATTTCATGTAATATTCCAACGGATGTTAACGTAAAAGTTCCTTCAAAAGTTGGGTTGAAGAATAAACAAAAGAGAACAATTGTTAACGTTAATGGTGTTGATGTTGGAGGGACAGAAGTAATTATTATTGCTGGTCCTTGTGCTGTTGAGAACAAAGAACTATTGTTTGAAACAGGAAAATCTGTGAAAGCCAGTGGCGCAAAAATAATAAGAGGAGGTGCTTATAAACCACGATCATCTCCATACAGTTTTCAAGGACTTGGAGAAGAAGGATTAAAACTACTTAGTCAAATAAGAAAAGAAACGGGTGCTCCTGTGGTTACAGAAGTTATGGATACTAGGCAAGTTGAATTAGTAGCATCTTATGCCGATTTAATTCAAGTTGGTTCACGTAACATGCAAAATTTTCCACTTTTAAAAGAAGTTGGAATGTGTGGTAAACCAGTTTTACTAAAAAGAGGTATGATGGCAAGTATTGAGGAGTTTTTATTTGCAGCCGAATATATTCTTAATCAGGGTAATGAACAGGTAATACTTTGCGAGCGCGGTATCCGAACATTTGAAACATCTACAAGGAATACGTTAGATTTAAGTGCTGTACCAATGCTAAAACATTTAAGTCATCTTCCTGTTTTAGTAGACCCAAGTCATGGTACAGGTCTTAGATGGATGGTGTCAGATATGGCGAAAGCTGCTGTTGCTGTTGGAGCTGATGGTCTTATAATAGAAGTTCATTATAAACCTGAAATCGCATTATGTGATGGTCATCAATCACTTCATTTGGATGAATTTAAGAATCTTATGGTTGATTTACGTGTAATAGCTAATGCAGTAGGTAGAAAAATTTTATGACAAAATTCTTCATTATAATAACCATTACTTGTGTACTATTTAGCCAAGATGTTTTTTCTCAGCATAATATAGCAACAACCAAAATAGTAAAAATAGGGCTGTTAATAAGTGATGAAAATTATAAGGAAGCCCAATATGCAGCTGAAATGGCAATTAAAAAAGCAAATGAAAAAGAAGGTGTTAATGGGTTGCATTTTCAACTAATTGTTAGGTCATTGGAAGGACCTTGGGGAGTAGGTTCTAAAGAAGCTGTCGACTTGATTTTTAAAGAAAAGGTTTGGGCTATTTTGGGTTCTAATGATAGTAGAAATGCACATTTGGTTGAACAAGTTATCACTAAAACACGCGTGGTTTTTTTATCCGCATGGGCAAGTGATCCAACATTATCACAGGCTTTTGTTCCTTGGTATTTTAGTTGCGTACCAAATGATAATCAGCAAGCAAATGCTATTATTAAAGATATATATATAAAAGGAAATGACCTTAAAATAGCTTTTATTGCGGATAATAGTTACGATTCAAAGTTGGCTGTAAACAGTTTTGTAAAAGAGGTAAAACTAAATGGTGGGGCAGAGCCAATACAGCTGTTTTATGATAATTCTATGAAGGATTTTAATAATTTATTCAATCAAATAAATAAAACAGGCATTAATAGTGTTATTCTTTTTGGACAACCTTCTATAGCATTAAAAATAATGCAACAAATGCGTGAGATAAGAATGAATCAAACTGTTTATGGAACGCTATCTATTATGGGAGAAAACGAATTTGTAGATAATAAACTTACAAATTATAAAAGTGTTATTCTGATAACTTCAGGAAATTGGTTAGGTAATAAAGGTTTTTCCTTTCAAAAAGAGTTTCAGAATACCTATCATAAAATGCCTTGTGCCGTAGCAGCATATACTTTTGATGGGATGAATATACTTATTGAAGCGGTTAAAAATTCTGGACTTAAACGTGAAAAATTAAAAGCAGCAATGTCAAAAACAAATTATAAAGGCGTAACAGGAAATATTCAATTTGATGAAAAAGGGAATCGTAAAGACGCTGCAAAACTGATTGAAATTCAAAATGGAATTCCAAGGTACATTGAAAAGTAAATTCAAATATTTTTCTTGCATAATATTTCTTAATTTTGAACTATGAAAAACATTTATATTTTAGCCTTAATAGTACTTTTTTCTTCTGGTTTGTTCAGTTGTAAGGATACTGAAAAAGAGAGAAAACAAAAATCTATTGAATTAATGACTGCTCAAACATTGGGTCTTGCTTATTTGGAAGAATTTAAATTGGAAGAGGCTAAAGAGGAGTTTTTAAAGGTTATTAAATTAGCACCAAATGAAAAGTTGGGATATGCGAATCTTGGGTTAGCTTATTTAAGATTAGGTAAGTACCAAGAAGCTAAAAATCAACTTTTTAAAGCGATTAAAATTGAACCAAAAGATGCTGATATACGGTTGTTATTGGCAACGGTTTATCAAATGAATGATGAACGTGAGAAGGCGATTTCTGAATTAGAAACTGCACTTAAATTTGCTCCTAACCATATTAAAATATTGTATGATCTTTCTGAATTATATGCAGTAGACTTAGATGAAGAATCTAAAAAACAACGTAAAAATTATATCCTTCAACTTGTTGAAAAAGCCCCAGATAATATTGTTTCCCATCTTAATTTAATTGAAATATATATACGTGATGGTGAAATTGATAAAGCAATAGAAGAATTAGAAATTATTCACAAACAATTTCCTGAATTCCCAAAGGAGGCAATTAGCTATTATGATAAAACAATTTCTTTACTTAAAAAATCGGATGCTGAAAAAGCTATTATACAGTTTATTATTTTCCATAATTATTTAAAGGTAACAGCTCCATATCAAGCAGGTATTATGGATTTAAAAGGACCTGGTGGCTCTCTAATTGGTTTTCCGTTGATTACTTACGATCAGGGATCTTCATCACAAATTAATGAAGATGAATCTATTTTAGATGTAATTAAATTCACAAACATTACAACTTCTGCAGGCTTAGATATTGTTCCTTCATTTCAAGAAAATGAAAATGTTGAATTCCGAAATGCTACACATGTTGAAACAGCCGACTATGATGGTGATGGTGATATAGATATTTATGTGGGAAGTTACGATGCTGATACATCAACCTACAAGCATTTTCTTTTTAATAATGATATGGCACGATTTAACGATGTTTCAAAAGAGGTTGGCATTACACATGTTGGTAAGGAATCATCGGCGCTATTTACTGATTATGACAATGATGGTTTTCTTGATTTATATATTGTTAAAGAAGGTGGAGACGTGTTATACAAAAATGCCAGTAAAGGAATTTTTGAAGATGTAACAGAGAATACCAAAATTGGCAATGGAAAAGGTGGAAATAAAGCATTGTTTTTTGATTTAGACCATGATGGTGATCTTGATTTATTTGAAGCTAGATCTAATTCAAATTTAGTATTTCGAAATAATGGAGATGGTACATTTCAAGAGCAGGCAAAAAAAATGGGTCTTTCAGGTGGTGATGTGAACACCTTAGATGCAGCTTTTGGAGATTTTGATGATGATGGAGATATTGACCTTTTTGTAGTAAATGAGAATGCAAGCAATGTTTTATATTCAAATCAAAGGCAAGGTGTTTTTAAGGATATTACTGAAAATAGTGGACTAAAAACAAATAGTGGGTCAAGTTCTGTAACTGTTGGAGATTTTAACAATGATGGATTTTTAGATTTATTTATTGGTTCACTTACAGGTGATAATAATGAATTGTATCGCAATTTAGGCGATGGAAGTTTTGAAGCAGTAAAAAATAGCAAAAAAATATTCGCTGCGCTTCAGCAAGTTAAAGTTTATGACTCTAAATTTTTTGATTTTGACAATGATGGATTTCTGGATATAATTGTTGCAGGTGAATCTCTTCAAAATAACGGACGCGGCATATTTTTGTATCATAATGAAGGAAATGGAAAGTTTTCGGATGTTTCTAGGGTATTACCAGAAAAACCAAAATCAGGAAGGCAAATAGCACTTTTTGATTATAATGGAGACGGTGATTTAGATATGGTTATTGCTGGGTTGAATGGAGGAATTTCCTTATTGCGAAATGACGGTGGAAGCATGAATCATTATATGAATTTAAAATTGGTTGGATTAAGAGCTGGTAGTGCTAAGAATAATTATTTTGGGATTGGAGCAAAAGTTGAAATACGTGCAGGTGAACTTTATCAGTCTATGGTAGTTACAAAACCAAATGTGTATTTTGGGCTTGGAAACATTAAAAAAGTTGATATTATTAGAATTACTTGGACCAATGGAGTACCGCAAAATATATTTCTACCAGATGCTGATCAGGCATTAATTGAAGCACAAATATTAAAAGGTTCTTGTCCGTTTCTATACACTTGGAATGGTGATAAATATGTATTTTCAAAAGATATTATTTGGAGAAGTGCATTAGGAATGCCACTTGGTATTATGGGAGGTACAACCATGCATGCATTTCCAAATGCTTCGGATGATTATATAAAAATTTCGGAAGGAATATTAAAACCCAAAAATGGAGAATATTTAATGCAGATAACGTCCGAACTTTGGGAAACTATTTATATGGATAAAATTCAATTAGTTGCTGTTGATCACCCTGATTCTGTGGATGTTTTTGTGCCAGAACAGTTTTCTCCACCTCCTTTTCCAGGTATGGAAATAGTTCAAGTTAAGCATAAATATACCCCAATTTCAGCAATAGATTCTAATGGAAATGATGTTCTTTCATTTATCACTGAAAAAGACGATAATTATCTTTCAGACTTTAAACCTGGTAAATATCAAGGGGTAACGGAAACACACGATTTGATTATTGATCCTGGTGAAGCTGGAGAAGGCGAAAATTTATTTCTTTTTCTGAATGGATGGATTTTTCCTTCAGATGCGAGTATTAATGTGGCACTTTCACAATCGGATAATTTTAAATTAATACGCCCTTCTGTTCAAGTAATAAATAAAAAAGGAGAATGGGAAACAGTAATAGAGAACTTAGGCTTTCCAATGGGAAAGGATAAAACTGTAATCGCTGATCTTTCTGGTAAATTTCTTTCAAGTGACCATAGGGTTAAAATCCAGACTAACATGGAAATATATTGGGATCAAATTTTCTTTTCTAAAAGTAATTTAAATGCTCCTATTGTTTCAACAGTTTTAAATCCGGTGTATGCCAATATTCATTACAGGGGTTTTTCGCATAGTTATAGAAAAGGTGGTAGATATGGTCCTCATTGGTTTGATTATTATGATGTTGACAAAAATAAAAAATGGCGTGATTTGTCAGGGAAATATACGCGTTATGGAGATGTGATGCCACTACTTGTAGAATCAGATAATAAATATATTATTTCCAATGCTGGAGATGAAACCTCCATTCGATTTAATGCTAAAATGTTACCAGAATTGAAGAAAGGTTGGAAACGAGATTTTCTTATTCATAGTGTTGGTTGGGTGAAAGATGGTGATATAAATACAGCTTTAGGGAGTACAGTATTACCGCTTCCATTTCATGGGATGTCGAGTTATCCACCATCTAAAAAAGATGTATACCCTAAAAATTCTGAACTTAAAAAATACAATCAGGAATATAATACAAGAAATGTAACTATGGAAGAGTATCGAAATTCAATTAAAAAAAGAAATTAATAATGAGAGTGAAATTTAAAGGGTTTTTTTATGGTTTTTTAATGTTTCTGCCAACTTTATTAGTTGCACAGAATGAAAATATCATGTTTACAGACATTACCAGTAAGGCTGGAATTGATTTTAAATATACTTTTGGAGACTATTCCTATGAAAATATTCTGGAAAGTAGCGGGTCAGGAGTTACCATATTTGATTATAATAATGATGGTTATCAAGATCTTTACCTAATGAACGGAACATATCTTGAAGGTATTTCTGATATTGAAGGAAAAGTATTTAAAGATGCAAGCAACAAGTTATATAAAAATAATGGCAATGGAACTTTTACAGAAGTTTCTAAAATTGCTGGTGTAGATGATTACAACTGGAGTATGGCTGCTGGAGCCATTGACTTAGATAATGATGGTTTTCAGGATTTGTATGTGTTAAATTACGGCCCAAATGTTTTCTATCATAATAATGGAAATGGAACATTTAGTGACATTACAACTTCAATAGGTTTAAAAGGACCCGATACATTAAATGGTTTTACAAAATGGAGTATAGGTGTTTCATTTTTGGATTATAATTTAGATGGAAAACTGGATGCAATGGTTGGTAATTTTCTTGCATTTGATCCAGCTTATGTTTCAGCAGAAATGCCTAATATGATGCCACACCCTTCAGAATATAAAGGTCAGGAGTCAATTCTATATGAACAACAACCTGATGGAAAATTTAAGGATGTTACTAAAATCAATAACTTGTCATATCCAGATTCAAAATGTATGGGTTTAACAGTATTTGATTATGATGGAGATGGAGACTTAGATATTTTTCAAGCAAATGACCATCAAATGAATTTTCTATTTAAAAATGATAATGGTACTTATAAAGAAGTTGGAGTTGCAAGTGGAGTTGTAGTTAATAGCAAAGGAAATGTAACAGGCTCCATGCATGGAACCGTAGGCGATGTTGATGGAGATGGTTTATTGGACATTCTTGTTGCTGATTTAAAATATGGAGCCTTGTACCATAATCTTGGAAATGGTTTGTATGAAGATATAAGTGAATCAAGTGGTATTGCAATGCAAATAGCAGGTAAAGGTAGCTGGGGAGTTTCATTTTTTGATTATGATAATGATGGAGATCTTGATATTGTTTCGGCAAATGGAACAGCTGAAGAGCTTATTTTACAATATCCATTATTGTTAGAAAATAACGGTCATGGTCATTTTAAAAGTGTAGGAAATAATCATGGCAACTATTTTTCAACAAAACGTTCAGGTAGAGGCTTAGCTATTTGGGATTTTGATAATGATGGCGATTTAGATATCATTGTTTCTCATGTTGATTTGCTAGGAACTCCTGCATTACTTAGAAATGATGGTGGTAATGCAAATAATTGGTTAGGAATAACGCTTAAAGGTGAAAACGGTTTGGTATCAGCATTAGGTGCAACAGTAACAGTTACAGCAGGTGAGAAGAAACAAGTTCTTTTAAATCAGGTAACAATGGGTTACCTTTCTAACAATGAACCTCGTCTTCATATTGGACTTGGTAAACAAAAAAGTATTGATAAACTTGAAATTAAATGGCCAAATGGTACACAAGAAGTTTATGAGAATATTAAATCAAATCAATATCTTACCATTGTAAAAGGTAAAGGAATTGTAAAAAACCAATAGTTAAATAATTATATAAAATTTATAAAATGAACAGTCAGTATGTTAGTAAAGTAGTGGATCTTACAAATCCAGAAAAAAATGTCATTTATAATATGACACATGAAGAAGCTGTTGAAATTGTTAAGTCAGGCAATCTTGAAGCTGTTCGAAAAATTGACGGTCAATTTTCGCTGGTTTCTGTTGAAGGAAAAACAATACGAATGGCGAGATCAATAGGTCGCCCATTGCGTTATTTTATTGCCAAAAGAGCTGTTGGTCCTCAACTTGTAATAGCGGAACGGATTGATGTTATTTTTGAGTATCTTAAAAAAGAAGGATTGGACGATCAGTTCCATCCATCATATACACGAATGGCTCCAGCGCATTATGTTACAAAAATTGAATTGTTGGGTTGCCCAGATCCTAATCCTGTTTATAGTAGATTTTTTACACCCGAACGCAATAAATATACTTCTAGTAGCATTGAGCAAATAGGAAAAAATTATATAGGTGAAGTATACAATGAAATAAAAAAATGGTTACAATTTCGTGCTAAAACAGGACCAATTGGAGTTACTTTTTCAGCAGGAATTGATAGTGGTTCGGTATTTTTATTAATGTATCATGCCTTAAAAGAATTAGGAGAAAGCCCATCAAGATTGAAGGCATTTACATTATCTATTGATGGTGATGGAGCCGATTTATTGCAAGCTCGAAAATTTTTAGAAACTTTGGGACTCGAATTGTTTTTGGAACCAATTGAATTAGATTATAGCGCATTGGATTGGAAAGAAGCCATTAATGTGGTTGAAGATTATAAACCGCTTGATATTCAGTCTGCAACAATGAATTTATCTTTACTCCACGGAATAAGATCACGATATCCAGATTGGAAATATTTAATTGATGGTGATGGAGGTGATGAAAATTTGAAAGATTACCCAATTGAAGAAAATCCAGAACTTACCATTCGTAGTGTCTTAAATAATTTAATGTTATATCATGAAGGTTGGGGAGTTGAATCAATTAAACATTCACTAACATATTCTGGTGGATTAAGTAGAGGTTATATGCGAACTTTTTCTCCAGCTGATTTATTGAATTTCGAAGGATTTAGCCCATACACATTGCCTAATGTAATTGAAATTTCAGAAGGAATTCCTTATATTGATATGACCAATTGGGATCATGAAAAATTATATGACTTAAAAGGTCAAATAGTTTCTGCCGGTGTTAAAGCCATCACAGGGATGGATATGCCAGTTTTTGAGAAAAGACGTTTTCAGCACGGTGCGGCTTCAACAAAAGATTTTAAGAAGCATTTTCCAGAAAATGAATTAACTTACAGAAAAGAGTTTAATTCAAAATATGAGTAAAAACCATGAGACAATCAACGGCAAATGGATAGTTTCTAATCGCGGAAGTAAAAATCTTGTAGATCAGAGATTTCCCTACGCCTGGTTGGCGGAAAAAGAGCGTTTATCTTCAGGGAAGATTGAAGATGTTGGAATCATTTTTCTTACCAATCGGGAATGCCCTTTTCATTGTCTGATGTGTGATTTATGGGAAAACACTACGGATTATTCTGTTCCAGTTGGTGCCATTTCCGATCAAATTGAATGGGCATTGGCACAAATGCCGAAAGTAAAACATTTAAAATTATACAATAGTGGAAGTTTTTTTGATGAACGTGCTATCCCTAAGGAAGACTATAAGCAAATAGCTTCGTTGTTAAATAATTTTGAAACAGTTATTGTTGAAAGTCATCCGAAATTTATAAATGAAAAGTGTCTTTATTTTAGAGATATGCTTAAGCCTGAATTGCAAGTGGCAATTGGCTTAGAAACAGTACATCCTGAGGTGCTTCAAAAACTGAATAAGCAAATGAAAGTAGTGGATTTTAGGAATTCTGTTAATTTCTTAAATCAAAATGGAATTAATTCAAGAGCATTTATTTTATTGAAACCTCCTTTTTTAACGGAATCAGAAGGCGTGTATTGGGCAAAAAAATCTATTGATGTTGCTTTTGATTGTGGCGTTGAATGCTGTACGGTAATTCCAGTGAGGGCAGGTAATGGCGCTATGGATATTTTGCTTGAAAAAGGCGACTTTAGTTTATCAAACATACATTCTTTGGAAACGGTTTTGGAGTATGGTATAACATTAAACGCAGGTCGAATATTTGCGGATGTTTGGGATTTGGGTTTGTTTTCTAGTTGTGAAAAATGTTTAGATCAGAGAACCAATAGATTAATATCCATGAACTTAAGTCAGAGCATAGAACCTAAAATTACATGTGAATGTGATTTCACATATAGCAAGAACTGAAATTGATTTTTTTGTGAAAAATGCGCATCTGAATAAAAAATTAAGAACATTTTAAAATTACTAGTATGAACATTGCACATTTACATTTAATATTGAACCATTTACCAATAACATTTGTTATTCTTGGTTTTGTAGTTATGGTTTGTGGATTTATATACCGATCTGAGATTGTGAAAAAAATAGCATATTTGGTATTTATTCTTGGAGCACTACTTGGGTTTACAGCCTTTTATACTGGAGAAAATTCAAAACAATTTTTAGATGGAATTAAAGGAATTGATAAGCATTTAATAATGAGTCATGAAGAAATTGCTTTAGTATTTTTGGCATTTCTATATATTTTGGGTGTAATTTCTTTAGTTGGTTTGATAGCCCATTGGAGGAAAAAGTATTTTTCAAAAATTATTGATTTTGTATCCATCATTTTTTTATTTGTAGTCATTTATTTTGCTATACAAACGGCAGCAACAGGCGTAGAAATTAGACATTCTGAAATTTTAGAAATAATTGTAAATTAAATGGGAATAGGGAAAAAGTATAACTATAAAAAGATTTTAGATTAATATTTATAAGATTTCAAAATTTATTGTTGTAATTTTTTCTACCAATTCTGTAACAGCAGTTCGTGTAGTTTTGCTAACATCACTATACCCCTTTAAAGCTTTAGAAACGGTAGAAGTGGGAATGTTTAGCTTACGAGCTATATCTTTAAGAGTTACTGGTTTCATCTGGTAAATGTAATTTAAATCATCAATTTATATTTTTTATCGATTATTTAATCATTTTTATTATAAATTAACAAAATAAACGAAAACGATTTCGGAATTTTCTAAAACGATTTCGATATTAAAAACAAGTTCAACAAAATTAATACGTTTACTTTAGAATTTAGAAAATAATCAAGTTGAAATAAATTAAAATATTCTATTTGGTGATAAAATTTTTAATGATAAGGTTAATTTTCAGAAGGAGAAGTGAAGTGCTCTATCGCTGAACCCTAATCTTTTTCTGCACTTACCTATTTTATATATGAATTAAGTGTTAATAAACATATTAAGTAAGTGCAGAATTTTATTTTTAAAATTACCAATCAAAAATCAGTGTTAAGTTAAATTATAAAAATGAAAAATCTAGGAATAAAAGTATCCATGTATTTAAATTACTTTGTTTTCGCTATTTTGTTAAATAGTGTAGGCATTGTAATTTTAAAGTCTCAAACTATTTATGGAGTAGATGAGGTTGCAGCAAGTACACTTGAGTTATTTAAAGATATTCCAATAGCTATAGTCTCATTTATCATCGCTTCATTCTTACCTAGAATAGGTTATAAAAAATCGATGTTAATTGGTTTGGCTTTGGTGACAGTTGGGAGTATTCAAATGTATTATTCAAATTCATTTATGGGTGCCAGAATTTTATTTGCAACCGTTGGTGTTTCATTTGCTTTAATAAAAATTTCTGTGTACTCCATGATTGGTTTAGTGGTAAATAGTCAACACGAGCATAACAGTTTAATGAGTTCCATAGAAGGTGTTTTTATGATTGGTATTGCGTTAGCGTATTTTTTATTTCCAGCTTTTAATAATGAAGGAGATCCAAATTCTTGGTTAAACGTATATTGGTTATTAGCTGCACTTTCAGCAATTTCATTTATAATTTTATTAAATATTAAGTTTGATGAAGGTCATGAAATACCAGGTGTAAATTTAGCAGATGATGCCAAACAAATGTTACTGTTAATGGCGAAATTACTTGTTTTGGTATTTATAATTAGCACCTTTTTTTATGTAATGGTGGAACAAGGTATCATGAGTTGGTTGCCTACTTTTAATTCGCGCGTTTTAAAATTACCTGAAAATATTGGAATTATGATGGCGAGCATTTTGGCAGTATCCTTGGCAATTGGGCGTTTAGCAGCTGGTGTTATAACCAAACATTTTTCATGGTTTTATGTAGTTTCTGTAAGTATGTTAATTGCAATGGCCATAGTTGTATTTGTTTTACCAAAGACAGTGAATTTACAAGCTGTAGAAATTAATAGTTTGTCAGACATACCACTTATTGGCTACGTATTTCCGATTATAGGATTGTTTATAGCTCCTATTTATCCGTTGTTAAGTTCTGCAATTTTAAGTGTATTGCCTAAAAAATTACACAGCCCAATGACAGGTTTAATTGTTATTTTTTCGGCTTTAGGAGGAACATTAGGTTCAAGGATAATTGGTTGGTTGTTTAAAAACATGGGAGCAGGAAAGGCTTTTTACTTTTTACTAATTCCAATGGGATTATTAATTATTTCATTTTTTGTATTAAAGAATTTAACAGCGAAAGCAGCTCAAACAGCCGAAATTCAACCTTAAAATACAATTTGTAAAAAGATCAATTTAAAAAACAGATTAAAATAGAATAAAATGAATACATGGAGTTTTAAAGATATTAATTTTGAAGAATCATATCAGTTAAAAGAAACACTTTTTAGTATAGCAAATGGTTATTTAGGTGTGCGTGGAAGTTTTGAAGAAGGCTTGTCTAAAAAAATACCAAGCGTAAGAGGGATTTATATTAATGGATTTTATGAAAGTGAAGAAATAACGTATGGCGAAAAGTTGCATGGTTTTCCAGATAGAAGTCAGAGTATTTTAAATGTTATTGATACACAAGAAATTAAATGCATCATTAATGGTGAAAATTTTTCACTTCAAAGTGGGAAAGTATTGTTTTATGAACGAGTTCTTAATTTAAAAGAAGGCGTTGTAACAAGAACAATACATTGGCAATCTCCAAAAGGGGATGAAGTAAAATTAATCTTTAAAAGATTAACCTCATTTATACAAAGAGAGTTGTTTTTAATGAATGTGACAATTGAATCTTTAAATTTTGAAGGTGAAATTGAGTTAATTTCTACAATTAATGGTGACGTTTCTAACATTGTAGCTGAAGATGACCCTAGAATTGGTACTTCTAACGCCAAAGCATTATCTGTAGTTACTGTTAAGGTCGAAAAAAATAACTCATTTATTAAAGCAACAACTGAACATTCAAAATTAGCGGTAGTTGCTGGAGTTTCACATACGTGTTCACTTAAATTTGATGAAAATATAGAAAAAGAGGATGAGAAAATTACGCACTTCTTTAAAGGTACTATTCAGAAAGGAGAAGAAATAGCGTTCACTAAATATGCTGTTTATACAGATAGTAGAAGACACCAAAAAACAGTAAAACAAAATGCTGCTTTTTTAGAAACTTCGTTAAAACATAATTTTGATTATTTTGCAACACTTCAAAAAGAATACTTGGAGGCTTTTTGGGAACATTCTGATATACAAATAGATGGAGATCTTGAAATGCAACAAGGTTTGCGTTTTAATTTATTTCATTTGGTACAATCTGTTGGGAAAGACCGTTGGAGTAATATTTCTGCAAAAGGACTTTCGGGTGAAGGTTATGAAGGTCATTATTTTTGGGATACAGAAATTTATATATTCCCATTTTTTCTATTTACAAACCCAGATTTAGCAAAAAATTTACTTAATTATAGGTTTACTATTTTAGATTTTGCCCGTAAAAGAGCAAAACAAATGGGACATACCATTGGGGCTTTATATCCTTGGCGAACCATTGCTGGAGATGAATGTTCTCCTTTTTTTCCGGCTGGAACCGCCCAATATCATATTAATGTAGATATCGCGTATTCCTTAATTCAATACTATACGGTTACTGAAGATAGAGAGTTTATGGTTTCTAAAGGAATGGAAATGTTGGTTGAAATTGCCCGTTTAATGCATCATATTGGGCATTATAGAAATGACGGTAAATTTTGTATTGATGCCGTTACTGGTCCTGATGAGTATACCTGTATTGTTAACAATAATTACTTTACAAATGTGTTAACTAAAAATCTTTTCAAACATATTAGTGAAATATGGAATGATATTGAAAAAACACATTCTAAAGAACTTACTATAGTACAAGATAAAATACAAGTTTCTAAAAATGAATTAGATGAATTTGAAAAAGCGGGTGAAGCCATGTATTTACCTTACGAGTCAGAAAGGAATTTAACACCTCAAGATGATAGTTTTTTTAATAAAAAAGTGTGGGATTTTGAAAACACTCCAAAAGAGAAGTATCCTTTGTTGTTAAATTATCACCCTTTAACACTTTACAGACATCAAGTATGTAAACAGGCTGACACTATTTTAGGTCATTTTTTATTGGAGAATGAATCCAATTTAGAAACTATTAAAAATGATTACAACTATTACGAAAAAATTACCACTCATGATTCATCTTTATCAACCTGTATTTTTAGTATAATGGCTAATCGTATAGGTGAATATGAAAAGGCGTATGATTATTTTATGAACACTGCCAGATTAGACATTGATAATTTACATCACAACACAAAGGATGGTATTCATACTGCTTGTATGGGTGGCTCGTGGATGTCTATTGTTTTTGGTTTTGCAGGGATGCGTGTAGTTAATGGTGAATTAAACTTTCATCCACATTTGCCCAAAAAATGGAAAAGTTTAGATTTTAAGGTAAATTTTAAAAACAGAATTCTTGTTTGTCATTTAGAAGCAGATAGCATACAAATTAAGTTAGAAAAAGGAGCGCCATTAGAGGTTAATGTGGAAGGCAAGATAATGACAGTCAGCTAAAAATATACATAAAACAAATGAAAAACAAAATACAATTAATAACCTATGTTGATAGATTAGGTTGTAAAAATATTTCAGAATTAAATTCTTTGTTTCAAAATGAATTAAAAGGACTTTTTGGAGGTTTACACATATTGCCGTTTTATTATCCTATTGATGGTGAAGATGCAGGTTTTGACCCTATTAATCATCAATTAATAGATCCAAGATTAGGAAATTGGGATAACTTAAATGAATTAAGTCAAGAGGTTGATATTATGGCAGATTTAATTGTGAATCACGTTTCGGCAAAATCGATTCAATTTCAAGATTATCTTCAAAAAGGAAAAGATTCTGAATTTGCTTCTTTGTTTTTAACATACGATACTATTTTTCCAAATGGAGCAACCGAAGCAGATTTGTTGAGCATTTATAGACCTCGTCCAAGTTTGCCGTTTACAAGGTTTGATTTAAATGATGGGTCTAGTAAATTGATATGGACAACTTTCACAAGCAATCAAATAGATATTGATGTTAAAAGTGAAATTGGGATCCAATATTTAGAAGGAATATTAGATGTTTTTCAAAAAGGAGGCGTTAAAATGATTCGTTTAGATGCCGCTGGATATGCCATAAAACAAAAAGGAACTTCCTGTTTTATGATTGACGAAACCTATGAGTTTATATCTCAATTAACCGAAAAAGCAAAAGCAAAAGGAATAGAAGTTTTGGTTGAAATTCACTCCTATTATAAAACCCAAATTGAAATTGCAAAAAGAGTAGGCTATGTCTACGATTTTGCATTGCCAGTTTTGGTATTAGATACCTTGTTCAATAAAAATGCTTTGAATTTAAAAAAATGGTTAGAGGTAAGTCCAAGAAATGCAATTACCGTGTTGGATACTCATGACGGAATTGGAATTGTAGATGTTGCTGGTGAAGGAGACAAACCAGGTTTAATTAACAATGCTATTTTATCAAAAATTGTGGATCAAATGCACATAAATAGCAAGGGAAATAGTCTAAAAGCAACTGGAGCTGCGGCTTCAAACTTAGATTTGTACCAAGTAAATTGCACTTATTTTGATGCTTTAGGAAGAGACGAAAATGCATATTTAATGGCAAGAGCCATTCAGTTTTTTGTTCCAGGGATACCACAAGTTTATTATGTTGGTTTGTTTGCAGGAGAAAATGATATGGAATTATTAACCAAATCCAACGTTGGTAGAGATATTAATAGACATTATTATACTAAAAACGAAGTTGATGCACATTTAAATAGACCTTTAATTAATGATTTAAAAGAATTAATGTTTTTAAGAAACAATCACAATGCTTTTAATGGGGATTTTGAATTGGTAAAAACACCAGAAAATGTTTTAAATATAAAATGGACCAATAACAAGGATGTGGCAGAGCTTTTTATTGATTTAACAGCAATGAAAATGGAAACCATATTTTCATAAAATAATTATTAGAAAAGTAGTCTAACTAGTTTCATAAAAAAAATAAAAAAAATGACGAATCAACAAATACAACCAGCTGAGTACAATCAAAAAAATATAAAATGGTTAACCTATTTAATGTTTATGATGTTTGCCATGACTACAGATGCCGTTGGTGTAATTATTCCAGAAGTAATGAAGGAATTTAATTTATCTATGACAGCAGCAGGTTTATTACATTATGGCCCTATGACAGCCATTGCCTTGGCGGGTATTTTCCTGGGGTTTTTAGCTGATAAAATTGGTCGAAAAAAAACCATTATTTTTGGTTTGGCTTTGTTTGCCGTAAATTCTTATTTGTTTTTGTTAGGGAATGCTTTCGGATTTTTTTTAGTGCTTTTAGTAATTTCAGGTGCAGCCATTGGGATTTTTAAAACAGGAGCATTGGCACTTATTGGAGATATGTCAAAATCTACCAATGATCATACTTCAACAATGAATGTTGTTGAAGGGTTTTTTGGTGTAGGAGCTATTATTGGCCCATTTTTGGTGAGTTATTTTTTGACTAAAAATGTGGATTGGAAGTGGTTGTATGTTGTAGCTGCTACACTATGTGTTATTTTAATAATTATTGCCTTTTTTGCAAAATACCCTGATACTAAAAAATCTACAGAAGAACCAATCAATATAAAGAGAACCTTAAAAATGGTAAAAGACCGTTACGCATTTGGTTTTTCATTGGCTGCTTTTTTATATGTTGCTGTTGAAGCTGCTATTTATGTTTGGATGCCAACATTAATTGCCGATTATGATGGTAGTTTTGTATTTATTGCCATGTATGCATTGCCAATCTTTTTTATTTTACGCGCAGGTGGACGTTTTTTAGGAGCTTGGATGCTAGAACGTTTTAATTGGACAGTTGTGATGACTATTTCAAGTTTTGCTATTTTATTATGCTATGTATTTAGTTTTTTAAATGAAACTGCAACAGTTGTATTGTTACCACTTTCAGGGTTGTTTATGTCGGTAATTTATCCAACCATCAATTCAAAAGGAATTAGTTGTTTTCCAAAAACAAGTCATGGTTCTGTGGCAGGAATCATTTTATTTTTTACAGCAGCAGGTGCTGCAATAGGGCCATTGTCAATGGGAGTGGTTAGTGATATGTTTGGTTCAAATGCAATTTATGGATTTATGTTAGCAACAGTATTTGCAGCTATATTATTTGTTGGGTTTTTGTTGAATATGATATACAAACCAACCTTAAATCGTATTGCTGAATTAAATGAAAGCGAATATAATAATTCAGATAGCTAATAATGATAGCGAAAAAATTAAAAGCGGCTTGTTTTGGAGAAATATTATTTGATGTTTTTCTGAAGAACAAAAAAATAGGAGGTGCGCCCTTAAATGTAGCTTCACGATTAAAATCATTTGGAGTAGATGTTTCAATGATAAGTGCAGTTGGAAATGATGAAAATGGAAAAGAGTTAATAGCGTATTTTCAAAAATTAGAAATCAAGACGAATTCAATCCAGGTAAAGGAAAATTATCCTACAGGAATTGTAAATGTTCAGCTGAATGAGAAAGGGAATGCTTCTTATGATATTACATATCCATCGGCTTGGGATAAGATTAGATTATCAATTGACGATAGCAATTTGGTAAGAAATGCAGATTTTTTTATTTTTGGAAGTTTAGCTTGTAGAGATGAATCTACCAAAAAAACGTTACTTCAGTTATTGAAAGTTGCCAACTACAAAATATTTGACATCAACTTAAGAAAACCGCATTATACCGAAAATATGTTGATAGAATGTATGAGTGAAGCTGATTTTATTAAATTTAATGATGAAGAATTATACGAAGTTTCTCATAATTTAGGATCAGAATTTAATTCATTAGAACAAAATATTGAATTTATTGCAGAAAAAACGAATACTAAATCAATTTGTGTGACATTGGGTTCTCACGGAGCAGTTTTATTTTATGAAGGCAGTTTTCATCATAATTGCGGTTATTATGTTGATGTAGTGGATACAGTTGGTTCTGGAGATTCTTTTTTAGCAGCCTTAATTTATAAGTTGTTTACTGAAAGAAATCCTCAAAAAGCCATTAATTTTGCTTGCGCAGTTGGGGCAATTGTCGCAAAAAATGAAGGAGCAAACCCAATAATTTTAGATGAAGAAATTTCTAAGTTTATGATTAATGATTATGGGAATGTTGAATAGAAAGAAAACCTTTATAACAAATCCTGAAAGAAGCCATAGAACGTGATGCTAAAGTATGTATGCGAAAATTGGCAATATCTACTCTAAATAGATTATTTTTTACTTATTTAAACAAACTTATTATTTAATCTATTAATTTTTAGTTACTGAAAACAAATAGATACTAGCTTTGTAACAATTGTAAACATAAATATGATAAATGTAGGTTGTTGATTCTATTAAATAAAGCTAACTTTGTTTGTAATATTTCAAATTAAAATAGTAATATTTATGAGTAAATCTAAAAATGAGGTTGAAGCATTAAAATATCATCAATTCCCTACTCCAGGGAAAATACAAGTAGTTCCAACTAAAAAATATGCTACACAAAAAGATTTATCTTTAGCATACACGCCAGGTGTTGCTGTTCCGTGTTTGGAAATAGAAAAAAATCCTGAAAACGCCTATAAATATACTTCTAAAGGAAATTTGGTAGCCGTAATATCTAATGGTACTGCAGTTTTAGGTTTGGGAAATATTGGAGCCTTAGCAGGAAAACCAGTAATGGAAGGGAAAGGGTTACTTTTTAAAATATTTGCCGACATTGATGTTTTTGATATTGAAGTTGATACCCATGATGTTGAAAAATTTATTGAAACAGTAAAAAATATTGCGCCAACTTTTGGAGGCATTAATCTAGAAGATATAAAAGCACCTGAGGCTTTTGAAATAGAACGTAGATTAAAAGAAGAGCTTGATATTCCCGTAATGCATGACGATCAACATGGAACCGCAATTATTTCTGCAGCAGCGATAAAAAATGCAGTTGAATTAACAGGAAAAGAGCTTTCAAAAGTTAAAATTGTAGTAAGTGGTGCAGGTGCAGCAGCAATTTCTTGTTCTCGTTTGTATATTGCTATAGGGGCAAAAAAAGAAAATCTGATTATGTGCGATAGCAAGGGAGTTATTAGAAAAGGTACTAAAAACTTGAATGCTCAAAAGGCTGAGTTTGCTACAAGTAGAGATGTGCATACTTTAGAAGAAGCAATGGTAGATTCAGATGTTTTTATAGGTCTTTCTAAAGGGAATTTGGTAACACCAGAAATGCTAATGACCATGGCGAAAGACCCAATTGTTTTTGCTATGGCAAATCCAACTCCTGAGATTGAATATGAATTAGCAGTAAAAACACGTAAAGATATTATTATGGCTACGGGTCGATCTGACAATCCTAATCAGGTGAATAATGTGCTAGGTTTCCCATATATTTTTAGAGGGGCTTTAGATGTTAGAGCTACAGGTATAAATGAAGAGATGAAAATAGCCGCTGTGCATGCATTGGCAAATTTAGCAAAAGAGATTGTGCCTGAACATGTAAATATAGCATATGGGAAAACGAATATGCAATTTGGAAGAGAGTATATTATACCTTCACCTTTTGATCATCGGTTAATTATAGAAGTTCCACCAGCTGTTGCAAAAGCAGCAATGGATTCTGGAATTGCAAAAAGACCAATTACAGATTGGGAAGCGTACAAAGAAGAGTTAGCAGAAAGACTTGGGTCTGGAAATAAATTTATTCGAATGTTGATGTCAAAAGCAAAATCGAATCCAAAAACAATCATTTTTGCAGAAGCAGATCATTTATCTGTTTTAAAAGCAGCTCAAATTATTCATGAAGAAGGAGCTGGAACTCCAATTTTGCTAGGAGACAAAGGTATTATTCAAGAATTAATGAAGGAAATTAATTTTGATGCAGATATTACAATTATTGACCCAATGGCAAATGAAGAGAAAGAAAGAAGAAATAAGTATGCTCAACATTATTGGGAAAAAAGACAACGAAATGGAATCACATTATTAGCAGCACAAAGATTAATGCGTGAGCGTAATTATTTTGCAGCAATGATGGTGAATGAAGGGGATGCAGATTCATTAGTTACGGGTTATTCTAGAAGTTACCCAGCAACTGTTAAGCCAATGATTGAGTTAATTGGAAAGGAATCAGGTGTTAAAAGAATAGCCGCAACAAATATTATGATTACAAAAAAAGGACCAATGTTCTTTTCTGATACAGCTATTAATATCAATCCTACCTCTGAAGAATTGGCTGATATTTGTTATATGACAAGTCAGTCTATGAAAATGTTTGGGATTGAACCTAATTTAGCTATGTTATCGTTTTCTAACTTTGGATCTTCAAATTCTGAAGCAGCCCAAAAAGTAGCTGAGGCAACTGGGATAGTTCACTCAAAATTTCCAAATTTAGTAGTTGATGGTGATATACAAGTTGATTTTGCTTTAAACCAAACAATATTAAAAGAAAAATTTCCTTTTTCTAAATTGAACGGTAATAAAGTGAATGGATTAATTTTTCCAGGATTAGAATCGGCGAATATTGGTTATAAATTAATGAGAGAGTTTAATAATGTAGAATCTATTGGTCCAATCATTATGGGACTTAAAAAACCAGTTCATATTATTCAACTTGGAGCAAGTGTTGATGAAATTGTTAACATAGCATATGTAGCAATCGTTGATGCTCAGGAAAAATCAAAAATCAAATAATATTTTATTACATTTGAAGTTATTATAAAAGTGAAATATGATAACTCAAATAAGAGGTAAATTAATAGAAAAAACCCCCACTTATGTTATAGTAGATGTTAGTGGGGTTGGTTATTGGCTTAATATTTCTTTAAATACTTTTTCACTTTTACCAGATGATGAAGCCATAATGTTATACACACATTTATCAGTAAAAGAAGATTCACATACGCTTTATGGTTTTAGTACTAAAGTTGAACGTGAAATATTTAAATTATTAATTTCTGTTTCAGGGGTTGGGCCAAGTATTGCACGAACCATGTTATCATCTATGACTACTGATGAAATTCAACAAGCAATAGCTTCTGGAAATGTTAGTGTAATTCAATCTGTAAAAGGGATTGGGACAAAAACAGCTCAACGTGTATTAGTAGATCTGAAAGATAAAATTTCCAAAACCTTTGCTATTGATGAAGTTTCCTTTGCCAAAAGCAATACGAATAAAAATGAAGCGTTATCTGCTTTAGAGGTATTAGGATTCAACAAAAAACAAGCAGAAAAAGTATTGGATAAAATTTTATTGGAAGATAAAACAGCACGTGTTGAAACTTTAATAAAAAAAGCGCTTAAAAACTTATAAAATTTGGAGAAGAAACAATTTATATTTAAAATTTATAGTGTATTTTTTTTGTTATTGTTTTTTCAATCAGTAATAACAGCTCAAACTACGCCAATTGTAAAAACAGCCGATACTGTTAAAGTTATTTCTGTTCAAGATACTTTAAAATTAAAATACCCTTTTAAAAGTGATCAATCTGGAAGTTTGTTTTTAACAGATCCATCTAAATCTGAAATTATATATGACACACAGTTAGGTAAATATATTATTATTGAAAAAATTGGTGATTATTTTGTGAAGCGTCCAATTTACATGACTCAAGATGAATATAAAGAGTTCAGGCTTAAAAAGGATATGTTTGAGTATTACAAGGAGAAAATAAGCGCAACAAATAGTAAAAAAAGTGGAAGTGATGCTGCTCAAAAAAACTTATTACCTACATATTATGTAAACTCAGGATTTTTCGAATCTCTTTTTGGAGGGAATACTATTGAGGTAAATGCGCAAGGTTCTGTTTTGGTTAAATTAGGAATGTTGTATCAAAAAGTTGACAATCCACAATTATCAGAGCGTAATCGTAGTAGTTTTACATTCGATTTTAACCAAGAAATAAGTGCAAGTATTTCAGCAAAAGTAGGTACTAAATTAAAAGTAGGAGCACAGTATGATACCCAGTCCACTTTTAACTTTCAAAATCAAATAAAATTAGAATACACACCAACTGAAGATGATATACTTCAAAAAGTAGAAGTTGGAAATGTGAGTATGCCCTTAAAAAATTCATTAATTGTTGGAGCTCAAAGCTTATTTGGAGTTAAAACACAATTAAAATTCGGAAAAACTTCAGTTACGAGTGTATTTGCTGAGCAAAAATCACAAACAAGATCAGTTGCAGCTCAAGGAGGTTCAACAATACAAGATTTTGAATTACAAGCATCTGATTATGATGCAAATCGTCACTTTTTTCTTTCGCAATATTTTAGAGATTCCTATAACAACGCATTAAAAGAATATCCATTAATAAACAGCCCTATCAATATTACAAAAGTAGAAGTTTGGGTAACCAATAGAAGTGCTTCAACAATTGATATTAGAAATATAGTTGGTATAGCAGATCTTGGTGAAGGAGACCCAACAAATATTGGGCCGGCAAATGTTATGCCAATACCAGGTTCCTTTTTGCCATCAAATGAAGCTAATGATATTTCATCTATTTTAACAATAACTAATGCTGTTCGTAAAATTGCAACAGTAAGTGATGGATTATCACCTTTTGCAATGCAACAAGGACGTGATTATTCTGTATTAGAGAATGCTATAAAATTAAGACCAGATGAATATACGATTCAGCCTCAACTAGGTGTTATTTCATTAAATAGAAGATTGGCAGATTCTGATGTGCTTGCAGTATCTTTTGAGTATACAATTAGTGGAGATTCTAAAGTATATAAAGTTGGAGAATTTACAAGCGATGGTATTATCTCCCCAGATAATATTGTAGTAAAACTATTACGAAGTGAAATTATAAGTACCCAAATACCATTATGGGATTTGATGATGAAAAATATCTACTCATTACAAACCTATAGAATGCAACCCGATGGCTTTCGGTTAGAATTGTTGTATGCCGATGATGCTACTGGTGTACCAATTAATGTATTGCAAAATGCTCAAACTATAGGTATTGCAAATAAAACATTGTTAAATTTATTTGATATTGACAGATTAGATCAAAGCCAATTTTTAACACCAGAAGGAGATGGTTATTTTGATTATGTTGAAGGGGCTACCGTGAATTCTGAAAAAGGCTATATTATTTTTCCAACAGTGCAACCATTTGGTAAAGATTTACAAGCAAAATTAACGGATGTGGCTGATGAAACTTATGTTTTTAATGAATTGTATGATAGAACCCAATCTGAAGCTAAGAATAATTTTCAGCAAAAAGATAAATACTTAATAAAAGGATATCATAAATCAGAAAGCGCAAATGGAATTCCGTTAGGCGCATTTAATGTACCTCAAGGTTCAGTTAGAGTTACAACAGGAGGTAGAGAATTAGTTGAAGGAGTTGATTATGTAGTTGATTATCAAATGGGTAGAGTTCAAATTGTGAACCCAAGTTTGGAAGCTTCAAATGCGCCAATTCAAGTATCAGTTGAAAATAATGCAGCATTTAATTTACAAACTAAACGTTTTTTAGGTATTGATATTGAACATAGATTTTCTGATAATTTTATTGCTGGGGCTACCATTTTAAATTTAAATGAAAAGCCAATCACTCAAAAATCATTGTTTGGGCAAGAGCCAATTAACAATACTATTTTTGGGTTAAACGCAAGTTATGGCAATGAAGTACCAAAATTTACAAAATGGGTAAATAAACTACCAAATATTGATACTGATGTTGCTTCAAACTTTTCAATTAGAGGAGATTTGGCTTATTTAATTCCAGGTTCACCTAAAAGAATTAAACTTGGAGGAGAAGCAACTTCATATATTGATGATTTTGAAGGCTCTCAAATTCCTTTAGAAATAAAATCAATTCAACAGTGGCATATGTCAAGTACACCACAATATCAAACAAATTTTGATTTTGGAGGAAATGCTACAGATTTATCGTATGGTTATAAAAGAGCACGGTTAGCATGGTATATTATTGATCCATTATTTTATGGTGGATCTTCATTGAAACCTAGTAATATTGATAATGCTGAACTTTCACGTGCTGAAGTTAGAACGGTGCGATATAAAGAATTGTTTCCTGAACAAAATTTAGATATAACACAATCAACCATTGTTAGAACTTTAGATTTAGCCTATTTTCCAAATGAAAGAGGAAGTTATAATTACGACACAAATAATGTGGGTAGCGATGGCAAATTTACAAATCCAGAAGATAGATGGGCAGGTATTACAAGAGCATTAACAACTACCAATTTTGAGCAATCTAACGTAGAGTATATTCAATTTTGGTTAATGGATCCTTATGATCATTATTCTATAACAAATGAAGAAGGGTTGCCAATAGGAGTTGATCCAAGCGATATAGCAAATCAAGTAGGAGATTTATATTTTAACTTAGGAAATATTTCTGAAGATGTTTTAAAAGACGGAAGAAAAATGTATGAAAACGGTTTGCCTGTAAATGCATTAGATTTAAATTTTGATTCAACTATTTGGGGTAAAATACCTACCAGCCAATCGTTATTATACGCATTTAGTAGTAGTGATAGTGAACGTTTAGCTCAGGATATTGGTTTAGACGGAATTAATGATGAAGAAGAAATTCAAAAGTTTGGTACTGGATTTGGTTTAGACCCAGCAAATGATAATTATTCTTATTTCAGAAGCTCAGAATATGATGCAAATAATGCTTCTGTTTTAACGCGTTATAAAAGATATAATAATACACAAGGAAATTCGCCTACAAACAATTTATCAACAGAAAGTTATCCAACTTCAGCTACTACGTATCCTGATACAGAAGATATTGATAAAGATCAAACAATGAACTCTGTTGAAAGTTATTATCAATACAAAGTATCCTTAAATAAAAACGATTTAATAGTTGGAAAAAATAATATTGTTGATGAGAAGATCGTAAATGTTCAACTTGAAGATGGTAGTGAAAAACAATTTAGATGGTTACAATTTAGAATTCAAGTTGGAACACCTGATGAGGTTGTGAATAATATTTCAGGTTTTAATTCAATTCGTTTTATGCGCATATTTTTAACAAAATTTAAAATGCCAGTTGTATTACGTTTTGGTGAATTAGAATTAGTTCGTGGCGATTGGAGGCGTTATACAAAAACATTAGATGAAGCTATAGTACCACCTCAAGATTTAACAAATCCTCAATTACAAGATTTTGAAGTTGGAGTTGTTAATATTCAAGAAAATGAAGGAAGAAACCCAATACCATATGTATTACCTCCAGGAATTGAAAGAGAAGTTTTAAGAGGAAGTACTACTTTGCAAAAACAAAATGAACAGTCACTTTCTGTAAAAGTTACAGATTTAGCTCCTGAAGAATCAAGGGCAATATTTAAAAATGTAATTGTTGATTTAAGAATGTATAAACATTTAAAATTGTTTATACATGTTGAAGGAGTTCAAACACGCTCACAAGTTCAAAATGATGAATTAAAAGCCATTATAAGAATAGGTAGTGATTTAAATGATAACTATTATCAAATAGAAAAATCACTTAAAATTTCTGATTATGGAGTAATAACACCACTTGAAATATGGCCTGAAGAAAATAATTTAGATGCATTTTTAGAATATTTTGGGAAGCTTAAATTGTTAAGATTAAAAGCCGCTATTGCCCCAAATATATTATATCCTGCCATAGGTATGCCTTCTCCAATTGATGGGTTAACAGGATATGATATTAGAATAAAAGGGAATCCAAACTTATCAAATATTAAAACCATTATGTTAGGTGTTAAAAACGTTTCAAACACCAACCAAAGTGCAGAAGTTTGGTTTAATGAAATGCGAGTTTCTGGATTTGATAATAATGGTGGATGGGCAAGTGTTGTGAGTGCCGATGCTAATTTTGCCGATTTTGCCGATGTTTCTGTAACAGGAAGAATGGAAACTAAAGGTTTTGGAGGTATTGAGCAACGCGTAAATGAACGTAGCCAAGAAGATACCAAACTATATGATATTGTAACCAATGTAAATGTTGGTCAATTATTACCAAAAAAGTGGGGGATTAAATTGCCTTTAAATTATAGCATTTCAGAAGAATTTAAAGATCCAAAATACGATCCTCAATACCAAGATGTATTATTTAAAGACGCTAAAAACATAAATCCTAACAGTAGTAATTCAAGAGATTACACAAAACGAAGAAGTATAAGTTTCATTAATGTAAGAAAAGACTACAATCCTGAATCAACAAAAAAACAACGCTTTTATCATGTAGAAAATTTATCTGTTTCCTATGCTTATAATGAAACCTATCATAAAAATTACAATGTTCAGAGATATGTAGATCAAAATGTAAGAGCATCCGCAAATTATAACTATAGTTTTGAACCATTAAGTATTGAACCATTTAAAAATTGGGAAGGTTTAAGTAGTAAATATTGGAAATTGATAAAAGACCTTAATTTGAATTTATTGCCTTCAACAATTTCGGTAAATTCAAATATTATTAGAAGTTATAATGAACAACAATCAAGAGATTTAATTGACATAGGTTTAACACCACTACCCATTTTAAAACAACGTCATTTTATGTTTGATTGGGATTATAATATTGGTTATAATTTAACAAAATCATTACAATTAAATTTTAGAGCAGCCAATCATTATATATATGATGGTTTTAAAGCTTCAGAGGATATACAATTAATGGATAAGTTTTTTAGCTTAGGAAGACCAGATAATTATCATCAAACGCTAAACGGAACCTACAAAATACCATTAAATAAAATTCCTTACTTAGATTTTGTAAATGCAGATTATGCATATACAGCAGATTTTGATTGGCAAGCATCATCACAATCATATGTTTCTAAAATAGGAAATGTAATTCAAAATGCAAATACACATACATTAGGTGCCGATGTAGATTTTAATAAATTTTATAAAACAATAGGGTTAGAAAAATTGTTCAGCAAAAAAAGTGTGAGTGCAAAAAAAACAAATTCAGGTGTTCCAAGTATACCTCGAAGTAGAGGTGCTAAAAAACAAAAAACAATAGGAGGTAAAATAGGACAAGGATTTTATAGCGTTTTAACTTCAGTAAAAAAAGCACGTGTTAATTATTCGGAGAATAATGGTACTTATTTACCGGGGTATTTACCAGAAATAGGGTTTTTAGGACGTGATAATTTTGGTGGAAGTCCTGCGCCAACATTTGGTTTTGTATTTGGTAGCCAAATAGATATTAGACAACGAGCAATTGAAAATGGCTGGTTGCTATCTAGAGGTATAGATGATCCATATTATAATAAAACGTATAGTAAAACCCATTTTAATAAATTAGATGGAACAATTACAGTAGAGCCATTCAAAAATTTAGATATTGAATTAAGAGGAAATAGAACATATACTAAAAACATATCTCAGCAATTAGATGTTGTTGATAATGTTTTAACAAATTCTCCAATAACAGAATTTGGAAATTATAGTATAAGTTTTAATATGTTAAAAACTTCATTTAAAAATAGCGATGTAAATTTTAAAAAATTTAAAGCGAATAGAGCTATAATAGCACAACGTTTAGCTTCTGATTCAGGGCAGCCAATAAGTGGTTTTGGAGATACAAGCCAGCAAGTAGCACTTCCTGCATTTATTGCGGCTTATTCAGGTAAAGATGCTTCAAATGTAAGTTTAAAAACATTTAAAAGTGTACCAATTCCAGGTTGGAAGTTGAATTATAAAGGTTTTATGAAAATGAAATGGTTTAAAAAACACTTTAGAAGTTTTTCACTATCACATAGTTATAATTCTTTATACTCAATTACGAGTTTTAGTAATAACTTAGAGTATAATGTAGATGAACCATATGCACAAACAGATATTGTAGGAAATTACTTCAACAAAACACTTTTTACAAATGTTAATTTAATTGAAGAATTTTCACCGCTGTTAAAAGTAGATGTAAAAATGAAAAATTCATTTTCTTTCAGTGGTAGAGTTAATAAAGATAGAGGACTGACATTAAATTTTAATAACAATACTATTACACAAATAAAAGGGACTGAATACGTTATTGGTTTAGGGTATAGAATTAAAGATTTAGCAATGAAATTTAATTTTGGCGGAGAGAAAACCAGATTGAAAGGAGATTTAGATTTAAGAGCCGATTTATCTTTAAGAGATAATATCACAGTTATTAGAGCAATAGATCAGGATAATGATCAAGTAACAGGCGGACAACGTTTATTATCATTAAAGTTTTTTGCAGATTATGCAGTAAGTAAAAGTTTAACCGCCTCTTTCTATTTCGACCAAAGTTCTTCGCAATATGCAATTTCAACAACTTTCCCTAGACAATCAGTAAGTTCAGGATTAAGCATTAGATATATTTTAGGAAATTAAATAATAAATTAAATAATAAATAAGAATGAATATACCAGTAGAATTAAAATACACAAAAGACCATGAATGGGTTAAAATAGAAGGTAATACAGCTGTAGTTGGAATTACACAATTTGCACAAAGTGAACTAGGCGATATTGTTTACGTTGATGTTGACACTCTTGATGAAACTGTAGAAAAAGATGAGGTGTTTGGCTCAGTAGAAGCAGTAAAAACTGTCTCAGATTTATTAATGCCTTTAACAGGTGAAGTAATAGCTTTTAATGAAGCTTTAGAAGATGAACCAGAAAAAGTAAATTCAGACCCTTATGGAGAAGGATGGATGATTAAAATTTCAATCTCTGATGCATCTCAAATAGAAGCGTTATTATCAGCAGATGATTATAAAGAACTTGTTGGAGCGTAAATTATATTTTTTTGTTGCAATTTCAATTTCAATTTCAATTACAATTGGAAGTTTAATATCAATTAAAAATATTATTGAATTGCCTTCTGTTCCTTATTTTGATAAATTTTTACATGCTTCAGCTTATTATCTATTAACATTTAGTTGGCTTTTTGCATTAAAAAAAAGTTTTAAGTTAAAAAATAAATTTATCTTAGTTCTAATAATTATATTCATTTATGGCATAATTATTGAAGTTTTACAAGCAAGTTTAACCACTTATAGGCAGGCAGATTTGTATGATGTATTTGCCAATTTAGGAGGTATTGGCATTGCTTATGTAATTTTTAACTTAATTTTTCAAAGAAATTAGAATGAAATAAAAAATATACTTGTATAATATATTAAAATTATTAAATTAGCACACTATAAAAAATTTTTCACAAATGCAAACCAAAAAGAATCCAAAAGCAAATCTAGAAAATTACAGCAAATTATTTATGCAGTTAGGTTTAGTTTTAGCACTACTAGTGGTGTACTTAGCCATTGAAAAAAAGACATATGAAAGAGTTATTGGAGAGCTTGCGGCCTCAACTTTAAACATAGAAGACGATGAGCAAACAGTTGAAATAGAACAGGTAAAACCACCTGAACAAAAGACACCACCACCACCAGCACCAGATGTTATTGAAGTGGTAAAAGATGAAGAACAAGTTGAAGAAACAGTAATTGAATCTACTGAAACAGATGAAAATGATGCTGTGGAGGTTGAAGAAATTGTTGATGTTCAATTAGAAGAAGATGTTGTTGAAGATGTTCCTTTTGCAATTATTGAAGATGTCCCAATCTATCCAGGATGTAAAGGTTCTAAAGCTGAGTTAAGAGCTTGTTTGCAAGAGCAAATTACCAAGCATGTGAATCGAAAATTTAATTCAGAATTAGCATCAGACTTAGGTTTATCTCCGGGAGTTAAACGTATTTTTGTGATGTTTAAAATTGATAAAAATGGTAATATAACTGATGTAATGGCTCGTGCTCCTCATAAAAGATTACAAGAAGAAGCAATAAGGGTTGTTAATTTACTGCCTAAAATGACACCAGGAAAACAACGTGGACGTCCAGTTGGTGTAAAATACAGTTTGCCAATTGCATTTAAAGTTGAGTAAAAAAGCATACTTATAATAACATAAAAAAGCGCAACCATTTGGTTGCGCTTTTTTATGCCTTTAAATCATTGCTTTCTATCTAAATATTTTGTAATTTTAGTATGATAATAATCTTGCAAGATGTTGCTTTATTATTAGTTTTTTAAATTTCCAATTTCTTGCATTATAATCAATACTGTAAAACAGTTATTTTAAAATAGTTCTTGTTTAATTGTAAAACAAGTTAAAATGCAAATTAAAAAATATCCAAACGCATCGCTCGAAAATTATAGTAAAATATTAATTCAATTAGGATTTGTATTAGCACTTTTTGTTGTTTATCAATTCATGAATATGAAGTCTTATCCCAACTCAGTAGAGGAAATTGCAGGAACTCTTGTTAAAGTTGAAGACATAGAAGAATCGATTGAAGTTAAAGTAATAGAACCAGAAATAAAACCTATTGCAAAAGTAGTTTTACCTGATAAAATTGTACAAGTTGAAGATCAAGTTGAAGTAATTGAAACTTTGATAGAGTCAACTGAAACTGATGAATCACAAGCTGTGATTATAGATTTAGATAAAGAAGTGGTTTCTGTTAAAGATGAGGAAGATGTTGTTGAAGACGTACCTTTTTTAGTAATAGAAAACGTACCTGTTTTCCCAGGATGTAAGGGTAATAATACTGAATTAAGAGCGTGTTTTTCTTCAGAAATGTCAAAATTTGTTTTAAAAAGATTTAATGCTGAGTTAGCATCAGATTTAGGGTTGCTACAGGGTAGTGTTCAACGCATTTTTGTATTGTTTAAAATTGATAAAAACGGAAATATTTCAGATATTCAAGCAAGAGCTCCGCATAAAAAATTGCAAGATGAAGCTATTAGAGTTATCAAATTACTTCCAAAGATGACACCTGGAAGGCAAAGAGGAAGACCTGTCGGTGTTAAATATGGACTCCCTATTGTTTTTAAAGTTCAATAAACTAAAATTGATGTTTAAAAAAAATCCTGTTACAGCAGGATTTTTTTATGAAGTAATGTTTAATAATAAACTATTATGTTTTGTAAATTAGTATTTTCGTAAAATAAAATTATTAAAATGAAAGTAAATCAATATTTAGACTCAACATATTTAAAAACAGCTACTCAAGCTGGTATTTCAGAAGAAGAAACAGAAACAAATGTTAAAAATCTAGTCAGAGAAGCTATTGAAAATAGTTATAAATTAGCTATGATTCGTCCGAAATTTGTTGCAATGGCGCGTGAAATTGTAAAAGCTGCAAATTCAGAAACATTAATTGGGACCGTAATTGGTTTTCATGAAGGAACTTATAGTACTAGTGAAAAATTAATTGAGGCTCAAAAAGCGATTGTAGATGATGTAGATGAGTTAGATTATGTGATAAATTATACAGCGTTTAAAGAAGATAAAATTAATTTGGTAAAAGCTGAGGTTTTTAAAGGAACCAAATTAGCATTAGATAATAATAAAGTAGCAAAATGGATTATTGAAATTGCAACATTAACTAATGATGAGATAATTTCTTTAACACAACTAATTCGCGATGTTGTTTTAGAAAATTTTGGAGAAGAAAATGCAGAAAATGTTTTTGTAAAATCTTCAACAGGATTTTTTAAAACAGAAGATGGTAAACCAAACGGAGCTACTTTTGAAGCCATGGAACTTATTGTAGAAAACTCAAAACCTCTACCAGCAAAAGCAGCAGGGGGAGTTAGAAATTATGATGATGCTGTTAAAATGGTAGAATTAGGCGTAACACGAATTGGAACTTCTTCAGCAAGAGTTATTGCTGAAGGTGGAAATGCAAATGAAGGATATTAATATGGAAGATTATTTTGCACATGAAACAGCTGTAATTGATGAAGGTTGTGAAATTGGAAGCGGAACTAAAATTTGGCATTTTACACATATAATGTCAAGTTCAAAAATTGGTGAAAATTGTAATATAGGTCAAAATGTTGTAATATCACCTAATGTTGTTTTAGGTAAAAATGTAAAAGTGCAAAATAATGTTTCTATATATTCGGGCGTAATATGTGAAGATGACGTTTTTTTAGGTCCTTCTATGGTGTTTACCAATGTAATTAACCCTAGAAGTGCTATTATAAGAAGAGGAGAATATTCAAAAACTTTGGTAAAAAAAGGTGCTAGTATAGGTGCAAATGCGACCATAGTTTGTGGTAATGATATTGGTGAATATGCTTTTATTGGTGCTGGAGCAGTTGTTACTAAACAAGTTTTACCATATGCCTTGGTTGTTGGAAATCCTTCAAAACAAATTGGTTGGATTAGTGAATATGGACACAGATTAGAGTTTGATGAAAACAAAATTGCAACTTGTGTAGAGAGTGGTGAAAAGTACCAATTAAAAGATAATAAAGTCGAAAAAATCTCGTAATTAATAGCTATGAAAAAACTAATTTTCAGTTTTATTTTTCTTTTTACATCAATTTTAATTTTTTCTCAATCAGAAAAATATCCAGTTTTTGAAGCTTGTGATTCTAGTGCTATTTCAGAAATTCCTTCTTGTTTTAAAAGTCAAGTTAAAAAAGCAATACTGGCTGAATTTAAAATTCCTGAAAACGTAGATCAAGAAAAATATATTGGGACTCTTAATATTGTTTTTTTAGTAAATACTTCAGGTAATTTTAATGTTATTTATGTAAATTCTCCATATAAAGAATTAAAAGAAGAAATAGAACGAGTTTTTACTACATTTCCAAAAATAACGCCAGCAAAATATAACAATCATCCAATTGAAATGCAATTTGTATTTCCTTTATCAATTCCTTTAGAAAATAATATTCAGGAAGAAATTAGCAAAAAGGAAGTGAAAGTTAATGTTCTCGTTCAGAAAAAAGAAACAGTAAAAAAGGTTGCAAAAAATAATTTTTACCCTGAACACAAAAGTGCCCTAAATATACCTTTTACAAACAATACTTATAATACCTATAACTACTATTTAAACGAAAACGAAAATTCACATTCTTCGGTTAAACCCTATATTTATTCTGAAGTGGGAAAATATGTTGATTTAGATGCCTTAAAAAGCAAGTTAAATTTACCTAAAACTACTTGGTTTAGGAAAAAGCTTTTAAATGAACATATGGCAGTAATTGAAGGTAAAGATTATTGGATAACTTTTGACCCAATGGTTGATTTACAACTTGGTAAAGATAGCAACGGCACCAAAACATATAATAATACTAGAGCTATCCAAATAAATGGTGGAATTGGAAGCAAATTTAATTTTTCGACCAATTTTTATGAAAGTCAAGGTCGGTTTGCCGAATATGTAAATAGTTATGCGGAATCGATTAAACCAGCAGGTGGAAATCCAGCAATTGTTCCAGGAAGAGGTATTGCAAAACCTTTTGGAACAGGAGGTTTTGATTACCCAGTTTCTGAAGCATATATTTCTTATTCTCCAAGTGAACATTTTAACTTTCAATTTGGAAATGGCAAAAACTTTATTGGGGATGGATATCGTTCTTTATTTTTATCCGATGTGGCTTCGCCCTATACATATTTTAAAATCTCAACCACTTTTTGGAAAATAAAATATACCAATATTTTTATGACGGCTCAAGATGTGCGGCCAGAATTAACAGTTGATGGAGCATATAAACACAAATATATTGCCATTCATTATTTAGATTGGAATGTTTCGAAAAAACTAAATTTAGGTTTTTTTGAATCTGTAATTTGGCAAGATTCAAACGGAAGAGGATTGGATGTGAACTTTTTAAACCCACTTATTTTTTATACTTCTGCTGAATTTTCAACTGGAACTAGAGCTGGAAATACCTTATTAGGTTTGAGTTTAAAGTATAAATTTAAAAAAATAACTTTGTATTCTCAATTAATTGTAGACGATTTCCGAATTTCAGAAATGACGAAAAGAAATGGATGGTGGGCAAATAAAAATGGATTGCAACTTGGAACTAAGTTTTTTAACGCATTTAATGTGAAAAATTTGTATTTACAAGCAGAGTATAATTCAGTAAGACCTTATACTTATTCACATGATGAACTAAACTTAAATTATGGTCATAACAATCAATCTTTAGCACATCCTTGGGGAGCAAATTTCAGAGAATTTATTGGAATTGCTTCTTATACTAAAAATCGTTGGTTTGCAAATGCTAAAATGGTTTTTGGTAAAAAAGGGTTTGATTTTAGTAATGCAACTGATGCAACAAGCTATGGAAGTAATATTTATAAAGTTAATGATTTCCGTGTTTCAGATTACGGAAATACAAATGGTCAGGGAAATAAAGCCACTGTTTTTATAGGTGATTTACAAGCTGGATATTTAGTGAATCCAGCAACAAATTTAAAATTATTTATAGGGCTTACATATAGAAAATTTAAAATAGATCAATCTACAAACGCTTTTAATACGTTAAATACAACGTGGATTAATTTTGGTTTAAAAACGGATGTATTTAATTGGTATTTCGATTTTTAATATCTTCAGGAACATCTAAATCGTTTAGTTCTTCTAATTGCATAAGGATGTCAAAAGTTTTTTTGGCCTCTTCTTCATCAATTATAGAAATGGCTGCGCCTACATGAACCATTACATAATCTCCAATAGTTGCTTCAGGAACTAAAGTTAAGCTTACTTCTTTAATAATTCCATCAAAAGAGACTTTTCCAACTCTAAAAGTTTCATCTAGTTGAGATGTTATTTCTATTAATTTTCCAGGAATTGATAAACACATAATGGTTGTTGGTTTTTAGTAATTGGTATCTGGTAATTAGTACATTTCAAACATTTTTTTCAGCGGACTTTAAGCTTTAGCCTTTAAATTTTTACTTTGATCTTTCAACCAGTCATACCAAGCTTTCATTCCTTCACCTGTTGTGGCTGAAACTTCAAAAAATTGTAAATTTGGATTTACTTGCAAGGCGTAATTTTTTATTTTTTGAATATCAATATTTACATAAGGTAATAAATCAATTTTATTGATAATGCAAATATCAGAAGTATAAAACATATCTGGATACTTAATTGGTTTGTCTTCACCTTCAGTAGTACTAATAATAACAACACGTTTGCTTTCCCCTAAATCAAACATGGATGGGCAAACTAAGTTTCCGACATTTTCAATCATTAAAATTGAATTCTCTTCAATAATTAATTTTTTAACTGCATCATACACCATATCACTTTCTAAGTGGCAACCTTTTCCTGTATTAATTTGAATTACAGGAATATCAAGTGCATTAATTCTATTAGCATCGTTCAATGTTTGTTGATCGCCTTCAATCACATAAAAGGATATTTCATCTTTTAAATCAGCTAATGTACGCTCTAAAATTGAAGTTTTTCCTGAACCAGGAGAACTTACCATATTCAGTGCAAATATGTTTTTTGCTTCAAAATAACCTCTATTTCTTGCCGCTAAAACCTGATTATTTTGTAAAATATCTTGTTCAATTTTTAATACTTTATGTTTGTGGTCAGATTCATATGAATGAGTATGTCCATCATGGTGATGATGGTGACCTTCGTGAGAATGCTCATGAGTATGTTCATCATGTGAATGTTGATGCTTTTCTTCTCCAGGTTTTAAAATTGTAGGACCATTATTTTCAGATCCGCAACCACAAGTTCCACACATAATCTTATTAATTTAAATGACTTCTATAGCTTTTACTCTTAGTTCTTTTCCTTTTAAGATGCCTTTAAAATTGCTTTTACATTTAGGGCATGTGTCATATACATATTTCATGTCAAATTCTGTATTACAATCCAAACATTTTCCAATTCCTTTAATGATATCAATCTCTTTTTTTGCAAATTCTAGAACCGTATTTTTTACAGCTGATTTCCAAACAAAATTTAAAGATTCTAACTCTACACCTGATAAAACCCCAATTTCAAGTTCAATTTTAGTAACTTGTTTTGCTTTTGCTTTTGCAGTTTCATCTTCAGCTATTTTAACAATACCAATTGCTATTGATAATTCGTGCATACTTTAAAATATAGTTACACTCAAAATTACAAATTATATAATTGAAAACCTATTCAATAAAATCACTAGATTTTAACTGTAACATTTATTGCTTTTAAAGATGAATTATTCTTATTTTAAATCGTTCTAAATTAGTTAGTTAGTGTAAAATCAATATTAATTATTTGTACATTAGTACTGTTCTTTTCATTAAAAAGAATGAAAAAGATTAAATAATCTATTTAATTACTAAAAACTTTTAGATATGTCTACTAAAAATGCAAACCGAAAAACATATTATGAAAGCATTATAGAAAGTGGTTATAGTCGTAGAGATTTTATGAAATTTACGACCTATATGGCTGCTTTTATGGGGCTAGAATCTAGTATGGTTGGGCAAGTTGTTAAAGCAATGGAAACCAAAAAACGAATTCCAGTTATTTGGGAACACTTCCAGGAATGTACTGGTTGTTCGGAATCATTTATTCGTTCCGATCATCCTTTAGTAGCTGATTTAATATTTGATCATATTTCTTTAGATTACACAGATACTTTAATGGCTGCTTCGGGTCATAATGCAGAAGAGGCCAAACAAGAATCTATGAAAGAGAATTATGGCAACTATATATTAGTAGTAGAAGGTGCAATTCCAATGAAAGATGATGGAGTGTACTGTACCATAGCTGGAAGGTCTGCAATAGATATTTTGAAAGAATCAGCAGCAGGTGCTACCGCAATTATCACTTTTGGTAGTTGTTCTGCTTGGGGAGGCATACAAGCGGCATATCCAAATCCAACAGGATCTGTTCCTGTAGATGCTATCATAAAAGATAAACCAATTATTAGAGTACCTGGTTGCCCACCAATTGGGGAGGTTATGACTGGAGTTATTATGCATTATGCAACTTTTGGGGTATTGCCAGAGTTAGATTCATTAGGAAGGCCCAAACAATTTTATGCTAAAAGAGTTCATGATAGTTGTTATAGAAGACCTTATTTTGATGCAGGGTTATTCGCTGAAAGTTTTGACAGTCAAGAAGCTAAAGATGGTCATTGTTTATACAAATTAGGTTGTAGAGGTCCTGTAACTTACAATGCTTGTGGTACCATGGGTTGGAACAACGGAGTGAGTTTCCCTATAAAATCTGGTTACCCTTGTATAGGGTGTAGTGAGCCAGAATTCTGGGATAATTCTCCATTTACAGAAAGATTGGTAAATGTACCAGGTATGGGTATTGAAGCAACAGCTGATAAAATTGGTAAAATTGTAGTTGGTACTGCTGTTGGTGCAGCAGTTCTACATTCAGTAGCAACCAATATTGCAAAGAAAAAAGAATTAAGAGAAGCAGAAAAAAGTGGTGAAGAAAATGAAAAAAATATTAAAGCATAAAAAAACTTATCATGGCAAATAGAATTGTAATAGATCCAATTACTAGAATAGAAGGGCATTTACGCGTTGAAGCTGACATTAAAGATGGAAAAGTGGTAAATGCATATGTAGCATCTACAATGGTAAGAGGAATAGAAAAAATAGTTGAAGGTAGAGATCCAAGAGATGTTTGGGCTTTTGTGCAACGTACTTGTGGTGTGTGTACTACGGTTCATGCAATTGCATCTATACGTGCAGTAGAAAATGCATTAGATATTGTAATTCCACCAAATGCTGAAATAACAAGAAATATTGTAACCATAGCCCATGCAATGCAAGACCACGTGGTACATTTTTACCATTTACATGCGCTAGATTGGGTAGATGTAACACAAGTATTAAATGCAGACCCTAAGGCAACTTCAGAATTAGCTCAAAGCATCTCTAAATGGCACAATAGTTCACCAGGATATTTTGCAGATGTAAAAGAACGAATTAAAAAATTTGTAGAAAGTGGGCAGTTAGGAATTTTCGCAAAAGGATATTGGGGACATAAAGCTATGAAATTACCTGCAGAAGTTAATTTATTAGCGGTTGCACATTATTTAGAAGCACTTGAATGGCAAAAAGAAATTGTAAAAGTACATACCATATTAGGTGGTAAAAATCCACATCCCCACTTTTTAGTTGGAGGTATGGCAAGTCCAATTAATTTGAATGGCGCAGGTGGATTAAATATGGAACGTTTAGCCTATGTAGGTCAATTATTAAAAGACGCACATAAATTTATTAATGAAGTTTATGTTCCAGATTTATTAGCCATTGCATCTTTCTATAAAGATTGGGGAGCTATTGGAGATTCTAAGTTTAACAACTATTTATCTTATGGTGATTTACCTACGGATCATTACCGAAATCCTGCAAGTTTTAAATGGCCACAAGGAGTTATTTTAAATGGAGATTTAAGTAAAGTTCATCCTGTTGATTTAGAAAACACAAGTGAAATTCAAGAATTTGTAAACAAATCTTGGTATGATTATTCAGGTGGAAATGAGAATGGACTTCATCCTTGGGAAGGAGAAACCAATATTAATTATACAGGTCCAAAACCTCCATTTGAAAATTTAGATACAGAAAAGGAATATAGTTTTGTAAAAACACCTAGATGGCATGGGAAACCAATGGAAGTTGGTCCATTATCTAGAATGTTGGTTGGATATGCATCAGGGATACCAGAATTTAAAAACGTAGTAGATGGAGCTTTGAAAGCATTGGACGTTCCTGTTACAGCATTATTTTCCACTTTAGGTAGAACGGCCGCTAGAGGTTTAGAATCTAAATTGTTAGCTGATTGGGGATTAGAATTTTATGACAAGTTAATTGCCAATATTAAAAATGGTGATACAAGAATGGCTAATTCAGAAAAATGGGAACCAAAAACGTGGCCTAAAGATGCAAAGGGCGTTGGTTATATGGAAGCACCTAGAGGTGGTTTAGCTCACTGGATTGTAATTAAAGATGGTAAAACAGATAATTATCAAATGGTAGTTCCAACTACTTGGAATGCTTCACCACGTGATCCAAAAGGACAAAAGTCTGCTTATGAATCAGCTTTAATTGGAACTCCTATTGAAGATCCAAATAATCCTGTTGAAATATTAAGAACCATTCACTCATTTGACCCTTGTTTGGCCTGTGCAGTGCATTTATATGACGTACATGGAAAACATTTGAGCCAAATTCAAATAGGTGGATTTTGTAGTATTTAATTAGTTAACCATTAAAATTTATAGTAATGGCAGTAACAACATTTAATTTTAAAAGAATATATGTGTGGGAATTACCTGTTCGATTTTTTCATTGGATAACAGCATTCTCAACAACTATTTTAGTAATAACAGGATTTATCATTGCAAATCCGCCTGCAATTAGTGCCAATGTGGAAGCTACCAATTCATTCTGGTTTGGTTATGTGAGAGCAATTCATTTTATAACGGCATACATATTAATTGCTAATGTGATTTTTAGGATTTATTGGGCATTTGCAGGGAATCAATTTGCAAATTGGCGTAATTTTATTCCATATACTAAAAAGGGATTACTTAATATTATACATGTTCTAAAAGTAGATATCTTCTTAATGGAAGATAAAGAACATAAACTGCATAATATTAGTATTGGGCATAATTATTTAGCAGCTTTTTCTTATTTTATAATGACTTTGTTTTTTGTTTTACAAATAATGACAGGTTTGTCTTTAATTGCGGATACATCAAGTTGGTGGTTACCTGATATGTTTAAATGGGTTTCAACCATGTTTGGAGGTGATATTACTACACGTTATATTCATCATATTCTTACATGGTTATTTATGGCCTTTATAGTAATTCATGTGTATCTAGTTTTATTCCATGATTATGTTGAAGCAAGAGGAGAAGCTTCAGCAATGATAAGTGGTTTTAAATTTATTCGTACTGAAAGAGTAAAAGAATCTGAATCGGAAATTATTGAGAAAGTTAAAGAGCAAATGTGGGAAGGAGACAAAAAAGGAGCTAAAAAGAAACCTAAAAAAGAATAGTGTATGATTTCTGATGATGTAATGGAATTGCAAAAATTGTTTTATCAAACCCATGATTATTTAAATAGTGAGAAAAAAGATAGAATTTTAGTACTTGGTATTGGTAATTATTTAATGGGTGATGAAGGGGTTGGAGTGCATACAATTCATGCATTAAGTAAAATTAAGTTGCCTGACAATGTGGATATTATGGATGGTGGTACGGGTAGTTTTAATTTAATGCCAATTCTATCTCAATATCCTCTGGTAATTTTTGTTGATGCTACTATGGATGGACGAGCAGCAGGAACAATTGATGTGATTTACCCGAAATTTGCAGCAGATTTCCCAAGTGTTTTAAGTGCTCATGATGTAGGTTTAAAAGATATGATTGAAGCATTGGAATTTCAAGATCAATTACCAAAAATTATTTTAGTAACAGTTTCTATTAAAGAAATGATACCAATGACTATAAGTCTAACCAACGGTGTACAGAACAGTATTGATAAAATAGTTGATAAAATAGTTGATATTTTAAAGAAATTATAATAAAAAAATAAATTTCTTTTTACAGAAAATACTCCTATAAATTCTATTTAAAAATAGTAAATTTATGGAGATATTTATAATAGAAACTTAATGCTTAAAACCTATAAAATTGCTATTTCCGGACAAGTGCAAGGCGTAGGTTTTCGCCCGTATGTTTATAGTTTAGCAACTCAATTTTCTTTACAAGGCACCGTTTCTAACAATGAAAAAGGTGTTATCATTTATGTATCAGGATTAGAAGATTCAATACAGAAATTTTACACTAAATTATTACAATTTCCACCACCTGTTTCTCATATAAGAGATTGTTCATTTTTACAAATCGACTTTCAAAAATTTAACGATTTTAAAATTATCCCATCTAAAAAGAATGGAAACTTAAATTTACCATTAACGCCTGATTTTGCAATTTGTGACGATTGTAAAAATGATATTGAAAATTCAGAAAATCATAGATCAAATTATGCGTTTACTACATGTGTAAATTGTGGTCCTCGTTGGGCAATTACTCAAACGTTTCCGTTTGAAAGAAACCATACAAGTTTAGATGAATTTCCTATGTGTGACGAATGTAAGAAAGAATATACAAACCCTAGCAATAGAAGATTTCATTCACAAACAAACACGTGTTCTTCTTGTGGAATCCCCTTGTTTTTAATAGACAACAATTTCAATAAAATAAAAGTTTCAAATCAAAATTTATTCAAAGAAATAGCAAAATTACTTTCTGAAGGGAATATCATCGCGATTAAAAATACAAGTGGTTATTTGTTGTGTTGCAACGCTGAAAATAGAGATGTAATTAAAAAATTAAGAATCAAAAAAAATAGGCCTAATAAGCCTTTTGCAGTATTGTATCCTTCTATGAAATTCCTTCAAAAAGAATTAAATTTAAATAATGTTCATATAAAATCTTTAACTTCAACTGAACGTCCAATTACAATTATATCTTCAATTAATTTTAAAGGAAATATTGTGTTAAATGAAGTAGCTCCAGGTTTAAATCAGTTGGGTGTTATGCTTCCATATACAGGAATTTTGCAGCTGCTAGCAAATGAACTAGACTTCCCAATTGTTGCAACAAGTGGAAATATTCACGGCTCACCAATTATTAGTGAGAATGAAGATTCTTATGAAAAACTGCAACAAGTAGCAAACTATTTTGTGCAACACAATCTAAAAATAACACATTCACAAGACGATTCTGTTGTGAAATTCAGCACTAAGTTTCAACAAAAAGTATTATTTCGTCGATCACGTGGTTATGCACCAAATTATTTAAATGTTTCAATAAATTCTACTGAAAAAATAATGGCATTAGGAGCTGATTTAAAAAGTAGCATTGCTTTTTATCCTAATCAATATTTGTATGTGAGTCAATATATTGGGAATTTGGATAATTTTGATGTTTACAATAGGTTTACTTCTGAAGTAAATTCATTTATAAACATTTTTGAACAGCAACCAGAAGTTATTTTGGTAGACAAACATCCGTTATACAACAGTTTTCGATATGGTAAAGAGTTGGCCATAGAAACAAAATCAAAACTAATTAAAATTCAACACCATAAAGCACATTTTTCAGCTATTTTGGGGGAACATAATTTATTTGATAAAAAAGTATTAGGAGTTGTTTTTGACGGTACTGGCTTTGGTGATGATGAACAAATTTGGGGTGGAGAATTTTTTAATTATGAAGCAAATAAAATTGAAAGAATCAATCATTTTGAATATTTTGATTGGCTAATGGGCGATAAAATGTCTAAAGAACCAAGACTTTCTTTATTCTCGTTAGCTTCAGAAGAAATGGAAACTATTTTAGTCGAAAAATTCTCTTCAAACGAAATAAAAACCTATCAATATTTAAAGAAAGTAAATAAATTAAAAACTTCTTCTGTTGGGAGGTTGTTCGATGCGGTTGCTTCATTGTTAAATATTACAGATTTTAATTCATACGAAGGTGAAGCAGCTATTCTTTTAGAGAATTTAATAACGGGGTATGATTTAAAAACTTGTAAAAGCTATTTAAAAACTATTGAAACCGAAATTTCTTCGAAAGAAATAATTAAAAATATTGCTATAGATTTTAAAAACGGAGTGTTAAAAGAAACGATTGTTGTAAATTTACTATTTACTTTGGCTAATACAATTGTTGAAATCACAAAAAATAATAATTACAAACATGTTGCAGTAAGCGGAGGTGTTTTTCAAAATACGGTACTGATAGATATGCTGTTAGAACTAGCACCAAAAGAAATAAATTTGTACTTTCATAAAGATTTATCACCAAACGATGAAAATATTTCTTTTGGACAACTCATGTACTACTTATATATTAAAAATTAAAAAAAATGAAGTACCTAAGTGAATACAGAAATTTTGAAGCCACTAAAAAAGTGTTAGATGAAATTCACAAAATAACAACGCGTGAATGGAATATTATGGAAATTTGTGGTGGACAAACTCATGGATTGGTAAAAAATGGAATTTTAGAATTACTTCCTGAAAAAGTAAGAATGATTCACGGTCCTGGCTGTCCCGTTTGCGTGACACCTTTAAATTTAATTGATAAAGCTATTGAATTATTAGAACAAGGTGTTATTGTTTGTTCTTTTGGAGATATGATTCGTGTTCCTGGTAGTAAAAAAAGTTTATTGGAAGCAAAAGCGCTTGGTGGCGATTTACGCATTTTATATTCGCCTATTGAAGCGGTTTCAATTGCAAAAGAGAATCCAGATAAAGAAGTTATTTTTTTTGCCGTTGGATTTGAAACAACTGCGCCAGCAAATGCTTTATCGGTTTTACATGCTGAAAAAGAAGGAATTACTAATTATTCAATTTTAGCATCACATGTATTGGTGCCTCCAGCAATGGAAGCCATTTTAGATGATGAATTATGCAGTATTGATGCTTTTTTAGCGGCAGGTCACGTATGTGCCATTATGGGAATTCAAGAATATTATCCTTTGGTTAAAAAATATAAAATTCCTATTGTAGTGACAGGTTTTGAACCATTAGATTTGGTTCAGGGTATTTATATGGCTGTAAAACAGTTAGAAGATGGGCAATCTAAATTAGAAAATCAATATGCACGTGTAGTAAAAGAATATGGGAATAAAGCAGCTATTGATGTGATTAACAAGGTCTTTGAAATTGGAAATAGAGAATGGAGAGGTATTGGTGAAATTCCAAATAGTGGTTACGTTATTAAAGAAGCTTATAGAAAATATGATGCCGAATCAAAATTTAATATCAGTTATATAAAAGTTCCTGAAAATGCTGATTGTATTGCAGGTGAAATTTTAAGAGGAATTAAAAAACCAAATCAGTGCGACCAGTTTGGTAAAGCTTGTAAGCCAGCAAATCCTTTAGGGGCTCCAATGGTTTCTTCGGAAGGTGCTTGTGCTGCGTATTATCATTTTTCAAATAATTTAATAGACTAAGAAATGAACATAGAAGATATAGGATTTGAAACTATTAATTTAGGCCATGGAAGCGGTGGAGAACTTACTAGAAATTTATTGGATAAAATAATTTTTAAAACATTTAGTAATCCTTTTTTAGATCAAAAACACGATGGCTCTATTGTGAATTTTAATGGAGAAATTGCAATTTCAACCGATAGTTTTGTTATCACTCCTATATTTTTTAAAGGAGGAGATATTGGTAGTTTAGCAGTTCATGGAACTGTAAATGATGTTGCTATGTGCGGTGCCGTTCCAAAGTATTTATCATTGGCTTTTATTATTGAAGAAGGTTTAAAAGTTTCAGAATTTATACAAATTGTTTTAGCTATTAAAAAGGCAGCCGATGAAAGTGATGTTTTAATAATTACAGGAGATACTAAAGTGGTGGAAAGAGGAAAAGGTGATAAAATTTTCATTAATACAACAGGTTTTGGAGAAGTGCATCCAAAGGCCAATATTTCGGTTCAAAACATAAAAGAAGGCGATAAAATTTTAGTAAACGGTTACATTGCTCAACACGGAATGGCAATTATGAGTGAACGTGAAGGTTTACAATTTGAATCTACTATTGAAAGCGATTCAACCAATTTAAATTTTTTAGTAAAGGATTTGTTAGATAAATTTGGAGAAAAAATAAAATTGTTTAGAGACCCAACTCGTGGAGGTTTAGGAACCATTTTACATGAAATAGCCACTGATATTTCTAAAGGAGTATTTTTAAAAGAAGAATTTATTCCGTTAGAAAAACAAGTAGCAGCGGCTTGTGAAATGTTAGGTTTAGATCCAATGTATGTTGCTAATGAAGGTGTATTTCTAGTAGTTGTTGACCCAAGTATTGAAGCGGAAGTATTAACCTTAATGAGAAATCATGAAAAAGGTAAAAATGCAGCACTTATTGGTGAAATCACCAATGAGCACCCTAATAAAGTGGTGATGCAAAGCTTAATAGGAGGCAAACGAATTGTGAGTCCGTTAGTTGGAGAACAATTGCCGAGAATATGTTAATTTGTTTTTCATTGTCATTCCTGCGAAGGCAGGAATCCAAACAATGTAAATTATAATAGTAAAGATTTTCTAATAATAACACCTGATTTGTTTTGTGATGTATCCGGAAAAAGTCGTGTTCTTTTTAACATTTTGAGTGTAGATTCCTGCCTTCGCAGGAATGACATAAATTTAATTTACAAGAACCCAATAAATACCCAAAATAAAAGCAAACAATCCACTTGCTAATCTAATTCCTTTAAAAAAGGTTTCGTTATGATCTTGTTTTGAAAAAGTTGAAATATTTCCTATTACAAAGGCAAAAGAAACCATGGCAAGGATAGTTCCAATTCCAAAGCCAATAATGTATTGTGTGGAATCTAATTTTGAAGTAAATCCTAAAACGGGTAAAAATAGCAAAAAATGAGCAATTCCTGCTAATCCATGTACAAATCCAAAAGTTAAAGAAGCTATAATTCCTTGTTTTATTTTTGGATGATTGTGGTCATGTTTTATATCTAAATTATGAAAGTGTTGATGTTTATGAATTATTGGATTTTCTTTGCTATGAACATGTATGTGTTTATGATGTTTTTCTTCTTTAAAAATTCGAAAAAAAATCCAGATTCCTAATAAAATCAGTATAACACCTACAAATTGTTCACTATGTTTAGATATTTTTTCAATAGGAATTAAATCTTTAAAAAGTAAGAATAATACACCAATGGTTAGCATTCCTATTAAATGACCAATTCCCCAAAAGAGTCCAACTTTCCATGCTTTATTTTTACTTTCAATGGCAAAAGGAGTTACAGCAGCTAAATGATCTGGGCCAGAAATTACGTGTAACATTGCAGCAATAATACCAGCGAATAAAGGGAAAGCTAACTCCATATAAATTGTGATTTTTAAATTAAATTTACAATTTATTAGATGAATGAAGGTATTTTAGAAGAAGAATTTTTTTGAAGATTTATAAAAATTAAATTTCACTAAAAAAGAGTAAACAAAAAAGACTTAAAAATAAAGATTATTTATTTTTAGACGGAGATAATCCAACTGTTAGAAATATTCGTACAAATCCAAATTCTGGAGAATTTTAAATATCATCGCAAGTCATAAATTTATTTTTAATGATGAAGTTCAGTGAATTAAAAATACATGCTTAACATTAAAGATAATTACGGGTCAATTTAAAGATAGAGTTCGTTTTTTGGTTCTATATTGTTTATTTACGGAGTCTATTGGATAAACCTACAGGAAGTATCAAATTCTGGAAACCTTTTTTAGCGTCAAAACCACCTGCTTCCCTCTTATATTTTATTGAATTTTATAGAAAGATTAGCCAATGTTTAATCTTAGTATTGAGGTTCAATATTTTAAATCATATTCATCAAGTTTTTATCTATTTTTAATTTTTAGCTGTTTAAATCTTTATGATATTCTTCATGATTTGATTTAAATGTATGTCTTCAAACTAATTTGAACTTTTTGATAGAGAGCTTTTGAACGTAGAATCTCGTACTATTAAATTGGTTTTAATTTCAATTGTTTTTTTAGAAATATTGGAATCATTGTTTATTTCTTGTAATAAATAATTTACAGCGACTTCTCCAATTTTGTGACCAGGTTGATCTACAGTAGTTAGTTTAGGTTCAATAATTATTGATGCTAAATGATTACTAAATCCTGCAACTGCAATTTCCTCTGGAATTCTAATGTTATTATTGTTAAGCATTTTTATTACTCCAATGGCAGCAAGATCTGTAATTGCAAAAATTGCATCAGGTCTGTTTTTCATACTTATAAGTATATTTGTAAGTCTTTTTCCTTGATGCATAGAAATGTCTTCAGAACTTAAAATATTACTTTCGTTAACTTCAATTTTATATGTTTTTAACGCTCTTAAATAACCCAAATAACGCATTTCAGAATTAAAAGAATTTTCAATTTCTTTTATAATTGCTATCTTTTTTTTCCCCGTTTGAATTAAATGTTCTACAATTCTAAAAGCAGCATCTTCATCATCAATAATCACCTGAGTACAAGGCACTTTTGTTGAGACTTTATCAAAAAGAACTAACGGTCGAAGCCTCATCGTATTTATGATTGAATCAAAGTTTGTGGTTGTTTTTGACAATGATATTAAAATACCATCAACACCAAACTGATTCATTGTTTGTAATATTTCTGCTTGCTTTAATTCATTATTTCTCGATTCTGAAACAATTACTTTATAACCATTTAATTCGGCTTCTTGCATTATTCCTTTTATAAGGGTTGAAGTGAAATAATGTGAAATATCAGGAACAATAACACCTATTATAAATGATTTATGAGCTCTAAATCCTTTAGCAAAGAAATTAGGAATGTAATTTAATCTTTTTGCTACTTCATTTACGCGTTCCTTTGTTTCTTTACTAATGTCTGGATGGTCTCCAAGCGCTCTTGAAACAGTTGAAATTGAAACTCCAAGTTCTTTTGCTAATTTTTTTAAGGTTACAATATTTTTGTTTGACAAAATAGAAATAGTATAAATTAGAATTGTAAATAAACAACTAAAATTCGTTGCATGCAAACGTTTGCGGTTACGTTTGCGGTTGTTTATGCTATTTTTCTATGCTATATTAACAGGATGTTGTTCTAGATTTACAAATAGTTAACTTAACTTAATTTAAAATAAATAACTTTACTTATGAAAAAATTTCTAATAATTATTCTAAGCTTAATTGGAGCTATTTCGTACTCACAATCTACCATAAGTGGAACTGTTTTGGATGCATCAAAAAATCCAATTCCAGGAGCAAATGTTCTTTTAGTAGGAACAGATGCTGGAACTACAACTGATTTTGATGGTAAATTTGAACTTACTACTAAATTATCAGGTGAGCAATCAATAAAGGTGTTATTCATTGGTTTTTCCTCTCAAATAAAAAAAATAACCTTAACTGAAAGCGTTAAAGTTAATTTTGTATTAGAAGAAAGTGTTGAAAGTTTAGATGCTATAGTCTTAACCGCAACATCTACTTTTAGATCCCAAAAACAATCTCCATTATCTATTACTTCATTTAAGGCTACTGAACTTACAAGGTTGAATGCAAATAGTATGGCAGATATTGTAAATAATATCCCTGGTATTGTTGCTGATGGTGGCGGTGGTGAAGGTGCTACAAACATCTTTGTGAGAGGATTGCCATCTGGTGGGCAAAATGACTTTTCACCGATTGAATATGATGGACTTACATTAGCTGGTTATGGATTAAGTTCAACTGCAGGAGATGTATATGCAAGAGTTGATCAAGGTGTTAAAGGTGTAGAATTTGTACGTGGTGGATCTTCAATTTTATATGGTGCTGGTTCAACCGCTGGTATTATCAATTACATTTCCAAAACGGGAGATACTAATAATGAAAGTATTATTAATTTTGAAGCTGCTGATAAAGGAAGAGTAAAAACAGAATTTTATACAGGAGGCAAAGTTGGAAGTGAAGATTCTAATACATATTATGCATTATCAGGTTGGGTTCGTAAAGATAATGGACCTATAGATTTTGGTCTTCCTTCAACTGGATATCAATTTAGAGCAAACCTAAAGAAAAAATTTGAGAATGGGTCATTTACATTTTATACCCAATTAATTGATGATAAACAACAATTTTTATTAGGTCTTCCATTAGATGGAAATTCTAGAGAAAGAATTACAGGTAATGATGGTAAAATAGTTTATCAATTAAACTCATCCTATTTAAGAAATACAAGTTTTTTAACTCCTGATGGTGAATATAGAAGTCCTATTGCAAATGGAATTCATACTAAAGGTTTTTATGCAATGGGTGTTTTTGATTATAATCTTAAAAACGATTGGAAAATAAAAACAAAAGTTAAAGTCTCAGATTATGTAAATGATTTTGCTTTATATGTTGGAGCGAATGGAACGGCTGATACACCTGTTACCTTAAATGATTATTTAAATATTCATGGATATTCTGGTGCAACCAACGTAAATGCTTCTTATGTAGGAGGTAATAGTTTAGGTGCAAATGATAGAATTATTGATAATTTACATGTAGATAGAAATCGTCCTATTACTGATTATACGGGAGAGTTTAGTGTAACCAAAAAAATAGAAAATGACAGAGTTGAACATAATATTACAGCGGGTACTTATCTAACCTATACGGAAGGTGAAGATAACAATTATCAATTTAGAACATTATCCGCTTGGAATAATGAACCTCAAATGGTAAATCTTTCTTTTACGGATGCTAGTGGTAACAATGTAATATTATCTGATAATGGTTTGACTGACAGAATTGGAATGACATCTAATAAGTTTCTTAGTCAAGAAAGATCAGCTTTTTATTTTACGGATGAGATGATTATGGATAAATGGCGTATTGATGTTGGTTTCCGTGTTGAAAACCAAAAAGCCAGAAGAGAAAATGGAGCGCTTTCATCCATGCAAGTATATACTAATAGTGATTTAACTAGTAGTTTACAAAACGTTAAATATGCTACAGGGGCATTTACAAGAGCTGAAGTTAGTACAACAGGTTTTGCTGCTTCATTAGCTGCATTATATGAACTTAACGATAATTTAAACTTATATGCTAACTTTTCAAAAGGGTATTTCTTCCCATTAGCTCGTAGTATTAATGTTATTAGTAACAATGAAATTGCTGGGGAATACAAGCCAGAAAATATTTATCAATTTGAAACTGGTTTGAAATTTGGTAATGAAAAATTCTCAGGAACTTTCGCAGGATATTATACTACTTTGAAAGATAGAGTTGCTATTCAACGTTTAAATTATGGTGGAAGCATTGGTACGGTAGATGGAATAAGAACTATTCAAGATACTAAAACTATTGGAGTTGAAGCTTCTTGGAATTGGAAATTTGCTCAAAATTTATCTTTTAATGGAAATTTAACTTACCAAGGCCATGAACTTAAAAAAGATGATCGTACAGTTCTTCAATCTGGAACAGTTGATGGTGTTACTTTAGTAGCTGGTACTGTTACTAATGGTGCTAATGTTGGAAACCAATTAAGAAGACAACCTAAAACTTTATCTTTGTTTAGATTAGATTATGACAATACTAAATTTGATGCATTCGTTTCTGGAAACATTAGAGGTAGTCAGTATAATGATGACCAAAACAATGTTAAATTAGATGGATATACCGTTATTCGTGTTGGAGCTGGTTATACAGTTTCTTTAGAAGAAGAAAAAAGTTTAAGATTAGGATTTTCTGTTTATAACTTATCTGATAGTCAAGGTTTATCAGAAGGTAACCCAAGAGCTTTTGCTCAATCTTCAAGTGGCGAATTTTTTAACGGACGTCCTATTTTACCAAGACGTGTGTTCTTTAATGCAACATTTACCTTTTAAAAATTTGAATTAATGTAATTAAACTCATCATCTACGTTAAAATAGGTGATGGGTTAAAAAAACTCCCTTTACAATGCTTAATATAGCACTTTGTCATTTTAGAGTTGGAGAAACCGATGGTGTTTCTTTAGAAATGGATAAATGGAAAATTATTCTCGAAAAACTTGGCCATAACACTTTTTATATTGCTGGTTCAAAAGGAGTTTTAAACAATGTAGAAATTATTGAAGAACTTTATTATTTAGACGCCAATAATACTAAAATTGTTGAAAATGCGTATGTTAAACTTAGCTCTTTTGAAAGTGAGCAAGCCTTTAAAAATGCCATAGAAAAAGACGCAAAATCTATTAAAGAAAAGCTACTCGCAATTATTAAGAAAAATTCAATAGATATTATTATAGTGAATAATATATTTTCATTAGGTTGGAACTTATCTGCAGGTATTGGTTTTATGAATGCCATTGAAAAATGTAATGTAAAATGTATTTGTCACCATCATGATTTTTCTTGGGAACGAGAAAAATACAGTAACCCTACATTTCCTTTTATAAGCGAATATTTAAAAACATATTTTCCACCAAATCACCCAAAAATAAAGCACGTTGTAATAAATAATATTGCTAAAAACGAATTATTTAAAAGAAGAGGGATAGAAAGTACAGTAGTCCCAAATGTTTTTGATTTTGATAATGAATGGATTGTAGACAATTTTAATAATGATTTTAGAGAGTCGTTTGGAATAAAACCCAATGACCTAATTATATTACAAGCAACACGCATAGTTGAACGTAAAGGAATTGAATTGGCGTTAGATTTTGTTGCTGAATTAAATAAGAACAAACACAAATTAATTGGCAAAACACTTTATAACGATCAATTATTTGATACGAATAGTGAAATTATTTTTCTAATGGTTGGTTTGAATGAAGATCCAACTTATTTTAAAAAAATATGGAAGTATGCCAACCAATTAAGAATCAATATAAAATGGGTTAATAATCAAATTAACCACGAAAGATCTGAAATCAATAACAAAAAAATATATTCTTTGTGGGATGCCTATGCGCATTGCAATATTATTACCTACACTAGCCTATTAGAAGGTTGGGGAAATCAATTTATAGAAGCAATTGTTGCCAAAAAAATCATTATAAGTTATAGATATCCTGTTTTTGATTTGGATATTCTGCCTATGAATTTTAACACTGTAGATATAGGAAATACTTACAGTTTAAAAGAAGATGGTTTGGTTGAAGTTTCATGTAAAATTATATCAGATGCAGTAAATAAAACCATTGATTTAATTTTAAATAAAGCTTTATACAACAAAAGTGTTGCAGAAAATTATAATAAAGGAAAACAAAATTTATCATTAGAAGCACTTGAGTCTTTATTAAAAAAAATTGTAAACGATGAAAAATAAAGCCATAGAAATATTAAATAATAATTGGCGAGATGGATATACTGTACCAAGTGAAAATTTATATCCTTATCAATGGTTATGGGATTCTGGGTTTATAGCAATTGGTTTTGCTCATTATGATATGGGTAAAGCACAAGATGAAGTTAAAACACTTTTAAATTCACAATGGGGAAATGGATTTATTCCTCACATTGTTTTTCATAAAGTGAGTGATACTTATTTTCCTGGGCCAAATTTTCATAGAGCAGATTTGCATCCACTTTCTAATAACAAATATCCTTCAACAGGAATGACACAACCTCCAGTTATAGGTTTTACGTTGGAAAGAATGTATGAAATTTCAAAAGATAAAGTTTCTAGCTTAAATTTTATCAAAGAAAATATTGATCAGGTGTATAAAAATCATAAGTATTTTTACACAAATAGAGATCCAAAAAATGAAGGGTTAGTATATATTTATCATAATTGGGAATCTGGCACAGATAATTCACCTCTTTGGGACTGTATTTTTGAAACTATGGACTCTCCAATTATAAATATAGAACGAAAAGACACTTCTATTGTAGATCCTTCTGAACGCCCTTCAAAAAGAGAATATGACCATTATTTACAAATAATAAATATTGCGAAAGAGCATAATTATAATGATAAAAAGATTGCTGAAAACTCTCCATTTATAGTTCAAGACCCATTGTTTAACTCAATGCTTATAAAATCTAACAAGGCACTTATTAATTTGTATGAACTTATAGGAGGAAATGAAGAGAAAGTAATGCAACTCCAAAAATGGAATAAAAAAAGTATTGCTTCATTCAATTTAAAATTATTTGATAAAGAATTAGGCGCTTATATTCATTACGATTTACGGAATGAAAAACCAATTAGGTTTATAAGTTCATCATCATTTAGTCCTTTGTATGCAGGAATTCCAAGTAAAGAGCAAGCAGAAGTTTTGGTAAATACAATGATGCAGAAATTTGGAGGAGATGAAATGTATTTATGTGCATCATTCGATCCAACAAATGAAAAATTCAACCCCAAAAAGTATTGGAGAGGCCCGGTTTGGATTAACTTAAATTGGATGTTATATTACGGATTGCAGGATTATGGTTTTTATGATATTGCAAAACGTATCAAATCCGATAGTTTAGAAATTATGGAGAAAGTTGGTTTTTATGAATATTTTGACGCTCGAAAAGAAGTGTATTCAAAAAATTGTAAAGGCTATGGAGGTTCAAATTTTTCTTGGAGCGCCGCATTATATTTAGATTTAATTGAAAATTAAAAATTCACTAAAAATATCATTATGAATTGGTTAGACTTTACAATTGTTTTCGTATATCTTATTGCTTTTTTGGGGCTTGGGTATTTTTTTAAAGATAATAAAACAGGAAAAGATTACTTTTTAGGTGGTCAAAGTATGGGGTGGTTTCCGTTAAGTTTGTCAACTATGGCAACACAATTATCTGCAATTAGTTTTATTTCTGCTCCTGCTTTTGTTGGTTTAGCTCAAAATGGAGGAATGAAATGGCTCACATTTGAATTTGCAGTTCCTTTGGCAATGATTGGCGTTATGGTGCTTATTATTCCACCTTTGTACAGAGCTAATATTGTAAGTGTTTATGAGTTTGCAGAAAAAAGATTTTCAACTTCAACTCGCATAATTTTAAGCCTCGTTTTTCAAATTGCACGTTCCTTATCTACGGGGGTTGCAGTTTTTGCAATTGCTATGATTTTACAGGCTGTTTTAAATATTAGTTTTCATTATACTATTTTATTAATTATAGTAATTACTATTGTTTATTCATATATGGGCGGAATGAAAGCTGTTGTTTGGGGAGATGCTATTCAAATGATTATTTTATTTGCAGGTCTTCTAATTTGTCTTTTTTATGGTTGGAAATTATTAAGTAATCATCCAGAATTTACTGGTTTTGAAGCTAGTAGACTATCAATTGTTGATTTTGGTAATTTTGGATTAACAGGTGATTCATACGGTTTTTGGCCAATGGTTTTAGGTGGTTTATTTTTGTATTTATCCTATTATGGAACTGATCAAACACAAGCGCAGCGGTTATTATCTGCAAAAGATGAAGGAACCATTAAAAAATTACTATTAGCAAACGGCTTGTTGCGCTTTCCAGTAGTTTTAGTCTATTGTATAATGGGCTTAATAATTGGTGGTTTAGTTACAATAATTCCAGAATTTTCTCAAGCAATAGCAACAGCAACTCAAACTCATTATCCTGAATTTTTCGCCTTAAATGGTGTTAAACCAGATTTAATGATTCCTGTATTTATTATTAAATATTTACCACACGGTTTAATTGGAATTTTAATTGTTGGTATTTTATCCGCAGCGATGTCTTCATTAAGTTCCACTATTAATTCGCTAGGAGCAGTGACTGTTGAAGATATTTTTAACAGAGGTTCAAATAAATTAAGTAATGAAAAATATATGAAATACTCAAAGTTTTTTATCATTTTTTGGGGTGTTGTTTGTATTGGTGCAGCTTATTTATTTGGTTCTAGTCAAGGTACTGTAATTGAACTTATTAACATTATATCTTCCCAGTTTAATGGTCCAATTTTAGCCACTTTTATAATTGCAATACTTATAAAACGTGTTAATTATATTGGTATGAATGTTGGTTTAATTGGGGGTGTTGTTATTAATATTTTAATTAAAATTAATTTTGATAATATTTTTTGGATTTGGTTTAACTTAACTGGTTTTATAATTACATTAGTTTTAGCTTTAGTGGTAAGTGAGTTTTATAAAGTAACACCAAAAGAAGAATTTAAGTTAGATTTTACAATTAAAAGAAAAGATATTTTATCAAAAGAAGTTGTTATTCTATCCTTATTCTTTGTCTTTATTGTTCTATTCAGTATGTTTTTACCAGAACTTTTAGGTTCAATTTAAAACTATTTAAATCAAAATTATATGAAAAAAGTATTTGATAAAAATAAAACAATAAAAGTTTTAAAATCATTATATGGTGATAAAGCAAGTGAAATATTTGCAAAAGTTGAGCAATTAATAAGCAAGTATCAATTAAATATAAAAGATGAATCACATCCTTTAACAGAAAAAGATACTATTTTAATCACTTATGGCGATAATGTTCAGCAAGAAGGGAAAACTCATTTACAAACACTTCATGAATTTGTAATAAAATATTGCTTGCCAGAAATTAACACAACACATATATTACCTTGCTTTCCCTATACTTCTGATGATGGATTTTCAATAACAGACTATTATCAAATTGATTCTAATTTAGGTACTTGGGGTGATATTGAAACCTTATCAAAATCTAATAATTTAATGTTTGATGCGGTAGTTAATCATATGTCTAAATCATCACAATGGTTTCAGTCGTATTTAGCTCAAGAAAATGCTTATAAAGATTATTTCATTGCTGTAAATCCTGAAATAGATTTATCAAAGGTTATTAGACCAAGAGCATTACCATTGCTTTCTCCTTTTAAACTTAAAAATGGAGAAGAAAAGCATATTTGGACAACTTTTAGTGAAGACCAAGTCGATTTAAATTTTGAATCACCAGCAGTATTTTTAGCAATTTTAGATGTGCTATTATTTTACACTTCAAAAAGAGCTAAATTTATAAGACTTGATGCTATTGCCTTTTTATGGAAAGAAATTGGAACAAATTGTTTGCATTTAGAACAAACGCATACCATAATTAAACTTTATAAAGAAGTAATTAAAGTTTTAACTGGAAATTTATATTTAATTACGGAGACCAATGTTCCTCATAATGAAAACATATCCTATTTTGGTAATGGTGAAGATGAGGCAGATTTGGTATATAATTTTTCGTTAGCACCTTTATTGGTTTATTCCATTATGAAAGGAAATGTAAGTGTATTTACAAATTGGGCTCAATCTTTAAAAATGCCAAGTAATAAGGTGTGTTTTTTTAATTTTACAGCGAGCCATGATGGTATTGGAATGCGCCCTTTACAAGGAATAATTTCCGTTGAAGAGATTTCTGAGCTAGCAAAAAGAGCAGAAAATCATGGAGGTCAAGTTGGATACAAAAATAATGAGGACGGATCTCAATCTCCATACGAGTTAAATTGTAATTATATGGATTTATTGAGTCATCCTGTTAAAGAAAATGATGAAGTCAGAATTGCTAAAATGATGTTAACACAATCCTTAATGCTTGCTTTTCCTGGAGTTCCTGGTATTTATTTTCATTCGCTAATTGGTTCTCAAAATTATTATAAAGGTGTTGAAGAATCAGGAATTAAAAGAAGAATAAACAGAGAAAAACTAGATTTTACAAAACTTGAATCAGAATTAAATTCAACTTCTTCTTTAAGAAATAAGGTTTTTAATTCATATAAAAAATTATTAGAAATTAGAACAAGCGAAAAAGCATTTAACCCTTTTGGAAATGCTGAATATTTTAAGTTTTCAAATGATCAGGTTTTTATAATTAAAAGAAAATTTAAAAATGAAGCTGTTTTTTGTGTTTACAATTTTAGTAATCAGTTATTAAAAATTGACGCGTTGGAATCTGAGGTTATTAATTTAATTTCTAAAGAAATAATAAAAGAAAATAGCTGGATATTAAACCCATATCAATTTTTGTGGTTAAAAAAGCAATAGTAAAATTAAACAAAAATAAAATGAAGATTTTAGTAGCTCCCGATAAGTTTAAAGGTTCTCTTTCTGCTCAAGAAGTATGTGATGCTATTGAAAAAGGGATAAAAAAACATGATTCAACTATTGAAGTTATAAAACATCCTTTAGCTGACGGAGGTGAAGGAACTATAGAAATTTTGCGGTATTATTTTCCTTTAAAACAAGTAGTGTTAGAAGTTCAGAACCCATTATTTAAATCTATAAAATCTAGTTATTTTGTTTCAAAGGATACTGCCTATATTGAAATGTCTAATGCTTCAGGTTTACAATTGTTAGAAAAAAAAGATCAAAATTGTTATTACACTTCAACAATTGGCATAGGTCAATTAATTAAGGATGCTATTTCAAAAGGTTTTAAAAATATTAATTTATTTATTGGAGGAAGTGCTACCAATGATGCTGGAATTGGAATGGCAACAGCTTTGGGGTATCATTTTTTTGATTCAAATGAAAATCTTCTAAAACCAATTGGAAAAGAATTAATAAATATTTCAAAAATTGATTCAAGTTCACTTTTTTTTGATTTAAGTAATATAAATTTTACCGTAATATGCGATGTTAAAAATCCTTTATTTGGTGAAAACGGAGCAGCTTATATCTATGCCTCTCAAAAAGGAGCTTCAAAAAAAGAAGTAGAATTGTTAGATGAAGGTTTACAAAACTTTAGTGTGCAAGTGCAAAATTATTTAAACATATATGTAGCGGATATTGAAGGTTCTGGTGCTGCTGGTGGTTTAGGAGCAGGAGCAGTTGCTTTTTTAAATGCAAAAATTCAGTCTGGAATTGAGTTTGTTTTGGACCAAACCAATTTTAACAATCAGATTAATAAAGGAATTGATTTAATAATTACTGGTGAAGGAAGTGTTGACAAACAAACTTTGCAAGGTAAAGTTGTGAAAGGAATAAGTAACATTAGTAAAAAATACAATGTTCCATTTTATATTGTTTCTGGGATTGTAAAGGATAAAAACCTTGTAGTTGAAGCTTTATCACCATTGGGTATTAGTTCAATTATGGAATTAGATGTTTCTATTGATGATGCAATGAAAAATGCTTCAAAATATGTAAATGCAATTGCCAATGATATTGTTAGAAATATAAAAATGAAATAAGTTACTTTTCTTAATGGCAACAGAAAGGAGCTTATGGAAATTTCAACACTTTTTCCATTTTATTATTAGTTTTATGTTCAATAAAAATGAAAGTGATATGATTTTGTATACAATTTGCTCATTAACAAAGATTTTAAAAAACTAAAAATTTAAAAGACATTTCGATATTTAAAAAATCAAAATTTTAAGGTGGAGGCTGTTTAAGATAATTAATCAATTATTTAGGTTTGTAACCCAAAACAAGATATTTTTGATAAATCCTTAATTTTAAAGTTTGAAAACTAAAATTTTATTTTTTGTTATTTTCACTTCAATTGTTATTTCATGCAATAATAAACAAGCATTAATTGAATTAAGTACTTCTCCTTCAAATCTTCAAATAGATGTTAATGCTGAAATTAAAGATACCACGAATATAAATTTTGAAGAAACATCAAAAAGTTTAGATGTAAATTATCTTGTTGAACAATTAGACAATACCAAAGGTCTTTCAAACAGTTCTGTGAATACGATATTTCAAGATTCTGAAAATTTACTTTGGATTGGTACTTGGGATGGTTTGAATCGTTATGACGGAGGTAATCTTAAAATATTCAGACCTGAGTTAAATAATGAAAATAGTTTAAGTAATCAGGTAATACTTAAAATAGGTGAAGATAATTCAGGTCAAATTTGGATATTGACCATGCAAGGCATAAATCGATATGACAAACAAAAGAATATTTTTAAACGCTATTACTTTTCTAGAAAAAATGAGCCGACTTTAACAGAGTCGGAATTTAATATTGCTTTTGATGCTTCAAAAAAGGTATTCTGCATGGTTAAGGATTGGGGAATTGGTTTTTTTGATGGTACTAATTTTCAATTGTTGAAAGCTAATATGCTTCCTAAGAATTCAGTTAAAAAAATGGAATTCCTTTCAACGGGTGAATTATTAGTTTTATATGAAAATAACCAATTGTATAAGGTAGTTTTTGATACAGTAGCAGATAAAATAATCATTTCACAAGTGGAATTGGTTTCAGACGATATTAGAGAATTTGGGATATTACCAAATCAAAAAATTTGTATCATTTCAAATACAGGAGACTCCGAAATTTATTCATTGCTGAACAAAACCAAACAAATAATAAAGGGAACGAATATTCAAAAAATAATTGGACAAACAACAAATGGTCTTGTGGTGTCTAATAAGTCTGAATATTTTATAATTAATAGTAAAGGAATTTTTGTTAATAAACCGTGGTTGAAGCATCTAAAAAATCAAAAAATCACAACATTAACACAGGGAAACGAAAATATAATTTGGACTGGTACAGATGGCGATGGAATTTTTAAAATATATCCACTTAGAAAGTCATTCAATTTAATTTCAAAAACCAACGTACCTGAGTTGGATGGCGGAATTGTAAGAGCTTTTCTGAAAGTGGAAGGAAATTCTTTTTGGGTGGGAACAAAGGGAAAAGGATTATTTAAATTTCCTTATAATTTTTATGAACATCCAAATGAATCTTTAAAATATGTAACTTTTAATGAAAGTAATAGCTTAATAGATAATTCGGTATTCTCACTTTCCAAAGGAAAGGATAACCTAATTTTTATTGGAACTGATGGTGTTGGAATTAACGTTTATGATTTAAAAAAATCAAAACTTATCAATTGGTCAGAAATTGAAGGTAATGAGAAATGTGAATTATTTAAATCTACGTATGCAATTTATCAAGATGAAAAAGGATTTTTATGGCTTGGAACGAATGGTTATGGAATGATTCGTTTTAAAATAGAACGTGCTGGAGAAAAGTTAAAAGTAACCCAGTTTAAAAGATATCTAGCAGATAACGATGTTGATGGATCAATAAGTAGTAATATTATTTTCTCGATAATTCCAAAAAACAAAAATGAACTTTGGGTAGGAACAAGGCTGGGCGGTTTAAATCTTTTTGATAAAGAAACAGGCTTGTTTGAAATCTATAAAAACGATAAAGATAATTCTAATAGTCTATCAAGTAATGATATTTTAAGTTTGAATATTGATGACGATGGCAGACTTTGGATAGGCACAAGTTTTGGTTTAAATTTATTGGAAGATTTTAAAAAAGGTGCGGAAGTTGAATTTAAAAGTTTTACGGTAAAAGAAGGACTTCCAAACAATACAATTCATGGTATTGTATCCGGTAAAAAATCCAACCTATGGATAAGTACAAATTTTGGATTGTCTAATTTCATAGTTGATACATCTAAATTTATTAACTATACTAAAAATGAAGGTTTGCAAAATAACGAATTTGCAGATGGAGCTTATTACCAAGATCTTGAATCAAATTTTGTTTTTATGGGAGGAATAAAGGGTTTTAACTATTTTTCACCTTCAAAAATTGAAGAATCTACAATTGTTCCAGATATTCTTATTGATAAAATAAGTGGACAAAATCAGCAAGTACCATATTATCAAGGTTTAGTAGTTTCTCCCAATTCACAGACATTTCCTTCCATTGTTTTAGAACATAATCAAAACTTTTTTGACGTTGAATTGGCTGCACTGACTTTTATAAATAGTGAAAAATGTGAGTATGCCTATAAAATGGATAATTTTGATCAAGATTGGAATTCAATTAGCAACCGAAGAATTATTTCCTTTACAAATGTACCTCATGGATCCTATTCTTTATGGATAAAATGGTCAAATAGTGATGGTGTATGGAGTGAACCTGTGCGGGCAATTGATATTAAAATTAAACCTATTTTTTGGAGAACAAATATTGCAATTGCACTTTATTTTCTTTTTCTTTTTTTACTAATATTATTGATTGTTAGCTATTATCAAAAACAAGAGTTGCTAAGGAAAAATATATTATTTAGAGAAAAAGATGAAGAAACACATCAAAACAGGCTTACCTTTTTTACTAATATTGCCCATGAACTTCAAACACCCTTAACATTAATTGTGGGACCTGCCCAAAAACTTGCTGAATCTATAGATATTAATGAAAAAAATCAGCGGTTTATTAAAATGATTCAACGCAACTCATCTAGATTACTTTTTTTAACCCAACAGTTACTAGAATTTAGAAAGGCTGAATTTGATTATTTAGAAGTGAATGTGAAACATTTTGATCTTGTAAATTTGGTGGAACAAATAGCAGAGTTATTTGATGAGTGGGCCTTACAGAAGAATATTAATTACACCGTAGAAATTCCATCGGAGTTAGATGGTTGGTATGATAAAGATAAAATTGAAAAAATAGTTTTCAATTTGCTGTCTAACGCTTTTAAGTACACGCCAGATAACGGTCAAATTAAACTAAAGTTTTTTATAGAAAATTCCCCTTCAAAAGTATTAAATATTACAGTAGTAAATTCGGGGAAAGGGCTCTCAAAAGACAATTTAGATTCATTATTTGACCGGTTTTTTTTAGCAGACAAAACTGGAGGATCGCCTAGCGATTTGTTTAGAACAGGTATTGGGCTTGCATATATAAAAAAATTGGTTACTGTATTAAGGGGAGATATAGTAGCTGATAGCAAAGAAAATAAATATACAACTTTTATAATTTCATTACCTTGTAATAAAGAAGCTTTTGAGGATAAGGAATTAGATAAGGAAGAAACACAAATATTCATTTCACATCACCTCCAAAATATTCTTGAGGATTCTTATACTGATACTTCTAATAAAGTTTCAACACTTGAGGCTATTTTAAATAAGAGAAAAGTAGTATTAATTGTTGAAGATGAAAGAGAGATACAAACACTGCTTAATGAGATGTTAAAAGAAAAATATAAAATTCTAACAGCATCTAATGGAGTTGAAGCATTGGAAATTATTGAAACTAATATCCCAGATATTATTATTAGTGATGTAATGATGCCTGAGATGGATGGTTTAGAACTTTGTAGGAAAATCAAAAAAAATCCAAAAACCTGCCATATCCCTTTTATTTTACTAACTGCAAAAAGCTCTGTAATACACCGCATTGAAGGGTTAGAGAGTGGCGCAAATTCTTACATACCAAAGCCATTTTATCCTGAACATTTACTAGTAAGAATTCAAAAATTACTAGAAGAGAAAGAGTTGATTAAAAATCATTTTAAGAAAGGTTTATTTGATGAAAATTTAACTAACATTCCAGTTGAAGCAGATGAAAAAGATTTTATGCAACAAATATTGAACTTAATTCAAGTGAATATTGAACATGAAAATTTACAAAGTTCGTTTCTTGAGAAAGAATTAGGAATGAGTAGTTCTCATTTATATAGAAAAATTAAACAGTTATTCGGTTTTTCTCCAGGAGATTTAATACGTACTGTTCGTTTAAAACATGCCGCAGAATTGTTGCAAAAAAGTACCTTAACAGTTTCTGAGATTTGTTATAAATCTGGTTTTAATAACCGATCTTACTTTTACAGGGAGTTTAAAAAGATGTATGACATTACTCCTAAAAATTTCCAAATAAAATTTAAATCTACTTTTTAAGAATAGTATTACGCTGTTAATCAGAGTAATGAAAATAAGTGTACATTATTGGTGAGATAGTGTACACGGTTAATTATGCTATCTATTAGTTTTGTACTATATCGTTATAGTTAATAACGTTATTAGGCCATTATTTAACCAAAATATTAATACAATGAAAAAAACAAATCTATTTATGAATCAATTAAATACTTTATTATGGTAAAAAAACAACTTATTTATAACTTGTTATTTGTTGCAATGCTACTTTTTGGAAGTTCGTTAATTGCACAAACAATTACAGGTGTAGTATCTGATGCTTCTGGCGCTATGCCAGGAGTAAATGTTTTAGTGAAAGGAACAAATATTGGTACTTTTACTGATTTTGATGGAAAATATACAATTACAAGTTTAACAACAAATCCAGTTTTAGTTTTTAGTTATATAGGATATATAACAAAAGAGATTCCGGTAAATGGAATGAGTTTAATTGATGTTGTATTACTTGAAGATTCTCAATCTTTGGATGAAGTTGTACTTGTTGGGTATTCATCAAGGAAAAAATCTACTTTAACAGGTGCCGTATCTGTAGTTGAAATGTCTGATATGGGAAAAACAAGAATACCAAATGTTTCACAAGCATTACAAGGTCAGGTTGCCGGAGTACAAGTGACATCAAGTACAGGAGCTCCAGGTGATCCTATTCAAATACGTATTCGTGGAGAAGGAACCATTGGTAATAATAATCCTTTATATGTAGTAGATGGTATTCCTTCAAGAGATATTACTTTTTTAAACCAAAATGATATTAAATCAATGACTGTTTTAAAAGATGCTGCTGCTGCTGCAATTTATGGTTCAAGAGCATCTAATGGAGTTGTATTAATTACTACTAAAGGTGGTACAATAGGAAAAACTAGTTTTGATGTAAATTACTATACAGGAATTCAATCTGTTTCCAACCTTCCACATATGTTAAATGCCGATCAGTATATGAATACCTTGGAAAAAGCTTGGAATAATTCTAATACTTCAGGTTCAAATCCTTATACTACGGATAAAGGTAGAGCTGATTTTTCAAACACTAATTGGTTAAATGAATTATTTGAATTAGGGAAATCTCAAAATTTACAATTAACAGCTACTGGAGGAAGTGATAAAGTACAATTTTTAATGTCTTTAGGTTTTTATAATCAAGATGGAATTGTAGTTTATAATAATGATAAATATAAAAGATTAAATTACAGAACAAATCTTAATGTTGATTTAACAGATCGATTAAAAATAGGAACAAATCTACAGTTATCCTATTCAACTCAAGATAAGATAGCTTCAAAAGGAGAAAGTCTTATTAGGTTTGCATTATTAAGAGCGCCTGTTTTATCCGTTTTTAAAGATGTGAATGATCCAACATATTCTGCGGCAGATCCATTTACAGATATGCCATTTTATACAACTACCGGATACGATCAAGATTTACAGAGAAAAATGTATGAAATGGTAGGAAACCCTATTGCGGCAGCATACTTCTCTAATGATGTACGGAAAATTTATAAAACATTTGGAAATGTGTATGGTGAATATGCGTTTTTAAAAGACAAGGAATTAAAATTCAGAACCAATCTTGGTATTGATTTGTCCTTTTTTCATAACAAAGCATTTAATCCAAATTATGGGGATGATGATGGAGGAGGAAATGGAGTTGATCAAGGTTTAGGTAGACAAAACAGACCAAATAGTTTGAATGAAGAAAGAGGAGAGGCTTATACAATTACTTTTAACAATACATTGAACTATACAAAAACATTTAATGAAAAACATGATTTAAATATGATGGTAGGTTCTGAATATATAAAAAATTATGAATCTTCAATAGGAGCTAGCAGATCTCGTTTTCCATATACTACAAGTGAATTTAGATATTTAGATTATGGAGGTTCAACTTCAAACTTATGGAATAGTGGAAGCGCTTCAGAATGGGCATTATTCTCATTTTTTAGTTCTGCATCTTATGTTTTTGATAGTAAATATATGGTTACAGCAAACATGAGAGCAGATGCTTCTTCAAGATTTTCAAAAAACAATCAATGGGGATATTTCCCTTCTATTTCAGCAGGTTGGAAAATTTCTGATGAAGAATTTTTAAAAGATGTTGATTGGTTGTCAAATTTAAAACTAAGAGCAAGTTGGGGTAAATTAGGAAATCAAGAAATTCCTAACTATGCATATTTAACGTTAGTTAGTCAAGTAGATGGAATTGTTAAGAATAATCGTTTTGGAAATGCAGATTTGAAATGGGAGAGTTCTACCCAATCAAATATAGGTGTTGATTTTGGATTATTGAATAATAAACTTTCAATGTCCGCAGAATATTTTGTAAAAAATACAACTGATATTTTGTTGCCAATTGGTTTACCTTCAGTTGTTGGAGATGTTGCTCCTACAATTGTAAATGCTGGGGAAGTTAGTAATAAAGGATTTGAATTTTCTCTAAATTATAAAAATTCAAGTAAAGAATTTCATTATGCTATAAACGCAAATTTAGCTATTTTGAAAAACAATGTTGAAAAATTACATCCAAATGTTCCAAATATTCAGGGAGATGTAACAAGAACGGAAGTTGGACATCCACTTAATGCATATTACGGATATAGAATGATTGGTATTTACCAAAATCAAGCAGAAATTGATAGTTATTTAACAGGATCAAATGCGAAACCGGGTGATATTAAATTTAAAGATGTAAATAATGATGGTGTTATAAATTCATCTGATAGAATGTTTCTAGGAAGTCCAATTCCAAAATTAACATATGGTCTATCTTTATCGGGCGACTATAAAGGTTTTGATGTTTCTATGCTTTTACAAGGGGTAAATGGTGTTGATAGATATAATCAAGGTAAACAAATAGTAAATTATGATACAAGACCATTTAATTATACCACTGATATTTTAGGTGCTTGGAATGGAGAAGGCACTAGTAATACAATACCAAGGGTAGCATTTGAAGATAATGGCAGTAGTAAAATTTCCAGTATTTTTGTAGAGGACGCATCCTATTTTCGTCTTAAAAATGTGGAAATTGGATACACTTTTAAATCCTTAAAAGGAATTCAAAATGTACGTTTTTACGTATCTAGTCAAAATCTATTTACAGTAACAAAATATTCAGGTTTAGATCCGGAATCAACGGATTTAATGGATAAAGGGACCTACCCATTATCTACATCAGTTTTATTTGGAGTAAATGTTAAGTTTTAATATTAAAAAGTATTAATCATGAAATATATATATAAAAGTATAATAATTATTTTCTTCTTTACAGCTATTGCAAGTTGCACAAAAGAATTAGATAATAATCCAATAGGGCTTTTAACAGCAAATCAAGTAGATTCGAGCCCTACAATAACTACATTAGAATCTTCAGTAAGTTCTGCATACCTACCTTTAAAAAGCACCTTAAATGGGATAATTCCAGGATGGCAATGGGGTTTAGGTACTGTATTTAGAAATGATATTGTTTTACAAGATATTGCATCTAATGACATGAAAAAGAAATGGAGTGCAGATGGTGATCAAGTTTGGATGGATCAATTAGGAGACTTTAGTTTTACTTCTGAAAACGCTGCATTTAATGGTATTTGGGTATATGATTATGAAGGTATTAGTAGAGCAAATTTAGCTATAAGCTTTTTAACTAATTCTGAAATTGTTCAAAAAACAGGAATGGATGAAGCACGTAAGAATCAATTGTTGGGAGAGGCTTATTTTTTAAGGGCTTACTATTATTTTGATTTAACTAATAATTTTGGTGACGTACCTTTAGTATTGAGTTCTCCAGCTACATTTCAAGAAGCTTTTGCACTAGCAGTGAGAGTCTCTGCAGATGAAATTAAAGCACAAGTTAATTCAGATTTAACTGCTGCTAAAGAAATATTACCAAATGTAAAATACTCTAATCCTTCAGAGCCTTGGAGAGTTTCAAAAGGAACAGTTATAGCTCTACAGGCTAAAGTTGCATTGTATTCTTCAGATTGGACAACAGTACTTAGTACTATTTCAGAACTAGATGCTCTTGGTTTTTACAGTTTAAACACCAATTATTTTGATAGTTTTGATGCGAATAAAGAATTTACAGATAATGAAGTAATTTTTGCATATAATCATACTACAGGGAATACACCTCAAAATGGTAATGGATTAGCTGCTGTTGCAGGGTGGGGATTTTTTAAACCAACAGACGATTTTATAAGTGCCTTTGAACCAAACGATCCTAGATTGTTATATACTTTTGATGTACCAAATGATCAGGCTTCTAAAATATTAGGATCAACAATAGATTATAAAGGGAATGACGATTCTCCTGGGAATAAAATTTATATACGTTATGCAGATGTTTTACTATGGAAAGCAGAAGCATTAAACGAAACAGGTGATTATTCAGGTGCCGTTACAATCATTAACCAAATTAGATCAAGAGCTAGAAATACACCTACTGCAGATGGCTCTATATCACCTGTAGGAATTTTATTAGATAGAGCAAGTTCAACGAATCCTACTGAAATAAAAGATTGGTTAATGTCTGAAAGAAGAGTTGAATTAGGTTTTGAATCTCAACGATTTAATGATTTGAAAAGATGGGGAACAGCCAAATCTGTTTTAACAAGTCTTGGAAGAGATTTTCAAGATAAAAATTATTTATTTCCAATTCCACAAAGAGATATTGATAAATCTGGAGGGACAATTACACAAAATGCAGGTTATTAGTAATATAATTTATTGAGTTAAGTTAATAGTATAGAGAAGTAGTTAATTAAACAGATCTACTTCTCTATTTTTAACGAATTATTTTTCTGAAATCAAAGAATTTAAAAACATGACTGATATAGCTAAAAGAAACGAGCAAAATCCACTATTATCCCCTATTGATTTGTGGCCTAGTAATAAACACATGATTATAGAATGTTTACTGAATCCAGGAGTATTTGAGTATAAAGGGAAAATTGGATTACTAGTAAGAGTGGCAGAAAGAACAATTCAAAAAGAAGGAATCGTATCTGTACCTATTTATAACAGTGTTGGAAAGGTAGAAATTTTAGACTTTAATATGGATGATCCAAAATTAGATGCTAGCGATGCACGAATCATTAATTATGATGGTATGGATTATTTAACAACCATATCTCATCTTAGATTACTTTTTAGTAAAGATGGAGTTAAATTTTCTGAATCAGAGGAATATCCTTCCATTTTTGGAGAAGGAGAATATGAGTCTTTTGGGATTGAAGATTGTCGTGTTGCTAAAATAGATAACACGTATCATCTTTCCTATACAATGGTTTCTCCTAATGGAGTAGGCGTAGGATTAAGAACAACAAAAGATTGGAAAAATTTTGAGAAAAAAGGAATGATTTTGAGCCCGCACAATAAAGACTGTGCCATTTTTGAAGAAAAAATTAATGGAATGTTTTATGCATTACACCGTCCAAGCAGTCCTGAATTAGGAGGTAATTATATCTGGCTTGCTGAATCAAAGGATGCTGTTCACTGGGGTAATCATAAATGTATTGCAAAAACACGTGAAGGAAAGTTTGACAGCAAACGACTAGGTGCAGGAGCCTCACCTATAAAAACATCAAAAGGCTGGTTAGAAATTTATCATGGTGCAACAGCAGAAAACAGGTATTGTTTAGGCGCTATATTATTAGATTTAAACGATCCATCCAAAGTAATTGCTAGATCAAAAGAGCCTATTATGGAACCCATTGCAGACTATGAGAAAACTGGTTTTTTTGGTAATGTAGTCTTCACCAATGGTCATATAGTAAATGGAGATACCATTAATATGTATTATGGAGCGTCTGATGAACATGTTTGCATGGCTACTTTTTCAATTAATGAAATATTAAAAACACTAGAACAATAATGGGGAAATTTACAGGAGTAGGTATAAAAGATTTTACAAGAAGTGCAAAAATATTGATTCTTACAAATACAATTTACGCCTTTGTATTACCAGTGATTGATATATTTGTAGCATCTTATATCATGAGGAATTCAAATGATCCATCAAAAGTTATTTTATATCAATTAGCAATTTATATAGGTATTCCTATCACTTTTTTTATAAATGGATTTTTATTAAACAAGATAAATATCAAAAGATTATTCTCTTTAGGAATGATTTTAAGTGGCGTTTCCATGGTGTTTATGATGTCTTTAGCTGAAATTAATTATACAGGAATAGCTATAGCAGGTTTAATAATGGGAATGTCTTTTGGTTTATATTGGGCAAATAGAGATTATTTGGTACTTGCAACTACGAAAGATAAAACACGTAATTTTTACTATGGATTAGAAACATTTCTATACACAATTATTGCGTCTATAGTTCCAGTAATGATTGGATGGTTCTTAATGAGCGGAAATGAAGGAAAAGTTTCAAATGATGGCGTTAATTCAGCATATAGAGTAATTACAATGATTGTTTTTGGGATCACAATTTTAGCTTCTATTGTGTTTCATTTTGGTAAGTATGAAAAACCAAAGAGTGAAAAATTTTTATATTTTAAATTTCACAAACTTTGGAAAAAAATGCTACAATTAGCTGTGTTAAAAGGACTGGCACAAGGGTTTATAGTTACAGCACCGGCAATGTTGATGATGAAATTCTTTAATTCTGAAGGTGCATTAGGTTCCGCAATATCTATTGGTGCAGTAATATCAGCAGTAATAATGCTTATTTTAGGTAAAATATCTAAGCCAAAGCACCGGTTAATAATATTCTCCGTAGGACTAATTTGTTTTTTCTTAGCATCATTTTTTAACGGATTGCTTTTTAATACAACAGGTGTTATCATATTTATGTTTTTATTATTGATAGCAAGACCTGTACTTGACATCGCTTATTTTCCTATTCAATTAAAAGTTATAGATTTACTTTCATCAATAGAAAACAGAAATGAATTTTCTTATATTTTAAATCATGAATTCGGATTATTTGTTGGCCGTTTTTTAGGAGCTAGTACTTTTTTGGTTATCGCCTTTTATATAAATACAGACATTGCTTTAAGATATGCCTTATTGATTATTGGAGTGCTCCAATTACTTTCTATACCTATTGCAAAACAATTATTAAAACAACAAAATAAATTAGAAAATGAAACTAAATAACAGAACCAGTATATTAGGGTTTGTGCTCATTTTGTTTTTAGGATCTTGTACACAAGAAATATCAAAATTTGAGAAAGCCCACCCTATAAATCAGCTAAATTTAGCTCGTGTTGATTCCATGCCTAATTTGCCAAAACCTTTTAAAATAATGGATTTTAACAGGATAGCAAAAGGATATGATTCTTTAGTGTATGATGAAACACAAACAGGTAAGTATTGGCCATTAATTTGGAAGGATACCACTCGTAAAAATTATGACCAAGAAACATTCGGAATTTATACAGCCATGGGAGATTTAAGACAAGGCCTTGAACATAATAAAGGTATTTTTCATGAGTCATTGTCTACTATAGGTTCTGTATTTGGCGCCAGTCTTGTTGGTATTAATAAGTCAAATCAACATGGGAAGAATTACGTTTCCATGTTAAAAAATTATTTTAATTCTGATACTAAATGGGACATTATTATGAACAATACCTGTCCGGAAGTTGCTTTATTAGGAGGTGGATATGGCAGAGATTGGTGGTACGATGTGTATCCGAATGTGCTATTTTATGGAGTAGCTAACTTTTATCCCGAAGAAAAGGATTACGCTAAAATTATGCGTTCGGTTGCGGATAAATTTTACAAGGCAGATTCAGTAATGGCTGGTAATTATCAGCATTCGTATTTTGATTATGAAACATTAGAACCAAAGGATAATTGGATTTGTAAGCAAGAAGATGTAGCTGCAGGTCACTCTTACGTGTTGTATGCTGCATATCAAAAATTTAAAGACCCAAAATATTTGGAAGGAGCAAAATCTTCTTTAGAAGCTCTTTTAAGTCAGAAAGATAATAGATTTTATGAAATATTAATGCCTTTTGGAGCTTATGTAGCTGCACGTTTAAACGCAGAAGAAAGAACAAACTATGATTATACAAAAATTCTTGATTGGACATTTAATGGCACATCAGAATGCAGAAAAGGATGGGGGGTTTTACTTGATAATTGGAATGGCTATGATGTTTCTGGTTTGGTTGGAAGCACTGTTGATCACGGCGGTTTTGCCTTTTTAATGAATACGTATGATACGATGTGGCCATTAGTGCCAATGGTGAGATACGATCAAAGATATGCGAATGTTATAGGGAAATGGATGCTGAATGCTGTAAATGCTTCTAAGTTTTTCTATCCTTATGAAATTGCTGATAACCACCAAACAATTCCAGAACTTAAAGAGTATACAAAAGGAGTAATTGCTTATGAAGGATTAATTAAAGAGTCTCATTTTGATAAATATAAAGAAATAAAAGCACCTGTTGCCATTGGTGATGGTCCTCATTGGGTAAAAGGAAACCCAGATGTTTCTCAATTTTCTGTTTATGGTAGTGGTCATGTTGGTATTGCTGGTGCTATTGTTTCTAAAACCAATGTTGAGAATATACTTCAATTAGATTTATTGGCGACTGATCTTTACCGAGGAGAGGCATTGCCTTCTTATTTGTATTACAACCCAAATCCAGAAACTAAAGAGGTAACAATTTCAGTGGGTGAAAAGGAAGTGAAAATTTACGATGCTTTACAGAGATCGTTTATTGCTAAAAATGTAACAGATAGTTTTACTTTTAAAATAAGTAAAGAAAATTCTTCTTTGTTAGTTCTAGTACCTCAGAATGCTGAAATTTCAGAAAAAGAAGGAAAATTATATGCAAATGATATAGTGATTGATTTTCATTATACATTAGAGTAAAGAAAATAATTGGAGCAAGATATTTTAACGTTTTACGTTTTATAATTTATAGATGAAATCTTTTTTTAAATATTATATTTTATTAATAATGCTTTATTCCTGTGAGCCTAAATCAACTTATTCTTTAGAGAAAGATTGGTGGAAAGAAACTGTTTTTTATGAAATTTATATGCCAAGTTATAAAGATAGCAATGGAGATGGGTTCAGTGATTTTAAGGGGCTAACTTCAAAATTAGAGTATATTAAAAACCTAGGAGTTAAAGGAATTTGGTTAACACCATTTTTACAATCACCAAAAGTAGATAATGGGTATGACGTTTCTGATTACTACAAAATTGATACTACGTATGGTTCAATGGAAGATTTTAAATTGTTTTTAAAAGAAGCCCATAAAAGAAATATAAAAGTAATCATGGATTTAGTGGTGAATCACACATCTACAGAGTCTAAATGGTTTCAAGAATCAAAAAAATCAAAAGATAACCCATACAGAGATTATTATATTTGGGAAGACGAGCCTAACAATTGGGAGTCGTTTTTTGGAGGTTCTGCATGGAAATTAGATAGTATAACAAATCAATATTATTACCATCAGTTTGATGTAAAAATGGCTGATCTTAATTGGGAAAATCCAAAAGTTGTTGAAGAAATTCAAGATGTTTTAAGGTTTTGGTTAGATTTAGACGTTGATGGGTTTCGGTTGGATGTTATAAATTTTTTAACAACTGATGGAGTAACTCAAGATAATCCTTATGAAGATGGAAAACAATTACACCAATTTGATAAAGATCAATCTGGCGTAAAAAATGCGATGCGTAGTATCAAATCAACAGTTAATGAATATGAGAACAGATTTGTGATAGGTGAAGTAGGGAGCGATAAAATTGAAGTACTCAAAAAATATCAATCTAATGATTTGTTAGATGTAGTATTTAATTTCAACTTTGGGAGTATTAAAGAGTTTTCTGCACAACGGATTTTCGACGAACTTACAAGCATGGAAAAAAACATGCAAAATTATCCAACGTTATTTTTTGGAAGCCATGATATGCCTCGTCTTATAAGCCGTTTAGCTGAAAACAATCCTAAAAGAGCTGAAGCTTTAGCTGCGTTGGTATTTACAGCAAAAGGAGTTCCTTTTGTGTACTACGGAGAAGAAATTGGTATGGAAAATATTGAAGCCAATTCTGTTGATGAAATGATGGACATTCAAGCAAAAATAAATTATAATTTAGCCTTAAAAAATGGAAAATCTGAAGAGGAAGCTCTAAAAATTGGAAATGAACACAACAGAGATAAATCGAGAAGTCCAATGCAGTGGAATACTGAAAAATATTCAGGTTTTTCTGTAGTAAAACCATGGATTAAGGTTAATTCAAACTATAAACATATAAATGTTAGAAGTTTGAAGAAAAATGAAAATTCAATATTGAATAGTTATAAAAAATTGATTGCTTTACGAAATTCTGAACCAGTTTTTCAATATGGAAACTATGAGGAATTATCAATTTCAAACAATTGTATATTTTTTATTAGAGAATATCAAGGCAATAAAGTTAAATGTTATTTTAATTTTAGTGAATCTTCAATAAAAATTGAATTAAACTTAAATGAAAAAGTAATACTTGGAGAAACAACGATTCGTCCAAATAATTATTTAATAGTAAAAATAACAAAGAAGAAGTAAATTAAAGAGAACAATAAATACTGAAAACATGGAATTATATCCTTTAAAATTTAATCCAGTCTTTAGTTATCGTATTTGGGGCGGAGATAAGTTAAAACAATATTAAATAAAAATCACAAGGAGAATAGTATTCGAGAATCCTGGGAAATTTCTGATGTGCCAGAAAACGAAACTGAAGTAGCCGAAGGTTTGTTAAAAGGCCAAACCTTAAAACAACTGATAAAGAAATTTAAAGGTGATTTTATTGGAAATAAAGTATATGATATTTTTGGAAATGATTTCCCTTTATTGATGCAAAAAAGCCATTATCTATTCAAGTACATCCTAGTAATTCTTTAGCAAAAGAGCGTCATAATTCATTTGGTAAAAATGAAATGTGGTATGTAATGCAGGCTGAAGATAATGCTGAATTGATAGTTGGTCTTAATCAAAAAGTTAAAAAAGAAGCATACGTTAATCATCTTAACAATGCAACATTAAACGAAATTTTAAATATTGAAAAAAGTTAAAAAAGGAGATACGTATTATATTCCAACAGGTAGAGTTCATGCAATAGGAGCAGGAGTTTTAGTGGCTGAAATTCAACAAACATCTAATATTACCTATCGAATTTATGATTATGATCGCGTAGATGCTAAGACTGGAGAAAAGAGAGAATTACACACGGATTTAGCAATTGATGCAATTGATTTTAATTTTTACGATAACTATAAAACGGACTACGCTAATAAAATAAATAGTTCTAGTGAATTGGTTCATTCACCCTATTTTAAAACCAATATTATAACCTGTAAAAGGAGTGTTAGAAAAGGATTATACAAACTTAAATTCTTTTATGATTTATATGTGTGTAGAAGGGAATGCCAATATTGAAAGTAACAACAGCATTTGTAACTTAAGAAAAGGTGAAACTATACTATTTCCAGCTTGTATAAATCATGTGAAAACAGAAGCAGATAGCGCAGTTTTATTAGAGGTTTATTTGTAAAAGAATAGCTTACTCTATGAGATACTATCCTATAATGAATGGAATTTTAAAATATTATTGTAAAATGGGTTGTTGAATCTCAAAATCCATTTAATATTTATAGATCATTCTATAAATTGAATGAAAAACAGGGGTATTGACATGAAGATTTTGATAAATCATCTTTAAATGTCGCCAAAGCAATGTTTAAATTAAGTGATAATTATTTTGTTTAGTAATTTCACCCGAACGTATATTAACAAAAAAAACCGTTGATAATCAAACGATTATCAACGGTTTTAGTACAAGAGGCGGGACTTGAACCCGCACGAGCCTTACAGCTCACTGGATTTTAAGTCCAGCGTGTCTACCAATTCCACCACTCCTGCATTGGTATTTTATATTGTAGAGCGAAAGACGGGATTTGAACCCGCGACCCCCACCTTGGCAAGGTGATGCTCTACCCCTGAGCTACTTTCGCAGTCATATTTTTTTAAGAACATACATTTGATAATCTAAATGCGAGTGCAAATTTAAAATAATTAAACTAATTGCAAAGACTTTTTTAAAATTTATTTAAAAAAATTATTTAATCCACTAGCTATAAGGTTGTAATTCTCTAATAATAAAATATATTTGCAGGGATTTTAATTAAATTGAATGCAAGTAACTTCAAATTCAAATAGTATAAAGGTGAATATTTCAGCAATATATAGTGATTTCAAACAATTGACAAAGGTTGGTTTGTCGTTAAGTGTTGTATTCTCTTCATTAGCGGGCTATTTATTAGCAGTTGATAAAATTCAACTATCAGTACTGGTTATGTTAGCTATTGGAGGTTATTTAATGGTTGGAGCATCTAATGCTTTTAACCAAATTATTGAAAAAGACACCGATGCATTAATGAAGCGAACCATGAACAGACCACTACCAACAGGTAGAATGCATGTTTCAATGGCATTGGTTATTGCAATTTCATTTACTATTGTTGGGCTAGCAATTTTATACTCCATAAACCCTAAGAGTGCATTATTTGGCGCTATTTCTATCTTTTTATATACAAGTATTTACACACCTTTAAAATCAATTACACCATTATCTGTTTTTGTTGGAGCAATTCCTGGAGCAATTCCATTTATGTTGGGTTGGGTGGCAGCAACAAATGATTTTTCTATAGAGCCAGGAATGTTATTTTTAATTCAATTTTTTTGGCAATTTCCTCATTTTTGGGCTATTGCTTGGCTGCAATATGATGAATATAAAAAAGCTGGTTTTAATTTAATGCCAATGGGACAAAAAAATAAGAAAGCTGTGATGCAAATTATCATTTATACAATTTGTTTAATAATAGTTTCCGTAATTCCTGTATTAAAATTAACAGGAAGTTTTTATATTTACCCAATAACAGCTGTTATTTTGATTTTTTTAGGAAGCACCATGTTATTTTATGCTATAAAATTATATAAAAATCAAACAAATAAAGAGGCAAGGCAATTGATGCTATCAAGTGTTTTATATATAACCCTAATACAAGTAATTTACGTTGTAGATAAATTTTTACATTAAATGGAAAACACATTAAAACAAGAATTAAAATCAGCTAAAAGGAAGTCAGCAAAACCAATGCTTTGGGTTTCAATGATTAGTATGACAATGCTGTTTGCTGGTTTAACAAGCGCATATGTTGTAAGTAGGAAACGTAATGATTGGGTTTCGTTTGATTTACCACCAGCATTTTACACAAGTACTATTTTAATAGTAATAAGCAGTATTACTTTTTTGTTAGCTAAATTTTTTATTAAAAAAGAGAATAGACAACTTACAACGTTGTTTTTAGCTTCTACATTAATTTTGGGAGTTAGTTTTGTATTCTTTCAATTTGAAGGGTTTAAAGAATTAATTAATTCAGGATTGTTCTTTGCAGGAGCAAAAAGTACTGTAAAATCATCATTTATATACGGAATCACAATAGCACATTTAGCACATATTGCAGGAGGAATTATTGTACTTCTTGTGGTGTTTTATAACCATTTAACTAAAAAGTATACCTCAAAAGATTTCTTAGGATTAGAACTAGGTGCAATCTTTTGGCACTTTGTAGATATTTTATGGATATATCTATTTTTATTCTTCTATTTTATTAGGTAATAAAAATTACATATATTTGGCGCAACTATAACTAAAAATCAAAACAAACTTTATATGGAAGCAACTATTGCTACTGACTCTAATGATAATAATTGGGGTGGAGGAAATAAAAAACCATTAGGCGCAAGTTATGGTAAAATGATGATGTGGTTCTTCATTTTATCTGATGCACTTACATTTTCAGGTTTCTTAGGCGCGTATGGTTTTATGCGTTTTAAATTTATTGACTCTTGGCCAATTGCTGATGAGGTTTTTACGCATTTCCCATTTTTACACGGTGTACATGCACCAATGTATTATGTGGCTTTAATGACCTTTGTTTTAATATTTTCATCGGTAACAATGGTATTAGCTGTTGATGCAGGTCATCAAATGAAAAAAGCAAAAGTTACCTTTTACATGTTGTTAACCATTATTGGTGGCGCTATATTTTTAGGTTCCCAAGCTTGGGAATGGAAAAATTTTATAGGAGGTTCTTATGGAGCAGTTCAATTAAATGATGGAAAAATTATTCAATTTGTAGATGCTTCTGGCGAACAAATTACATTAGAAAGTTTTGCGAAACCTTTAAATTCAGAAAGAGTACAACATACAAAAAGTAAAGGATTGTGGTTTGTTGAAGAAGCCGCTATACCTGCAGTAACTTTAAATGAAGTTATTGAAGGATTTAAAGAACATCCTGAAATTACGATTAGAACGGAACAAGTAAACCCTGAATTAAAAGAAAAAATAATAATTCCTCGTGCAAATGCTATGGCTTATCTAAATGAAAGTAAAGCAGTGGTTGTTGGTGCAAACCTACATGTAAATGAATACGGAAAAACTTTATTTGCAGATTTCTTTTTCTTTATTACTGGTTTTCATGGTTTTCACGTTTTATCTGGAGTTATCATAAATATTATCATATTTTTTAATGTTATTATTGGAACTTATGAAAGAAGAAACAGTTATGAAATGGTTGAAAAAGTTGGATTGTATTGGCACTTTGTAGATTTAGTTTGGGTATTTGTATTCACATTCTTCTACTTAGTTTAATTCAAAAAAGAAATAAAAATGGCACACGCACAAGAACATACATCGCACACAAAGTTAATTTGGAAAGTATTCGGAATACTTTCAGTAATAACATTGGTTGAAGTTATTTTAGGAATTACAAAACCAGCATTTCTTCATTTAACTCATTTTTTAGGAACAAGTTTATTAAATAGTATATTTTTAATTTTAACATTGGTAAAAGCCTATTATATTACTTGGTTTTTTATGCATATGGCCGATGAAAAAAAGAGTTTAAGAAGAGCCGTTGTTTGGACAGCATTTTTTCTAATCTGTTATTTAGCAACGTTGTTATTAATTGAAGGAAGCTATATTAACGATGTTTTAGGACCATTAACAAAATGGAACTACTAATTTTTTAAAAAACATAAATTAAAAAGGTGGTTTCTTAACCACCTTTTTTACTTTTACAATTAATATGAAGAAATTTTGGGTACTTTTTAGCTTATTTATTTTACCATTGGTATTTTATATATTTTTATCAAAAGGAATATATAAATATTCAAATTTGCCAATATTAACTGAAAAAGTAGTTGATGTAAAAGGATTTGCTTCAGACGAAAACAGTTCTTTTGCAAATAAATTAACCGTTGTTTGTTTTTTAGGAACTGACATAAAAGAGGCAAAAGCAAGTCTGTTTAATTTAAATCAAACGGTTTATAAGCGTTATTATCAAAAACCATTTTTTCAAATGTTTGCGGTACTTCCTAAGGAAAGTGAAAGTGAATATGAAGCGGTAATTGAAGAACTTTCAGTTTTTACAGATATTAAAAATTGGCATTTTGTATATACAAACTCACAGAACATTCAATCACTTTTTAATAGTTTTGACACTCCTTTTCAATTAAATAAAAATTTATATTCTGAAAATGCATACATTATAGATATGAAATTGAGATTACGAGGAAGAAAAGATGATGAAGATACCGAAGGTGGAAAATTATATGGTTATAATATGAGGTCTGTTTCAACGTTGAAAAATAAAATGAAAGATGATATTGATGTTATTTATTATCAGTTAAAAAAATCTGCCGAAAAACAAAAAAGAAGAAAAAGAGAAATTTAATATTACTAAAATGAAGAAATATAGTTATGTAGGTGTTGCATTTATCATTTTAATCTTTGGAATTTATGCGATTCCTAAAATTGTAAATAAATTGAAGACACCAAAATTAGTTGTAATTAATAAAGTGCCTTCGTTTAAATTTTTGAACCAAGATGGGAAATTAATTTCAAATTCATTTTATAATGATAAAGTTTATGTTGTAGAATTTTTCTTTACAACCTGTCCAACTATTTGCCCAAGAATGACGGAGAGTATGGTAAGTATTCAAAATGAATTTTATGCTTATCAAGATTTTGGAATTGTTTCTTTTAGTATTAATCCAAAACATGATACTCCAGAAATTTTAAAAAAATATGCGAAAGATCACGGAGCAACTTTAAAAAATTGGAACTTTTTAACAGGAGATCAAGAAGTAATTTATAAGTTAGCAAATACTGGGTTTACACTGTTTGCAGGTGAAAACAGCAATGCGGAAGGCGGTTTTGAACATTCAGGAATGTTCGCTTTAATTGATAAAGAAGGAAATATTCGTTCAAGGTTAGATGAATTTGGAAATCCAATTGCTTTTTATGATGGTTTAGACCCAGATGGCGTTCAACTAATTAAAGAGGATATCGCAATTTTATTAAAAGAATAATGATCAACGACACCAAAAAATATAACAAGTGGATTGTTATTTTATCCATCTTAATTCCCTTGGTAGTAGCCATTTTATTTGGTGTAAAAATTGATGCAGAATTACCTGTTTTTTTACCACCAATTTATGCTACTATTAATGCATTAACAGCAGTATTATTAATAGTTGCAGTTTGGGCTGTTAAAAATAAAAAAGTAAAATTACATGAAAAGTTAATGAAAACAGCCATTCTGTTTTCAGTACTATTTTTAGTATTGTATGTTGCTTATCATATGACTTCTAATTCAACCAAATTTGGAGGAGAAGGAAGTTTAAAAATTGTGTACTTTATCATTCTAATTTCACATATTGTTTTGTCAATTGCTGTAATTCCATTTGTTTTAATTACTTACGTAAGAGCAATTACAAATAATATTGAACTCCATAAAAAAATTGCAAAATACACTTTTCCATTATGGTTATATGTTGCTGTTAGTGGTGTTATAGTTTATCTTTTAATAAGTCCTTATTATTAAATTATTAAAATGAAAAAAATTCTAATCATATTATTTTTATTTTCCTTTCAAATAAACAATGCACAATGCGCTATGTGTAGAGCTGTTGTAGAAAGCGGCAGTATTTCTCAGGCTGAAGGATTAAACTCGGGCATACTTTATTTAATGGTTTTCCCTTACCTTTTAGTGGGTGCTTTATTTTATTTTATTATCAAAAATAGGAAAAAGTTTAAAATTTAACATTTTTATAAGAGACTAAGAGTGTAACAAATAATAATTTTAGTCGTCATATATCAGTATCAACTTAACTATAAACTCAATTCAATATAATGAGAACAAAAATTGTTACTATTCTGGCGCTTATATTTTTTATTAGTATAAATGCACAAGATAAAAAATGGACACTTCGGGAATGTGTAAATCACGCTTTGGATAATAATATTACAATTAAGCAAAACAAGTTAAATGTTGAAATAAGTCAAGAGAATGTTAATAGCTCTAAAGGGAATTTTTTGCCAAATTTAAATGCATCAACAAATGGTACATTAAATTTTGGCTCTGGGTTTGATCCAGTATCTCAAAATAGAGTTTCCACAAGTACTTTTGGTGGTTCATTAGGTATTAATTCTGGAATAACTGTTTTTAATGGGTATAGAAATTTGAATACTTATAAGCGAGCTCAATTAGGTGTTAAGCAAAGTCAACTTGATTTAGAAAAAATTCAAGATGACATTTCATTATATGTTGTAAATACGTATTTGAATGTGTTATTTGCTAAAGAAAATTTAAACGTAGCTAAAGTTCAATTTGAAATTAGTAAAAATCAAATTGAAAATGCGCGGGCAAAGTTTGAAGCAGGAGCAAAGCCAAAAGGTGATTTGTTAAATGCACAATCTACTGCTGCTGCTGATGAACAAACTGTAATTTTATATGAAAACACATTAAATTTAGCTTTGTTAGATTTAGCTCAATTATTACAAGTTGAACCTGTTGATTTTGATGTTGAAGTTATAGAAATAGATTCTCCATCAACTATTTTGATGTATAAAAATCCAAGTGAAGTTTACCAAAAAGCGTTAACTAACAGACCAGAAATTAAAAAAGCTGAATTAGATATTGAATCTGCAGATTTATCGATTGAAATTGCAAAAGCATCATTCTTACCTTCAGTATCTTTAGGCGCAAATGTGGGTACGGGTTATGGTTATAATCTTAAAAATAATGCGCACATACCTTACTTTTCACAATTAGATGATAATTTAGGTTATGGCGTAAGTTTTAGCGTTAATATTCCTATTTTTAACAGAAACCAAACGAAATCAAACGTAAATAGACAAAAAATTAATTATGAGATTTCAAAATTAGGATTAGATAATCAAAAATTACAACTGCAACAAACAATTCAAAAAGCATTTTATGATGCAAAAGCGGCAGCAAAAACATATGAATCAGCTGAAAAATCCCTGATTGCACAAAAGGAAGCTTTTAAAAATGCTCAAGAAAGTTATAATTTAGGAGCCATGACACAATTTGATTTTGATCAAGTACGTAATCGTTTTGTAAATGCAGAAGGAGCAATGATTAGAGCAAAATACGATTTTGTATTTAAAACTAAAGTTTTGAAATTCTATTTTGGCGAGTCTATTTTACTTGATTAATTACAAATTAAATACTTAATTAAATATCCAGCGTTTTACGTTGGATATTTTGTTTTATAGCTATTGAATTAAGTATATTTGCTTTTTAAAATTTGAACTTTGGGATATATATTAAACATAGAAACCGCTACAAAAAACTGCTCGGTGAGTATTTCAAAAGAGGGTAAAACCGTTGCCTTGAAGGAACTAAATAGAGGTGAATATTCTCATGCTGAAAAATTACATGAGTTTATAAAGCAAGTTGCGGATGAAGTTGGTCTTGAATTATCAGATTTAGAGGCTGTAGCTGTTAGTAAAGGACCTGGTTCTTATACGGGTTTAAGAATTGGTGTTTCGGCCGCAAAAGGCTTGTGTTTTGCGTTGGATATTCCTTTAATAGCAATTGATACTTTGCAAGCATTAGCATTGTCCACTTCCATTTCAGAAGGACTTGTAATTCCGTTGTTAGATGCTAGAAGAATGGAAGTTTACAGCTGTGTTTTTAATTCAGCTAACGAAAAACAAAGAGAAGTTAAGGCTGAAATAATTGATGAAAATTCTTTTAATGACTACCTGAAAATACAAAAAGTTTATTTTGTGGGTGATGGAATTGAAAAATGTAAAGGAATTATCACACATAAAAATGCGATATTCATTGATGATAAATTACCTTCAGCAAATGAGATGTGTAAACTTTCTTTTGAAAAATTCAAAAAAAACGACATCGAAGATGTCGCTTATTTTGAACCTTTTTATTTAAAAGATTTTGTAGCAATAAAACCTAAATAAATTATTTTTGAATTAACACTCTGTGCGGGAAAGGAATTTCTATACCGGCTCTATCAAGAGCAATTTTCCCTTCTTCTACTAAGTTATTATACACACTCCAATAATTTTCTGTAAGTACAAACGATTTTAGAGTTAAATTTACAGCACTGTCAGCCAAGGTAGCCAAATGCACAACCGGTGCGGGATCTTTTAAAACATCTTGATTTTTAGAAGCTTCTTCAAGTAGCACAGCCCTTGCCTTTTTAATATCCTCACCATATCCAATACTAAAGGTTAAATCAACTCTTAAGGTTGGCTCATCTGTATGATTTACCAAGGTTCCGTTAGATAAAATACCATTGGGAATTATAATGGTTTTATTTTGCGCTGTTACCATTTTGGTAAATAAAATTTGAATTTCTTTAACTGTTCCTCTTTGTCCCTGAGCTTCTATATTGTCACCAATTTTAAAAGGTTTAAAAATAATAATAAGGGTACCTCCAGCAAAATTTGAAAGTGAGCCCTGTAATGCCAAACCAATCGCCAAACCGGCAGCTCCTAATAATGCAATAAAAGAGGTGGTTTCAACCCCCAACTGCGAAATGGCAATGATAAAAACAAGAATTTTAAAAATATAACCTATAACATCTCCCAAAAAATTTTGAAGCGTTAATTCTACTTTTCGCTTTTCCATTAACGCCCTAATTACGCTAACCATTTTTTTTGCAATCCACATTCCTATAATAAATATTATGATTGCAATAACTAAATTGGCAGCATTCTTAATAATTAAATCCACTGCTAAATCTAAGTACTTTTGATAATCCATAAAGTTTTATTTTTTTAGCAAAATTAAGATTATTCCTAAAATAGCAAGGATAGATTGGATATAAAAATTTTAATTTTTTTGTTGTATACCAACCGTAAACTCCAGCTATGGTTGCACATATTAGAAAAAATAGCGCAATTGACACAAAATTATTTTCATTAACAATTGCCCAAATAAGTCCTGCAGCTAAAAATCCATTATACAATCCTTGGTTTTGAACCAGTGTTTTAGAAATTTTTGCTTCTTCTAATTTTAATCCAAAAGCTTTTAATCCTCTTGGTTTATCCCAGTAAAACATTTCTAAAATCATAAAATAAATATGCTCAAAAGCGACTAATGCAACAAAAAACACTTGTAAAAATTTCATCATTAAAATTTAATTTTTAGTTGATTTAATGCTTTTTTAGCATCACTAACAGGTAGTTGACAGGCACCATCTACACAAATATAAATTAGGGTTTCACCTTCATTAAAACGACCTTCCATTAATGGTAACGTACTTTTTTTAGTACTACCAGCAATTAACTTGTTTGGAATATATTTTGAATTAATTTCTTTGAGTTTATCAAATGCCAATTTACCTGCAATGGCAACTTCATAATAATTACCTGTATAATCTGCCATTAATTGTAACCAATTTGAATATCCTGAGCCATATTGTTGCGCTTTATCTTTTACATTGGAAAGCATTTGTTTGCTTACTTTTAAATAATAACTATTGGAATAATAATGACTTAATTTAAATAAATTTCTTGCCATTATAGAATTTGAAGCAGGGATTACATTGTCTTCTATTTCCATTTTACGAGTAATTAAATTTGCATCTTCATCTGAAGTAAAATAAAACATAGTTTTTTCAGAATCATAAAAATGGTCAAAGGTGTAATCAGTTAATTGTTTGGCTGTATTTAACCATTTTTCATTCAATGTTGCCTCATATAATAAAATATAGGCATCGATTACGGTTGCATAATCTTCTAAATAACCATTAATAGTACTTTTGCCATTTTTGTAATTATGGTTTAGGTTCCCGTTTTCTTGGAATTGTTTAGAGTAGATAAATGTTGCGTTTTTAATTGCTATATCTAAAAAATGTTTTTCATTAAAAACAGTATAAGCATCAATATATCCTTTTAGCATAAGTGCATTCCAAGAAGTTAAGGATTTATCATCCAATCTTGGTTTATCTTTTTTAGCTCTTTCTTTTAACAGCGTTTTTTGCCACAATTCAACTTTTTTTTCTAAATTTGAATTTGAAATGTCATAATTTTTAGCAATTTCAGAAGTATTATTTTTTCTAATAGGAATATAAGTATTATGTTCCCATAAACCATAATTATTTATATTGTAATACGCTGAAAATAAGTCAAAATCATTACCTAGAATAGTTTTTAATTCTTCTTTTGTCCAAACATAATAAGCGCCTTCTTCTAATTTACCTTCGTTATTGTTACTATCAGCATCTAACGAAGAATAAAATGCACCTTCTGCACTTGATAATTCTCTATCAATAAAATCTAATGTGTGGTACACCGTTTTTTTATATAATTCATTTTTTGTTGCTTGGTAAGCTTCAGAATAAAGACTTACCAATTGTCCATTGTCATATAGCATTTTTTCAAAATGAGGTATGTGCCATTTTTGATCAGTAGAATATCGAGCAAATCCACCACCAATTTGATCGTATATTCCACCATAAGCCATATTGGTTAGGGTAGTATTCACATAATTTAATAGTTCATTATCTTCTGCTTGAACAGCATATCGTAATAAAAATTTATAATTGTTTGGCATTGGAAATTTAGGAGCACCTTTTCGTCCGCCTAAGTCAAAATCCATTGTTGGTTTCCAGTTTTTCACAGCTGAATTTAAATCTGAAACAGTAACTTCAGTTTGACTTTTACTAAAATGAACCAAGTCTGAATTTTTTACCCCTTCTGTTAATTTTTCAGCATATTCCGTAGCTTTTTCAGGAGATTCAGCATATAACTTAGCAAGTTGATTTAAAGCATTTATCCAGTTTTCTCTAGGGAAATAAGTACCTCCCCAAATAGGTCTTCCGTCTGGTAAAGCGATACAATTTAAAGGCCAGCCACCGCTCCCTGTCATTAATTGAACAGCATTCATATAAACTTGATCAATATCTGGGCGTTCCTCTCTATCTACTTTAACGCTGATAAAATATTTATTCATAACAGCAGCAACAGAATCATTTTCAAAACTTTCATGTTCCATCACGTGGCACCAATGGCACGAAGAATAACCAATAGAAATGAGTAATAATTTATTTTCTTTTTTAGCTAGTGCCAATGTTTCTTTATTCCAAGCGTACCAATTTACTGGGTTATGTGCATGTTGTAATAAATAGGGACTTGTTTCATTAATTAAACTGTTGGTATATTTATGTTTGGGCATTTTTTTTTCGGTTTGACTTTTGCAACTCATAACTGAGATTATAAGAATGGTAAATAATATACGATGCATTAATTTTAATTTTTGATAAAGATATAAAGATAATAGTACAAAAAAAAAGCGCTTTTTAAAAAGCGCTTCAAAACAAAATAGATTCTAATTATTTAACTTCAAAAGTAATTTTAACATTTACTCTAAATTCTTCTACTTCACCATCATTAACCACAACACTTTGTGATTGTACAAACGCAGATTTAATATGATTGATACTTTTTCCTGCATGTGCAACTGCTTTTCTTGTGGCATCTTCCCAACTCTTGTCAGAACTTGCCATTACTTCTATTACTTTCATTACTGCCATTATACTATTATTTTTAGTTACTATGTTTAAATATACAATTTTTTTATAAAATGATAAATCTCATAGTGGTGTTTTTAATAAAAATTTAACTTTGCAGCTTTTTAATAATAATTAATAAAGATGAGAAATATACGTATAAGAAAACTAATATTAGGGTTACTTTTTTTAATGGGACTAACTAGTTTAGAGGCACAAACTGAAATTTTAAAAGATAATGGGTCTTGGTTTACTTTTAGTAGCAAAATAACAATTACAAATAAATTATATGTATTGAATGTAATTCAACAGCGTAGAGTAGGTTTTTTTTAAGTAATATGCAAGGATTTTTATTTGCTCCAAGTATTAATTATTATTTAAGTAAAAATGTAAGTATAGGTGCAGGTTATATGCATTATACCTATTTTCCAAACGGTATTTCTCACGCATCCATTAAAAAAGAAGAAAATAGATTTTTTCAGCATATTAATTTAGGTTCTACCATTGGAAAAGTTAAAATGAGTCAACGGTTTAGATTTGAAGAGAGGGTTATTGATTTAATAAATACAAACGTTTCTCCAAATATTATTGATGGTACTAAATATGTAAATAGGTTTAGGTATAGAATACAAGCTACGGTTAATTTATTTAAATTAAAAAATAATAAACACCTTTTTGGAAGGTTATCAAATGAAATTAGAATTAAATTTTCTAACGGAATAAAAGCACCAGATTTTGATCAAAATAATTTTGCGGCCTTAGTAGGCTATAAACTCTTAAATAATTCAAGTATTTGGATTGGTTATGGAAGCTATTATTTTAGAAAAAACTCCACAAACTATGTCTCTAATAATATTTTGCATGTTAATTTAAGTTATAATTTTGATATTAGAAAGAAGTAGAAATAATTAGGTATAAAAAAATCCGAGTAATTTACTCGGATTTTTGATGTAAAAGTATAGTTATTATTAACTTAAAGCTTTTTTAATTCTTCTTATAGCTTCACGTAATTGAGCTTCGGAAGCTGCATACGATATTCTAATACAATTGGGAGCCCCAAAAGCTTCCCCAGTTACTGTTGCAATGTTTGCTTCTTCTAATAAAAACATAGAAAAATCTGAAGCGGTATTAATTTTATACCCTTTAATTTCTCTACCAAAAAAGTATGAAATATTGGGAAATACATAAAACGCTCCACCGGGTATATTTAATTCAAAACCTTTAATTTCACTTAATAATTCAATAACTATATCCCTACGGTTTTTGAATTCATCCACCATATATTTAATTTTAGAAACTGGAGCTTCCAAAGCTGTGATAGTAGCACGTTGCGCTATGCTATTTGCTCCTGAAGTAATTTGTCCTTGTATTTTTGTACATGCTTTAGCAATCCATTCTGGTGCACCAATATAGCCAATTCTCCAGCCAGTCATAGCAAAAGCTTTTGCAACACCATTTACAGTAATTGTTCTATCAAACATATTTTCAATTGTAGCAAAACTAAATACCGGTTCACCGTAATTTATATGTTCATAAATTTCATCTGAAAGCACATAAATATTTGGGTATTTTTCTATTACTTTTGCTAAAGCTCTGTATTCTTCTTCTGAATAAACAGTACCGCTAGGGTTGTTTGGAGAGTTGAAGAAAATCATTTTTGTTTTAGGTGTAATAGCAGCTTCTAATTGCTCAGGTGTAATTTTAAAATCGGTTTCAACAGTAGAAGGTATTTCTTTATAAGTTGCTTCAGCCAAAATTGCAATTGCTGAATAACTTACCCAATACGGTGCTGGTAATAGCACTTCATCACCTGGGTTTAATAATACCATTGCCACATTTGCAATAGATTGTTTTGCCCCAGTTGATACTACAACTTGATTTGGTTGATAAACTAAATTATTATCGCGTTTAAATTTTTTACAAATAGCTTCTTTTAAATCTAAATAACCATCAACAGGGCTATAAGTACTGTAATTCTCATGAATAGCTTGTATGGCTGCATCTTTTATAAAATCAGGTGTGTTAAAATCTGGTTCTCCTAAACTTAAACTAATAATATCTTTTCCTTGAGATTTTAACTCTCTTGCTTTAGCTGCCATTGCTAAAGTTTCTGAAATGGGTAAACTGTTAATTCTGTTTGATAGTTGGTTGTTCATAAAATAAAAATTATGCGTACGAAGGCTTCATGCCTAACGCTTTTAGTTGATTAAAATGCTCGATAATTGCTTTTCGAAAAGTTTTGTACTCGTTGTATGGTAAATTAAATTCTAATGTGGTTTCTTTTACGATTTTTGCAATTTTGTTATAATGTACATGGGAAATATGCGGGAATATATGATGTTCAACTTGGTGATTAAGTCCACCAGTATACCATGAAACAAATTTATTTTTTGGGGCAAAATTAGATGTTGTAAACAGTTGATGAACCGCCCAAGTATGTTCTAAATTACCGTTTTTATCAGGCAATGGCATTTCGGTATTAGGAACAACATGAGCTAATTGAAAAACAACACTTAAAATCATTCCTGCGGTATAGTGCATAACAAAAAAGCCAATTAAAACTTTCCACCAAGCAATATCTAATACTAAAAGAGGTAACACAATCCATAAAAAATAATAAACTAATTTAGTAATTATTAATACGGTCCATTCAGTTGTTGGGTTTGGAAATTTACCATATGAAAGTTTACGTTTTAGGTAGGTATGCATTTGTTTAAAATCTGTAGTAATTGCCCAATTTATAGTTAATAATCCATACAATAAAAATGAATAATATTTTTGAAACTTATGAATTTTCAACCATTTAGCATGTTTTGAAAATCGAATAATTCTTCCAGCATCAATATCTTCATCATATCCTTCAATATTGGTAAAAGTATGGTGTAAAACATTGTGTTGCACTTTCCAATTGTATACATTTCCTGCTAAAATGTAGATACTGCTTCCCATTAATTTATTCACCCATTTTTTACTTGAAAAAGAGTCGTGATTGCTATCGTGCATTACATTCATTCCAACACCTGCCATGCCAATTCCTATTACAACTGTTAGTAAAAGTAATGCCCATTGTGGCATGTTTACAGTTAATATTAATAGTAAAGGCACTAAAAAGATAGCGAACATTATTATGGCTTTGGAATATAATTTCCAATTGCCAGTTCGTTTAATTTTACTTTCTTTAAAGTAAGAATTAACTCTTTTGTTTAGCGTTTTATAAAATTTCGCTTTGTCAATTCTTGAAAAATGTATTGTCTTGTTAATCATATTTTAATTATATATAACAAATATACATGCCAAAATTACACCAATTCTATTCAGAAGGATAAATTTTATAAAAAATATAACATTTTATCAAAAGTTGTTAATTTAATTTTGAAAGAAGTAATTTTGTGATCACAATATTTTTCCATGGAACTACTACTAAAATACTTTTCAAATTTATCTGAAACTCAAATAATGCAATTTTCTAAGTTAGAAAAATTGTATGCTGAGTGGAATGCTCAAATTAATGTGATTTCAAGAAAAGATATTGATGAATTATATGTTCGTCACGTATTACATTCTTTAGGAATTGCAAAAGTGCAACCCTTTCAACCTAAAGCATCTGTGTTAGATGTTGGTACTGGTGGCGGGTTTCCAGGAATTCCATTAGCGATATTGTTTCCTGAAACGAATTTTTATTTAGTAGATTCAATTGGAAAAAAAATTAAAGTAGTCCATGAAGTCATAGCTGCAATTGGGTTAGAAAATGTTAAAGCTGAAGCTATTAGAGCTGAAAATGTAAAAGGAGAATACGATTTTATTGTAAGCAGAGCTGTTACTAAAATGGATGATTTTTCGAAGTGGGTAAAAACCAAAGTAGCTAAAAAACAGCGGCATGAATTAAAAAATGGAATTTTATATTTAAAAGGAGGTGATTTAACTGACGAATTGACAAACTTTCCTAAAGCGAGTCAGTTTAATTTAACAGATTTTTTTGAGGAAGATTTTTTCGAAACTAAGAAAGTTGTTCATATTCCTTTAAAAAAAAAGTAAACTGATTTATGTCACAAGCCTATTAAATAATTTAAGGTAATTTTGTCTTTTAATTAAACTTGAAAATTATGAATAAAGTTAAAGAGTGTTTGGTTTGTAAAGCGTCATCTACTGAAACACCAGTTACAAAATTTTATTATCAGGAAAGTGAATTTTACATTTGTCCGCAACATATACCCGTATTAATTCATAACCCTCAAGAATTAGTAGGGCTGCTACCAGATGCTGATAAGCTTAAAAAAGGATAATAAAATATTTCATTAGTAAAGAAAAACTCGCCGAAAGGCGAGTTTTTTGATGGTATATAGTTGCTATTTATTCTCCTAAGAATGGATATCTGTAATCTGTAGGTGTTACAAACGTTTCTTTAATTGTACGGTTGCTTACCCAACGTAATAAATTCCAAACTGAACCAGCTTTATCATTAGTTCCGGATCCACGAGCACCACCAAAAGGTTGTTGCCCAACAACTGCACCAGTAGGTTTGTCGTTTATGTAGAAGTTTCCTGCGGCGTTTTCTAATTTGTTTGTTGCAATATCAATAACATAACGATCACCACTAAAAATTGCACCAGTTAAAGCAAACTCACTTGTTTTATCAACAACATCTAGCATTTCTTCCCATTGCTCGTCTTCATATATGTAAATGGTCATAATTGGTCCAAATAACTCATTAACCATTGTTTTATATTGAGGGTTTGTTGTTACTATAATTGTTGGTTCAATAAAGTACCCAACTGAATCATCATAACCACCACCAACAATAATTTCTGCATCAGCATCTTTTTTAGCTTCTTCAATACAACCTGAAAGTTTTTTGAAGGCTCTATCATCAATTACAGCATTTATAAAGTTTGAAGTATCTTCAGGAGTTCCCATTTTAAACGATTTTACATCTTTTAAAACAGCTTCTTTAATAGCTGGCCATAAACTTTTTGGTAAATAAGCTCTTGAAGCAGCTGAACATTTTTGACCTTGATATTCAAAAGCACCTCTTGAAATTGCTGTTGCAACTTCTTGTGCATTTGATGAAGGATGTGCCCAAATAAAATCTTTCCCACCAGTTTCTCCAACTATTCTTGGGTAGGTTTTATAAGTATTCATGTTTTTTCCAATAGTTTCCCAGAAACTGTTAAATACGGGTGTAGATCCTGTAAAGTGAACTCCAGAAAAATCAGCGCTATTTAATAAAACATCTGTAATAGTTCCTGAATTACCAGTTACCATATTTATAACACCATCAGGTAAACCAGCAGCTTTAAATAATTCCATAATTACTTGAGCTGAATATACTTGAGATCTTGCAGGTTTCCATATAATTACATTCCCCATTAAAGCAGGTGCAGCAGGTAAATTACCAGCAATTGCAGTAAAGTTAAATGGAGTAATTGCATATACAAATCCTTCTAATGGGCGGTATTCCATACGGTTCCAAATTCCAGGAGAAGAAATAGGTTGGTTGTTATAAATTTCAGTCATAAACTGAACATTAAAACGTAAAAAGTCAATTAACTCACAAGCCGCATCAATTTCAGCTTGCATAACATTTTTAGATTGTGCAATCATAGTTGCAGCATTCATTTTATAACGGAAAGGTCCAGCTAATAAATCTGCAGCTTTTAAGAAAATTGCAGCTCTGTGTTCCCAGCTTGTTGCAGCCCATTTTACACGTGCTTCAGCAGCTGCTTTTACAGCTAATTCAATATGTTCTTTTTCAGCAAGGTGGTATTTACCAACACAATGTTTATGGTCATGTGGTGGATGAATATCAACTGTATTTCCTGTTCTATATTCTTTTCCGCCAATATAAAAAGGAATGTCAACTTGTTCATTGTACATTTTTTTGTACGTATCTAACAATGCTTTACGTTCTGGAGATCCTGGAGCGTATGACTTTACAACTTCGTTAATTGCGCTTGGTACTTTATAAAATCCTGTAGCCATTATATTATTTTTTAAAGGTTTTTCTAATTAAATTTGCCATGCAAAGTTACAAAATAGGATTTACTTTTTTTGTAATAAACTAATACTCAATATTCAAATTTTAATAGCATGTGTACCGTTACTTTCTTGCCTTTACCTGACAATAATTTTATTTTAACTTCTAATAGAGATGAACAACGATTACGTGAAACATTTTCACCAAAAAAGTATGAGGAAAATGGTGTTGAAATGTTATTTCCGAAGGATAAAACTGCTGGAGGTACTTGGATAGGAACGAGTTCAATGAATCGATTAATATGTATATTAAATGGAGCTTTTATTAAGCATGATAAGAAAGATACTTACAAAAAAAGTAGAGGTATTATTGGAAAAGAAATATTGCAAATAACTAATTTCATTGAATATATTGAAAACTTAAATTTAGAAGAAATTGAACCTTTTACCATGGTAATTGTTGATTGGAATAATACCCAATTAAATTTATATGAATTAATTTGGGATAAAAATCAAAAGCATTTTACAAAATTGAAGAATGAACCTAAAATTTGGTCATCTTCTACTTTGTATACCAATGAAATAAAGGAATTGAGAAAAGTTTGGTTTCAACATTGGATTGCTTCGAATGAATTTACTTCTTCAACTATTTTAAATTTTCATCATTCAGAAATTGGTGATAAAGAACAATCGGTTTTAATGAAACGTTCTTATGTAGAAACTGTGAGTATTACTTCAGTAAAAAAAGAAAAGGACTTTGTAGAAATGTTGTATGATGATGTCGTTCATCAACAAAAAACAATAATACATTTTTAAGTAATAAAAACAGATAGTATGGAAACAATAGCAAACCCTATAATTCCTAAAAATAGGTAAAAGCTGTTTAATAATATAAATTTCAGGATTGTTTTAAATCTTCCTTGTTTATAAAAATTACGCAAAGCTTTGTATAAGTAAAGCGAAAATAAAAGTATTAATACCCAAGAAAAAGATTCTAATTCAATAAATAGGTTGAGTAAGTAAAAAATCACAAACAGCAAAAAGAACACAGTTTGGGTGTGAAACACAAAAACTAAATGTTCCATATAAGTAAACTTTCTTCTAAAATAAACTGCTTTTAAAAACAGTGTAAAAATTGGCAGAAAAATAAATAAAGAGATAGAGATGTAAGAGGTGAGTTTTTTAAAGTAACTTTTACCTCCATCAGACTGTATTTGTTTTAGATTCTTTGTAATATTTATAACTTCTTGATAGTAAAATGTATTCCAAAATGTTTTTTTGTAGCCCAAACTATCCAAAGCTTGTTCATTATTGTAATTTGGAAACTTTTCATTAAAGTGATAAAAATCAGTTATTCTATTAAATACATCAATGTTTTGAGTAGTGTCATTTTTGATATTATATGTATATTCTTGGTTGGTTTTAGACTGAGAAATATTCAAGATATTCCCTAAATTTAAAATGGCATTCGTTTTTGTTGAATCATTTGGGTTTGCTTTTATGATTTCTTCTTTAGCATTTGTTAAAATTGAATCTAGCTGTTTTCTTTCTTTTGGAGAGATTGAATCTAATTTTTTTGTTGCTGTTAGAATGTTATTTACCGAGTTTTTGTTTCCATTTAAATTGGTAGTTAACCCTAATAATAAAAAGAAAATAATAGAAATATTTAAATACAATTGAAACGGATTTACAAAACGAACTCGTTTACCTTCAATATATTCTTTTGAAACTTTCCCTGGTTTTGTTAATAAAGGAATAAATGTGGTCCAAAAACGAGAGTCGTAAGAAAAAAATCCGGAAAATAAATTACTTATAAAATAGCCAAAGCTTAATTTTTTTATAGTATTTTTTTGTCCACAAGACGAACAAAAGTTTTCATTTCCTGTTAATGGTTGTTCACAATTTAAGCATTCTAGCCCTTTAGTTTCATTTGGTTTTTGTTTAATGGTTGGTTTAAATTTTAGAATGCTAAATTTCATAGATTTTTTTTTAGATGTGAGCTTGCTAAGAACACATATTTCCCATTTGAGTTAAAATTAATAAAAGTTCATTTCATTTATTTTTAGTTACTGATATTAGGAACTATTAATTGAAATGTGGGAATGTATACTTTAAAGATTTTTGTGGTTGCAAAATTTACCATATTGTAAAATCCTGACATAGCACCAATAGGAGAAGTTAAAAAACAGTTAGATGCATAGGTGTGAATTTGACCTGGTTTTAAAATTGGTTTTTTGCCAATAACTCCAGAACCTTCAACTATTTCAGCATTGTTTAATGAATCAAAAATTTTCCAGTGGCGCTCTAAAAGTTGTACAGTTTCATTACTTTGGTTTTCAATAGTAACTTGATAACTAAAAACATAGTATAGTTTATAATTTCGATAACTTGTGGTTTCAAAATTAGAAATTACAGAAATTTTTATGCCATTTGTTACCTGTTGTACCATAGCTATTTACCAAGTATTGAGTATTTCAAAGATACTAAAATTCTAATAGGTTAGTTGTTAATTTTTTCGGAATTACCAAATCCAACACCAATTACTTGCGTATATCTACTTCCAAATTTAGCATAATATACTAAAACAGTATACTCATTTTCTGTTTGGTAATGTGAACCATCAATATCATAATTGCTAAGGGTACCATTTTTTGTTTTAGTAAGGTATTGATAATTGTAAAACCCTTGTTTTAGAAGGAGAGTAGCTTCATATAAACCAGTTTCTATATTGTAATTGAGTTTATTGGTTTCATTTAAGTGCCAATTGTTGAAATCTCCACTAATATAAATCTCTTTACCTTCAAGTTTTTTTGTGGTTTTTAAGGAAAAGTAAATCCAACTATAATCGGCATCAGTATTGCTATTTTGTCCAAGGATAGATCTCACAATAAAATTACCATTTACATCAGGAAATAAGGTATAAGGCATGTTTATCCTTTCTTCATTTGTATATAAATAAGTATTGTAAAGTTCATTTCCTAATTCAACATTGGCAATATTTAACGTAGAACTTCTTATGTCTTTTGAATCGAAATATAAAAATTCATTTCCACCCCAAAAACTAGTTTCTTTATTGTACTTATAAAGTAATTGGGTTCCTCTGTAAAACTGAGGTTTTAAACCACTAATTGCTGTTTGCCAATTGTTGTTTTGAAGAATAACAGGAATTATTTCTTCATCAGGGTTGTTAATTCTAAAGTTTGGATTGTTGATGTTAAATTCAACCGATTGTTTTGTGTTTATTGTTGAAATATCTCTACTTTTATAAACGGTAACTCCAACAGTTACTTTTGGTTCATAAACTACAAAATGACGTTTAAAAACAACTTCATCATCTTCATTTAAAACTGATATTTGATAGTTCCCAGAAATTTTAATTTTGGTATTTTCGTTTGGAATTGTTAAGGTGTAATTTGTGTAAGGCTGAAGCGTATTAAAAGAATTTTCGTAATTCCGAATTCTATCTTCAGCATACCCATCAATAAATTCTGATTCAGATAAATTGGAAGGTTTCCAATTTATGTTGCAATGTTCAATTTTATAGGTGTAATCTTCTTCATTGGCATTTAAATCGTCAAATGACAGGTTTATTCTTTCTCCTAATTTTATAATTGGGGCATAAGTATTTGAAGCAGCAGGTTTAAAAATGATGGTTTTTATAAAATCAGCTTCCGTAAAATTAGATTGTGAATACCCTAATTGAACGAAATACAAAAAACAGAAAATCAAAAAATATTTTTTCAAGGTATTTGGATTTTTTTAGTTGATACTAACAAGATGTATACCAAAATTGTAAAGGTAAAAGTACTAAAACTAAAATTGATTTAGAATGATTATAAATGTTACATAAAAACATGATAAAAATCATACATCATAAGTTAGAAATTGTTATTTTTGCTCCGTTTTTAAAGACTATTAATTAAACTATAAATATGTCACAGGACATTCGAATTAAAAAAGGTTTAGACATTAAGCTAAAAGGTGAAGCTGAAAAGGTTACCGAAAACGCTAATTCTAGTAGTGTTTATACACTTAAACCTGAGGATTTCCACAGTATTATCCCAAAATTATCTGTAAAAATTGGCTCAAAAGTAAAAGCTGGTGAAGCAGTTTTCTACAATAAAGCCAATGAAGACATGAAATTTCCATCGCCAGTGAGCGGTGAATTGGTTGATATTATTCGTGGTGAAAAAAGAAAAATATTAGCAGTTAAAATTCAAGCTGATAATGAACAACAATTTACAGATTTTGGTGTAAAAAATCCAAAAGCAATGAATGCAGATGAAATTAAAAGTCATTTGTTAGCTTCAGGTTGTTGGCCATTTATTAAACAAAGACCTTATGATGTTATTGCAAATCCTGTAAATACACCTAAAGCTATTTTTGTTTCTGCCTATGCAAGTGCCCCTTTAGCTGCCGATTACGATTATGTTTTGGCAGGCAAAGAAAATGAGTTACAAGCTGCAGTTACTGCTTTAAGTAAATTAACATCTGGTAGTGTACATGTTTCAGTTGGAAAAAGCTCAAATTCTCCTTTATCAGGTTTAAACAATATTACGTTGCATAAAGTTTCTGGTCCACATCCATCTGGTAATGTTGGAACACAAATTGCTAAAATAGATCCTGTTAATAAAGGTGAAACTGTTTGGACTATTAATCCACAGGATTTAGTAGTTATTGGGGAATTATTATTAACCGGTAAATTTAATGCTGAACGAATTATTGCTTTAGCAGGAACCGGAGTTGAATCACCAAAATATTACAAAACCAAAATTGGAGCTACAATTTCTTCAATTGTAGATAAGAAACTTAAAGGTGATAACACTAGAATTATTAGTGGAAATGTTTTAATAGGAACTGCTAAAAAATTAAAAGAAAATTTAGGCTATTACAATAATATGATAACCGTAATTCCTGAAGGGAATGATTACGAGTTATTTGGTTGGACAATGCCAGTTTTTAATAAATTATCAATTTCAAGAGCAATTACTTTTTCTTGGTTATTTCCAAATAAAAAATACGATTTAAATACAAATACAAACGGAGAGCACAGAGCCTTTGTTGTAACTGGTAATTATGAAGAAGTATTTCCACTAGATATTTTTCCAATGCAAATTTTAAAAGCTTGCATGTATAAAGATTTAGATGAAATGGAACAACTTGGAATGTATGAAGTAGCTCCTGAAGATTTTGCCTTAACTGAATTTGTATGTGTTTCTAAACAACCACATCAGGAAATTATTAGAAAAGGGTTAGACTTAATGTTAAAAGAAATAGGATAAATTATGGGATTAAAAGAAAAATTACATAATATAAAAGGAAAGGTTGATGGTACAAAGTGGCAAACTATGTTTGGTGCTGTTCATACCCTTTTTTACACTCCAAATGAAACTACACATTCTGGTGGACATTTAAGAGGAGCTGATGATTTAAAGCGTACAATGATGAACGTTGTATTGCCTTTAATTCCAATTTTTATTTTTGGAATGTTTAATGCCGGATTTCAGCATAATGCTGCAATAAATGGTTTTCCAGAAGGAATGAGCTTTTTTAGCCCTGAATTTTGGAATTTTGAAAATTTCTCTATTGGAGCAATGAAATTATTACCGCTTCTAATAGTATCTTATGTAGTAGGTTTAGGAATCGAAATATTTTTTGCAACCATTAATAAGCACGAGGTAGAAGAAGGTTATTTTGTGACGGGTATGTTAGTTCCACTAATTATACCAATTGATACTCCTTTATGGATGCTTACTGTTGCCATTATTTTTGGTGTTGTAATTGGTAAAGAAATTTTTGGAGGTACCGGAATGAATATTTTAAACCCTGCTTTAACTATTAGAGCATTTTTATTCTTTGCATATCCTACTTGGATGAGTGGAGATAAAGTATGGATAACTGGTGCTGTTGAAAGAACAAAAGACATTGCAGCAGGTGCAAATTTAGATGCTATTTCTGGTGAAACAATTTTAGGAAGTTTAGCTCAGGGCCATGAAATAATGTATTCGATATCTGATATGTTCTTTGGTTTTATACCAGGTTCTGTTGGTGAAACATCTACCTTATTAATATTACTTGGTGGTTTATATTTACTTTATACCAAAGTTGCAAGTTGGAGAATTATGGTATCAGCAGTAGTTGGTGCTTTAGTTATGGGGCTCATTTTTAACGGTGTTGTAAATGCTGGTTGGATAACTGAAGGAAGTAAGTTTTATTCATTAATGAGTACTGAATTTTGGCATCATTTATTAATTGGTGGTTTGGCATTTGGTATTGTATTTATGGCAACCGATCCAGTAACAGCTTCACAAACAAATAAAGGAAAGTGGGTTTACGGATTTTTAATTGGATTTATTTCAGTAATGATACGTGTATTTAATCCTGCCTATCCAGAAGGTGTAATGTTAGCCATTCTATTAATGAATGTATTTTCACCAACTATAGACCATTACGTGGTTCAAGGCAATGTTAAAAGAAGATTAAAACGTTTAAAAGTTAAAACAGCATAACCAATGGCAATAAATACTGATAAAAATTCTTATACAGTACTGTTCGCGACAGGAATGGTAGTTATTGTTGGGGCGTTACTAGCTTTTGTAGCCTCATCATTAAGAGAGAAAATTTCTGAAAACAAACGAATTGAAAAACAGCAAAATATTTTATACGCAATGGGTGTAAATGAAAATGAGGAAGGTAGTGTTTCTTTTGTTTCAAAAAAGAGTGTTGCTGGTGAATTTTCGAAATATATAACGAAGCAATTTGTAATTACGGGCACTACGGCTGTTGAAGATAACAACGCTTATTTAATAGACCTTAAAAAAGAGGAAGCAGCATCAAAAGCTGAAAAAAGAGCGCGTAAACTACCTCTATTTATTGGGAATAAAGATAACAAAGATTTTTACATAGTTCCAGTTAGAGGAAAAGGACTATGGGATGCAATTTGGGGATATGTTGCTTTAGACAATCAATTGGTTGTACAAGGTGTATTTTTTGACCATGCTGGTGAAACTCCTGGATTAGGTTCAAACATAAAAGAACGCTTTTTTATGGATGATTTTAAAGGGGAGCATATATTAGATGGTAATACATTTAAAGGAATCACAGTTGCAAAAGGAAATGCAGATCCGAAAAACTTGAGAAAAACAGATTTTGCTGTTGATGCAATTGCAGGAGCTACAATTACTGGAAATGGTTTATCTGCAATGCTTAAAAAAGATTTGCAAATGTACATTCCTTATTTAAAAACATTAAAGCAATAATTTATGGGACTTTTATCAAAAAAAGATGCAAAATTAATTACTGATCCATTAGCGGATAATAATCCAATAACTATCCAAGTTCTTGGTATTTGTTCTGCTTTAGCAGTTACAGCTCAATTAAAACCAGCTATTGTAATGGCTATTTCTGTAATGTTTGTTTTAGCTATGGGAAACGTGGTAATATCATTAATAAGAAATATCATTCCTTCAAAAATTAGAATCATTGTTCAGTTGGTAATAGCTGCTGCATTAGTAATTATTGTTGACCAAGTGTTAAAAGCTTTTGCATACGAACTATCAAAACAATTGTCAGTTTTTGTGGGGTTAATTATTACGAACTGTATTATTATGGGACGATTTGAGGCATTTGCTTTAGCAAATAGCCCTTGGAAGTCATTTTTAGATGGTATTGGAAATTCGGCAGGTTATGGAATAATTTTAATAATTGTTGCTTTTTTTAGAGAATTATTAGGATCAGGCTCACTACTTGGATTTAAAGTATTAGGTGATCCAATTGAGAAAACAGGTGTTTATGCTTATGGTTATGAAAATAACGGATTTATGTTGTTAGCACCAATGGCATTAATTACAGTAGGAATAATTATTTGGGTACAACGCTCAAGAAACCCAGCATTAATAGAAGACAACTAAATATTATGGAACATTTAGAATTATTTTTTAAGTCAATATTTGTAGATAACATGGTGTTTGCAACATTCTTAGGAATGTGTTCATACCTTGCAGTATCTAAAAAAGTAGCAACTGCTGTAGGTTTAGGAGCCGCAGTAATTTTTGTAATGGCAATTACAGTTCCTTTAAACTGGTTGTTAGATCAATACATATTACAAGACGGTGCATTGGCTTGGTTAGGTCCAGAATATGCAGCCTATGATTTAAGTTTCTTATCATTTATTATGTTTATTGCTACCATTGCAACAATGGTACAATTAGTAGAAATTATTGTCGAGAAATTTTCACCTTCTTTATACAATTCATTAGGAATATTTTTACCTCTAATTGCTGTAAACTGTGCAATTTTAGGAGGTTCTTTATTTATGCAATCTCGTGAAATTCAATCTTTAGGATTGGCTTTCAATTACGGAGTAAGTTCAGGTATTGGATGGTTTTTAGCAATTTTAGCTATTGCAGCTATTCGTGAAAAAATTAGATACTCTAACGTTCCTGCACCTTTAAGAGGACTTGGTATAACATTTATTATAACAGGTTTAATGGCAATTGGTTTTATGAGTTTTGGAGGTATGCTAACTGGTGGTGATGAAACAGAAAAAACTAAAGACGAAACAACAGTTCAAGTTGAAGTGAAAAAAGACGCTATTGATTTAGCTAATAACGAAATAGAAATTAAAGAATAATGATCATATTAGCAGCAAATACTTTAGGTACGGTAGTAGCAACAGTAGTGGCATTTTTAGTGATAACACTATTATTGGTTGCATTATTATTATTTGTAAAACAAAAATTATCACCTTCAGGTCCTGTGAAAATCAGAATTAATGGAGAAAAAGAAATTGAAGTAGCTTCAGGAAGTTCTTTATTAACAACTTTAGGAAATGCTAAAATATTTTTACCATCAGCCTGTGGTGGTGGTGGTACTTGTCTTCAGTGTGAATGTCATGTGAATTCAGGAGGTGGAGAAGCTTTACCAACGGAAACGCCTAACTTTACGCGTAAAGAATTACAAGAGGGTATTCGTTTAGCTTGTCAAGTAAAAGTAAAACAGGATATGGATATTTCTATTCCTGAAGAAGTATTTGGGATAAAAAAATGGGAAGCTACAGTTGTTAGTAATTACAATGTTGCCTCTTTTATTAAAGAGTTTATAGTTGAAATTCCTGAGGATATGAACTATAAAGCGGGTGGATATATTCAAATAGAAATTCCTGAATGTGAAGTTGATTTTAAGGATATGGATATTACAGCACATCCTGAAGAACATGAAACTCCAGATAAATTTAAAGTTGAATGGGATAAGTTTGGATTGTGGGCATTTAAAATGGTAAATAAAGAAGTGGCGGTTCGTGCCTATTCTATGGCTTCATATCCAGCTGAAGGTAGAAGAATTATGCTAAATGTTCGTGTAGCAACACCACCTTTTGATCGAGCTAAAAATGGCTGGATGGATGTAAATCCAGGTGTTGGTTCATCCTATATTTTCTCAAGAAAACCAGGGGATAAAGTTATTATTTCAGGACCTTATGGAGAATTTTTTATTAATGAATCTGATGCTGAAATGTTATATGTTGGTGGTGGTGCAGGTATGGCTCCTATGCGATCACACTTATACCATTTATTTAAAACATTAAAAACAGGTAGAAAAGTAAGTTTCTGGTATGGTGGTCGTTCTAAACGCGAATTATTTTATTTAAAACACTTTTTAGATTTACAAAAGGAATTTACTAATTTCAAATTTTATATTGTTTTATCTGAACCAGCTCCTGAAGATAACTGGGTGGATAAAAAAGATGCAAATGACCCAAATGGAGATGGTTTTAAAGGGTTTGTGCATCAAGCAGTTATTGATGAATATTTATCTAAACATGAGTCTCCAGAAGATCTTGAATTGTATTTCTGTGGACCTCCATTAATGAACAAAGCAGTTCAAAAAATGGGTGAAGATTTTGGTATGGCAGATGAGAACATACGATTTGATGACTTTGGCGGATAATCCAAGGAATTACAAAATGACACACTGAGCTTGTCGAAGTGTTTTTATAATAAATTAAAACCCAACACAATTGTGTTGGGTTTTTTATTTTAAATTTGCGTTATGAGTAGATCGCTAACAAAACAAGAAGTTCACAACCTAGCTATGAATATAGTTGGGAAAGATTTAGAAAGCAAAGGTTTTGAATTTATTGCAGTGAATAGTCAATTAAAAAGAAACCCTCAATTTGTATGTGTTGATAAAGGTAATATACGCTATTTTGTAATTGTTAAAGTAGGATCAATTTCAGAATTTGAAATGAAGTTTGATGTTATTTGGATGGAAACTTTTAAAAAACATGCTCGATCTAATGATGCTAAAGTAATATTTGCAGGTGTTGGAATTGGTAGCAAGGAAGATAAAACAAGATTCCCCAATCTGAATGAAGAATACTTATTGCAATATGAAGGGATTCAGTTTTTAGATGTGGAGCTAAATTAGATTCTTAGAATTAAGTATAATAATGTATAAACAACAAAAACCACGCGAATAGCGTGGTTTTTGTTGTAAAAACACTAAATATTATTCCATTTTGTTTTCTAACAATTCAAAGAATTGATCTAATTTTGGCATTAATACAATACGAGTTCTTCTATTTCTAGCTCTACCCTCAACAGTATCATTGCTTTCTAATGGCTTATATTCACTTCTACCAGCAGCAACCAATCGACTTGGTTCAATATTAAAGTCTTTTTGAAGTACTCTAATAACTGACGTAGAACGCAATACGCTTAAGTCCCAGTTGTCTTTAATTTCTGGAGTACTAATCGGGTTGTTATCTGTATAACCTTCAACCATAACTTCTAAATCTGGTTGTGCAGCTATTACTTCAGCAACTTTTCCTAATACAATTTTTGCGTCGTTTGAAATTGTTGCACTTCCGCTTTTAAATAATAATTTATCAGCAATAGATATATAAACAACTGTTTTTTCAACATCTATTTGAATATCTTCATCATGGAGTCCATCTTTTAAAACACTTTTTAATTTAAAGCCTAAAGCTAAATTTATTGAGTCCTTACGTGTAACAGCTTTTTGAATGTAGGTAATATATTCATCTTTTTTCCCCATTTGAGATAACGTCTCTTTAATGTTGTCAGAAGCAGATTTAGATAATACTGTTAAATTATCAACATATTCCAATGTTTTTTCTTTATCCTTTTTTAAATCAAGTACTCTTTGTTCAAGAGCAGAAAGTTTATTTTCACTTTCAATTCTACATTTCATTAAGTCAGCTTTAGTATCAACTAATTCCTGGCTTTTTTTGTTGAAATTCCCTTCAAGGTCAGTGTATTTTTTTTGTGAAACACATGAACTTAGCATAACAGATGTTATGATTATTAATGCAAATAATTTTTTCATAATTATAAATGGTTTTAGTGTTTCACAAAAGTATATAAAAGTAGTCAACAATTAACTGTTTTTAGTAAAATTAGGAATATTTTAAGAATAATAAAATTTATATCTTTGACACTTCAAAATTTCAGTGAACAAAATTATGAAGAACCTACTATTTATACTTACCATATTCTTATTTTTTTCTTGTGATAATAAGCAAGACAATTTAAAAATTTTAGAGGGAAATGCAATAGGCACTACATTTTCAATTCGTTATTTAGATACGAGTACTATAAAATTTGAAGCTAAAATTGACAGCTTAATTTTTGCAGTGAACAAGTCTGTTTCTACCTATATTCCAACGTCTGATATTTCGAAAATAAATAAAGGAGATACAACAGTATTAGTAGATCATTTTTTTGAAGATGTATTTTTAAAATCAGAAAAAATTTATACAGAAACAAATGGAGATTTTGATCCAACAGTAGGTATTTTAGTAAATGCTTGGGGATTTGGGCCAGAAAAAGCTATTAAAAATCTAGATTCCGTTAAAATTAAAGAACTTTTAAATTTTGTTGGATTTAACAAAGTTAAATTAGAAAATAAGAAAGTAACTAAATTATTCTCTGAAATTTATTTCGATTTTAATGCGATTGCGAAAGGTTATTTAGTGGATGTTGTTGGACAACTTTTCGAAAAAAATGGCATTGAAAACTATATGGTTGAAATTGGAGGAGAAATTAGAGCGCGTGGTGTAAATGAACATGGAGATTTTTGGAGAATTGCTATTGAAAACCCAAATGAAGATGGAAGCCGTTCTTTTGCAACAACTATTCAGTTAAAAAATGAATCTATGGCAACATCGGGAAATTACAGAAAATACAGAACTACAGCAGATGGAACCAAATATGTTCACACAATAAATACAAAAACGGGTTATGCTACAGCAAGTAATTTGTTGAGTGCTTCTGTGCTATCAAAATCAGACTGTGCAGATGTAGATGGTTATGCAACTGCTTTTATGGCAATGGGTTTAGAAAAATCTCAAGAATTTTTAAAAAAGCATACTGAGTTAAAAGCCTTTTTAATTTATGCTGATGAAAATGGAGAAATGCAAACATTTAAATCTGCTAATTTTGAAAATTAATTTATTTAAAACAAACAGGTAAAATTTCACCTTTTACTAAGCAATATTTTTTTACCAATTCTTTAGAGATTGTTTTAGAATAATCTATTTCATTTACTTTAAATCCTACGCTTCGTAAGCGATCAAAATAATCTCTTCCATAAATGCGAACATGGTCATATTGTCCAAAATGTTTTTTGCGTTCTTCTTTCGATTTAATAGAAAAATCTTCATAGGTGTTTTCAAAACTTAAATCCTGTGGAATTTGAAAAATGCCCATTCCACCAGGTTTTAAAACTCTAAATAATTCACTCATTGCTTTTTTATCATCTTCAATATGTTCTAAAACGTGATTAGAAAATACAACATCAAACGAATTTTCTTCAAAAGGTAAATTGCAGATATCAGCTTTTACATCTGCTATTGGTGAGTATAAATCGGCAGTTGTGTATTCTAAATTCTGTTGTTTTTTAAACAACTTTAAAAAGCATTGTTCAGGAGCAATATGAAGTACCTTTTTGGTAGTTGTAAAAAAATCTGTTTCATTTTTTAAATATAACCATAGTAATCTGTGACGTTCTAAAGATAATGTGCTTGGCGATAATGCATTTGAACGTTGCACACCATAGCCATAAGGTAAAAATTTTCGAAAACTTTTACCATCAATTGGATCCGTAAAGTTTGTTCCTTTTAAATAAAATGAAATTATTGGACTAACCCAAAAACTAACTTTAATTAGAATAGGTCGGGGGATTGTATTTAGGATAAACTTAAAAAACTTTTTCAATAATTACTTTTTTTAAAATTTATAATCTTCCCTAACAGGGCAAAATGTATCTGTTAATTTACAAGTTGTTAAAGCTTTGCCACTGTGTTTTATATTGGAAGGAATACGAACAATCATATTGGGTTTTAAAATCATTGTTTTCTCTCCAATTGTCATTTCAAGTGTACCTTCAATTAATTGGGTTGTTTGCTCATGAATGTGAGCATGTAAAGGTAAAATAGATCCTTTTTCAATTTCCCAGAAAGCAATTGTAGCGGTATTTGTATGAAAAAAACGACCTTTAAAACCTTTCATCACTTCAATTTGCACAATTTCAGAAATTTCTTTTACCATTTTAATAAAAATTAGTACTATTGTCTAAATTCAGCTTCTTCATTACTTTCAATTCCCAAGGCTTCATATACATATTTGAATGTTGAAAGTAATTCTGGTTTTCCGTTTACAATTGCAATATCATGCTCAAAATGTGCACTAGGTTTTCCATCTTTTGTTAAGATTGTCCATCCATCTTTTAATTGGTTAATTTGATGTGTTCCCATATTTACCATAGGTTCAATAGCAACTACCATTCCTTCAACAAATTTTTTACCTCTTCCTCTTTTGCCATAATTTGGCATTTCAGGATCTTCATGCATTACACTACCTAAACCGTGACCTACTAACTCTCTAACAATTCCATAACCGTGTTTTTCACAATATTGTTGAATAGCAAAACCCACATCACCAACTCTGTTTCCTGCTTTAAATTCACGAATACCAACATATAAACTTTCTTTGGTAATTTGTAATAACTTTTTGGTTTCTGCAGCAACATTTCCTACTTCAAAAGTATAAGCATGATCACCATAAAAACCATTTTTTAAGGCGCCACAATCAATAGAAATAATATCTCCATCAACTAAAGGTTTGTTATTTGGAATACCGTGAACAATTTGAGCATTAGGACTCATACATAAGGTATTTGGGAAATCATATAAGCCTAAAAACCCAGGAATTGCTTGATGGTCTCTAATAAATTCTTCTGCTAATTTATCTAAATATAAAGTAGTAACTCCAGGTTTTACCTCTTTCGCGAGTATTCCTAAAGTTTTGGATACAATTAAGGCACTTTCACGCAATAATTCTATCTCCTCACGAGTTTTAATTACAATCATTTAATTATAAAATTTATTTTGCAAATGTAAATAAAAAAAAGAATAGGAGAATGTCCTTTAGAATATAAGTTTTTTTGAATAAAATGTAAAAAAGATGATATTTAACAGTGTTATTTTATTAAATCCTTAGTATTTTTGTGAGATAATAGTTAATAACTTAATTATGTATAAAGCAGTAACAGCAGAAGATGCTGTAAAAGTAATAAAATCGGGAGATAGAATATATATCCAAGCTGCAGCAGCTGCACCCCAAATTTTGATGGATGCTATGTCTGCAAGACATGAGGAACTTAGAAATGTTGAAGTTTGTCATTTACATATTGAAGGGGAAGCTAAGTATGCAGATCCCAAGTATATTAATAGTTTTCATGTGAATTCACTTTTTATTGGTAAAAATGTACGTCATACTTTAAAAGCTGGAAATGGATCTTATACGCCAGTTTTTTTAAGTGAGGTACCTAATTTGTTTAAGAGAAATGTTTTACCGGTTGATGTTGCATTAATTCAAGTTTCTACACCAGATAAGCACGGTTATTGTTCATTGGGAGTTTCAGTAGAAGCTATTTTAGCAGTTATTGAAAATGCAAAACATGTAATAGCTCAAATAAATGATCAAATGCCAAGAGTTCATGGAGAAGGACTTATCCATATTTCAGAATTAGATACTTTTGTTGAAGAAAGTGCTCCAATTCACGAATTTCATATGCCTGAACCAACAGCAATTGAAAGTAAAATAGGTGATCATATAGCGCAATTAATAGAAGATAGAAGCACCTTGCAAATGGGAATTGGTTCTATTCCAAATGCAGTATTATCTCGTTTAGGAAATCATAAAGATTTAGGGTTGCATACTGAAATGTTTTCAGATGGTGTAATAGATTTAATTTTAAAGGATGTAATTAATGGTAATTATAAAGGTATAAATGCAGGGAGAGCTTTAACAACTTTTTTAGGAGGATCTAAACGTTTGTACGACTACGTAGATGACAATCCGTTTATTGAAATGCGTTCTTGTGATTATACTAATAATGTTGCAAATATTAGACAAAACCCAAAAATGGTAGCTATTAATTCGGCTATTCAGGTAGATTTAACAGGGCAGGTTTGTGCAGATTCTATTGGTGCAAATATGTTTTCAGGTGTTGGTGGTCAAATGGATTTTATTAGAGGAGCTTCATTAAGTGAAGGAGGTAAGGCAATTATTGCATTGCCATCGCAAACAAATAAAGGAATTAGTAGAATTGTGCCATTTTTAAACACTGGAGCAGGTGTGGTTACAACCAGGGCACATGTGCAATATGTTGTTACGGAATATGGTGTTGCTAACTTATATGGAAAAACAATTGAGCAACGTGTTTCAGAATTAATAAAAATTTCTCATCCTGATCATAGAGAAAGAATGGAAAGAGAATATTTTGAAGCAACAAGTTAATAGAACATTTAAATTCAATCCTGAGTTTTTTAAACTTACACAGATTTTAGGATAGTGTCATTTATAAAAAAAGCGTGCAATTGCACGCTTTTTTTATAATCAAAAATTGTTAAATTTTATCTTCTAAAACAATAGCTCCAGAAAATTTAGCTTTAATAATATTTAAAATCCTATCTGCTTCTATACGGGTATTATAGTCCCCAACTTGAGTTTTCCATTCTGGAGATTTATAAATGATTTTAGTTGTATATTCAGGGAAAGCAGCATTGAAATTTTGTTTTATTTTGTACGCTTGTGCCTCATTTCCATTGTATAATTGTATTTTGTAGACTATTGAGTTTTTATTTTTTTTATTAAAATCTCTTTTTTGTTCAATTAAATTATTAATTTTTTCATTTTCACTTTGTGAATAAGAATTTGTAATACTTAATAAAAAAGCTAAAAAAGCAGCAAATAATAATTTTTCCGGTGTGAAAGTCATATAATTTTAATTTTTTTCAAATTTATAGTTTTCCTTTTAAATTTATATCAATTCAAACGTTATTTAGAATGAATATAAATTACGTTTAACACAATTATAACGTTTTGAGGTTTATTTATAAATGCTACTTTTGTCAAATCCTTTAAAAATGACTTAAGTCATCTATTTTTAAATGAAAATATTGTACCAAACAAGAAAGAAAATATTTTTTTTAGTATGAAAAGTGTTAAATTACACAGTCAATTATCAAGATTAGTCATTAATAGTCTTGCTTTCCTTTTATTATTTTCACTTAATTTATCGGCTCAAGAGGGAGATGCGGCTAATGGAGAAAAACTCTTTAAGTCTACATGTGCAGCTTGTCATAGATTAGATAAGAAATTAGTAGGTCCTGCTTTAAAAGGTGTTACCGAAAGAAGAGAACAAGATTGGTTAATTTCTTGGATTAAAGATAGTCCAGGAATGATTAAATCAGGAGATAAAATTGCAATTCAAGTTTTTGAAGAAAACAATAAATTGCCAATGACGCAAAATCCTCAATTATCTGATCAAGATATTATTGATATTTTAGCGTACACAAAAGGAGAACCTGTAGCACCTAAAACTGCAGTAGCCCAAACAGTTGATCCAGGAGTAGATCGTGGTAAGAAAATTTTTAAAACAAATTGTGCAGCATGTCACAAATTGGATGGAAAATTAATAGGCCCTCCATTATTAAAAATTGGTGATAAATATGAGGCGGCTTGGTTAAAGCTTTGGATAAAAGACAACACAGCTTTAATTGCATCAGGTGATAAATTGGCCAAAACAGCTTCGGAATATTCTCCTATTGCAATGACTCCATTTCCTCAACTTACAGATGAGAATTTAGATGATTTATTAAAATACTTAGCTGTAGGGGATGTAAAAAAGGTTGTTGCAGCAACTGGAACAGCTAAAGATCAAGAGATATTTAACAATCCTGGATTTGGTGTTTTACCAACACTTGGTTTAACAATTCTAGCGTTTTTGGTGCTTTTATTAATTGTAGCTGCTACAACAAATAAGAAAGTTGAAGAAGGAGAGGAAGGTACAGGAAGTATGCTAAAATCAATGATTTTTAATCCTTTCTTACGTTTCTTAGCTGTAATATTTGTTTTGTTAGGAAGTGCTTATATGGTATTTGGTTACTTTATGCAAGTTGGTGTAGATACGGGATATCAACCAATTCAACCAATAGCGTTTTCACATGCAGTTCACGCAGGAGATAATAAAATTGATTGTCAATATTGTCACTCTTCAGCAAAAAATAGTAAAACTTCAGGAATTCCTTCTGTAAATGTTTGTATGAACTGTCATAAAACTATTTCTGAATACAAAGGAGAATTATTTGGAGGACATTCTAAAGCAGATTTGGATAAAGAAATTCAAAAAATATACGATGCAGTTGGTTGGGATAAAGAAAATGTAAAATATACTGAAGGTTATCAGCAAAAACCAATTGAATGGGTTCGTATTCATAATTTAGCTGATTTTGCATACTTTAATCATTCACAACATGTCACAGTTGCTGGTGTTACTTGTCAGAAATGTCATGGACCTGTAGAAACAATGGAGGAAGTTAAACAATTCTCAAAATTAACTATGGGATGGTGTATTGAATGTCATAAAACTACAGAGGTTGATATGAAGAATAATGGTTATTACAAAAATATACATGACCAATTATCAAAAAAATATGGTGTAGAAAAAGTGACCGCAGCTCAAATGGGTGGTCAAGAATGTGGTAAATGTCACTATTAATAAAAATATAGAAAATACGTATATAAGCAATGGCATCAAATAAGAAATACTGGAGAAGCGTTGAAGAACTTAAATCCGATAGTCCTATTGTTGAAAATTTAATGCAAAAAGAATTTGTAGAAGAATTACCTACGGATGAATTTTTAGGAGATAAAGATAATTTATCTCAACCTTCAACAACTAGACGCGATTTTCTAAAATATGTTGGTTTCTCAACTGCAGCTGTTTCATTAGCAGCCTGTGAAGGACCTGTAATAAAATCAATTCCTTACGTTATAAAACCAGATAATATTATTCCGGGAGTTGCTAACTTTTATGCTTCTACAATGGCTGAAGGTGGTGATTTTGCAAATATATTGGTTAAAGTTAGAGAAGGGAGACCTATTAAAATTGAGCCTAATAAAATGGCTGGTAATTGGGGAGCGACTTCTGCAAGAGTACAAGCATCTGTTTTATCATTGTATGATAATAATAGGTTACGTGGCCCTTTGGCTAATAATGAACCAACAGAATGGACTTCTTTAGATAAAAGTGTAATTGAAAAATTAACGACATTAAAAAACAACAATAAAAAAATTGTTATTTTAACAGGGTCAACAGCAAGTCCTTCTTCAAATAAAGTAATTGAAGATTTTACAAAAAATTATGGTAATGTTACTCATGTAGTTTATGATGCATTATCTGAGAGTGCTGCCTTAGATGCTTTTGAAAGTATGTATGGAGTTAGAGCATTACCAAATTATAAATTTGAAAAGGCTGAGTTTATTGTGTCTATCGGTGCTGACTTTTTAGGAGATTGGCAAGGAGGTCAATATAGTGCTGGGTATACAAAAGGTAGAGTTCCTGCAAAAGGAAAAATGTCTAAGCATATACAAATTGAATCAAATTTATCTTTAACAGGAGCAAATGCAGATACTCGTTTTCCGGTAAAACCATCAGAACAAGTTTATGCATTAATCAATTTATATAATTCAGTAACTGGAAATAATTTTCCTTCAAAAGAAACTCCAGCAGATGAAGCTATTATAAAAATAGCAAAACAACTTAAAAAGGTTGGAAATAAAGCGGTTGTAGTTACTGGAATTCAAAACATACATGCTCAACAAATTGTGAATACTTTAAATGAATTTTTACAGTCTGAAGTATATGATATCACTTTACCACGTTTTATAAAAGCGGGAAATGATACTGATGTTAAAAATTTAGTTGCAGATATGGAAGCTGGAAAAGTAGGTGCGTTGCTTGTGTATAGCGCGAACCCTTCTTATTCTTTACCAAATGCAACAAGTTTTAATGAAGCATTAAAAAAAGTAAAATTGTCTGTTAGTTTTGGAATGTCTCATGATGAAACCGCAATGCAAACTGAATTTGTTGCTACCACTCCACATTATTTAGAATCTTGGGGAGATGCACAATTTCAAGCAGGCGATTATAGCTTAATGCAACCAACAATACAACCGTTGTTTGATACCCGTCAGTTTGAAGAAAGCCTTTTAACTTGGATGGGAGTAACTAAGACATATTATCAATTTATAAAAGAAAATTGGTCAGAAACTATTTTAACAGAAGGATCTTGGAATAATGCTTTGCATGATGGTATTTACTCAAACAAAATAGAAATTCCTATTGTTGAAAATGAATTAGATATAGCAGTCTCAACAGCTAGTTTACTAAGTGAAACAAAAACTGCAAATTTTGAACTGAACGTATACACGAAGATTAGTTTAGGTGATGGAAAACAGGCTAACAATCCTTGGTTACAAGAATTACCAGATCCTATTACAAGAACTTCTTGGGATAATTACATGACTATTTCTGCTGTGGATGCAGCAGCATTAGGTTTAGAAAATTGGAATGTAAGTGATGGAGCCTTAAATGGAAGTAAAGTAAACCTTAAAGTTGGAGAAACTTCTTTACAAAATGTGCCAGTTCTTATTCAACCAGGACAAGCTAAGGGAAGTATTGGTTTGGCAATTGGTTATGGTAGAGCTGCAGGAATGCAACAGGAGATGATGACAGGTGTGAATGCATTTGCATTCATGCAAGATTTTAATACTTTTCAAGAGGTAACAATAGAAAAAACTATTGGAGAACATGAGTTTGCATGTGTTCAGTTGCAACACACCATTATGGGGCGTGATGAAATTATTAAAGAAACAACTTTAGATGATTTTATTAACAAACCAAAAGAAGATTGGAATAAAACTCCTCAATTTTCTTTAGACCATGTTGAAGTTCCAGCAGAAAGAGTTGATCTTTGGGAAAAATTTGATGATACCATTGGGCATCATTTTAATTTATCGATTGATTTAGCAACTTGTACTGGTTGTGCGGCTTGTATAGTAGCTTGTCACGCAGAAAATAACGTGCCAGTAGTTGGAAAACATGAAATAAGAGTAAGTAGAGATATGCATTGGTTACGTATTGATAGGTATTATACCTCAGATATGACTAATGAAGTAGCAAAAGAAGAAGGGATTTTTGGAACTGGAGAAATGTTTAATACAATGACAATTCCTCAAGAAAATCCTCAAGTAGCTTTTCAACCAGTAATGTGCCAACATTGTAACCATGCACCTTGTGAAACTGTTTGTCCAGTAGCGGCAACATCACATGGGCGTCAAGGTCAAAACCATATGGCTTATAACCGTTGTATAGGAACAAGATATTGTGCAAATAACTGTCCTTATAAAGTAAGACGTTTTAACTGGTTTAAATATCCAGATAACAATGAGTTTGACTTTAACATGAACAATGATTTAGGTAAAATGGTGTTAAATCCAGATGTTGTTGTGCGCTCAAGAGGTGTTATGGAAAAATGTTCCATGTGTTTACAAAAAACACAACTAAGTATTTTAGTAGCAAAAAGAGAAAGTCGTCCTGTTGCTGATGATGAATTTCAAACAGCTTGTTCAAGTGCATGTCCTACAGGATCTATGGTTTTTGGAGATGTAAATGACAAGCAAAGTGAAGTAGCTCATTTAATTGAAGATGAAAGAGGTTTTCATCTGCTAGGAGAAATAGGTACAAAACCAAATGTTATGTATCATTTAAAAGTTAGAAATACTGAAGAATCATAAATAAAATAAAGATTTATATTAAATTATGTCTCATTACGAAGCGCCCATTAGAGAACCATTAATATATGGTGATAAAAATTATCATGATATTACTATTGATGTAGCTGCACCTGTAGAAGGGAAAGCAAATAGAAAATGGTGGATTGCATTTACAATAGCATTAATTGCCTTTTTATATGGAATTGGAGCTATTATTTATACCATTGGAACCGGAATTGGTGTATGGGGTTTAAATAACAGAGTAAACTGGGCTTGGGATATCACCAATTTTGTTTGGTGGGTAGGTATTGGCCATGCTGGTACACTAATCTCAGCGGTATTGTTATTATTTCGTCAAAAATGGAGAATGGGTATTAACCGTTCTGCTGAAGCAATGACTATTTTTGCCGTTTTTCAAGCAGGGTTATTCCCAATAATACATATGGGTAGAGTTTGGAATGCCTTTTATGTGTTACCATTGCCAAATGCTTTAGGTTCATTATGGGTTAATTTTAATTCACCCTTATTATGGGATGTTTTTGCAATTTCAACCTATCTTTCAGTATCATTAGTATTTTGGTATACAGGTTTATTGCCTGATTTTGCTATGCTAAGAGATAGAGCAGTGAAACCTTTTCAAAAGAAAATTTACAGTTTATTAAGTTTTGGATGGTCAGGTAGATTAAAAGATTGGCAACGTTTTGAAGAAGTTTCTTTAGTATTAGCAGGTTTGGCAACTCCACTAGTTTTATCAGTGCATACTATTGTATCTATGGATTTTGCTACATCGGTAATACCTGGATGGCATAGTACAATATTTCCACCTTATTTTGTAGCAGGAGCAATTTTTTCAGGATTTGCAATGGTGCAAACCTTATTATTAATCATGCGTAAAGTGTCTAATTTAGAAGCGTACATTACAAAAGTTCATATTGAAAATATGAATAAAGTAATTTTGCTAACTGGAGGTATTGTTTCTGTAGCTTATATCACTGAGTTTTTTATCGGATGGTATTCTGGAAGCAGTTATGAAGATTACACCTATTTATCAGTTGGAGCCGCAACAGGTCCATATTGGTGGGCTTTTTGGGCGTTAATTACGTGTAACTTTATATTTCCACAAACACTTTGGTTTAAAAAATTAAGAACAAATTTTGTTTGGTCATTCTTTATTTCAATTGTTATTAATATAGGAATGTGGTTTGAGCGTTTTGATATTATTGTAATTGATTTAAGTAGAGGGCATTTACCATCATCTTGGACGATGTTCTCTCCAACATTTGTTGATATAGGTATCTTTATTGGTACCATTGGCTTTTTCTTTGTGTTATTTTTATTATATGCTAGAACTTTTCCAGTAATAGCACAAGCAGAGTTAAAGAGTATTTTGAAATCATCAGGAGAAAATTATAAAAAATTAAGAGGAGACGATCATGAGTAGTACAACGATACAAGCTATTTTTGATGATGATGATGTACTTTTAAGAGCTGTTAAAGACTTAAAAGCTGCAGATTATCATATAGAAGAAATATTTACGCCTTTTCCAGTTCACGGACTTGAAAAAGCAGCTGGTTTACCAAATACTCGAATTGCCATTACCGCATTTATTTATGGTGTTATTGGGTTTTCCTTTGCTGTTTGGATGATGAATTATATGATGGTATTAGATTGGCCTCAAAATATAGGTGGTAAACCTAGTTTTACTTTTGCGGAAAATATGCCTGCTTTTGTTCCAATTATGTTTGAGCTAACAGTATTTTTTGCTGCCCATTTAATGGTGATAACTTTTTATATGCGTAGTAAATTATGGCCTTTTAAAAAAGCTGAAAACCCGGATCCTAGAACAACAGACGATCATTTTTTGTTAGAAGTATCTACTACTGATGATGTAAAGGCATTGGAAGATTTACTTAAAACTTTAAATGCAAAAGAAATTAAAACAAAAGCATAAGAAACAATGAAACAGATACTTAACTTAATAGTAGTAATTGTATTAACAATTAGTTTAAGCTCTTGTTATAGTGATAAACAAAAACCGAATGCTCGTTATATGGCTAGTACAGATATGTATGCGCCTGTAGGTTATGAAACATATGGTAAAAATCCAAATTTTAAAGATGGTCTGGAAGCTCAAAAACCAGTTGTTGGAACTATTTTTAGAGGAGAAATACCTTATGAAATTGAAAATACAAATGAAGGTTATGAACTTGCAAAAGCAACAGTTAAATCGCCTTTAGAAGTAAATGCAGATAATTTAAAAAAAGGGGGAGCATTATTTACAATTTATTGCGCTGTATGTCATGGTGCTAAAGGTGACGGACAAGGAGTTCTTATAAAACGAGATAAATTTTTAGGCGTTCCTAATTATAAAGATAGAGTTATTACTGAAGGTAGTATTTATCATGTTATTATGTATGGACGAAATATGATGGGGTCTCATGCTTCACAGTTAAAAAATAATGAGCGTTGGCAAATAGTTCAATATGTTGAAAAATTAAGAACAGATTTGTTACAATAAAATACATCAAAAAATAAGATAGATATTAAAGATATGTATAGTTTTTCAAAAAGATTAAAATTAAGCGCCATCATTTTTATGATTTTAGGGGCAATTGGGATTGCTTATGGATTTTATGCAGCACCAAGTACTACTGATGATGTTAAGGAAATGATACAGCATCAAGGTAATGAACATAATGATGAACACACAGCATCAACTGTTGAATCAGTTGTAAATCATTCAACTGACAAGAGTAAAGATGAAGTTGATGATTCAAATGAGTCAGATCACTTAACTCATGCACTGCATCAAATGCAAAATAGACCTTATACAGCTATATTTATTGCCATGTTTTTCTTTTTTATGATAGCACTTGGCACACTTGTATTTTATGCAATTCAATATGCTTCTCAGGCAGGATGGTCAATTGTACTGCTTAGAGTCATGGAAGGTATTACTGCCTATTTATTACCAGGGTCATTATTTATTTTAGCTTTTTTAATAATTTCAGCAGCGAATGGCCATCATTATTTTGTGTGGATGAATCCAGATTTTTACAACCCACAAAGTGAACATTATGATGAGATATTAGTAGGTAAGAGCTGGTGGTTAAATACACCATTTTGGATGATTAGAGCATTTATCTTTTTATTAGGGTGGAATATTTACCGCTATTTTGCTGTAAAATTTTCTTTAGCTCAAGATGCTTCAAATGATTTAACCTACTATAAAAAGAGTATGAAAATATCGATATATTTTCTATTGTTTTTTGTAGTAACAGAATCTATGATGTCATGGGATTGGATAATGTCTTTAACACCACATTGGCAAAGTACATTGTTTGGTTGGTATGTATTTGCATCGTTGTTTGTATCTGCCATTACTGTAATTGCTATGGTAACTATTTATTTAAGATCTAAAGGGTTATTACCAAAAGTAAATGATAGTCATTTACATGATTTAGCTAAATTTATGTTTGGGTTTAGTATTTTCTGGACATATTTATGGTTTTCACAGTTTATGTTGATTTGGTATGCAAATATGCCTGAAGAAACTACTTATTTTATCCCTAGATTATTAGGAAACTATCAAATTTTATTTATTGGAATGTTATTGCCAAATTTTATTTTCCCTATTTTAGTATTAATGAATAGTGATTATAAAAGAATTCCTTGGTTTATTATAACTACAGGTATTTTAATATTACTAGGTCATTATATTGATATTTTTGTAATGATAACCCCTCCAACAGTTGGAAATTCTTGGAGTATTGGTATACCTGAAATTAGTTCAATACTATTCTTTTTAGGATTGTTTATTTATGTTGTTTTTACAGCACTTACAAAAGCACCTTTACTTGTTAAAGGGAATCCATTTTTAAAAGAAAGTGAACATTTTCACTATTAAAAGATAAAAAAACAGATAGAAAAGAGTCCTGAATACATTTTATTCAGGATTTTTTTTATATTTGGCATCATTATACTAACAACTAACTAAAAAATATGACAGCATTACTTTATGTTTTATTGGCTATTGTAATTGGAGTAGCAATATGGCAAATTGCAAGTATTCTCAATTTAAAGGGTACAATAGCTACTGATAAAGACAATAATACCCAAGGAATTTTATTCGCAGCTTTTGGGATTTTCTTCTATGGTTTAATGATATTTTCATTTTGGAAGTATTCTGTAATTTTATTACCTGATGCAGCTTCAATAGAAGGTGAAAGTTATGATACACTATATTTAGTAACCATGTTACTAATTTTATTTGTACAAGCTATTACCCAATTTTTACTATTCTATTTTGCATTTAAATATAGAGGTATTAATGGAAGAAAAGCTGTATTTTATGCTGATAGTCATAAATTGGAAATGATTTGGACAATTATTCCTGCTATAACTTTGTCTGGATTAGTATTATATGGACTCTTTGTTTGGAATGACGTTATGGATGCTTCAGATGCTGAAAATCCTTTAATTGTCGAAGTTTATGCCAAACAGTTTCAATGGGAAGCACGTTACGCAGGAGAAGATAATGAATTAGGCCTTGCCAACGTGCGTAATATAAAAGGAATCAATACTATGGGTGTTGATATGACTGATAAAAACGCATTAGATGACATTCCTACAAGAGAATTGCACTTGCCTAAGGGACGAAAAGTTATTTTTAAATTTCGCTCACAAGATGTTTTACATTCAGCCTATATGCCACACTTTAGAGCTCAAATGAACTGTGTTCCTGGAATGGTTACTCAATTTGCTTTTACGCCTAGTATGACTACTGAAGAAATGAGGGCAAATGATAAAACCATCGCTAAAGTTGAAGGGATTAATAAAATTAGAGCAGATAAAGGTGAAGACCCTTATGAGTTTGATTACTTATTATTATGTAATAAAATTTGCGGGGCGTCACATTACAACATGCAAATGAAAATTGTTGTCGAGGAAGAAGCCCAATTTAATTCATGGTTAAAAGGTCAAAAAACTATGGCTCAAGTTGTTCAATAAAAATTAATTACTACACTACTAACAAAAAAATATAATATGGCAGATCATCATCATAAAGAAACATTTGTAACTAAATACGTTTTTAGTCAAGATCATAAAATGATTTCTAAACAGTACCTTATAACGGGTATTTTTATGGGAGTAATAGGTGTATTTATGTCTATGTTATTCCGTTTACAAATTGCTTGGCCAGATCATTCATTTAGTCTAATTGAAGCTTTTTTAGGGCATCATCAAGATGGAGGTGTAATGTCACCAGATATTTACCTTGCAATTGTTACCATCCACGGTACTATTATGGTATTCTTTGTGTTAACGGCTGGTTTAAGTGGAACGTTTAGTAACCTTTTAATTCCATTGCAAATTGGTGCTCGTGATATGGCGTCAGGATTTTTAAACATGGTTTCCTATTGGTTATTCTTTTTATCAAGTGTGATTATGGTTTCTTCACTTTTTGTTGAAGCAGGACCTGCAGCAGCTGGTTGGACAATTTATCCGCCATTAAGTGCCTTACCTCAGGCTATTCCAGGATCTGGAATGGGAATGACACTTTGGTTAATTTCTATGGCAATATTTATTGCTTCATCTTTATTAGGAGCTTTAAATTACATTGTTACAGTTTTAAACTTAAGAACTATAGGAATGAAAATGACTAGATTGCCTTTAACTATTTGGGCTTTCTTTGTAACAGCAATTATTGGGGTGGTTTCATTTCCAGTTTTATTATCAGCAGCCTTACTTTTGATTTTTGATAGAAGTTTTGGAACTTCATTCTTTTTGTCAGATATTTTTATTCAAGGAGAGGTATTGCATTATCAGGGAGGTTCGCCAGTTTTGTTTGAACATTTATTTTGGTTCTTAGGTCATCCTGAAGTATATATTGTAATATTACCTGCAATGGGAATAGTTTCTGAAATTATTGCATGTAATTCCCGTAAACCCATTTTTGGTTATAGAGCAATGATTGGATCAATTATAGCAATTGCATTTTTATCGACAATTGTTTGGGGTCACCATATGTTTGTTTCTGGAATGAATCCTTTTTTAGGGTCAGTTTTTACATTTACAACCTTATTAATTGCAATTCCTTCAGCAGTTAAGGCTTTTAACTGGATTACTACACTTTGGAAAGGGAATTTACAAATGAATCCGGCTATGCTTTTTTCTATAGGTTTTGTTTCTACATTTATTTCTGGAGGATTAACAGGATTAGTTCTTGGAGACAGTGCATTGGATATTAATGTACACGATACGTACTTTGTGGTTGCCCACTTTCACTTGGTAATGGGTGTATCTGCAATTTATGGGATGTTTGCAGGTGTGTATCACTGGTTTCCTAAAATGTATGGTAGAATGATGAATAAAGTATTAGGTTATTGGCATTTTTGGATAACTGCTGTTGCAGCATACGGAGTTTTCTTCCCAATGCACTTTATTGGCTTGGCAGGTTTACCACGTAGATATTATTCAAATACAGCATTTCCATTATTTGACGATGTAGCTGATGTAAATATTGTAATTACTTTATTTGCAATTTTAGGAGGTGCAGCACAGTTAATATTCTTAGCAAATTTCTTTATTAGTATTTATAAAGGAAAAAAAGCAACTCAGAATCCTTGGAAATCAAATACATTAGAATGGACAACTCCTATTGAACATGTTCATGGAAACTGGCCGGGAGAATTACCAACTGTTCATCGTTGGCCTTATGATTATAGTAAACCAGGACAACCTGAAGATTATGTTTCTCAAATTACACCGTTAATGGATGGTGAAGAGGAATCTTAAAAATATTTTATAGTATAAATTTAAAAACTCAGTACATTTTAATGTGCTGAGTTTTTTTATGAGTTTTTTCTAGATGTGAAATTTTTAATTTTTAATTTTTAATTTTCAATTGCTAATTATTTATCTTTGTTTTTATGAACGAAAACTTGAATCCTGAAAAAAATGATTTTACTTCTGAAGAATTGGATGTAGAAAAAAAATTACGTCCGTTAACATTTGATGATTTTACAGGTCAGGAACAAGTTTTAGAAAATTTAAAAATTTTTGTTGAAGCTGCCAACCAAAGAGATGAGGCTTTAGATCATACATTGTTTCACGGTCCTCCAGGATTAGGGAAAACCACCTTAGCGCATATTCTTGCCAATGAATTAAATGTTGGTCTAAAAATCACATCGGGTCCTGTGTTAGATAAACCTGGAGATTTAGCAGGTTTACTTACCAATTTAAATGAACGAGATGTATTATTTATTGATGAGATTCATCGGTTAAGTCCAATTGTTGAAGAGTATTTGTACTCAGCAATGGAAGATTATCGTATTGATATCATGATTGAATCTGGACCAAACGCCCGAACAGTTCAAATAGATTTAGAACCCTTCACCTTAATAGGTGCAACAACGCGCTCAGGGTTATTAACAGCTCCAATGAGAGCACGTTTTGGAATTAGCAGCCGGTTACAATATTACAATACAGAATTGCTAACAACTATTGTGCAACGAAGTGCCACTATTTTAAATGTGCCAATTTCAATGGAATCAGCAATTGAAATTGCAGGAAGAAGTAGAGGAACACCACGTATTGCAAATGCATTACTTCGTAGAGTTCGTGATTTTGCACAAATTAAAGGCGATGGTACTATTTCTATTAAAATTGCTAAGTATGCTTTAAAAGCTTTAAATGTTGATGCACACGGATTAGATGAAATGGATAATAAAATTTTAATTACAATTATTGATAAGTTTAAAGGTGGACCAGTTGGCCTTAGTACTATTGCAACAGCTGTTGGTGAAAATACTGAAACTATTGAAGAAGTTTATGAACCGTTTTTAATTCAGGAAGGGTTTATTATGCGCACCCCAAGAGGCCGCGAAGTAACAGAACTTGCCTACAAACATTTAGGCAAAACAAAAGGGAAAAATCAAGGCGAGTTATTTTAAGTTGCCAACAACATATTTTTAATAGTGATGTACATCACAACATTACTTTAGCCTTGAATGTACTTTTGTATTAAAATAAAGATGCTTTAAGATGAGTCTAAATAAAATATTTCCATTTCTTTTATGGTTGCCTTTAACAAAAAAAACATGGAAAGATGATTTAATTGCAGGACTAACAGGAACTATAATTGTAATTCCTCAAGCAGTAGCTTTTGCAATGATTGCGGGAATGCCTCCAATATATGGTTTTTACACCGCGATGTTAACACCTGTAATTGCTGCCCTTTTTGGATCATCTTACCATTTAGTTTCAGGACCAACCACAACTAGTTCTATTGTACTGTATTCTATAATTAGTAAATATATTAACCCTACCAATGATATAGAGGCGTTTGTGTCCTTAGCTATTTTATTGTCGTTTATGGCTGGTGTCATAAAACTTATAATGGGAATAGCAAGAATGGGGAAACTGGTAAATTTTGTTTCTAACTCTGTAATTATTGGGTTTTCTGCTGGAGCCGGAGTATTAATAGCATTTAAACAATTAAAGCATATTTTCGGAATACAGGTTCCGCAAGGAAGTTCTTTTTCTCATATCATTGAATTTATTACTTTTCATTTATCTGAAACAAATTGGTATGCATTTGCTGTAGCTATGGGTACTTTAATTTTAGCTTTAATAATTAAAAAAATCAAAAAAATAGCTAGGTTGTACATGTTATTTGCTATGATTTTTGGAAGTTTTTTGGCAATTTGGTTAGGTGGAAGTATTCATGGTATTGAAACCGTTGGTAGTATTCCATCTAACTTACCTCCATTTAAACTGCCTGATTTTAATTATAATAATATGAGAATGTTAAATTCAGGAGCCATTATTTTAGCAACTTTGGGACTGGTGGAAGCAGCTGCAATTTCAAGATCTATTGCGTTACATACTCATCAAAAATTAAACATTAATCAAGAATTTGTTTCTCAAGGAATATCTAATGTTGTTTCAAGTTTCTTTTCTTGTTATACAAGTTCAAGTTCTTTTACAAGATCAAGTATTAATTTTCAGTCTGGTGCAAAAACGCCTCTTTCAGCTTTTATTTCTGCATTTGGGTTAATGTTTGTTGTATTGTTTTTTGCTAAATATGCAGCTTTTTTACCTAAACCTGCAATGGGAGGAATTATATTATTAGTTGGCTATAATTTAATTGATTTTAAACATATAAAATCCATTTTTAAAAGTAGCAAGCGAGAATTGATTGTTTTTAGTGCTACGTTTTTAGGAACTTTATTTTTAGATCTTCAGCAGGCATTAGTTATAGGTATCTTTTTATCTTTATTTTTCTATTTAGAAAAAACATCAAAACCAAATATTGCTGTTTTAGGACTCGATCAAACAAATAGATTTATAAATATTATTAGAGATAAAAATGTAAAAGAATGTCCACAATTACATATTATTCGTGTTGACGGATCTTTGTATTTTGGATCTGTGGAATCTATTGCTAACTATTTTTCGGATTTATATGAGTTAAATGATGGAAAGCATTTACTGGTTATTGCAGAAGGGATAAATTTTATTGACTTAGCAGGAGCTGAATGGTTAATGCATGAAGTTCAAAAATGGAAAACAACGAATCGTTTTATTTATTTTAGTGGTATGAAATTAGTGAGCCAGAATGTACTTATAAAAGGAGGTTTTTTTGATGAAATTGGAAGTAATCACTTTTATAAAGATAAAAAAACGGCTATTGAAGCTATTTATCAAGAATTAGATAAAAAAGTATGTGAAACTTGTGAAGTAAAAGCCTTTTATGAGTGTACTAAAAACTAAGTGTTATATAAAAATTCAAATTAACTTTTTTATTAAATGAAATTAGCAACTATATTTCCATTTTTAGATTGGCTACCAAACTATAAAAAATCTTGGTTTAAAGGAGATCTTTCAGCTGGTTTAACAGTTGGAATTATGTTAGTGCCACAAGGTATTGCATATGCCATGATTGCGGGTTTACCACCAATTTATGGGTTATATACCGCTATGATTCCTCAAATTATGTATGCAATTTTTGGAACATCTAGACAATTAGCTGTGGGTCCAGGAGCTATGGATTCATTAATTGTAGCATCAGGAGTAGCAACATTAGCAGAAATTGGTACAGAAAATTTTATTGAATTTGCAATACTTCTAGCTTTTATGATGGGAGTATTACAAGTAATATTCGGATTGTTTAAACTAGGATTTTTGGTTAATTTTTTGTCAAGACCAGTCATTAGCGGATTTACATCTGCTGCAGCTTTAATAATAGCATTTAGTCAATTAAAGTATTTACTTGGGGTTAATATTCAAAGTGATAATAAGTTACATAGCTTAATAATAGCATTATTTCAACACTTAAAAGATATAAATTATATAGCTTTTGCATTAGGTGGAATTTCAATATTAATATTAATTTTCTTTAAACGAATAACAACAAAAATTCCGGCAGCTCTAATTGTTGTAGTATTAGGGATATTAGCTGTAAAATATTTAAAATTAGATGCCGCTGGAGTTCAAATAATTGGAACTATACCAGAAGGATTACCATCTTTTAAAATGCCAAGTTTTAATATTGAAATAATGAAAGAATTATTTCCAATTGCCCTAACATTATCTTTTATTGCATTTCTAGAAGCTATATCAGTAGCAAAAGCTATAGAATTAAAACATAATAACACCTATAAAGTAATTGCAAACAAAGAGTTAATTGCGTTGGGAATGGGGAATATTATTGGTTCATTTTTTCAAACGTATCCTGCAACTGGAGGATTGTCTAGAACAGCTGTAAATAATCAAGTAGGAGCAAATACCCCAATGGCAGCAATTATTGCGAGCGTTGTAATTGGGTTTACCTTAGTATTTTTAACACCAATTTTTTACTATTTACCAAAGTCAATTATTGCAGCAATAATTATAGTGGCTGTTTATGGATTGCTTGACTTTAAAGTTCCTAAACAAATATTAAAATATTCGAAAAGAGAATTAATAATTTTAAATAGTACACTTTTAGTAACAGCCATTGTAGGAATAAAAGAAGGAATATTTATAGGAGTTATTTTATCACTGGCAATGTTAATTTATAGAAGTACAAAACCTCATGTTGCAATTTTAGGAAAAGTTTCAGGAACTCATTTTTATAGAAACATTAAAAGATTTGAAGGCCTTTTAGAGGTTAATGAAGCTATTTTAATTGTACGGTTTGATGCGCAACTTTATTTTGCAAATGTTCAGTATTTTAGAGATAATTTAGATGAGTATGTTAAAGAAAAAAGCATAAAGCTAAAACTTATTATAATTGATGGGGAGAGCATAAATAGTATTGATAGTTCAGGTGTATATATGCTATATGAAATTATAAAAAAGTATAATAATTTAGATATTGATATTGCTTTTACTGGAATGAAAGGTCCTGTAAGAGATGTTTTAGAAAAAAGTGAAATAATGAAAGAAATTAGCTATAAAAAATGTTTTATGAGTATTCAAGAAGCGGTTGATGATTTTGATAAAAAAGCAAATAGTAAAGAAAATGAACACAATTATATTAAATATGTGAAACAAACAAATCGTTAAATTTATCTAAAATAATATTTTATGTAACTCGTATCACAAAAATATAAATTCTAACTTGTAGTTTTGAATTTCGACGAACAAATTTAATAACATAAAAATCAGATAATTATGAAAGTTGAACAGTTGTTTACAGGATGCTTGGCGGAAATGGCATATTATATACATTCCAACGGTGAAGCAGCAATTATTGACCCTTTAAGAGAAACTGAACCATATATTGAAATGGCAAAAGCTGATGGAGCTAAAATTAAATATATTTTTTTAACTCACTTTCATGCTGATTTTGTGTCTGGTCAAGTTGATTTAGCAAAAAAGACAGGAGCAACCATTGTTTTCGGTCCAAATGCAGATCCTATTTATGATATTCATCAAGGAAAAGATGGTGAAATCTTTAAAATAGGAGATTTAAAACTTAAACTATTACATACACCAGGACATACAATGGAATCTTCTTCCTATTTATTAATAGATGAAAATGATAAAAAACCATACGTATTTACGGGTGATTGTTTATTTATTGGAGATGTTGGAAGACCAGATTTAGCCGTGAAATCAGATTTAACACAAGCAGATTTGGCGGGTCATTTATTTGATTCTCTTCGAAATAAAATTATGACTTTACCAGATGATATTATTGTTTATCCAAATCATGGTGCTGGTTCGGCTTGTGGAAAAAATATGAGTTCTGAAACTTTTGATACTTTAGGGAATCAAAAGAAAACAAACTACGCTTTAAGAGCTGACATGACCAAAGAAGAGTTTATTATAGAAGTTACAACAGGCTTAAAACCACCACCACAATACTTTGGTAATAATGTTAGAATGAATAAAGGCATTAACACAAGTATTGATGAAGTTCTGCATAGAGGAACAACACCAATTGATGCTGATACTTTTAAAGAAATGAGTGAGAAGAAAGATGTTTTAGTACTAGATACACGTACCAAAGAAATTTACGCAGAAGAGGGTACTGTTCCTGGAGCTTGGTATATTGGTGTTGAAGGCGGTTTTGCACCTTGGGTTGGGGCTTTAGTTAAAGATATCAACCAGAAAATTATTTTTATTGCTGAAGAAGGAAGAGAACACGAAGTTGTTATTCGTCTTTCTCGTGTTGGATACGACCATACCTTAGGGTATTTGCGAGGAGGAATTCATTCTTGGAAAGCTGCTGGGCATAAAGTAGATAAAATTGGTTCTATGTCTGCAACTCAATTTGCAAATAGATTAAAAGACGGCTCAATGGAAGCCCCTTTGGATGTTAGAAGAGAATCAGAATTTTTATCAGAACATGTTGTTGGTGTTGAGAACTTTCCTTTAGATTTTATTCATTCAAATTTTGCTGAAATAAATCCAAATAAAGAGTATTTTTTGCATTGTGCAAGTGGCTATAGGTCCTTAATTGCAGCATCAATTTTTCAAGCAAATGGGGTGAAAAAAGTAACAGATGTAAGGGGTGGTTTTAAAGACATAAAAGATACAGGAGTTAAACTAACCGATTATGTTTGCCCAACAACATTGCTCTAACTATTCTTTTTTTATTACAATTTTGGAAGTTTTTTATACTCCCTTTTTTAAATTTACTACTAGTTTAGTTTCAAAACTAAAATAGTAGTAAATTTACATTTCAAATTAAATCAAAAACGTATGAAATCAATATTAAAATTACCACTATTACTTTTTATAAGCTTTATAGCTTTAAGTTGTAATTCACAACAAAAATCAAAAGAAGCCAATAAATCAGGAGGAATTACTGCTATTTCACCGAAAGAGTTTTCTGAAAAATCTGCAAATCAATTAATTATTGATGTAAGAACACCTGAAGAGTTTAGTGAAGGGTATATAGAAAATGCAATTAATATTAATTTTTATGATGACAATTTTATAAATCAGTTTGCTAATTACAATAAAGAGGAACCTATTTTTGTGTATTGCCGTTCAGGTGGAAGATCAGGTAAAGCTTCAAAAAAATTATTGGAACTTGGATTCAAAAATGTGTATGACCTTAAAGGAGGTTATTTAAACTGGACCAAAGATATGAGTAAAGTTAAAGAGTAACTTTTTAAGTTGAAACTTAATTTTTAAACTTCGGCTATTGGGTGTAATTCAATAACCGAAGTTTTTTTATTCCTAAAATTTAAAAGTAGCCCCAATTAAAAAATTTCTGGTAGCTTGTGGGTAATAACCAGCATAATCACCAGTAAAAGTTTGACCTCCATCTACGTATTCATAAGTTCCATAATATCCATTCGAGATGTATTTAGTGTTGAAAATATTATTAATCAAAGCACTTAATACAATAGATTTAAATATCTTGTTTGATTTTATTTCATAAGAAGCATTAAAATCATTTACAAAGTAACTGTCTAATTTAGAGTTGTTATTATCTATATTTCCCATATATTGTTCTCCAACATACTTAGATAAAAGAGAGAGTTGAATGGTTGAAGTTGGTTGATATACGAAGGCATTTCCAATAATTATATTTGGCGAAAATGAAAGATTCGTTTCTCCTAAATTCACTAATTCACCATTCCAAGAAGTCACAAAATCAACATTTTTGTTGTTGCTTATTGCAATATTTGGTTGGAGACTTAAATTGTCAGATAGTTTAATTTGAGCATCAATTTCTAAACCTAAACGATAACTTTTACCACTCGTTGCTCTTAACGGTGAACCAGTATCATCAATGGCACCTGTTAAAACTAACTGATCTTTATAAAGCATATAATAAATGTTTGAGTTTACTTTAAAAGTTCCATTATTAAAGCGCCATCCTAATTCAAAATCGTTTAATTTTTCAGAAGTATTTACACCATTTTTAAAATCGGTTCTATTTGGTTCTTTATTCGCTTTTGCATACGATAAATAGAGGCTGTTGTAATTGTTCGCTTTAAAAGTTATCCCAGCTTTGGGATTAAAAAATGAATATTTTTCATTCACATGAATTGGATTTCTATCAGAAGTTAAACCATTAGTATCAAACTTTACAAAACGAGTTTGTAAATCGGTAAATAAAGTCCAAGAATCATTTAAATTATAGGTGATCTTGCCAAAGATATTAGAATCGTTTTTTTCTGTTTTACTATCATAATAATGATCTCTTATTTCAGAATTACTCGCATATTCCGCCCAAATTATTTCCCCAAAATGATCACCTTTATAAGTGCTAAGTGAAGTTCCAAAAATAAATTCTAGTTGTTCGTTCTTATAAGTTGCATTTGCATTTACAACGTAAAAATCATTATCTAACCAGCGTCTTCTTATTAAATCTGTTTTGTCTATTGTTTCACCTCCAATGGTAATTGGAGTTAAATTGTAATTAGAGAAATCTTCACCTTTTTTATATTGTTCATAATAACCGCGACCATAGGTATAATTTAATCCAATAGTTGTAGACCAGTTTTCAGAAAGTTTTTCATTCCAATGCAACTGATAATGATCTTGATTGTAATTGTCAATTTCATTTTCATAAGAATATGGATTGTAAGTTCGACCTAAAGTCTCCATTTCTTCTTTAGTAACGCCATACCAAGCTTGATATGTTTTTTCGTGTCCGCCAAAAGTTAAGGCTTTAATTAAGGTATTATCATCTACATATGTTGCTTGTAAAAAATAGGATTTTAAATCAGAAGAAGCTCTATCAATATAACCATCAGAATCTATTTTTGAGAAACGACCAGAAAATTCAATATGGTCATTTATTTTTCCAGTGCTAAATTTTACTGTATGTTTTTTTGTGTTGAAGGAACCAAATGAATTGCTAATTTCTCCATAAGCATTTTCAGAAATAGCATCAGTTAATAAATTTAAACTTGCACCAAAAGCTCCTGATCCATTGGTTGAAGTTCCTACACCACGTTGTAACTGCATACTTTCTGTTGATGAAGTAAAATCGGGCATATTTACCCAAAATGTACCTTGACTTTCAGCATCATTATAAGGAATTCCGTTAATAGTAATATTAACGCGAGTAGCATCACTACCACGAACCCGAATACCTGAATATCCAACACCAGCACCAGCATCAGATGTTGTAACTACAGAAGGCAAATAATTTAATAAAATGGGAATATCTTGACCTAAATTTCTTTTTTCTAATTCTGCCTTCGTTACATTACTATGTGTAACAGGAGAAGTTGCTTTTACACGAACAGCTGAAACTAAAACTTCTTCAAGTACTACAAAACTGTCCGACATGTCAATTGAAATAAATGAATTTTCGGTTAAATTCCCTTTTATTTCTTTTGGCTTACTAATTGAACTTATTACCAAAATATAATTTCCTTCTTTTAAATTTAAAGAAAATTGTCCATTAATGTCAGTTGTGGTTCCAATGGAGGTTCCTTTTACTTGCACATTTACCCCTGGGAAAGGTTTAGAACCATCAGTTATTTTTCCTGAAAGTGTTAATAATTCTTGAGCATTTGCATTTAATGTAAATGCAATAAATAAAATTGTAATTAAATGTTTCATTTTTTATAAAATAAAACGATTTAAAAAGAGGTAATTAATCGATGTTAATTAAATTGTTTCTTAGTTCCCTAAACAGCATTACCTGTTCAGGTTCAATGGGTTTGATCTCAGCCGTTTTAGGCACCCCTTTTGAGATGCTGCAAATTTAGGTAATTTTTATTATCTAAATTTATTTTTTCCGTTTATTTTTTTTAAGCATAAAATAATTGAACTTATAAAAATAAATAGAATTCCAAAAAGTAATAAAGTGAACTTAGAAACAGCGAAATAATAAGCGATAGAACTCCATTTTTGTTGAAAATCACCTAGAAGAAGCTTTATTAAAGCAATATTTTCTATAATATCAAAAAGCGCAGCTAAAAATATAAACCAAATTAATAGAACACCAATTGAATGAATTTTCGATTTTTTCCATAATTTCTCATTTAATAAATGAATTAAAATTGAAATAAATAACGAGTAGATTATTAAAAATAAAAAATCAAAACCCATACTCATTCCAGCAGCAGTTTAGGATAAAGTATTCCAAGAATTTAAAATGGCTTCAGATTTTAACAAATCTTTAGCTAATTCTAATGATACAATTCCTTGAGCATTATTTATGTTTTGTATTTGACTATCCAAATAACGCATTATTGTAATTAGGATAATAATTGATAGAAATAATACAATTGTTAAATTTCTTATGGAAGATTTCAATAATTTATAATATGGAGAATGTATCATTGGTTTTTGAGCTTTTTAAGGCGTTATAATTCTAACTATATTTTAATTAAAATACCACTTTTAAAATTAACAAAAAATAGGTAACTATTTTATTAATTTTAACGCTATTTGAAAAGGATAAATTATCTTTATACCTTAAATTTAAAGTATATTACTTTGAGAAATATAACTTCAAAAAATGTTATGATTGATGCTTCAAGAATTATAACAGAAGCATTAGTGCAATCAGGAGCCGATGTGTTTATAGGATACCCAATTACCCCTTCCAATTTATTTTATAGTTGTTCAAAAGAACGTTTTCCAGAATTTTTAGCAGGACCCGATGAAATTTCTGTTTTGCAGTGGATGTGTGGTTATTCGGCTGCAGGGAAAATTCCGGTTACAGCTACGTCTTTTCCAGGATTAGCCTTAATGGCAGAAACACTTAATATGGTATATATGATGGAATTGCCAATGGTATTGGTAATTGTTCAGCGGTTAGGACCAAGTACGGGATCTGCAACAACAGGAGCGCAAGGAGATTTAAAATTTTTAGATGGAATTATTTCTGGTGGTTTTCCATTGCCAATATTTTCACCTTCTAATTTTAAGGATGCTTGGACGCTTTCAAATGAAGCTGTAAAAACAGCTGTAAAATTTAGAACTCCAGTAATTATTTTAACATCAAAAGAGTTGGTGATGACTCAAAAAAGTTTTGATATCAATTCTTTAGAACCATTACAAAAAATTGATAGAACACCTAAACCTTTTGAGCCTCCTTATCAACCTTATAAAGCAGGTGAAGATATGGTGCCTACATTTTATCCGTTAGGAAATGATGAATATCAAGCGCGGTTTAATGCTTCAACTCATGATAATGATGGATTAATTAGAAAGGGAACACCTGAAAGTTTAGCGAATACTTGGCGTCTTCGTGAAAAATTGGAAAAACGAATTGATGAATATGCTTTTTATGAATTAGATTCAGAAGATGGAGCAACTAATTTAATTGTTACTTGGGGTGTTACAGCTGATGCTTCAAGAGATGCAGTTAATTCATTACGCAGTAAAGGTGAAAAAGTTTCATTGTTAATTGTAAAAACCTTGTTGCCAATTTCTCAAAAATTTTATGATATCATAGATTCTTATGATCGAGTTACATTTGCTGAAGAAAATATGACAGGTTTATACAAAGAGATGATATTTGGTAAAAGAAATAATCCAAAAGTTAAAACAGCAACCAAATTTGCGACTATGTTAACACCTTCTGAAATAGAAGAAATAGCTAAATAATTTATATACATTTATGGAAACAGCAGAAAAAATTTTAATAGATACTAAAATGCCTTTTTGTCCTGGTTGTGGTCATGGTGTTTGTGTAAGAAGTGTTTCAAAATCGTTAGAATTATTAGGATATGGACCTAAAGATGTAGCTTTAGTTAGCGATATTGGTTGTTCAGGATTGGTAGATCCATTATTTGCAACACACACAATTCACGGTTTGCACGGTCGTTCACCTGCTTTAGGAGTTGGAGTAGCTTTAGGGTTAAACAATCCTCATAAAAAAGTAATTGTTATTCAAGGTGATGGTGGAGCCACTATTGGTTTGCAACATATTTTAGAGGCAGCACGAAGAAATATTGATATGACATTGGTTGTTATTAATAATTTGCTTTATGGAATGACAGGTGGACAAATGAGTGGCTTGTCAACCAATGAGTTTAAAGCTTATAAACACAGTGATGATGATGCCGAACCGTATGATGTTGTGAATTTAGCTCATCAATCAGGAGCTGCATTAAGTGTTAGAGTGAATGATATTTCAAATTTTACAAATGTATTAAATGAAGCTATAAGCACACCAGGTTTTTCATTAGTTGAATTATCAAGTTTATGCACTTCTCATGGAATGAAAAAGATTTCAGAAATGAAAAATTTTATTGTTGATGAAGAAAAATATACAAATGAGCGACCTATTGGAATTAGTTTAAAAAGAGAAACGAGTTCTTTATTGAAGCATGTTAAAATTTTAGAAACTCAATTTTCATCTTCCATAAATGATAGCATTGGTGTTGTTATTGCTGGTTCGGCAGGAGGAGGTATACAATCTGCCGCAAAATTGTTAGCACAAGCAGGAATGTTAGCTGGTTTGCACGCAACTATGAAAGGTGAATACCCAATAACTGTAGGGACAGGGTTTTCAGTTGCTGAGGTAATTTTATCTAAAAACCCTATTAATTTCACTGGATTGGAAAACCCTAGTGTAGTTATTGCCGTTACTGATGATGGCTGGAATAAAGTTAAAAATAGAATTACCAATACTTCTAAAGTATTTATTGACAGTAAAATTAGTACTGAAAAGGTTTATGAAACAAAAGATTTTTTAAAAGTAGGAGGTAAAAAAGGAGCAATTTTATGTGCAGTATCTCATTGGATAAACGAATCAGGAGTATTTCCAATAGAAGCTTTGCTTAAAGTAGTTGAAGATAGTAAGTATGCAGAATCTTTACATAAAGCGATTCACAGCGCTGAAGAATTAAGGGAGGTTGTATATAGTTATGTGCCAAAAAAAAAGAACTAATTAAATTTCCGGTTTATTTCTAAGTGCTTTTTTATAGGCTTGTTTTTTCTTTTTTTCTAAACGTTTTCGAATGCTGGACCTACTTGGTTTAGTGGGTTTTCTTTTTTTGGGAACTTTTAATCCGTTTGTAATTAATTGTAAAAAACGTTTGATAACAATTTCTTTGTTTTTATGCTGACTTCTGCTTTCATCACAATTTAATAAAAGGAGATTGTCTTTGGTAAGTTTTGAACTTAAATTTTTAAATAGTAATTCTTTTTTTTCTTCAGTAAATTCAGCTGAATTTTGTACATCAAAAATCAATTCTACTTTTGAAGAAACTTTGTTTACATGTTGCCCACCAGCGCCACTGCTTCTAACGGCTTTAAATTTAAGTTCTTTTAAAATGTTTTCAATAATCATTGGTATTGAAATTTGAATCCAAATTTTGCTGATATAAAAAATGCAAATCTAAATCTGTTAAATTATCTGAGAAGCTTTTTAAATTAATTTTTGATTTTAAAATTTCATCAATTTTTTTTATTGCAGCGTCAAAACGTGTTTTTTTATCACCTTTTAATAATATATATGGGCGATTGTATTTTATTAGAGCACTTTCAAAAGCATTAAACATTTCTAAACGAAGTTCAGGTCTATCTCTTAAATCATCTTCTTCCCAAGGAGTATCAATATAAGTAAGTAAATACAAATCGTACGTATTAATAATTGCAGCTTTCTCCAATTTTGCGTCAACAAAACCACCATAATATTCTTCTGAATACACTTTGGTTTCTAATAAATCGGTATCACAAATTAATACTTTATCCGCTTTTTTAGCTAAGTTGTTTTCTAATTTTATTTGACCAATAGCAATTGGTAATAAATCAGAATTTTCACACGTTTTCCGTTCGTTATTCCACTTTTTTTGTAAATATTCTCTCGCAAATTCCGGAGCCCAAACAGTATTGTAATGCCGTGCTAATTGTTTTGAGAGTGTAGTTTTACCTGAGCTTTCAGGTCCAAATAAAACAACTTTTATAATATTTATGTTAGTTTGTTTAAGCGACTTTTCCATGAGAAATAACCTTGAATTGCTAAAATTAAAAATAGTGTGTATTGAATTCCTGTAAAACCATATCCTTTTACAAAATATAATGGAATTGAAACAATGTTACCGGCAATCCAAAGTGTCCAATTTTCAATTTTTTTGTTTGCCATTAGCCACATTCCTGCAAAAAATATGCCAGTTGTAAAAGTATCTAAATAAGGTGTTGCTTCTCTAAAACTATTTAGATTCCCTGAAGTAAGCTTCTTAATTGCATAATTTACACTTTCACTAAAACCTAAATTATTAGGCATTACATTGTAATGTCTATAAACAATTATTACAAAAATTGATGTGAAGATAAAAATAGCAAAAGCCTTTATTTTGTCAATATTAGTAGTTCTTGAAATTGGAATATGATGCTGTTTGTCATCAATTATTCTACTCCACATATACCAACCATAGAAACTCATAATGGTGTAATAAATATTGATGATTAAGTCTCCATAAAGATTCCATCGTGATAATAAATATACATATATAACAGTGCTTATAATTCCCGTTGGGAAAACTAAGATATTTTCTTTTTTTGCATAAATAACACTAATTACTCCAAACAAAGCAGCAATAAATTCTAACAGAATGTTTAATGTGCTTGCCGATTGATAAGGTTCAATAAAAAAATGTATAATTTCATTCATATTTTTAAATTAATAAATCAATATTATTTTCAAAAGCAGTTCCAATCACAACCATATCTGCTCCATGATTGTATGCATTATTGAGTTGTGCTTTAGTTCTAATTCCGCCACCAACAATTAAAGGAATATGAATGTTTTTTTTAACTTCAGAAATTAGTTGAGAATTTACTGGGTTTATAGCTCCGCTTCCTGCTTCTAAATAAATTAATTGTTTGCCTTTGTACATTCCTGCTATAGCAGTAGCTGTTGCAAGTTCAATGTTATCTTGTGAAATTGGAGTGGTTTTACTTATTTTTAAAACAGATGAATTTGTACCGCCATCAATTAAAATATACCCAGTTGGAATAATTTCAAATGTTGAATTTTTTAAAAATGGAACCGATTTTATTTGTTGTTCAATTAAATATTCTGGATTTCTCCCTGAAAGTAATGATAAAAATAACAAAGCATCTGCATTGTTTGTAAGTTGTGAAAAATCTCCAGGGAACAAAATAATAGGAATTTCAGTATACATTTTCAAAGTTTTTACAAACAAATCTGTTGTACCTTTTTCAACAAAACTTCCACCAACAAAAATAAAATTTGCGTTTAATTTTTCTATTTTTTTTGAAATTATTGGAATTTCTTCAAAAGAAGTTTTATCGGGATCTAATAATATGGAAAGTAATTTATTTCCTTTTTTAGAAGCATTTTGTATGTATTTTAAAATTGGTTCAGTCATTTGTTGAAGAATCTAAAGCGTAAACCAATGTAAAACCATCAAGTTGTTCAAAGTAAATGTCATAGTTTTTATCCCAATTTTCAACCTTTATATAGCCAGTAGTTTTTTTATCTGCAATTTGAAAGGAGTTCACATCAATATCATTTTTAAAAGTTAATCCACCATAAGGATAAATTTTATAAAGTGATTCTTTCGCGCCCCAAATAACAGTAAGTTGTTCAATATAATCATCATCTTCATGAATAAAACCTCTTTCAAAGTTGACAAATTTATGCTGAATGATTTTTATTTTTTCTCTATTTTTTTCAATATCAATTCCAACTTCAACATCACTAATAATTAATGCCGAAAACGTGAATGAATGTGTAATAGAAATGTGTTTTCCATCTTTTAAATGAGGTTTTCCATTATCAGTATAATACAAGTCAAAATCAGTATAACCAGCTTCTTTCAGTAAATGACGAACACTTAAAAAACCACGTTGGTGCAATTCAGATCTCATGGAACCTAATCTGTTTTTACTTCTTTCAGTTAAAGGTGTGTTTTTAAATAATTCATCAAAAGATTCTTCAATTTTCCAAATAAAAATTGAAGTATAACTAGTTGGATTAATGGTTTTATATAAAGACATTTATAATATCAAAGGTATTTTGTACTTTTGCAAAAACAAAACAATGTTTAGTTGTTTTAAATTAAAAAACAAATTTAATAAATATGAGTACAGAAACATCAACTTACGTAAAATATAAAGTAAAAGATATCAATCTTGCAGATTGGGGGCGTAAAGAAATTCAATTAGCCGAAGCTGAAATGCCTGGATTAATGAGTTTAAGAGAGGAGTTTAAAGGACAAAAACCTTTAGCGGGTGCAAGAATTGCTGGTTGCTTACATATGACGATACAAACTGCGGTTTTAATAGAAACTTTGGTAGATTTAGGTGCTGAGGTAACTTGGAGTTCATGTAATATTTTTTCAACACAAGATCAGGCTGCTGCTGCAATTGCTGCTGCAGGAGTTTCAGTTTACGCATGGAAAGGCTTAAGTGAAGAAGAATTTGACTGGTGTATTGAACAAACTTTATTTTTTGGTGAAGATAAAAAACCATTGAACTTGATTTTAGATGATGGTGGAGATTTAACCAATATGGTATTGGATAGATATCCTGAATTGGCTGCAGGTATTAATGGTTTATCGGAAGAAACAACAACAGGTGTTCACCGTTTGTATGATAGAGTGAAAGCAGGAACTTTGCCAATGCCAGCAATTAATGTGAATGATTCTGTAACTAAATCTAAATTCGATAATAAATACGGATGTAGAGAAAGTGCAGTTGATGCAATTAGAAGAGCTACGGATATTATGTTAGCAGGAAAACGTGTGGTAGTTTGTGGTTATGGTGATGTTGGAAAAGGAACTTCAGCTTCATTTAAAGGTGCAGGTTCTATTGTTACAGTAACTGAAATTGATCCGATTTGTGCTTTACAGGCGGCAATGGACGGTTTTGAAGTGAAAAAATTAGATACAGTTGTTGGAAATGCTGATATTATTATTACAACTACTGGAAATAAAGATATAGTTCTTGGCAAACATTTTACCAAAATGAAAGACAAAACCATTGTTTGTAATATTGGTCATTTTGATAATGAAATTGATATAGCTTGGTTGAATAAAAATTATGGAAGCAGTAAAATTGAAATTAAACCACAAGTTGATATTTATACTATTGGTGAAAATGAAATTATTATTTTAGCGGAAGGAAGATTGGTAAATTTAGGTTGTGCAACAGGACATCCTAGCTTTGTAATGAGTAATTCATTTACAAACCAAACATTGGCACAATTAGAATTGTGGAATAATAGAGAAGCATATAAAAATGAAGTTTACATGCTACCTAAGCATTTAGATGAAAAAGTGGCTCGCTTACATTTGGCTAAAATTGGTGTTGAATTAGAAACATTACGTGAAGACCAAGCAAAGTATATTGGTGTTGAAGTTGAAGGGCCATACAAACCAGAATACTACAGATACTAAGAGTAGAATAGTTCATAAAAAAACTTCGTTATTTTTTAATAACGAATTTTTTTTATGATAAATATTTACGAATTAATTGATACATTTGTTAAAACTTTAAGAATATGAAAACTATCTTAGTCCCATTAGGAAACTCAGAAAAAGCTATTAATACTTTACAATATGCAATAGATTTTGCTACAGTTTCAAGTGCTAAACTATATGTAGTTCAAGTGTTTGGTTCAGCCAAATCCACAGGCCATCTTAAAAATATTGATGCTATTTTAGAAAAGGATACCAAAGATGAATTAGCCCATATTTTATCTCAGGTTGATTCAAAAAATATCATAATTAAATCGATAGTTGTAAAAGGTAGTATTTTAGATGTTATTTCAAGAGCTGCTCAAGAATTAAAAATAGATTTAATTATTTCTTCGGCGAATTTATCTACTGCTGATTCCTCCATTTATTTGGGAGAAATAGTAGGTGGAATTGTTAAAAAAACTGAATTACCAATGTTAATTATACCTAAAGGATATGCTTTTAAACCTATAAATACTATTTTATTAGGTGTACGTTCAGGATTGATTAAAAAAGAGGGGGTTTTAGAACCATTGAAAGACATTGTAGCTCTTTTTAAGTCAAAAGTAAATTTATTACATGTAATTACCCCTTATAATTCTATAGAAGATAATTCTTTACACAAAGATTTTGAAAACATAGCAGATATTATTTTTAATAGTGAAAATGCAACCGTTTATCAAGGAATTTTAGAACATTTAATTAAAGTAAGTCCTGATATGATGTGTGTAATAAGAAATAAACGTGGATTTTTAATTCGTCTTTTAGAAAAAAACAAAATTAAAAAAATCGACTTTGAAAGTAGAGTCCCACTTTTAGTATTAAAAGGTAATTTATAATAGAATGGGGATGTAGCTCAGTTGGCTAGAGCGTTTGACTGGCAGTCAAGAGGTCGTGGGTTCGATTCCCATCTTCTCCACAATATAGCTCACAACCCTTTAAAGAAATTTAGAGGGTTTTGTTTTTAATAAAATCTGTAAATCTTTTCTGAAATTGTTCGACATTACTTCTCTTTGCCTCACTTATAGAATTTAAAACAAAAAAACCTCACAGTTATGTGAGGTGTTTTTGCAATTTCCCTTAATTAATAATAATATACATTTCTTTTTCTTATACAAATATAGGTTTAGTAATAGTTTTAGCTTAGGGGAAAAACACCTAAATAAAGAGGGGAAATACCCCCTTTTACTATTATAAATTTTAGAGTTAATATAAATATGAGTATTTCTAATTATTATCCTAACCACCCTTCTCTATCTAAACTTCTATATTGAATGGCTTCTGAGATGTGGTTTGTAGCTATTTCTGAAACTCCTTCTAAATCGGCAATTGTTCTAGAAACTTTTAAAATTCTGTCGTAGGCTCTGGCGGATAAGTTTAAACGCTCCATGGCTGTTTTTAATAGTGTTTTACTTTCATCATTTAATTTGCAAAATTTTCTGATATGTTTTACGGTCATTTGTGCATTATAATGTGTGTTTTCTAATTCAATAAAACGTTCAGATTGTTTTTCTCTTGCTTTTGTAACACGTTCCCTAATTAGTTTACTAGGTTCTGCAAGTTGCTCTTCTGAAAGTTTTTCAAAAGGAACAGGGTTTACTTCAATATGAATGTCAATCCTATCTAAAAGTGGTCCAGAAATTTTACTCAAATAACGTTGCATTTCAGCAGGAGATGATGTAACTGGCGCATCAGGATCATTAAAATAACCACTTGGACTTGGATTCATACTTGCAACTAACATAAAACTACTTGGATAGGTAACAGTAAATCGTGCTCTTGAAATTGTGACTTCTCTATCTTCAAGTGGTTGGCGCATTACTTCTAAAACACTCCTTTTAAATTCTGGTAATTCATCTAAAAATAAAACGCCATTATGTGATAATGAAATTTCACCTGGCTGTGGATATTGACCACCACCTACCAAAGCAACATCAGAAATGGTATGATGTGGAGATCGAAAAGGACGTTGTCCCATTAATCCAGCATCTTTAACTTTTCCAACTACTGAATGTATTTTGGTAGTTTCTAATGCTTCTTGCAACGTCATTGGAGGTAAAATAGAAGGTAATCGTTTGCTTAACATTGTTTTTCCACTTCCTGGAGGTCCAATTAATATAATATTATGTCCTCCAGCTGCTGCAATCTCCATAGAACGTTTTACAGATTCTTGTCCCTTAACATCTGCAAAATCAAATTCTGGATTGTCTAATTCTTTATTAAATTCTGCTTGTGTATCTATAACAGTTCTTTCTAATTTAGTTTTTTCGTCAAAAAAGTGAATCACTTCTAAAATATTTTCAACTCCATATATTTCTAAATCACTAACAATAGCAGCTTCTTTAGCATTCTGTTTCGGTAAAATAAATCCTTTAAACCCTTCTTCTTTTGCTTTAATAGCAATTGGTAATGCGCCTTTTATAGTTTGTAAACTTCCATCTAAGGATAGTTCACCCATAATTAAATAATTGCCTATTTTTTCAGATTTAATTTGGTTTGATGCAGCTAAAATTCCAATGGCTAAAGTGAGATCGTATGCAGAACCCTCTTTACGCATATCGGCGGGCGCCATGTTTATGGTAATTTTTTTACCAGGGAGTTTGTAACCGTTATTGTTTAATGCGGCAGAAATTCGGTAACTACTTTCCTTAATCGCATTGTCGGGTAAGCCAACTAAGTGATATCCAATACCTTTATCAATATTTACCTCCACAGTAATAGTGGTGGCTTCAACGCCAAAAACGGCGCTGCCAAAAATTTTCACTAGCATATTTTTTTCTTTTTACTTAAAACTTAACAAACATTTTTTTCGTTGAATCTCTTTCAACTAATTCAGTTCTAATAATTTCAGTTTTAATATCTTCAAATTCAATTTTTTCTTCAATTTTATCAATTAATCGTGTTGCTGCAATTTCACCAGTTGTGTGAGCAAAACGATTCACACTTGTTAATGGTGGTGAGGTATATCTAGATAAAATACCATTTGTAAACCCAACAATTGCAACTTCTTCAGGAATTCTAATGTATCGTTTGTTTAAAACCTGAGTTGCTATAGCACCAGAAACTTCATCAATGGTAAATATGCCATCAACTTTACAAGTGTCTAACATTTCATTAATTCGCTCTTTTAAGTTGGTTTCATCTTCTTGCTTAATAATAATTTTTTGATTAGGATTAATTCCGTATTTTGTAAGTGCTTTTAAATAGCCCTTTACTCTAAATTTACTTATTTTTAAACCTTCTGAAGTAGATATTAGTGCAATATTTTTGCATTCAGAGCGCATTAAAAAACGAGTTGCTTTATAAGCACTTTTAATATTGTCTGTAACTACTTTATCACAATTAATACTTTTATGAACACGGTCATAAAGTACTATGGGTGTTTTTTCTTCTAAAATGCTATGGAAGTGGTCGAAGTTTTTATTTTTTAAACTCTCAATTGAAAGGCAAGCGATAAAGCCATCAATGGTTCCATTAGACAGCATTTCCATGGTGTCTACTTCTTTTTTATAAGACTCATTGGTAATACAAGTAACTATATTGTAACCTCTTTCGGTCGTTACTTTCTCTATTCCACGCAATACTCTGGCATAATAATAATTAAGAATATTGGGGATAATAATACCGATGGTTTTGGTTTTTTTATTTTGTAAACTTAATGCTAAAGCATTGGGCTTATATTTATGTAATTTAGCATATTCTTGAATTTTTGCTTTTGTTTCATCACTAATTTCATAACTGTCGTTTAACGCTTTTGAAACTGTTGAAATAGAAACAGATAATGCTTTTGCAATTTGCTTTATGGTGATTCTTTTACTCATTTTTTGGTTGGATAGTTAATTTGGTTGAAACATTTATAATTTCTTCTTTATTCATTTTCATTTTTCTGAATTCACCTTTATTGTACATTTCAGCCTGATCTTTGTAATGTTTACTGAAAGGATTTCCTGATTGTCCGGTTGGTAAAATACTGATGCTATTTTCAATATCAGAAAAATCAATAATTCTTCTTGTTGAAGGCCCCATTGTTGCTTTGTATAAGCCAGAATCATCATATTTATAAGCTCTATTGTTTAGAACTTCACGCGCTCCATTTATTGGAAAAGGACCCACATTAAAATATTTTCTTAAGTATGCAATCGTTCCAAGTGGGTGTGGATGTTCAACTGAACTCACTTTCCCCCAATTCCATGTAGAGATATCACTACCAAGTTGATTTTCTAAAAAAGAGACTGCTTCTACGAATGATTTTGATAAAATATTTTTTTTTGTTTCTATTTTATTTGAAGTAGTTGTATTATCCCACCAAATAGAAGTATCTTTTTTAATTTGATTGGCAATTGCTTTTTTTGATAAGTTAGTACTTAAGAATTGAGAAAATAAAGTTTCTCCCATTTCATCTTCAAACGTATTTTTTAAATATAAATATACCCATTTATTATAAATGGTTGGTGCAATTGCTTTTAAGGTGTTAGAACCATCCCAATTTTTAAGAATATTAATGGCTTTTTGTTCATTTTTAGTAAATGAATTTAAGTCTATAATTGAAGTAAATTCTTTAATTACACTTGGTGAAACCGATGAAGTTACATCAGTTATCATTTCACTCATAGCTTGCTTGTCCCAATCATTTTTTGGTTCTAACAACTGTGTAATACGTTTCGCTCTATCTTCAGGTAAATAATAGCCAGGATACAAAACATTAGAAATAGTATCTGGTTGATTATTAGCTGAATATACATAATTCCAAGGTGGATTTTCAGCCATTGGATTTAAATTAAAATCTAAATATTCAATCGGATCATCTTCACCTGAAGCGCCATCTAAAATAAATTTAGTGTTCACATGCGGTTTGTGTTTGTAAAGTTTTCCGGCAGCCCACCAAGCAACATTTCCTTTAGCATCACCATACATAATATTTAAACCAGGAGCAAAAATCATAGAAGCACCTTTCTTAACATCTTTCATTTCTTTTGCCCTTGAAATGGTGTAAAGAGCACCCAACATTTGTTCATCAAATTGTGTGAAAATCCAAGACATTGCAATTGGAGCTGTTTGTGAAATAGCATCAACTACATCGTTTATTATTGGTCCGTGACGTGAGCTTTTTACAGTAATAACAACATCTTCAGCATCTTTAACTTTAATGGTTTTGGTAACTGTTTTATAATCCTCGTATCCAGTAGGAGTTTTGTATTTGTTGCTATCAGTAGGATGATTTTCTTCTTTATAAAAATCAATGTCATCATTTTCAAACATGGTTAATCCATAGGCATACTTTCTATTATGACCTAATAAAGGAAATGGAACGCCTGCTAAATGATAACCATACATTTCATAATCAGGTGTTATAATATGCGCTTCATACCAAGCTGGTGGTTGTGAAAATCCAATATGTGGATCGTTTGCAAAAAGTACATTTCCTGTGGTTGTTTTTTTAGAAGAAACTACCCAACTATTACTACCAATAAACGGAGGAATTGGATTGCTTTTCATAATTTCATTTACACTTGAAACCATTGTTGAATAACTTTCAAGTGTCGGATTCGCATTTTTTATAAGTACAGTATTTGGATTTATATCTACACCTAATTCTTTTAAATATGCATCTCCAAGTTTCTCTTTTAATACGCTTAATAATGGATCGGTTTTTTGAGCCATTGCAAAACTAAACGACATATAACCCATAATATTATAAATATCATTTAATTGATAGTGTTGTTTTTCAACACCAATTAAAGTAAATTCTACAGGAGTAAAACCGTTATCAATAAACTGATTTACACCTTTTAAATAAGCTATTGCCAATTTATAAACATCACCATTTTTATCTAAATTTTCAATTGACTTTTTTGAAGCTTCTTCAATGCCTAAACTCACAAAAAACTCATCGTTTTTCAACATTTTTCCCCCAAAAATTTCTGATAATCTACCGGGTGCAATTCTTCGCATTAATTCCATTTGCCAAAGCCGATCTTGTGCATGAACATAACCCAATGCTGTTACTGCATCTAATTCATTTTTAGCATAAATATGAGGCACACCGTAATCATCAAAATAAACCGTAGTTTCATTTGAAATTCCTGATAAGGAAATAGTGCCAGAATAGGTTGGTTTTAAACTGTTATAATAAATAAATCCACCTATTATTGCAAGCACAAGTAATGCCATTATTAGTAGTAATATTTTTTTTAAAAGACGCATTAAAATAATGATTTTAGATAGTTACTTCAAAGATAGTATTTTATATGGTATAATAAATAAATGTAAAAAATATTTGTCTAAATATAAAAAAAACTTTACATTTGAAAAATAAAATAACTATTATTATGAAATCTAGATTTTTATTTTCGCATCAATATAAACCTTTAGGTTGGTTTTTATTTCTAATTGGACTTATATTAGGAATTGTTTTAATGCTCAATGAATATGAATTTCCTAATTGGGAAATGAACGTTTTCCCATTGATTGGAGAAAATGATATATTTTCAAAACCTCCTTTTGAATGGAATAGCAATAATATCTCTGATGAAATTTCATCAATTTTGATAATTATTGGAGGTGTTTTAGTTTCCTTTTCAAAGACAAAATATGAAGATGAATATATTTCAAAAATTAGAATGGAAAGTTTAATTTGGGCAACGTATGTAAATTATGGTGTATTAATTTTAGCAATTTTATTTGTTTTTGATTTAAGTTTTTTTAGCGTATTGATTTATAATATGTTTACGGTGCTATTGTTTTTTATGTTACGTTTCCACTATATCTTATTTAAATCTAAAAGAAGTACAATTAATGAAGAATAGTATAAAAGTTGAGCGCGCTATACATAATATTACTCAGGCAAATTTAGCTGAAATAATTGGTGTTAGTAGGCAAACAGTGAATGCAATGGAACTTAATAAATATGTTCCATCAACAGTTTTGGCTTTAAAAATTTCTAAAATATTTAAAAAGCCTGTTAATGAAATTTTCTTTTTGGATTCAGGGGATTAAGATAAATATAGAAACGTTAATTTTTTGGATGTCGTAGAGTTTTATAAAACACGAATTGATATATCTTACTATAAGAATACTTACTTTTTTATTTAGAAATTAAAATAATAGCTAATTGTTTACAATTCAAAAAATGAAATAATATTAATAATTCATAAAAAAATATACTTTTTTTGAAATTTCATTAATAAACTCAAGAATTATTAGTAGAAAAATATAAAATATGTAAATGATAAAAATAATATTTATTTCAAAACTACAAGTAATAGCAAAGCAGTTAATTTAAATAAAACTGTTTAGAAGCATACCAATAAGCTAGAACGAACAAGAAGAGTATTGAAAAAACTGTTTGGGTATCGTATAAAATTAAGAATGAAATAGTGAGTTTTGTAGCTTTTTTTAATTTTACATTCTTTAATTGGATTAAAGATTTTTTTGAAAAAAAATAATATATATTTTAAAATAACAGAATAAATGAGTACAACATTATTTGATAAAGTTTGGGATTCGCACGTGGTTCGTAAAATAAAAGATGGACCTGACGTATTTTTTATAGACAGACATTTAATTCATGAAGTTACAAGTCCGGTAGCATTTTTAGGATTAAAAAGTAGAAATAATACTGTAATATATCCTGAGCGTACTTTCGCTACAGCCGACCATAATACACCAACTATAAACCAACATTTACCAGTTGAAGATCCATTATCGGCTAATCAACTTAAAGCATTAGAAGAAAATTCTGCCGAATGGGGAATTTCTCATTGGGGATTAGGAGATGAAAAAAATGGAATTGTGCATGTCGTAGGTCCAGAATATGGAATTACATTGCCAGGAGCAACCATTGTTTGTGGAGATTCACATACATCTACGCACGGTGCATTTGGTGCTATTGCTTTTGGTATTGGTACTTCTGAAGTTGAAATGGTTTTAACTTCACAATGTATTATGCAGCCAAAACCAAAGAAAATGAGAATTAACATTACGGGAGGTCTTGGTAAAGGAGTTACTCCAAAAGATGTAGCGTTATTTATTATTTCAAAATTAACAACTTCGGGTGCCACAGGATATTTTGTTGAATATGCAGGTGATGTATTTAAGCAAATGTCTATGGAAGGTCGTATGACAGTTTGTAACTTAAGTATAGAAATGGGTGCTCGTGGAGGTATTATTGCTCCAGATGGAAAAACTTTTGAATATGTAAACGGACGTTTATTTGCTCCAAAAGGCGAAGCTTGGGATACAGCAATGACTTATTGGAAAACTTTAAAAACTGATGAAGATGCTGTTTTTGATAAGGAGTTAACTTTTGATGGAAGTGAAATTGAACCAATGATTACTTATGGTACTAACCCAGGAATGGGAACAGGTATTTCACAAAATATTCCAAATGCTGAGGATGTTGAAGGTGGTGTTGCTACTTACAAAAAGTCTTTAAATTATATGGGCTTTTCTGAAGGTGAAGCAATGATTGGAAAACATGTAGATTATGTTTTTATTGGAAGTTGTACCAATGGTAGAATTGAAGATTTTAGAGCATTTGCATCTATTGTAAAAGGAAGAAAAAAGGCCGATAATATTACAGCTTGGTTAGTTCCAGGGTCACATATTGTGGAAGCAAAAATAAAAGAAGAAGGTTTATTGGATATTTTCCACAAGGCTGGTTTTGTATTACGTGAACCAGGTTGTTCAGCTTGTTTAGCTATGAATGATGATAAAGTTCCTGCAGGAAAAGTTGCAGTAAGCACATCAAACAGAAACTTTGAAGGGAGACAAGGACCAGGTTCAAAAACATTATTAGCAAGTCCGTTGGTTGCTGCTGCTACAGCTGTAACAGGAGTTGTAACAGATCCTAGAACACTTTTATAATCTTCTAAATCCCCAAAGGGGACTTTTTTAGAGGTCAAAAATAATATATTAAAACTGCCAACTTAAAACTGGCAACTGAATACTAAAAACATGGCATACGATAAATTCGAAATATTAAAAAGTTCTGCGGTTCCATTACCAATTGAAAACGTAGATACAGATCAAATAATACCAGCTCGTTTCTTAAAAGCGACAGAGCGTAAAGGATTTGGTGATAATTTATTTAGAGATTGGAGATACAATCCAGACAACTCAATAAAAGAAGAATTTGTATTAAACAATCCTATTTACAAAGGGAAAATATTAGTTGGAGGGCGAAACTTTGGTTCAGGATCTTCAAGAGAACACGCTGCTTGGGCAGTATATGATTATGGATTTAGATGTGTGGTTTCTAGTTTTTTTGCAGATATTTTTAGAGGAAATTGTTTAAATATTGGTGTATTACCAGTTCAAGTAAGTGCTGATTTTTTAGAAAAAATTTACAAAGCAATTGAAGTAGATTCAAACACTGAATTGGAAATAAATTTACAAAATCAAACCATTACATTATTAGTAAGTGGTGAGAAAGAGTCGTTTGATATTAATGACTATAAAAAAGAAAATATGTTAAATGGTTATGATGATATTGATTATTTAACAAAGATGAAAGAGGAAATTCAGGATTTTGCATCAAAGAGGCCATTTTAAAAATTAACATAATTAGTCAGGTTGTAATTATTCTGAAGATTGTCATATTGAGTTTGTTGAAGTATTGATTCAAAAATTTAATAAAACTAATTTGTCACATTGAGCCTTTCGACTATCGCTAAAGACAAGCTAAAGTCGAAATGTTTAACAAATTTAAGATAAAGGTTTCTCGACTGCGCTCGAAATGACAAAATATTTTGCTTTTTAGACAACCTTTTTGTATTAAGATTGCGTTTAAAGTAAAATTTAAAATATCTTTTCTGGATTCATAGAAATGACAAAAACCGTATGTGTAAAACATGAAAAAAAGAAAAATTGAAATAATGGATACCACACTTCGTGATGGTGAACAAACATCAGGAGTGTCCTTTTCAGCAGCGGAAAAATTAACCATTGCAAAACTTTTGGTTGAAGAACTTCATGTGGATAGAATTGAAATTGCTTCAGCAAGAGTATCAGAAGGAGAGTTTCAAGCAGTGAAAGGCATTACAAAATGGGCAAGTGAAAACGGACATTTAGATAAAGTAGAAATATTAACTTTTGTGGATGGTGGACAATCTATAGATTGGATGAAAAAAGCAGGTGCAAAGGTTCAAAATTTATTAACTAAGGGCTCTTTAAATCACTTAACACATCAACTTAAAAAAACACCTGAGCAACATTTTTCTGAAATAAAAGAGATAATTAAATTGGCTCAAAAAGAAGGCATTGTAACCAATGTTTATTTGGAAGATTGGAGTAATGGAATGCGAAATTCAGAAGAATATGTATTTCAATATTTAGATTTTTTGACAAAACAACCTGTTGCTAGAATTTTATTGCCAGATACTTTAGGAATTTTAACACCTTCAGAAACCTATCAATATTTTTCAAAAATAACAGCTAAATATCCTACTATACATTTCGATTTTCATGCACATAATGATTATGATTTAAGTGTTGCTAATGTGATGGAGGGAATAAAAGCAGGAGCAAAAGGGTTGCATTTAACAGTAAACGGAATGGGTGAAAGAGCCGGAAATGCTCCTTTGGCAAGTGTTGTAGCGGTTATAAATGACTTTTTTAAAGAGGAAGTTAAAATTTCGGTAAAAGAAACCGCATTGTATTCGGTAAGTAAATTAATTGAAGCTTTTTCAGGTTTTGGCGTTCCAGTAAATAAACCAATTGTTGGAGAAAATGTATTTACACAAACTGCAGGTATTCATGCCGATGGCGATAATAAAAACAATTTGTATTTTAACGATTTAATGCCAAAGCGTTTTGGAAGAAAACGTCAATATGCTTTAGGGAAAACTTCTGGAAAAGCAAATATTGAAAAAAACTTACAAGAACTTGGTTTAGAGTTAAATAATGAAGATTTAAAAAAGGTTACGCAGCGTATTATTGAATTGGGCGATAAAAAAGAATTGGTAACCAAAGAAGATTTACCCTATATTATTTCAGATGTATTGCATAGTAATTTATATGAAGAAAAAGTGAACATTGAATCGTATGTGTTAACACATTCAAAAGGATTAAAACCTTCCACTACCGTTGCTGTAAGAATTGATGGTGAATTATTTGAAGAACATGCACAAGGAGATGGACAATTTGACGCGTTTATGAATGCACTTGAAAAACTGTATAAAAGAAAAAAAATGGTATTACCAAAATTAGTAGATTATGCCGTTAGAATTCCACCTGGAAGTACTTCTGACGCCTTGTGCGAAACGATTATAACTTGGAAAACTAATGATAATAAATTTGTGACAAGAGGCTTAGATTCAGATCAAACAGTATCAGCAATTAAAGCCACAAAAAAAATGTTGAATATATAAAATAAGCATAAGGCTGTCTAAAAAGTAAAATATTTTTGTCAAACTGAGCCTGTCGAAGTTGTATAAATTTCTATAATAAAACATTTCGACTGCGTTCAATGTGACTTTTGAGTTTTATTTTTCACATTTTAGAAACCTTATAATTGTCAAAAACAGAAATAAAATAAAATAGATGAAATTAAATATAGCACTTTTAGCTGGAGATGGAATAGGTCCAGAAGTTATAAACCAAGCAGTAAAAGTATGTGATGCTGTGGCTACAAAATTTAATCACGAAATTAACTGGACACCAGCTTTAACAGGAGCCGCAGCCATTGATGCTTGCGGAGAACCTTATCCAGATGAAACACACGAAATTTGTTTAAAAGCGGATGCAGTATTATTTGGCGCTATTGGACATCCAAAATACGATAATGATCCATCAGCAAAAGTTCGTCCTGAGCAAGGTTTGTTAAAAATGCGTAAGAAATTAGGCCTATTTGCTAATGTGCGTCCAACATTTACATTTCCATCTTTAATAGATAATTCACCTTTAAAAAGAGAACGTATTGAAGGTACCGATTTGGTTTTTTTACGTGAATTGACTGGCGGAATTTATTTTGGAGAAAAAGGCAGAAGAGATGGTGGTGAAACAGCTTTTGATAATTGCGTTTATACTAGAGTTGAAGTTCAACGTTTGGCCAAAAAAGGTTTTGAATTAGCAATGACGCGCTCTAAAAAATTATGTTGTGTAGATAAAGCGAATGTATTAGAAACGTCACGTTTGTGGAGAGAGACTGTACAAGCAATGGAAAAAGAGTATCCAGAAGTTACTGTTTCTTATGAATTTGTAGATGCAGTTGCCATGCGTTTGGTACAATGGCCAAATAGTTATGATGTATTAATTACTGAAAACTTATTTGGAGATATTTTAACGGATGAAGCCTCCGTAATTTCAGGTTCTATGGGGTTAATGCCAAGTGCTTCTGTAGGTGAAAAAACTTCATTATATGAGCCAATTCACGGTTCTTACCCACAAGCAACAGGAAAAGATATAGCAAATCCTTTAGCTACAATTTTATCTGCAGCTATGATGTTTGAAGATGCTTTTGGTTTAAAGGAAGAAGCCGAAGCAATTAAAAATGTTGTAAATAAATCATTGGTTGCAGGAATCGTAACCGAAGATTTATCAGGAGATAAAAAAGCATATAAAACTAGTGAAGTAGGTGATTGGTTAGTTACTAATTTGTAACTAGGTTTTTGTTATATTTAGTCTTTCTACATTTGATTAAGACAGGCTAAACACATGTTAAATTCATTGCTAAAGCAATAATTGGATCTAAAAATTATATTTTTATATTTTTATATTTCAATATACTTTTTAATAGTGGTATGTAACATTTCTTTCGTTATTGGTTTTGAGATAAAATCATTACAGCCAGCTGTAAATGCTTTTGCTTGGTCTTCTTTTGAAGAATATGCAGTTTGTGCAATTATAGGTAAATTAGGGTATAGTTTTTTTAGCTGTTTTGTGGCTTCAAAACCATTCATAATAGGCATTTTTAAATCCATTAAAACGATATCAATTTTTGGATTAATTTTACAAATTGCAATGGACTCTTTACCATTTTTAGCATGTACAATTTCACAGTTTATTTTTAAATTTTCTACTAATAAAGTTTCCAAATAAAGAAAATTTATTTCTTCATCTTCCACAATTAAGATGGTAGATTTGTCTAAATCTGTACTATTTATTGTGGTAGTTTCAGAATTTGAATAAACGGGTTTGTAAGGTATTGTTACTAAAAAGGTTGCGCCTTTGCCTAATTTTGAGGATACAGAAATTTTTCCACCCAATAATTCTGTATTTTCTTTGGCAATAGAAAGACCAAGCCCTAAGCCACCTACATTTTTAGATAAATCTTTTTCAGCTTGTGAAAACCGGTCAAAAATAAGTGCATGTTTTTTAGGATTTATTCCAATTCCAGTATCTTTTACATAAATTTCTAGTTCCTTGTTTTTTAATTGATAGCCTAATTCTATGTTTCCTTCGGTGGTAAATTTTAAGGCGTTTTCTAATAAATTACTTAGTATTTTATTTACTTTTGTTTTATCAGTAAACAAGGTACTTTCTAAATCCGTTAGCCCTCTTTTAAGAAATAACGGGGTTTTATTTTCTTTTGCTTTTATGTCAAAAATTGAAAATAATTCTAATAATATATCATTTAAACACACTTGGTTTTCAATTACTTTTACTTGTTTTGTTTCAAGTATAGAAATTTCTAAAATATCATCAATAATTTGCATTAATTGTTTTCCACTGTTTTGAATAATGTTTATAAAGTGCACTCTTTTTTCGGGGCTTAAATCGGGCTCATTTAAAAAGTTTGAAAATCCTAAAATACCATTTAAGGGCGTTCGGATTTCGTGTGACATATTGTGCAAAAATTCTGTTTTTAATTGGTCACTTTCTTCAGCTTTTTGTTTTGCTTCTTGTAGTATAATTTCATTATTTTTAATTTCAGTAATATCTTTAGTAATACACATTATATGTTGAACACCCTCTATTTCTAAAATGGTGGCGGATAATAACCCATAGATTAAAACACCACTTTTAGATTCAATTTCCATTTCAAAATTATTTACAAACCCATATTTATTGAGAATAAAATACATTTTTTCTTTTTCTTTTGGCTTTTTCCAAATATTTAAGTCTTTTGGATGGTTACCCATTACGTCGTTTTCGGTATATCCCAAAATAGTAGTAAAACCTTTATTAATGGAAATAAATTCACCAGTATTTAATCTATTTATACATATTGCGTCTGGACTTGTTAAAAATGCACTTCTAAATTTTAGCTCGCTTAAATTTAAATCTAGCAGTGCTTTTTCTCTTTTTTTAATTTCCAATGTTAATGGATGATAAACGAAAAAATAAAGGGCAGGCAAACTGAATACAATTAGCACCATAGAATCTGCAATCATTTCCTCAAAATGGTTGCTAAAATTAATAAAGTAAACAATTAACATACTAAAAATTTCCCCTATAAAGAGTGATAGTACTAAGTAAGTGACAATTTTATTAGTAGAATACGTTGAATTTATAAACGAGATGTCATTGTTTGAAATTTTTTCATTTGTAAAAAGAGATACTGTTTTTGAATTTAAAAATTCTTTTTGTTGAAATGTGTCTTTTTTAACTTGTTTTGCAAATGGCATAAAAACCCAAAAGTAAAGCGATGGGAAAAGTAAAATGCTAAACGTAATTGCATCTACAAGTGTTTTAGTTACTAAATTTGAAAAGGATATATGCTTTATAATATACATACTTACCAATTCATTTACAAAAATTGTACTTAAAATTAATAGAATGGATCGATAAAATAAATTGGAAATTTTTAGTTTTTTATGTGGCTTCATTTTAAAGGAATTTTAAGTAAATTATAAGTTTTACAAAATTCCATAGCAGTTTTATAATCTTTTTGGTACGCTAAAATTCCTAAAAAATTAAATGATAAAAACCTCATCAAGTGCTTGAATGTCACTATAAAGCAAAGGTGGAATGTAATGTTTAAATGGATTAAAATTTTCAGGGAATATTTCAATTGAATTTATAGCATAGGAAATATAAAGATTAGCTACTAGTTGTGGGGTTGTATGTAACTTTAAAAAAGGAGTTTTTAATAAAGATTGCCCAAAATGGCTTGTTAAAACATCTTTACAACAATTATCCATACCTACGTTTTAGCCCTTTTTTGAACACATAGTATCCATTGTAGTATTACAAGGGTCAGTTGGTGAAAATAAGAAGTGCCTCACAAATGTATCACCACAGTAATGGTCTCTAACAGTAAAGGACATTGTTGCAAACAATAGCATCAAAACCAAAGTAATAGCTGCTATTTTTTCAACCAAACGTTTCATAAACGTAAAATTAATCATATTTAGTGGATAAATAAGACTTTTTAGTCTTAAATATTTACACTATGTAATTGTAATCAATTAGTAATCACTGAATAGCTAGCTAAAACTGATTGCTAAAGCCTTTATAATGTGACCAAAATTATAGACTTATAAATTATTAAAACCAAATTTAAATGAAAAGAAAAAAGGCTGTCTAAAAAGTGAATAGAATTCTTTTTGTCATGCTGAGCTTGTTGAAGTTAACCTTGGTTATCAAATAATTCAAATATTTCGACAGGCTCAATATGACATAAAATTTCACTTTTTAGACAGCCTTTTAAAAATGCTAACTTATATGAAATATTGTTTATTAATTGGCAGAAACCATTTTAAAATTAATGGACATGGTTCCATGTTGTGTCATTGTAACAACGTTCATGTTTAATTCATTTCCAGTTGTATCTAACATATAAGCGTCTAATTCAATGGTCATTGTATAGTCACCATCAGGAATTCCTATAAATGCGTAATTTCCCTGTGCATCTGAATGAGTTGTTGTATATACACTACCATTTTGCATTAATGAAATTGTAGCGTTTGCTAAATTATCAGTAGCATTTTGTACCGTTCCGTTAATGGTTCCTGTGTTTAACAAATCTACAAAACGCATTGTTGGCATAAATGTAAATCCAGACATGCTCATCATCCTATTTGCACCAGTTCCAGTAAAATTAACACCCTCAAGCATAAAAGATTGGTCAACATCCATATCTAATAAAAACTCACTCATACCACCTTCTGAAATAGTTAAGGGATTATTTAAAGTAATGTCAACACTCTTATTATTAGAATTTAATAGCATCCCATTTTGCATTATTCCATTGCCTGAATAACCATTTTGATTCATGTTATATGTAAACGAATCACCATTTTTCAAAACCATTTCAGTGGAAGAAATATATAAACGTATCAAATCATAGTTTCCTACTGGAATTTCTGTATTTGCCATGGTTGAAGTAATGCCATTTACCAATTCTAATAAATTATAGTGCTGGGGTATTCATAACCATTACAAATGAGTTTGCATTTGCGCTATTACCAATTTCTATTTTATCAATGGTTACACTAGCCGACATAAATTGATTATAATGCATTGGTGCATCACTCAATTTTAAGGAAAGGGTTCCAACTGGGCCAACAGAATTATCTTTAGCGCAACTAACTGTAACTATTGCCAATAAGGCAATGAATAAATATTTTATTGTTTTCATTTTATGTGTATTTTATTATTTTAAATTATGTATGATTTATTAATTAATAACTAACCAATTGGGTGCAATTATTAAAAACGTCAGTTCGAGTGTTTTTTATGTAGTAAAACGGAATAAAAAATGTATCGAGAACCGTTTTTAACAATAATTTTTCTGTTCTCGATACGATTTTCTATTGAAAAACACTCGAACTGACGAAAAATTATCGTCAAAAATTAATTACATACAACGGGTTAATAACTTTTGTTATTAATGCAAATTGCAACTATGAAAAAAAATCATAGAACATTAAATAATTGTAAAATCAAATACGAAAAACTTGGTATAAAGTAGTATAATTTTTTATTATTGGCGGAGGAAAATAGTTATTGAAAAAAGGAGATTTTATTTCTTTATTTATAAAGAAATTGTAATCAAATAAATGGAAAGCTGAGTAAACTTGCTGTTGTTTAGATGTAATATCTTTTTCTAAATCTTTTTTAAATGTTAATCCGTTAAAAAACTCAATTTCAGTTTTACAACAAGAACTTTTAGGGGCAATTTGATGATTGTTTGTTAAGGCACAATTAATGTCGCCCATCTCAACCATTCCACACTCTTTTGCATGACCAAAAAATGATTCGGAATAGAGTTGACCACTACAAAAATGCTTTTCTATCGTAAAGGAAATAGAAGAAAAGAGCACTAAAAGTACCAAGAAAATACTTGCTATTTTTGTAAAATGTTTTATTCATTTATTTATAACGAAAACTATCATTATTTATGCTGTAAAAATACAAATAAATCCTTTATATAGTTAATTATAGTTGTAACACATGTTACAAAACATTTAAATACAATAACTTGAAAACAAAAAAAAACAGGGAAGTTTAATCCCTGTTTTTTTATCAATTTAATTTATAGAAATTTTATTTTAATTTGCGGACTTTATAAATTCAAAAATTTTATCTGCTTGTACTTTAGTTAAATTTGCTCTAACTTTCATATGCAATTCAATTGTACTCCAATCCGTATCATTAAAACTTGAAGGAGAAGGAATGTTATGACATCTAATGCAGTTTTCACCCCAAAGTTGTGCTCCAGAATTATTTTTATATGCGGCAACTTGTTCTGCCGAACAAGATTGCAATGTAAATACTGTAATTATACCTAAAACCACAGTTGAAATACCTAATATATTTAAAGTTTTCATTTTTCTTGTTTTTAATTATTTAAAATCCAATTGCCCAATTTAAGAATAGTGCTTTTTCATTAATTTTACCTACAACATCATGACCACCTTCACCAGTTATATTTTGATAATTCAATTTAAGTACTGAATGCCAATTTAACCAATAATTTAGACCGAAAGAGAATTCCTTTTTATTTGTTGCAAAACCAGATCCGATAGGTGTTTCAAGTTTTGAATATCGTCCAACAAACTCAAGTTTTTTAATAAAATCAGTACCTGACATGGTAGGTCTATATGATAATTGCCCATAATAAGAAGAGCTAACATTATTAAAAATGAGATCTTCAAATACTCCAGGCTCTTCTTCTACTGTATATGTAATATTGTCAATAGTTGATTTGGCGTATTGAGATTTGATATCAACAATACCTCCAATTTCTGGAAGTTGTTTTACAAAAGAAAAATCAAATGCAAATAGTTTTGCACCTATGTTTTCGTAAGCAGTTCCTTTAGTACCAACATTGCCCGCTGAATAATATGAAAAGCCTATTTCAGTTGATGAATTAGAAAAAGGTAAAAGCCCAATTCTGCTACCAAAAGCTCTATTGTTATTATTGTCTTTTAAATTCATAAACATTAACATACCACTTTCTAAAGGTTCTACACCAGAAGGAGTTTTTAAGGTAGGGCCATTTGTTGTATAAACAGAATAGTTCATTGTAGCTGTGCCAACTCTAAAAGCACCTCTTAATTCTACTCCCACGCCAGACATTGGCGCAATGCCATCATGACCAAACCCAAGTGGCTTTGTAATTTCTTTAACATAAAAAAATCCACCAACTACTAAAGAAATCATTATAAAAACCACCACTATTATAATTATTTTAGAAGCTTTTGAATCTGTTACTTGATTGGTATTAATATATTTATTCATCAATGTGGATGATGAAGATAATAATATGTCTATTTTTTTTTGAGCATCTATAACAACGCCATCCATAACCTCCATCATAATAGCACCTTGAGAGTCTCCAACAGGGTTTTTCAATTCAAATATATGATTACTCAATCTTTCAACTTCATGAAAAATTTCTTCTATTTCTTCTAAAAAGTGTTCGTTAAAATGATCGTTTTCAAACGTTTTAGATTTGGCTAATTGTTACCCAGTAATAGAATCTAACTTTTTAAAATTTAAAATTTCCACTTTATTACCATGGACAAGATAATCGTTTGCAGGCATCAAAAGCTCCGTAAAATTTAATTTTAAATTCTGAAGATTGTTGTATTTATTAGATTCCTTTAATATAATTTTAGAAGTATTTTCAAGTTTGTGAACACTAATAATTCCTACATAAGCTATAATAGCATTAAGAAATAACATAGCAATTATTCCAATTAATAACTTTTGGAAGATGGTTAATCTATACTTTAAATAGGTAATCAATTTTATCATTTTCTAATTTATTAGTATAAATAAGTGCTTTTTAGCATCTGCAATTTACAAAAATTTGTTATTTTATAGTATCTAATTAGAATATGCCGTTAAGGTAACATTGTTTTTAATGAAGTTGTGTTCATTTTATATTATTTTGTAAGGACATGCAATTTATTATCAAATAACATATGATTCTTTGTGATTTCCAATACCTTATTTTTAGAAATGGCTATTTTTAATATACCAGTTATATGCATTGTAAAGACTATTTTTATTATTCCAATAATAGGATTGTTTCTTTCTTTTATAAACTATCTCTAAGTTTGGTCATACAATTAAGCAATTCTTCTTTTTGAATTTTAGATAATTTTGCGTTTTGGTGAATTAATTCATACGAACTTAAAGGCATTTCATCATCTTTAATTTGATTGATAATTGCTTTTAATTTACTTTTTTGTTTACGTTTGGAATACGAACCAAATTCACTAAAATTTAGTTCTGATTTTCCTTCATTTATGTGATTTTCTAAAAACCAACTTACAGGTTGAATCTTATTATACCAAGGATAACTTGTGTTATTACTGTGGCAGTCGTAACATGATGTTTTAAGTAAGCTTTGTATATCCTGAGGAACTTCAAAAGATTGAGTGAAATCTGTTTCTAAAATTTCAGTGCTTTCATTACGTGTTGTGGGTATAAATTGAATACCCACAAACGCAATAATTAAAAAAAGAACTATTTTTTTCATTTAGTTAATTTGCTTTTGCACTTTTCCACAAGTAAGCATTTTACTACCTAAGAAAGGATTTTTAATTTCGTCAGTTTCACTTAACCAAATTGCACCTTTTTTATTGTTATACATTGGGCAAAAAGTTTGATATAGTGTTTTATCTGTTCCTAACAATGTAATTAAATCATTTACGTCAATACTTAAATTTTCAAAATGTTCTCTTTGATGATCAATAGGACTTTTAACAATGTGTTCCGCTTGTTCTTTAGCATCTTCTATAATTTCCATATACTCTTTGTGTTGAGTTTCGGTTAATTTAGACATGTCAAATTTTGAAAATGCTGTAAGCATCATGTTTCCTCCTGCAGCAGCACCTTCTTTATTATCTTCAGTAAGTGCATTTTTAATTTGTAAATAGCTATCAATTATACCAGAGGTGGCAGTATTTTTGTCAGTTGTAGCATTAATATGGCGGTCTTTATCACCCATAGTTGCATTATGGTCATGGTCGTCTTTTTCGTGATCGTCAGAACTTTTCATATCCATCTCTTTCATGTTCATTTCTTGGGGTTGCATAGGGTTCTTTTCTGTTTGTTTTTTATCGTTTTTACAAGCACTTAAAGAGAGCAATGACAACGCTAATATAAAAATTGTTTTTTTCATTTTTTTAGTTTTAATATTAATAATTATTGTTTTAAAGTTTATGAATTACATTTTTAAGTTTTAGGCTTATCTCATTAGCAATCTCATTTAATTGTTCATTTTTTACAGCTTGCATTGAAGCAATTGGGTTAACTGCTGCTACCTCAACAACTCCAGAGTTAATTTCTTGAACAATAACATTACATGGTAACATTGTTCCAATTTTATCTTCAGCCAGTAAAGCCTTATGTGCAAAAGGAGGATTACAAGCACCCAATATTCGGTATTGTTTAAAATCAACATCCAATTTAGTTTTTAAAGCTTCTTGTATGTTAATATCCGTTAAAACGCCAAATCCTTCAGCTTTCAATTCTTCTGTTACTTTTTTGATAATTTCATCAAAATTTCCTTTAAGTGTTTTGTTAAAATAATAGTTCATCTTTTTATATATATTTAAATTTTTATTGATATTCTTTTAACCTGCATTAAAACGCAGCCCAATATTATAACTAGCATGTGGTTTTTATGTGATTTCATTTTTAACTATTAAATTTTAACGCTTCTTAATCTTAAAGAATTCACAATTACAGAAACGGAGCTAAAACTCATGGCTAATGCGGCAATAATTGGAGATAATAGAATTCCGAATACAGGAAATAAAACTCCAGCAGCAATAGGCACACCTAATATGTTATACGCAAAAGAGAAAAATAAATTTTGTCTAATATTTTTCATGATTTCGTGACTTAAATTTTTAGCTTTTACAATTCCTTGTAAATCGCCTTTTACCAACGTTATTTCAGAACTTTCAATAGCAACATCTGTTCCCGTTCCCATTGCTATCCCCACATTTGATTGGGCTAAAGCTGGAGCATCATTAATTCCATCACCTGCCATCGCTACAATTTTACCTTCGGCTTGTAATTTTTTTATAAACTCTAATTTATCCTCTGGCAAACAACCTGCTTTAAAATTAGTAAGGTGTAATTCATCTGCAACAGCCTTGGCGGTATTTTCGTTGTCACCAGTTAACATAATTACTTCTATGCCTTTATCCATTAACTCTTTTACGGCTTCTTTACTGGTTAGTTTTATGGCATCAGAAATGCTAACGTAACCCAAAGCTATATTGTTAACAGAAATAAAAGAAACAGTTTTTCCGAGTTTTTGCTCTGCTATAATGGTAGTTTCTAATTCTTTTGAAATAGATGCTTTTATTTTTTTCATTAATTTTTTGTTTCCTAAAGCTACTTTATTGGTTGCAACGGTACCTACAACACCCATTCCAGCAACCGCTTCAAAATCATTTACTTTTATAAGTTTTGTTTTGTTTTCTTTAGCGAAATTTACAATGGCTTGTGCCAAAGGATGTTCGCTATATTGGTTTAAGGAAGCTATTTGTTGTAATAGCGCGTTTGTATCTCCATCAACAGCATAAACGGTATCTACTGAAGGTTTACCAACAGTTAAAGTTCCAGTTTTATCGGTAATTAAAACAGTTACTTTGTTCATGGTTTCTAAAGCTTCGGCATTTTTTATTAATACACCATTTTGAGCACCTTTTCCAACCCCTACCATTACTGACATTGGAGTAGCCAATCCTAATGCACAAGGACAGGCAATAATAAGTACAGCAACAGCATTTACAAAACCATAAACTCTTGCTGGTTCTGGACCGAAATTTGCCCAAATTATATATGTGATTATAGAAATAAGCACTACAATTGGAACAAAATATTTAGAAATAGTATCGGCTAGTTTTTGAATAGGAGCTCTAGATCTACTTGCATCACTCACCATTTGAATAATTTGTGATAACAATGTTTCTGAACCTACACGTTCAGCTTTCATTACAAAAGATTGGTTACCATTTATAGTACCTGAACTCACTTTATCACCCACTGTTTTATCTACAGGAATTGGTTCTCCTGTAATCATAGACTCGTCTATGCTACTTTTACCGTCAGCTATAATACCGTCTACTGGAATTTTTTCACCGGGTTTAACGCGTAATAAATCTCCTGCTTTAATATCGTGAATTGAAACCACTTTATCTTCTCCATCTACCACCAATGTTGCTTCAGAAGGTGCTAATTTTAACAATTCTTTTATAGCGCCACTTGTTTGGCTGTGAGCACGGGCTTCTAATAATTGCCCTAATAAGACCAAGGTTAAAATTACGGCTGTTGCTTCAAAATAAAGACTAACATCCCCCGATTCTCCTTTAAATTCTGGAGGAAAAATATCAGGAAATAACATACCTACAATACTAAATAAAAATGCTGCACCTGTACCAATTCCAACTAAGGTAAACATGTTTAAATTCCAAGTGATAATAGATTTCCATGCACGCTCAAAAAACATCCAACAGGCATAGAATACTACAGGTAATGTTAGTGCAAATTGTGCCCAATCCCAGTTAGATTGTGGCATAATAGATAACAATGGATTTTTAGGTAAATACATGGCTAGTGAGATTAATAAAACAGGGACTGCAAAAAAGGTTGCAATTTTCATTTTTTTTGCCAACATATTGTATGTTTTTAACTCTTCGCTTTCATCGGGTTCCATTGGTATTAAATCCATTCCGCATATAGGGCAAGAGCCAGGTGCATTTTTTATTACTTCTGGATGCATTGGACACGTATATTTAGCATCAACAGTTAATTTAGGTTGTTCTATTAAATCCATGCCGCATTTAGGGCAACTTCCTGACTTATCGTAGGTTTTATCACCTTCACATTGCATTGGGCAATAGTAAATACCTGTATTGTGACTTGTATGATTGTGTTCATGTTTAGTTTCAGATTTTGATTCATTTGGCACAATAGCTACCAGTTTCATTTTACATTTAGGACAATTACCCGGTTTATCATAGGTTTTGTCTCCTTCACACCCCATAGAACAATGGTATAAATCGATCTCTATTTTTTCAGATGAGGCACTGTGTTTGTGTTGACTGTGTGCATGTGTTGCATGGATCATTTCTTTTTCTTCTGAATTAGGTAAAGAAATTGTATAATGCAAGCCAGATTGTAATAAAGTTTCTTGCAATTTTTCTAAAGAGATATGTGAAGTCATTTCAACTACAACTTCTTCTTTTTTTAAATTGGCAGTTACTTTAGTAATTTCTTTTAAATTTCTTAAAGAAGTCTCAACGTTTGTTTTACAACCATTGCATGACATTCCGGTTATTTTATATGTGTGTTTCATAATAAATTATATTAAAGTTGAAGTTTACACAATTCGTTCGCTTCAGTTAGTATTCTAGTTATTTTTAGTGCTTTTAAATTTAGTTGGTTTAATACGGCTTTATTTTCGCAAAGTTGTTTGCATAGCACTATTTTTTGATTAAGTATGGTTTGTTTTCCCCATTGTTTTTTAATGTCTAAAAACCTAGATTGTATGTATAAAGAAGTTAAAAGTTTAGCGCTTTCAAAAATGGTTATTTCTCCGTTATTTTTTAAAATTAGAATATTACTCATTAGTTTCCTTATTATTAACTTTAAAATTACGAATGATTAATCGATTACTTTTATCATAACTGAAATAACTTATGGCCCAATTTAAACCCACCAACAATTTATTTTTAAAACCGCTAATAGACATTAAATGAACAAATGACCAAACAAGCCAGGCAGCATATCCTGAAAATTTAAGGTTGCCAATATCTGCAACAGCTTTGCGTTTTCCAACTGTTGCTAAAGAACCTTTATCTTTATAAATAAAAGGCTGTAGCGGTTTGTTTTTAATTGTTTTAAGAAAATTTTCAGCTAAATAAGCACCTTGTTGTATAGCGGGTTGCGCTACCTGAGGATGACCTTTAGGTGTTTTAGCTGAAATAGATGCAGCAACATCACCCATTGCAAAAACATTGTTATAACCTTCAACTTTAAGATAATCATTGGTTTTTATTCTTTGACCTTGAATTATAAAATTGCTATCTAGCCCTTCGGGCAATTGCCCTTTAACTCCGGCAGCCCAAATTAAATTTCTCGTATAAATTTCTTTTCCACTTTTAGTTTTTACCATCTTACCATCATAATCCACCACAGCTTCATTTAATAAAATTTCCACATTTAAATCTTGTAAATATTGGCTAGCTTTTGAGGAAGCATTTTCAGACATTACAGACAAAATTTTCGGACTTGCTTCAACCAAATAAATTTTCATGATTGATGAAGGGTATTCAGGATAATCTTTTGGCAAAATGTATTTGCAAAATTCAGCCAGAGCACCTGCCATTTCAATACCTGCAGGTCCGCCACCAACAATAACAAAATTAGTTAAAGCGTCTCGTTCATTCGTATCACAAGTAATTGCTGCTTGTTCTAAATTTTGCAACATCATGTGTCTTATATTCAATGAATCGCGAATATCTTTGAGTCCTAAACTGTTTTCTTCTACCGATTTTAATCCAAAAAAATTTGTTGTTGTGCCTGTTCCAATAACTAAAAAATCATAAGTTAACAAGCCTTTATTTGTATAAACTGTATTGGTAGAAGTTTCAATTTTTAAAACTTCAGCTAAACGAAATGTTACATTTTTATAATTAGATAATTGTTTTCTTAATGGGAAAGCAATACTATCGGGTTCTAGTCCGCTAGTTGCAACTTGATATAATAAGGGTTGAAATTGATGAAAGTTATTTTTGTCAATTAAAATAATCTGAAAGTTTTTATTTTTTATTTTTTTAGCAAATGCTAAACCTGCAAATCCACCACCAATAACAACAATTCGCTTAAATTTAGAAGGAGGTAAGCAAATAAAATCAGTTTTACAGTTTAAATTTGTAGAACAGTTGGATGATTTTTGATTTTGCATAATTTTTAGATTTAATTAGTGATGAAACATAAAATTTAACGCAATTTATTATTTAATGTTTTTATTATGCGGCGGGGTATTCACTCAAATTTTATTTTTGTAAGAAAAAGGAATGTTAATTTAAACAATGAGAAATTATATAATTTAAAGAATACATTCCTTTTTCAAGGTAAAGAATCAAATCAAACAATGAGAAAGTTTTACGATTTTATGTAATTTTTATAAGTTTGTTCAGATTCAAAATAGAGAACATCATTATTTCCATTAGGGCTTAAAACAATAAATGCCATTGCCTTATCTACTTCTTTCCCTGTTGAAGGATCGAGCGCATAACGAGTTTCTCTCATTGTTTTTAATTTTATTACACAGCCTTCACAACAACCATAATATGTTTTATTCTCAAATTCAACTGGTATTTGTTCTATTCCCATAAATTTGTTATTAACATAACAAACTTTACTGGATTCAATTTTTGCAACATCAGCAGATTTTGTAAGAGTTTCTTCTGAATATTCAGCTTGTACTTTGTTTGAGGATTCGATTTTTTGTTTCGTTTTATTAGTCGTACAACTACTAAATAAAGCAGCTAAAAAAAAGATCCCAATTATTAAATAATTTCTATTTGTTTTCATAATTTTATGAATTATTTATTGTGCCTGAGTAAGAAAAGAGAATTAGGGTTCAAAAAAAATCAATCAAATATTTGATAAATAAAATCTCTTTTCTTAGCGTCAGGACTTTATTTTAATGCTTATGCTATTTTTTATTGTTCATTTTTTTATGGTCCATTTTCTTCATTTCCATTTTTTTCTCTATTAGATTCATACCACATTTTGGACATTCACCTGGTTTATCACTAACATAATCATGATGCATTGGGCACGTGTACATTTTAGCCGTTTTAGTATTCTCCATATCCATTTTTCCATCTTTCATGTTCATAGCTCCATCTTTCATATTCATTTTGCTATGATCCATATTCATATCCATTTTAGAATGGTCCATTTTCATTTTAGAATGATCCATTTTCATTTTTGTACTGTCTTTTTTCATTTTAGAATGATCCATTTCTTGAGCATTCATTGTTGATAATCCTACGAGAGCTATTACTAAAACAGCTACTATTTTTTTTGCATTCATAATTTTTTGTTTTTTAATTTTGTTATTATTTTATAGTGTAAAGGTCTGAATACTTAGTTATAATTTTGTGCATAATTATGTTTAAATTGTATCTAATTTCCCACGAGACCCTATGTTTTTATACTGTGTAGGTGTTATTCCAGTAATTTGTTTAAACTGTCTAGATAAGTGTTGCGGACTGCTGTAATTTAATTCATATGAAATTTGACTTATTGTTAATTCATTGTAAGAAATTAATTCTTTAACACGTTCTATTTTTTGTTGAATGATATAATTTTCAATTGTACGCCCTTCTAATTCAGAAAAAATTCTACTTAAGTGTCCGTATTCAATTTCAATATTTAATGCTAAAAAGGTTGAATAATTTTGATTAAATAATTTGTGCTTTCCATAGTAAATATTCTCAATAATGAGTGTTTTAATTTGATTTACTATTTTAAAGTCTATAGCTTCAACAATTTCAAACCCTTCTTTTTTCAAAATGCTTTTTAATTTCAGCATCTCATCATTTGAAAGATTTTTATTGAAATGAATTTTACCTAATTCAACGCGCTCAAATTTTATTTCATGAATTAACAACTCCTCTTTAACAACCTTTATACAACGGTCGCAAACCATATTTTTAACGGTTAATATAAAGTTTGAGCGTTCCATATTATGTTAATTGTTTTCTCTAATTCGAGTTCTACTTTCAACATTACTAACATAAATGAGCCCATCTCCACTATGCCCTGTTTGTGCATGGGTTTTGATGGTTTTAATAATTTTAGGTGCATCCTCTTTGTTACAAACTAGCTCAATTTTAATTACTTTATTGTGTAAAAAAGGAAAATCTAAACTTGGAAATTCAGTATCAGGATCTGTGAAATCGCCTAAGCCTTCACCTTTGAAAACGGTAAAGCAACAAAAGTGTTCTTTTTTTAAGTATTCCGCTACTTTAATTAGTTTTTCTGGTCTAATATATGCTTTTATTTCTTTCATAATACATAGTTTAATGGGTTCTTTTGATTTTTTAAAGTTCAAAAGAACCCAAATATTTTACATAGATTTAAAAGTTTCTTTTACACTTCCACAACTAGACATAGCACTTTTTTCTCCCATATAAGGGTTTACAATTTTTTCTGAATTTGAAAACCAATAGGCTCCATTTCCATTTGCCATTGGGCAAAAGTTTTTATAAACGTTACCATTAGTAATGTTTTCTTTAAAAAGAGGATCCACTGAAATTGTTAATTCCGCAAATAATTTACGTTGTTCTTTTAAATCTTCAGCTTGAGCTAATTTGTTAGCTAAGGTTGCTGATTCTTGAGCTTTACCATAGTTGTTTAAGATGTCTACTAACATTTTTGACATCATTTTTACTTTTGCTGAATTAGATTTTGTTAAAGCAGTGTAAATTATGTTATAATGCATATATGCATTATTTAAATTAGCATCGTTAAATTGTGCATTAGAAGTTTTTTGTTGCATCATATTTCCTTCTGAATGATCCATTTTCATTTTGCTATGATCCATTTTCATTTTACCAGCATCATTATTTTGTTGCGCATAGCTAGTAATAGTTAAACATATAGCGAAAACTACTGCTAAAACCGTTGTTATATTTATTTTTTTCATTGTATTATATTTATGTTGTTATTATTTAATTTTTATACTCTTTTGTAATTTCACCACAGGTTGCCATTGCATCACCGAAATAAGGATTTTTAATAACTTTATCATAACTTAACCAGTAAGTTTTTTTCATAGAGCAATACTCTAAATAAAGAGGTTTATCAGAATTTTCAAATCCAAATTTATCGATGGTTTTCCCTAACTCTGGACCTAATTTCGCGAAATTAATTCTTTGGTTTTCAATGTCTTTTGCACTTATAATGGCGGAAACTTGCATATTTAATAATTTTAAATCGTTCATCCATTCATTATGAGCATCGCCTAAAAGCAACAACATATCTACCTTGTTTAAAGCCTCTTTAACTTTCTTAGATTTTACTTTTGCTTGTGCAAAATCACCATTAAACAGCGCATCTTTTAAATTTATGTAGATGTCAATTACATTCCCTAATTGTTTTTTGAAATTAGCGTCTACTTTAGATTTGTCAATCATTATCATATTTTCCATGCTTTTAGCAGGTTCTTTCATTTTTTTCATTTCTTCATCACTCATTTTTAATTTAGGACTTTTCTTTTTATCGCCTCCCATGTCCATTCCTGCCATACCACCAGTATTTCCAGCTGCACCCGTTGGGTTCATCATACTTTTTTGACCGATTAATTGTGCCGACGCATCAATTCTAAACACACCATTAGTTGCAACAACTTCTCCATTGTCTAATCCTTTCTCTACAATGTAAAAATCACCCATATCTTGTCCTAAAATAATTTCACGGTACACAAATGAAATGGTTTTTTTATGCGGAACTTTTACATAAACTACGGCTCGTTTACCTGTCCAAAGCACTGCTGTTTTTGGAACTATAATTGCATTTTTAACATTGGTTAATTTTGCTTTAATAATACCGTTAGCAAACATTTCAGGTAATAATTTATTTCCAGGATTTTTGAGTTCAACTCTAACTTTTGCTACTCTGGTATTTGAAGAAACAAAAGGATCTATATACGTAACTTTTCCTTTAAAATTTTTGCTTGGAATTGCACTGATATTAAAATCTACTGTATTACCAACCTGTATCCAAGGAATATCGGCTTGATAAGCTTCAAACATGACCCAAACATTGCTTAAATCTGCAATGTCAAATAAGTTGCTTCCTTCCATAATATGATCTCCAAGCTCTACTTTTCGTTTCATAACGTAGCCAGAATAATCAGATAAAATATCTATTTGCTCCTGAACTTTGCCAGATTTTTCAATGGCATCTATTTGTTTATCGGATAATTTCCATAATTTTAATTTATTACGAGACGCTGTATATAATTGAGGATAAACAGCTCTGGATCTAATAGCTTCAAATAGTTCTTTTTGAGCTGAGATTAATTCAGGAGAATAAATACGAACAATTTTTTGTCCTTTGTATACTTTTTCACCAGTAAAGTTTACATACAAGCGTTCAATTCGTCCTGGAATATGAGACACCTGAGAGTATAAACGTCTTTCATCTGGTTTAACTCTACCTAATAAACGAATTTGTTTCACCGCGTTTGCCTTTTCAACAATAGAAGTTTGAATATTTGCTAACTGTATAGCTTCTGGAGTTAAAACAATTTCATTGGACTCTACTTTTTCATCAGAAGCAACGCTATTATTTACAGGAATAAGGGTCATACCACAAATTGGGCATTTTCCTGGTTTTTCCATTCTTATTTGTGGATGCATAGAGCAAGTCCATAATTTTGAAACAGGGTCTTGAACAAAATTATGTTCTTCTTCATTGTGTGTAGGTTTTGCATCATCTCCAGAAAACATGTTTCCTAAGATAATTCCAAGTATTAAAATACCGATTCCTATAATATAATTTTTATATTTTTTCATTTTTATATTTTTTATTGTCCTATTAAATAATTCATAAATGCTACTGCTGCATTTTTATCAGCCAACGCTTTTTGATGCTCTAATTCGTATTTTAATAACTGACGTTCAATTCTTAAAACTTCTTCAAAATTTGTTGAACTTGTTGAATAAGATGTTATTAATACTTCTAATACTTTTTTTGCTATTTGTGCTTGTTTTTGGTTTAAAGCAATTCGTCTATCTCCATCACTAAAATTTTTAAAGGAAGATGAAAATATAGTACTCAATACATTTTTTTTATCTTCTTTTTTAAACGTTTCAGCTTCTTGTAACAGCGTAGCCTCTTTAATTAATGCTTTGTATTTTTTACGGAAAATAGGAATCTTTATACCTACTGAAGGAAATAAAAATGCGTCTTTACCATTATTACTTGCAGTTGAAGCAGGGTTTTTTTCAATCACTGTATAATTTAATCCTATATTAAATTTTGGGAGGCCTTCTTTTTTTGCAACAACTTCTTGATTTATAAAGGCATTTAATTTATGATCCATACTTTTTAATTGATGGTTTGAGGCATAAATTTCATCTAACATATTTAATTTATCAAATGGCAAAGCATCCTGCCATAAGGTATCTGGCACAATAATGTTTTCTGAAACTTCTCTTGCTAATAAGTTATTGAAATTGGTTTGAATAGTATTTTTTGTATCTACAAATAATGCTAACTGATTTTCCAAATCATTCAATTCTAATTCTACACGTAATTCATCCACAATAGATGCTTTTCCTGCTTCAATTTTAACTAAAGACAGTCTTTTAAAAACTTGTAAAATATTCATATTCTCTTTGGTAATTTCAATGGCTTTTTCAATAAAATAATAGTTGTAAAAAGCAGTTTTTACTTCAAATAAAATATTTGACTTTGTATTTTCAAATATTTCAAATTTTGCATTCGCCATTTCAGTTGCAACATTCTCTTTTGCTTCTAATAAACCAAACCAAGGAAAACTTTGTGCTAAATTAAATTTCCATTTTTGAGGTCCAACACGTGTTTCAACGGGTTCAATAAAATAACCAAAAGCAACTTGTGGATCAGGTAAAGCACCTACTTGAGGTACTTTTTCCATGGCAGCCATATATTCACTGAATGTCGCTTTTAATTCAGGATTATTTTCTGCTGCTGTTTTTAAATAATTTTCAAGATTAGATTGGCTAAAAGCCGTTGTACTTGCTAACAGTAACAAACTAATGAAAACTATAGTATAAATTTTTACTTTCATTTTTCTAATTTTAAGCTTTTATTTTTTTTAATTCTTTCTTTAAATTATGTTCTTTCCACATGCTGTAAAGTACAGGTACTACAAACATGGTCATTACTTGTAAAAGCATACCTCCAAAAGAAGGGATTGCCATTGGTACCACAACATCAGCACCTTTACCGGTTGCGGTAAGTACTGGTATTAGCGCAATAATTGCAACGGCTGCAGTCATCATTGCTGGTCGTACTCTTTTTGAACCTGCGTGTAAAATGGATGCTCTTATATCTTTAACGGTTTTTGGTTTTTCTTCTTCAAAAACTTGGGTTAAATAGGTTCCCATAATAACCCCATCATCGGTTGCAATACCAAATAAAGCGATAAATCCTACCCAAACCGCAACACTTAAATTAATAGTATGGAGCTGAAATAAATCTCGCATATGAACTCCTGCAAAACTGAAGTTTAAAAACCAACCTTGACTATATAGCCAAATCATTATAAATCCACCTGAAAAGGCTACAAATATTCCAGAAAAAACCATTAATGATGGTAAAATATGTTTAAATTGAAAATATAAAATCAACAGAATTAGAATTAATGAAATTGGAACCACTAACATTAAACGTTTAGAAGCTCTAATTTGACTTTCGTAATTTCCAGTAAATCTGTAAGTAACACCTGCTGGTAATTTAAATTCGCCAGAGTCAATTTTATCTTTAATTAATTTTTGAGCAGCTTCAACAACATTCGTTTCCGCGTTTCCTTCATTCATATCAAAAATTACATATCCAGTTAAAAAAGTGTCTTCACTTTTAATTACTTGTGGTCCACGTACATATTCAATAGAGGCTAATTCCCCTAATTCAACTTGAACACCTGCTGGAGTTGGAATTAAAATTTTCTTTATATCCTCAGGATTATCTCTATATTCACGTGCATAACGAACTCGTATTGGAAAACGTTCTCTACCTTCAACAGAAGTAGAAAGTTGCTTACCTCCAATAGCTACTGATAACTGAATTTGCATATCTTTTATAGTTAATCCATAGCGAGACATTGCTTGTCGGTTTAACTTAATTTCTAAGTATGGTTTTCCAACAACTCTATCTGCAAAAACGGTAGAAGGGTTTACACTTGGCACTTCTTTTAATAAACGTTCTAATTCAAAACCAACTTTTTCAATAGATTCTAATGTTGGACCAAATACTTTAATTCCCATAGGAGCTCGCATACCGGTAGACAACATGATTAAACGTGTTTGAATAGGTTGTAATTTTGGGGCTGAAGTTAACCCTGGAAATTTAGAATGTTTTACAATTTCTTTCCAAATATCATCAGCCTTTTTAATTTTTGGTCGCCATTGTCTAAAATACTCGCCATCTTCATTTTCAGTAAGTTCCTCTCTAGAAATTTTGCGAAACTTGTCTTTATTGTATTTATAAGTAGTGCCATCCTTTAAAACAAAAGCTTCGTCTTTGTTTACTTTAAATCGTACTCTTCTTCCGTCAGCATCTAAAATATATTCTGGTATATAGTTAATGGTGTTTTCAAACATAGAAGTAGGAGCAGGGTCTAAAGCTGAGTTTACGCGTCCCCATTTACCTACAGAAGTAGCTATTTCAGGAATAGCATTCATACGTTTATCAATAGATGCTATTACCTCCATATTTTCTGTAATACCAGAATGAGGCATAGTTGTTGGCATTAATAAAAAGGAACCTTCATCTAAAGATGGCATAAATTCTTTACCAACACCAGGAAAGGTGCTTTCTAAACTATTCCAAGCGCTGTTGGTTTTTACAAAGTTTGGCATAAAACCGAACACTTTACCAAATCCTAACCAAATGGTAGCTCCAAAGAAAACAACTATAATTGGGATAGAAAGGAATTTCCATTTATTATCTAAACACCAAGCTAAAATTGTAGCGTAAAAATGTACAATGGTCATTAATAATCCTAAAACCACACCCACAATAATAATTACAAAAATAAAATTAACAAATGTTGAGTTGGAAGCTCCTAAAGGCATCCATTCCACTGTTAAAAAGTAAAGTACTATTAAAACAGTAATTCCAATATTAATATAATTTGCAATTTTTTCAGAATAGGGTAATTTTATCTTGTTTTTTAAGAAGGATCTTTCTGAAACTTGTGTTAATAAATTATTTACACCAAATGCAATTAACGCCAAAGAAATAATGCTTCCGTAGGCTATTAAAAATACGATTCCAAAACCTATTAATAAAGAGTTGAAAATTCGGCTAGTTCTCTTTTTATCTAATTTTATAGAGAATAATACATGTGCTATTGCCGGAATAAACATAATTCCAATAAATAATGAAGAAACTAAGGCAAATGTTTTGGTGAATGCTAAAGGTCTAAATAGTTTTCCTTCAGAAGCTTGCATTGCAAAAACTGGTAAAAAACTAACAATGGTAGTTGCTAAAGCAGTCATAATTGCAGATGCAACTTCAACAGTAGCAGCATAAATTATTTGTACTAGGTTTTTTCCTGAGGCGCCTTCGTTTTCAGGCATTTCTAAATGCCGAATAATATTTTCAGTAAATACAATTCCCACATCTACCATGACCCCAATAGCAATGGCAATACCTGAGAGTGCTACAATATTGGCATCTACATGAAAAAACTTCATTAATATAAAGGTCATTAATACACCTACAGGTAGTAGTGTTGATATTAATACCGAAGCCCTAAGGTTAAGCACTAATACAATAACAACTAATATACTAATCAAAATTTCGTGAGAAAGGGAAGATTCTAACGTTCCTAAAGTTTCTTGAATTAATCCAGAACGATCATAAAACGGAACAATGGTTACTTTTGAGACTGTTCCATCAGCTAATGTTTTAGATGGTAATCCTGGAGCAACTTCTGCAATTTTATCTTTTAATTTATGAATTACTTCTTGTGGATTTGCACCATAACGTGCAACTACTACACCACCAACAGCTTCAACACCACTTTTATCCAAGCCACCTCTTCTTGTTGCTGGTCCAAATTGTATTTTGGCAACATCTTTTAATCGAATAGGAACATTGTCTTTAACTGTTACAACGCTTTCTTCTAAATCCGACAAGTTTTTAATATAGCCTAAACCACGAACTAAATATTCAACTTTGTTAAATTCTAACGTACGTGCTCCAATATCTAAATTACTGTTTTTTACAGCATTCATTATCATTTTTACATCTACATTATTGGCTTTCATCGCATCAGGATCTATTTCAATCTGATACTCTTTTAGAAAACCACCAATAGATGCTACTTCTGAAACACCACTAGCTGCAGTTAAATAATAACGAACATAAAAATCTTGAATGGTTCTTAATTCTTGAGGATCCCAACCCCCAGTTGGTTTTCCTGTTTTGGGGTCTCTTCCTTCTAAAGTATACCAATATACTTGTCCTAATGCGGTTGCATCAGGTCCTAAAGCTGGTTTTACCTCATTAGGAACGGTTCCAGGAGGTAACGAATTTAATTTTTCTAATATTCGTGTTCTACTCCAATAAAAATCTACATCATCATTAAAAATGATATAAATACTAGACAAACCAAAAATAGAATTACTTCTAATAGTTTTTACACCTGGAATACCCAGCAATGCAGTTGTTAATGGATACGTAATTTGATCTTCAATATCTTGAGGAGATTGTCCCATCCACTCTGTAAATACAATTTGTTGGTTTTCACCAATATCTGGTATTGCATCAACAGGTACAGGACTTCTTTCAATTAATGAAGTTTCCCAATTAAAAGGGGCGGTAACTATTCCTCCTATTATAAAGGAAAGAAGTAGCATAAAAGTTATTAACTTATTTTCAAGAAAATAACGAATAATTTTATTAAGCATATGAAATTTGATTTTTATTTATTTAATACTGAATGAAGTCATTTTTAAAATAAAAAAGGAACTAAGTAAAGTTAATCTATTTTTTTATAGGAGGTTAAAACCATCTATAAATGAGATAACTATTAAATAAATAAAAATCAGATACGAAAAACACCATAAAGAACAGTCATGTCTTGATGGACTAGGGGTGGTATATAATTTGATAAAAGAAGAGGTTTATTTCTAATACCATCAAATAAGTTTAAATAAGAATAAGTAAAAACAGCAACAAACTCTTGTTGTGCATTTGTAAGGTTATTAAAGTCAATTTTAAGATTCGATTGCCCTTCAATTTGTTTAATTTCGTTCGAGCAACAATCTTTTTTTACAGAATTACAATCACTGTTTACTATGATTGATTCCATTTCCATTCCACAAGATTCAGCTTTTGAAAATAAAGCACTTGCTACAAGTGAATCGCCACAAAAGTGTTCACTTATAGTAAATGACATTGTGGAAAAAAGTACCACAAAAGCCATTAAAAGAGCTGCTATTTTTTTGAAAACTTGTTTCATAATTAAGTGCAAAGTTAATAATTTAAAATTAGTTTGTATTAAATGTGTGTTAAAATTAATTTAAAACAATTTTTTTGTTTCATTTATCATAAAAATAACAAAACTCACATTTTTTAAGAATCAACTCTATATAAGTTAAAAGATATATTAACTATATTTGATTTTTATTTTTTAAAAATGACAATGAAAACACCTAAAATTTTTATTTTAAGTTTATTTTTTCTGACTTTTATTGTGATGAAAGCGCAAGAAACATTGCCAATTTATTCAGATTATCTATCGGACAATGTTTATTTAGTACACCCTTCTGCAGCAGGATTTACAGAATTTAGCAGGGTTAGGTTAACAGCTAGAAGTCAATGGAATGGAATTCCTAATGCTCCATCGTTACAAACATTAAGTTATAACTCTAAATTTGGAGAAAAAGGAGGGCTTGGTTTTATTATTTTTAATGATAAAAATGGGTACCATAGCCAGCAAGGTATTCAAGGAACTTATGCCTATCATATAGTTCTTGGCAATATTAGAAATTATCAAAAATTGTCATTTGGACTTTCTTTTATGGTAGTTAATAATAGTGTTGATGAAACTTCCTTTATAATACCTGATCCGGTAATTTCACAAATAGTACAAAGTGAAAGTTATTTTAACGCAGATGTTAGTATGGCTTACCATAATGTAGATTTTTTTGGATATTTTACTGTAAAAAATCTACTATTAAGTGCACGGAATTTATATAATAAAGACTATGAATCTTTGAATTTAAGGAGATACTTGGTTTCATTCGGACATTATTTTGATAATTTTGCAACTAAAGGTTCTATGGAATTTGAACCTTCTGTAATGATACAATATGTTGAACGTACCAAGGAGAAATTTGTTGATTTTAATATGAAAGTATATTCAGAATTAAGAAATGCTAAGGTATGGGTAGCCTTATCTTATAGAAGAGGATTTGATAATTTTGACACAAAACAATTGAGTTATTTAACACCAATTGTTGGTGTTAATTTTGAAAAATATATGATTTCTTATACGTACACTAAACAAACAGGTGAAATTCTATTTGATGATGCTGGATATCATCAAATAACACTTGGTTTTAATTTTGGGGGAGATAGCCCTCGTAGGTTTTGGAATGAAAGAAGCGGTAAAACAAATAGAATGTTTTAAATTAGTTACTATACGTATGATTATTAAAGAATTAAATGGAAATATACCACAATTTGGGAGCGATTGTTTTATCGCTGAAAACGCTGTAATTATTGGCGAAGTAACCATGGGAAACCAATGTAGCATTTGGTATAATGCTGTAATTAGAGGTGATGTACATTATATTAAATTAGGAAATAAAGTAAATGTACAAGATGGTGCAGTTATACATGCTACTTATAAAAAACACCCCACAAATATTGGAAATAATGTATCTATAGGCCATAATGCAATGGTTCATGGTTGTACACTACACGACAATGTTTTAGTGGGTATGGGTGCTATTATTATGGATGATTGTATTGTTGAAAGTAATAGTATTATTGCAGCAGGAGCCGTTGTTACCAAAGGAACTCATGTGAAATCTGGAAGTATTTATGCAGGAGTTCCAGCAAAAAAAGTAAAAGATATTAGTGAAGAATTAATTTCTGGTGAAATACATAGAATTGCTGATAACTACATTAAATATGCCAGTTGGTATAAGGAATAATTAACGGTTACTTTTTTAACATAAATATTGGATGTTTTAGGGTTTTCAGAATATTAACCAGTGTTTATAGGTCATTCTTTAAATTAAATAATAATATTGTTTTTTATTTAAAAAAATAGAAGCATATTTGTTACTCAAGCATGAAAAAAATAATTATTAATATTACAGTAATAATGGTCTATGTGATTATTTCACAAGGAGATTAGGGATGTAGTGTAGTTTATAAAATTAAAAAGCCTTCCTGATAATTTCAGGAAGGCTTTTTTTATTGCATAATCATTGTAAAAAATTGGAAGTTAACTGTAAGTAAAACAGGTATCTAAGTTAAATTATAACCTAATGGATATTGTAAAATAAGAAAACAAAATAAGTATAAAACAATTGCCTAATTTAAATTTGTTTTTTATTGAAATTTAAGCAACAAAGAAAAGATTGTTTTATAAATAATTTAAGAGAATTAAAAAAGTACTAAAATAAATGCAATTAAATAAATACAGTAAAAGAGTAACACAAGATCCTACACAACCTGCAGCACAAGCAATGCTATATGGAGTAGGGCTTTCAGATGAAGATATGAAGAAACCTCAAGTTGGTATTGTAAGTACTGGTTTTGATGGAAATCCTTGTAATATGCACTTAAATAATTTGGCTTCTCAAATAAAAGAAGAAGTTAATAAAGAGAATCAGGTTGGGTTAATATTTAATACTATTGGGGTAAGTGATGGTATTTCTATGGGAACTTCAGGAATGAGCTATTCTTTGCCATCTCGTGATATTATTGCAGATTCTATTGAAGTTGTGATGAATGCACAAAGTTATGACGGTTTGGTCGCCGTTGTTGGTTGTGATAAAAATATGCCAGGTTCCATTATGGCAATGTTACGATTAAACAGACCAGCATTAATGGTTTATGGAGGTACAATAGCTTCTGGAAGATATAAAGGGCAAAAATTAAATATTGTTTCTGCTTTTGAAGCATTAGGGCAAAAAATATCTGGAGCAATTTCAGAAGAAGAATATAAAGAAATTATTAAAAATGCTATTCCAGGAGCTGGTGCTTGTGGTGGAATGTATACTGCAAATACCATGGCTTCATCTATTGAGGCATTAGGGTTTGCATTGCCTTATAATTCATCTATTCCAGCAGAAAATCCGCATAAAGAAAGTGAAAGTTCACGAATCGCTGCAGCAATTAAAAATTTATTAGAACTCGATTTAAAACCGTTAGATATTATCACTAAAAAATCATTGGAAAATGCAGTAGCTTTAGTGAATGCTTTAGGAGGTTCAACAAACGCAGTTTTACATTATTTAGCAATTGCTCATGCTGCTGGAATTGAGTTTACTTTGGAAGATTTTCAACGAGTTAGTGATAGAACACCTTTAATTGCCGACTTAAAACCAAGTGGGGAATACTTAATGGAAGATGTTCATGGTGTTGGAGGAACTCCAGCTGTGATGAAATATTTATTAGAAAAAGGGTATTTACACGGTGATTGTATGACGGTTACTGGTAAAACGTTGGCTGAAAATTTAGCCAATGTAAAGGCGTTAAGTTTTGAAGAAGACCAACAAGTAATTCATCCAACAGAGAAAGCATTAAAATCTTCTGGAAACATTCAAATTTTATTTGGAAATTTAGCTCTTGAAGGTGCTGTCGCAAAAATTTCAGGAAAAGAAGGAAATCTTTTTGAAGGAAAAGCGGTTGTTTTTGATGGTGAAGAAAATGCAAATGCAGGAATTGGTGCAGGAAAAGTATCAAGAGGTGATGTGGTGGTAATTAGATATGTTGGACCCAAAGGTGGTCCTGGAATGCCAGAAATGTTAAAACCAACATCTATGATTATGGGAGCAGGATTAGGTAAATCTGTAGCTTTAATTACCGATGGTCGTTTTTCTGGTGGAACACATGGTTTTGTAGTTGGTCATATAACACCAGAAGCACAATCAGGTGGCGCAATTGCGTTGTTAAAAGATGGAGATATAATTGTTATTGATGCTTCAACTAAAACAATAAATGTAAAAATTTCTGATGCTGAATTAGCTGATAGAAGATCAAAATGGACTGCGCCAGCATTAAAACATGCAAAAGGAATATTATATAAATATGCTAAGACCGTTTCTTCAGCCTCAGAAGGTTGTGTAACGGATAAATTTTAAATATATGGAGACGTTAAAAAAGGAAATTCAACAAAAAATAGTTGAAAAAACGATAAGAATTGCAGGTGCCGAAGCTGTTATAAAATGCTTATTGGCTGAAGGTGTAGATTTAGCTTATGGTTACCCAGGAGGCGCAATTATGCCAATATATGATGAAATATATAAGTATCAAGAGCAATTTCACCACGTGTTAACACGTCATGAACAAGGAGCAATACATGCAGCACAAGGTTTTGCACGTGTAACAGGAAAAGTGGGGATGGTTTTTGCAACTTCAGGACCTGGCGCAACTAATTTGGTAACTGGTATTGCTGATGCTCAAATAGATTCTACACCGTTGGTTTGTATTACCGGTCAAGTTGGCTCACATTTATTAGGATCTGATGCTTTTCAAGAAACTGATATTATTGGAATTTCAACTCCGGTAACTAAATGGAATTATCAAATTACCAAAGCTTCAGAAATACCAGAAATAATTGCGAAAGCATTTTACATTGCAAAATCGGGTCGCCCAGGTCCGGTTTTAATTGATATTACCAAAGATGCACAATTTGGTGAATTAGACTTTTCCTATAAAAAATGTGAAAAAGTTAGAAGTTATAGAGCTGTTCCAAAATTGAATATTGAAAAAGTTAAAGAAGCTGCTGAATTAATTAATAATGCAAAAAAACCATTTATAGTTTGGGGACAAGGTGTTATTCTTGGTGGAGCAGAGCAAGAGTTTAAAAAATTTATTGAAAAAACTAATATTCCTTCAGCCTGTACAGGTTTAGGTCTTTCAGCGTTGGAAACAGCACATCCATTACATGTAGGGATGGTTGGTATGCATGGAAATTATGCGCCAAATGTATTAACTAATTCTTGTGATGTTTTGATAGCTATTGGTATGCGTTTTGACGATCGTGTTACTGGTAATTTAGCAACGTATGCAAAACAAGCTAAAGTGATTCACTTTGAAATTGATCCTGCAGAAGTTGATAAAAATGTAAAAACTGATATTGCAGTTATAGCGGATGTTAAAGAATCGTTAGTTGAAATTATGCAGTATGTAAATAAAGCTGATCATAAAAATTGGATACAAGAATTTCATAAATTATATAATATTGAGCATAAAGCTGTAATTTCCGATCAGTTAAATCCTACAAAAGAAGGATTAACAATGGGAGAAGTTATAGGTGGAATAAACAAAGAAACAAATGGAGATGCCATTATAGTTTCAGATGTTGGTCAACACCAAATGTTCGCTTGGCGTTATGCTGAATTTATTAAAACAAGAAGTAATGTTACTTCAGGCGGTTTAGGAACTATGGGCTTTGCGTTGCCAGCATCTATTGGTGCGAAAATGGGAGCTCCGGACCGTGAAGTAGTTGCTATTATTGGTGATGGAGGTTATCAAATGACATGTAATGAGTTGGGAACTATTCTTCAAACAAAAGCAGCTGTTAAAATAGTAGTATTAAATAATAGTTATTTAGGAATGGTTCGTCAATGGCAAGAATTATTTTTCGATAAACGTTATGCTTCTACTGAAATGATAAGTCCAGATTTTGTAAAGTTAGCAGAAGCTTATGATATTGAAGCGGTTAGAGTTTCAAAACGGGAGGATTTGGCAGGTGCTATAAAAAAAATGATAGCATCAAAAGAAGCCTATTTTTTGGAAGTTGTTATAGAACAAGAGGATAATATATTTCCAATGATACCAACGGGAGCAAGTGTTTCAGATATAAGATTAAGTTAATTATGGAAGAGAATAAAAATTTTACAGTTTCAGTTTACACTGAAAATAATATAGGAATATTAAATCGCCTTTCAGCAATATTTTTAAAACGTCATATTAATATTGAAAGTATGACCGTTTCTAAATCTGAAATAGAGCATGTTCATAGATTTACATTTGTAGTAATTGTGCCAGAAACGCTTATTAGAAAAGTGGTTCTTCAATTAGAAAAACAAATTGAAGTGATTGGCGCTTTTTATCATACTGAAGATGAGATTATTTATCATGAAACAGCTTTGTTTAAAATTGCGTCAACGCATTTATATGATGAAAAGATTCAGAATAAATTAAAATTTAGAAGAGCGCATATAATTGCTATAACGGAGCGTTATTTTGTAATTGAAGCATCTGGTTTAAAAGAAGATATTGATAATATGTACGATAAATTAAAACCTTATGGGTTATTACAATTTGTACGTTCTGGACGTATTGCAATTACAAAACCAAAGATGGCAATTTCAGAATTGTTAGCAGAAATTAATTAAAAGAATAAAATATATAAAAAATGGCAAATTATTTTAACACGCTTTCATTAAGAGATAAATTAGATCAATTAGGGAAATGTAGATTTATGGATTCTTCGGAATTTAGTGAAGGTGTAGCAACTTTAAAAGGAAAAAAAATTGTAATTATTGGTTGTGGAGCTCAAGGTTTAAACCAAGGTTTGAATATGAGAGATTCGGGATTAGATGTTTCTTATACGTTAAGACCTGCTGCAATTTCAGAAAAAAGACAATCGTTTTTAAATGCTTCAGAAAATAAATTTAAAGTTGGAACGTATGAAGAAATGATTTCTTCAGCAGATTTGTTAATTAACTTAACTCCTGATAAGCAGCACACTGCAGTTGTTTCCGCAGTAATGCCTTTAATGAAACAAGGTTCAACTTTATCATATTCTCACGGATTTAATATTGTTGAAGAAGGTATGCAGGTTCGTAAAGATATTACCGTAATTATGGTAGCGCCAAAGTCTCCGGGTTCTGAAGTTCGTGAAGAATATAAAAGAGGATTTGGAGTGCCAACTTTAATTGCAGTACACCCAGAAAATGATCCAGAAGGAAAAGGTTGGGCGTACGCAAAAGCATATGCAGTAGGAACTGGTGGACATACTGCCGGAGTTTTAGAATCTTCATTTGTTGCTGAGGTAAAGTCAGATTTAATGGGTGAACAAACCATTCTTTGTGGATTGTTGCAAACAGGTTCTATTTTATGTTTTGATAAAATGATTGCTGAAGGTGTGGATGCTGGTTATGCCTCAAAATTGATTCAATATGGTTGGGAAACTATTACTGAAGCTTTAAAGTATGGTGGTATTACAAATATGATGGATCGTTTATCGAATCCTGCAAAAATTGCAGCATTTAAAGCTTCCGAAGAATTAAAAGAAATTATGCGTCCGTTGTTCCAGAAACATATGGATGATATTATGAGCGGTCATTTTTCAAAAACGATGATGGAAGATTGGGCAAATGATGATGTTAACTTATTAACTTGGAGAGCTGAAACTGGCAATACTGCGTTTGAAAAAACGCCAGCTTCTGCTGTTGAAATTTCTGAACAAGAATATTTTGATAACGGTGTGTTAATGGTTGCAATGGTAAAATCAGGTGTTGAATTGGCATTTGAAGCAATGACAGAATCTGGAATTATTGAAGAATCTGCCTATTATGAATCGTTACACGAAACACCATTAATTGCAAATACAATTGCACGAAAAAAATTATTTGAAATGAATCGTGTAATTTCTGATACTGCTGAGTACGGATGTTACTTATTTGACCATGCTTGTAAGCCTTTAATTGTTGATTATGTAAAAAATTTACCAAGCAATTTAGTTGGAAGACCTTTTAATGATGGCTCAAATAATGTGGATAATAAAGAATTAATTGAAGTAAATGCTGCAATTAGAAATCATCCAGTTGAAGATATAGGAGCATACTTGCGTGAGTCTATGACCGCGATGACTAAAATTGTTTAATTAATTTAGTGAATACGAAAATCCAAAATACCATTTCTTTAGAGAAAATATACAAAGCTCAACATAATATCAAAGGAGTTGTTGAACAAACTCCTTTGGTATTTATGAAGAATTTTTCTGAACGATACCAAGCTACTGTTTTCTTCAAAAGGGAAGATTTACAAGTAGTTCGTTCTTATAAAATTAGGGGTGCCTACAATAAAATTCAAGGGTTATCAAAAGATGAATTAAAAAATGGAATTGTTTGTGCGAGTGCAGGTAATCACGCACAAGGAGTTGCTTACGCTTGTCAGAAATTAAAAGTTATGGGTGCTATTTTTATGCCTGTAACAACTCCACATCAAAAAATTGATCAAGTGAAAATGTTTGGTGGTGAGTTTATTTCAATTCAACTTTTTGGAGATAGTTTTGACGATAGTCAAAAAGCAGCAGCTGAATTTTGTGTTAAAAATAACAGCACATTTGTACATCCTTTTGATGATATAGAAGTAATTGCTGGGCAAGGAACAGTAGGCTTAGAAATTTTAAATGATAGTAAATCTCAAATAGATTTTCTATTTCTTCCTGTAGGCGGCGGTGGTTTGGCTTCTGGTGTTGGAAGTGTTTTTAAAGCATTAAGTCCAAACACAAAAATTATTGGTGTTGAACCAAAAGGAGCACCTTCTTTAACTGTTTCATTAAAAAATGGAAAAAACACTACTTTAAATGAAATAGACAATTTTGTAGATGGCGCTGCAGTAAAGCGAATTGGAGAAATAAATTTTGAAATTTGTAGAGATTTATTAGATACTACAGATTTAATATGCGAGGGACTAATTTGTTCCACAATATTAAAAGTTTATAATGAAAATGCAATGGTTGTTGAACCAGCCGGAGCATTATCTATTGCGGCACTTGAAGATTTTAAAGATGAAATAAAAGGGAAAACCGTAGTTTGTATTGTGAGTGGTGGTAATAATGATATTACCAGAATGGAAGAAATGAAAGAAAGAGCATTGTTTTATGAAGGGTTAAAACATTATTTTATTATTAAATTTCCTCAGCGCGCAGGTGCATTAAAAGAATTTGTGGTGGATGTCTTAGGACCAAATGATGATATTGCTTATTTTGAATACACCAAAAAACATAATAGAGATAAAGGTCCGGCAGTAGTTGGGATTCAATTAAATTTAAAAGAAGATTTTGAACCTTTATTAGAAAGAATGAAGCAAAAAGGATTTTTAGGTGAGTATTTAAATGAAAACCCAGCGTTATTTCAATTTTTAGTATAAGTTAACAAAAAACAAACAATTTGTTAATTATTTAACAAATAAATAATTAATTGATTAAATTTTGTACTATTGTACCAATGAAAATTTATAATTTAAATATAACTGTTAAAACACCCAGTCGCTCTTTTGAAGTACGCCGCTGGATGCGCTAATTCTACTCGTTTATTAAAACAAAATAACAGTTCATTAATTTTCATTTATCAGTATTAATTTTGCAACATTTTTTTAACATAACAACTCTTTTAAATTTAACTTTATTACAGTTAGAGAAAAATAATGTATATGTTAGAATTAACCGCCGCCCCTTGAGGGCATAAATTATTTTTGAAAATGGTGCGTCCGTTTTCCCCTTTAAAAAACATAAAATTTAATCCTAAATTTAATTAAGAAAGCCAATGAAAGTTGTTATAGCTAATGAGTCGCATATAAAATATGCCGAATTAATTTGTGAAACAATAAAAGAATCTGCCAAGGTTAGAGGTACAGGAATTGCTGAAAGAACGTCAGAATATATCACTAAAAAAATTAGTGCAGGTGATGCAGTTATTGCAATTGAGGGTGATAAATTTGTAGGTTTTTGTTATATAGAAACCTGGGATAAAAAGGCTTTTGTGGTAAATTCTGGACTGATTGTTCATCCTGATTATAGAAATCAAGGATTGGCGAAAAAAATCAAAAAGAAAATTTTAGAACACTCAAAAGAAAAGTATCCAAAGGCTAAAATATTTGGAATTACCACTGGACTTGCAGTAATGAAAATAAATTATGAATTGGGATATCAACCAGTTACATTTTCTGAATTAACAACAGATGAAGCTTTTTGGAATGGTTGTAGAACTTGTAAAAATTTTGATGTTCTAACTAGAACAGAACGAAAAATGTGCTTATGTACCGGAATGTTATACGATCCAAAACACGAAAAAAATAATAAAATTCATACCTACAATTCAAAAGTATTAAGCAGATTAAAAAGAATAAAACAAGCATTATTTCTGAAGAAAAATAAAGAATAAGATGGAAAAAGTAGTACTAGCATATAGTGGAGGTTTAGACACTTCCTATTGCGTAAAATATTTAATAAACGAATTAAAATTAGAAGTACATAGCGTACTCGTAAATACAGGAGGTTTTTCAACTAAAGAATTAGCTGTTGTTGAAGCAAAAGCGTACGAAATGGGTGTTACTTCTCATACTAATAAAAATATATTAGAAGAATATTATTCGAAAGCTATAAAATATATGGTTTTTGGGAATGTTCTAAAAAATAATACATATCCACTTTCAGTAAGTGCTGAACGAGTTTTTCAGGCTATTGAAGTGGTGGAATATGCAAAACAAATTGGAGCAAAATGCATTGCTCATGGAAGTACTGGCGCAGGAAATGACCAAGTTCGTTTTGATATGATTTTTCAAACATTAGCTCCTAAAATTGAAATTATTACGCCAATTCGTGATTTGAAACTATCCAGACAAGAAGAAATAGCATATTTAAAGGAAAATGGTGTAAATTATCCTTGGGAGAAAGCAAAATATTCTATTAATAAAGGAATTTGGGGAACAAGCGTTGGTGGTGTTGAAACATTAACATCACATCAGGGATTACCCGAATCGGCTTATCCAAGTCAGTTAGAAAAAACAGAACCAACCGATATTAAGCTTCATTTTAAAAAGGGCGAATTGATTGGAATAAATGATGAAATTGATTCTCCTGTAAATACTATTTTAAAACTAGAAGCTATTGCTTCAAAATATGCCATTGGTAGAGATATTCATGTGGGAGATACTATTGTAGGAATTAAAGGAAGAGTAGGCTTTGAAGCAGCAGCAGCAGTTGTTACCATAAAAGCACATCATTTATTAGAAAAGCATGTATTGTCTAAATGGCAACAAAATTTAAAAAGTCAATTAGGAGATTGGTATGGAATGTTATTGCATGACGGTCAATATTTTGAACCTGTAATGAGAAATATTGAAGCTTTTCTACAAGATTCTCAAAAAACGGTAACGGGTGAAGTTTTTGTAACTTTAAAACCATACCATTTTAGCATTAACGGTATTGAATCTAAGCACGATTTAATGAAATCTAAATTTGGTGAATACGGGGAAACAAACAAAGCGTGGACAGCTGATGATGCCAAAGGTTTTATTAAAATTTTAGGAACTCCAAATAAAATTTATCACAGTGTAAATTCAGAATTATGATTAAAGTTGGAATTATTGGAGGTGCAGGGTATACAGCAGGCGAATTAATTAGATTGGTAATTAATCATTCAAAAGTTGAACTAGATTTTGTGTATAGTACTTCAAATGCTGGAAATTATATTTATGAGGTTCATCAAGATTTATTGGGTTCTCTTGAGTTAAAATTTACAGACACTATCAATTCAACTGTCGATGTACTTTTTTTATGTTTAGGACATGGAAATTCTAAAAAGTTTTTAGAAGAAAATAAGTTTTCTTCAACTACTAAAATCATTGATTTAAGTAATGATTTTAGATTAAAGGAAGATGCTATTTTTGAAGAAAAAGAATTTGTTTATGGCTTGCCTGAACTTCAAAAAAATGAAATTAAAAAAGCAAACTACATTGCAAATCCAGGTTGTTTTGCAACGGCTATTCAATTAGCATTATTGCCGTTAGCAAAAGAAAATTTATTGAATAGTTCGGTACATATAAATGCAACAACAGGTTCAACAGGTGCTGGAGTTTCCCCAAGTGCAACAACACATTTTAGTTGGAGAGCTCAAAATTTTTCAATTTATAAAGCATTTACGCATCAACATTTAGGTGAAATAAATGAAAGTTTAGCATCGCTTCAAAAGGAATTTTCTTCAGCGTTATTTTTTATACCTAATAGAGGAAATTTTAGCAGAGGAATTTTTGCGTCTATTTATTTAGATTTTGACAAAAGTATTGAAGATGCTTTTCAATTGTTTGAAGATTTTTATAAAGATGCACCATTTACACATATTTCAAAAATACCAGTGCATTTAAAGCAAGTTATAAATTCAAACAATTGCTTTATTCATTTGGAAAAGCACAACAATACATTATTAATTACTTCGGTACTGGATAATTTATTGAAGGGCGCTTCTGGACAAGCTATTCAAAATATGAATTTACTTTTTGGATTGAATGAAACTGAGGGTTTGCAATTAAAAGCAAGTTCATTTTAAAAAAACTAAAATCAAGGATATGAAAATAGCAATTATAGGAACAGGAAATTTAGGGTATTCAATAGCCATTGGAATTTTATCTCAAAAAAGTTTTAAAATTAAAAACCTGTATTTAACCAAACGAAATATAACATCATTAACTTCTTGGAGAAAAATACTAAATGTTAAAATATCTACAGATAATAGAAGAGCAGTTCGTTTTTCAGATGTCATTATTATTGCTGTTCAACCTAATCAATTAACAAATGTTTTAGAAGAAATAAAAGGCGATTTAAACTTAAAGAAACACACCATAATATCAGTAGTAACAGGAAGAAAGATACAAGAAATTGAAACTATTTTAGGAACTGATGTTGCTATTATTAGAGGAATGCCAAACACAGCAATTTCTGTGGGGCAATCTATGACATGTTTAAGTTCTAATGCTAACGGAAAAAAAAATATAGAGTTAGCTAAAACTATTTTTAATTCATTGGGAAAAACAATATGTATTGAAGAAAAACTAATGCAATCTGCCACCGTAATTTGTGCAAGTGGAATTGCTTTTTGGATGCGTTTGATTCGTGCTACTGCGCAAGGAGCCGTACAGCTTGGTTTTCATGCAGATGAAGCTCAGGAATTGGCTATGCAAACTTGTTTAGGTGCAGCTACTTTATTAATTCAAACGGGTAGTCATCCAGAGCAAGAAATTGATAAAGTAACCACACCAAGTGGTTGTACAATAGCAGGTTTAAATGAAATGGAACATCAAGGTTTAAGTTCATCAATAATTAAAGGATTGGTGACTTCATTTGAAAAAATTAATCAGATTTAAAAGAAGGAAAATGGAATTATTTAATGTATATCCGTTGTATAATGTAATGCCTGTTAAAGCTGAAGGGGTTTATGTTTGGGATGAAAATAATACAAAATATTTAGATTTATATGGCGGTCATGGCGTAATTTCAATTGGTCATACGCATCCTAAATATGTTAAATCGTTGTCTAATCAGTTGTCTAAAATTGGATTTTATTCCAATTCAATTCAAAACCCGTTGCAAGTGGAGTTAGCTCAAAAATTAGGAACGTTATCTGGTTGCGAAAATTATAATTTATTTTTATGTAATTCTGGTGCTGAAGCTAATGAGAATGCTTTAAAATTAGCCTCTTTTGTAACAGGAAAAAGCAGAATAGTTTCTTTTAATAATGCTTTTCACGGAAGAACTTCAGCAGCAGTAGCAGTTACCGATAATAAAAATATTAACGCACCAATAAATTTACAACAAGAAGTTACTTTTTTGCCTTTAAACGATATTGATTTGGTAATTCATGAGTTAGGTAAAAACGATGTTTCGGCTGTAATTATTGAAGGAATACAAGGTGTTGGTGGTTTAGATGAAGGAACCACCGAATTTTTTCAAGTTGTTCAAGAAATTTGTAATAAAAAAGAAGTGCCATTAATTTTAGATGAAATTCAATCGGGTTATGGTAGAAGTGGACAATTTTTCGCGTTTCAACAGCATCATATTCAGCCAGATATTATTACTACAGCAAAAGGAATGGCTAATGGATTTCCAATTGGTGGCGTGTTAATTTCTGATAAATATGAAGCTAAATTTGGAATGTTGGGAACAACTTTTGGAGGAAATCATTTAGCTTGTACAGCTGCAATTTCAGTGCTAGATATTATTGAAGAAGAAAATTTAATGGCCAATGTAAATGAAGTTTACGAATATTTTTTGGAAGAAATTAAAACAGTTCCAAAAATTAAAAAGATAAAAGGAAAAGGCTTAATGTTAGGCGTAGAATTCGATTTTGAAGTTGGTGATTTAAGAAAAAAATTAATTTTCGACAAGCATATTTTTACAGGTGGTTCTAACAATAAAAATTTACTTAGAATTTTACCGCCATTAACCATAAAAAAAGAACATATAACATATTTTATAAAGTCATTAAAAGAATTAGTAGCATAATGAACAAGACTTTAACCATACAACAACGAAATGATGTTTTACTTTCAATGGCACAATTAATTGCTGCTGAAAAAGTTGAGATATTGAATGCAAATAAATTGGATGCCAACAATTACAATGGTAAAGATTTGGCCATGTATGACCGTTTAAAAGTGGATGAGGGAAAAATTAATGGAATGATTTTATCGTTACAACAACTTGTTGCTGATGTTGATCCTATGGGAATAGAATTATACCATTTCACACACGAAAACGGATTGAAAATCACGAATAAATCAGCTCCTTTTGGTACGGTTTTAATCATTTATGAATCTAGACCCGACGTTACTGTTGAAGCTGCTGGAATTGCTTTTAAATCTGGAAATAAAATTTTATTAAAGGGCGGGAAAGAATCATTAAATTCAAATTTAAAAATTGTGGATTTATGGCATAAAGCGTTACTAGAAAATAATATTTCAACAAATTGGGTTGAATACTTAAATTACAGCAGATCTGAAACACAGGCATTTTTAGAAAAACCAACTCAGAAACTAGATTTAATTGTACCGCGTGGTGGTGAAAAATTAATTGCATTTGTAAAACAACATGCAACATGCCCAGTAATTGTGAGTGGTAGAGGGAATAATTTTATTTATGTAGATACGGAAGCTGATTTAGACATTGCTTTAAAAGTAATTATCAATGGGAAAACAACAAAAATATCAGCGTGTAATGCAGTTGATAAAGTGATTATAAATAGTAATTTACCAATTAAAGAATTATTTATTAAAAAATTGATTTATAAGTTATTAGAATCAAATATTAAAGTTTTAGGAGATGCTGAATTAGCTACTTTTGAAAATGTTTCAGCCTATGAAAATGAGGCTATTTGGTATGAGGAGTTTTTAGATTATAAAATTGTAATTGGAAGTGTAAATTCTTCAGAAGAAGCTATTGCTAAAATTAATAAATATGGTGGCGGACATTCAGCAGTAATTATTACAAAAAATGATGAAACTGCAACTACTTTTATGAATTCGGTAGATGCAGCAGCTGTATATCAAAATGCATCTACACGTTTTACAGATGGTGGCCAGTTTGGTTTAGGTGGTGAACTGGCAATTAGTACAGATAAATTGCACCATAGAGGTCCAATGGGATTACAACATTTAGTAACAAATAAGTGGTTTATATACGGAAATGGGCAAATTAGGTAAAAAAAGAATACTTCTAAAAATAGGAACAAATGTACTTACTAAAGGAACAAACAATATTTCTAGAGGTAAAATTGAAGATATAGCACAACAAATTGCCTTTTTAAAAAATGAGTATGAATTTGTAATTGTAAGTTCGGGAGCAATTGCTGCTGCAAAACAGTTTGTAAATTTAGAAGCTAACGGAAAGGAAATTAATGTAAAACAAGCGTTAGCTTCAATTGGTCAACCTCATTTAATGCGAATTTTTCAGGAAAATTTTAGAGAATTAGGTTTATTAACTTCCCAATGTTTATTGTCGTATTCAGATTTTGAAAGAGATCAATCGAAAATAAATATTGTAAATACGATAAATGTTTTGGTTGAAAATAGTTATATTCCTATTATTAATGAAAATGATACAGTAGCAACGGATGAAATTAAATTTGGTGATAATGATAAATTGTCTGCGTTAACAGCTGCCTTGTTACATGTTGATTTGCTGATAATTGCAACGAATACCGATGGTATTTACACCAAAGAATCTATTGCTGTAAATGGCGAAAAAACTATTAGAGAAACATCAGACATTAAATTGTTGAGAAACCAAATACAGCAGTCTATTTCAATACATGGAACAGGAGGAATGACTACTAAAATTGAAGCTGCTGAAATTGCTCAAAAAGCAACTATAGAAACCTGGATTGTAAATGGTTTAAATGATAATTTTATAATTAATGCTATGAATAATAAAACAGTATTTACTAAAATAACAATTCTATAAAATGCAACATTACACTAGCTTAAAAGATTTGGATAGTTTGCAACTAACAGTGCAAGAAGCTATTGAACTAAAGAAAAACGAATTGCAATACAAAACTATTGGAGAAGGGAAAACCATTTGTTTATTATTTTTCAACAATAGTTTACGAACGCGTTTAAGTACCCAAAAAGCAGCACAAAATTTGGGGTTGAACACCATTGTGATGAATTTCGGAAACGAAAGTTGGGAATTAGAGTTTGAAGATGGAGTTATTATGAATCAAAATAAATCTGAACATATAAAAGAAGCGGCTAAAGTAATAGCGCAGTATTGTGATATTGTAGCAATTAGAGCTTTTGCGTCGTTAACAGACAAAGAAAAAGATACTAATGAAATGATTCTAAATAGTTTTATAAAGTATGCTGGAATTCCAGTTGTAAATATGGAAAGCGCGACAGGTCATCCTTTGCAAGCATTGGCAGATGCTATTACTATGGAAGAATTTAAAATAGCAAAAAAACCAAAAGTGGTGTTATCTTGGGCGCCGCATCCAAAAGCTTTGCCACATGCGGTTGCAAATTCTTTTGTAGAAATGATGCAGTTACAAGATATGAATTTTGTAATTACACATCCTGAAGGTTATGAGTTAAATTCTGAAATAACGAAGAATTCAACCATAGAATACAATCAGGAAAAAGCTTTCGAAAATGCTGATTTTGTGTATGTTAAAAACTGGAGTTCTTATAATGATTATGGTGAAGTTATAATAAATGATTCAAATTGGATGCTAACAGCTGCTAAAATGAATTTGACGAATAATGCTAAGTTTATGCATTGTTTGCCTGTGAGAAGGAATGTAGTTGTGGCAGATGAAGTGATAGATTCAGAGAATTCTATTGTTATTCAACAGGCTAATAACAGAACATATTCGGCACAAATTGTGTTGAAGAAAATATTGGATAATTTATAGTTTTAAAATGAACTGTCATTCCTGCATAGGCAGGAATCTTATGATGAAAATAAAATGGATTCCTGTTTTCATAGGAATAACATTTAAAAAATAGAAAGAAATAGAATTTAGGTCTCGACTGCGCTCGACCTGACAAATTATAAAAGCATTGTCTTCTCGAGCGCAGTCGAGAGGTTAAAAAGCAAAAATGAAAAGCAAACTAAATATCGTTAAAATTGGAGGAAATATCATTAATGATGAAGTTGCTCTAACTTCGTTTTTAAAAGATTTTTCAAAAATGAGTGAGCCTAAAATATTGGTTCATGGCGGAGGAAAAAGAGCAAGTGAAATTGCTTCAGAAATGGGTTTAAAGCCTAAAATGATAAATGGCAGAAGAGTGACTGACAAAGCTAATTTAGAAGTTGTTACTATGGTTTATGCAGGTTTGTTAAATAAAAAAATTACAGCAATCCTACAGCAAAATAATTGCAATGCTATTGGATTATCTGGCGCTGATGCCAACTGTATTTTAGCTCATAAACGAATTGTAAAAGACATAGATTATGGTTTTGCAGGTGATGTTGATGCTGTAAATTCAGCATTTATAAATGTGTTATTACAAAATAAGATGACTCCTGTTTTTTGTGCTATTACACACGATAAAAACGGACAATTACTAAATACAAATGCGGACACTATAGCTTCTGAAGTTGCAATTGCAATGAGTGGTTTGTATACTACAGAATTAAATTATGTGTTTGAATTAAAGGGTGTTTTGTCAACTATTGATGATAAAAATTCAGTAATTACGGAAATTAATTTAAATAAATATGAACAATTAATTGAACAGGGAATTATTTCAGAAGGTATGATTCCAAAACTTTATACTAGTTTTAATGCACTAAAAAAAGGTGTTAATAAAGTAAAAATAGGAGATGCTTCATTAATTAAAGGAACAAATAAATTATATACAACATTAACCATATAAAAAGGTTCGTCATGCTGAACTTGTTTCAGTATCGCATTTAATGAGAAAAAATTAAATAGGATGAGATCCTGAATCAAGTTCAGGGTGACAGGAATTTTAAAATAATATACAGCAAAATAATGATAAAACAATTAACTAAAGAAGCTATTGAATTGCTTAAAAATTTAATTTCAAAGCAGTCATTTTCAGGGGAAGAAAATGAAACAGCATTGTTATTAATGCAATGGTTTTCTAGTCATAATATAAAATTTGAAAGCGATAAGCATAATGTTTGGGCAAAAAACAACTATTTTGATGCTTCAAAAAAAACAATACTTTTAAATTCTCATCATGATACGGTAAAACCAAATAAAAATTACACTAAAAATCCATTAAATCCTGAAGTAATAGATGATAAATTGTACGGATTAGGAAGTAATGATGCTGGTGGTTGTCTGGTTTCTTTATTGGCAACATTTACTTATTTTTATGATAAAGAAGAATTAAATTATAATTTTGTAATTGTCGCTTCTGCCGAAGAAGAAAGTTCAGGTCCAAATGGGCTAAATAGTATGTTAGATATTATTCCGTCAATAGATTTTGCTATTATTGGAGAACCAACATTAATGCAACTAGCGATAGCAGAAAAAGGATTGTTAGTATTAGATTGTGAAGCAAAAGGAACTGCTGGTCACGCAGCGCATGGAATTGGGGATAATTCAATTTACAATGCAATTGAAGATATACATTGGTTTCAAATTTTTGAATTTCCTAAAATTTCAGAAACATTGGGGAAAGTTAAAATGACAGTGACTCAAATTGAAGCAGGAAACCAGCATAATGTAATTCCTGCAAGTTGTAAATATGTGGTAGATGTTAGAGTTACAGATGCTTATAGCAATAGGGAAGTTTTGGAAATTATACAGTCCAATGTAAAATCTGAAGTTGTAGAACGATCACTTCGATTAAATTCTTCTTCCATTCCAAAAAATCATCCAATTGTACAAGCTGGCATTAAATTAGGAAGAGAAACGTATGGTTCACCAACATTGTCAGATCAGGCAGTTTTGAGTTGTCCTTCTTTAAAATTAGGTCCTGGAGAAAGTTTACGTTCGCATACCGCTGATGAATATATTTATATTAGAGAAATTGAAGAAGGAATAGATTTATACGTTAAAATATTAGAAGAAATAGTATAAAACTGTTTAAGAGTTGAATTGTTTAATCGTTTAAAGGTTATATTCTATTCAACAGTTAAACAATTAAACAAATAAACAATAATTATGAAACTTTGGGATAAAGGATTTTCAACCGATAAAAAAATAGATTTATTTACTGTTGGTAACGACAGAGAATTAGATTTAATTTTAGCAAAATATGATGTTATAGGAAATGTTGCACACGCAAAAATGTTGCACAGTATTGGTTTACTAACTGCTAAAGAACTAAACCTACTTGAAGTAGAGTTAGGCGCTATTTTGGGAGACATAGAAAATGGAAATTTTATTATTGAAGATTCTTTTGAAGATGTGCATTCTAAAATAGAGTTTTTATTAACAGAAGAGTTAGGGGATATAGGAAAAAAAATTCATACAGCACGGTCAAGAAATGATCAGGTTTTGGTAGATGTGCATTTGTATGTAAAAGACGCTTTAAATGAAATTAATAGTGAAGTTGATAATCTTTTTGATTTATTAATTTCATTAGCCGAACATTATAAAGAAGTGCTATTGCCCGGTTATACACATTTACAAATTGCAATGCCATCGTCTTTCGGATTGTGGTTTTCAGCGTATGCAGAAACGTTAATTGACGATATTTATTTTATTAAAGCCGCCTACAAAGTTGCAGATCAAAACCCGTTAGGTTCAGCAGCTGGTTATGGAAGTTCATTTCCAATTGATAGAGATTTTACAACTAAGGAGTTGAATTTTGAAACGTTGAAGTTTAATTCTGTGGCTGCTCAAATGGGGAGAGGAAAGCTTGAAAAATCGGTTGCGTTTGCTATTAGTTCTGTGGCAAGTACCTTGTCTAAAATGAGTATGGATATTTGCTTATATATGAGTCAGAATTTTAGTTTTATTTCATTTCCAGATGAATTAACAACAGGTTCAAGTATTATGCCTCATAAAAAAAACCCTGATGTTTTTGAATTAATTAGAGGGAAGTGCAATAAATTACAAGCGCTTCCATACGAGTTTACTTTAATCACAAATAATTTACCAAGTGGATATCACAGAGATTTACAATTATTGAAAGAAGGATTAATTCCATCATTTTCAACCTTAAAATCGTGTTTAGAAATGTTAACCTATTCATTAAAAAATATTCAAGTAAAAGAACATATTATTGATGATGAAAAATACTTGTATTTATTTAGTGTTGAAGAAGTTAATAAGCTAGTTCAAAGTGGAGTTCCGTTTAGAGATGCCTATAAGCTTGTTGGAAAAAATATTCAAGAAGGTACTTTTAAACCCGATAAAAAAGTAAATCATACACACAAAGGAAGTATTGGTAATTTGTGTTTAGATGAAATTGTAGCTAAGAAAAATAAAGCTTAATATAATTTTAAGAAGTTGTTTGGGAAATGTCGTCATTCTGAATTTATTTCAGAATCTCATCAAAAATGGAAACTTAATATAATGAGAACCTGAATCAAGTTCAGGTTGACGAAAAACTAAATCGCAAACAACTTCTTTAACTATTTAATCCATCACAAACTTAAATCCTGCCGAAATTATACCAGCCTTAAATCTAGTATTTCTTTTATAGGAATTGTATTTAACATCAATACTTTTTAATCCTAATTTCCAAATATGGCTTTTCGCAAATATATCTGTATAAGAAAAACCAACTCCAATTTGATTTGAATTAAATTTAGATAAATCATAATCTGAAGTGTAAAATTTTTCAGTTGAAATATGTTGCTCATAAGGTGCAAAATAATCAGCGGCTGTTTGAGTATAATATCTATAAGAAGGGTACAAAGTAAACTTCTCAGAAATTTTAACAGGTAATTCAATCTCAGCTGTTGAAGATTGTATTCCCCAATCATCATAATAGTAACGATAATAGGTTCTTAGTGTAACAAATTCATTTATATACTGGTTAAAACGAATTCCAATAGGTAATTTTAATCGCGAATTTGGTAAGCGCTCTATATCATCTGCTAATTGAAAAACATTGGTATTTGTTGGTGAAGTATAATTTGGGATACTTGATGCATTTCCAATATAGTAATTAGCTCTATCTGCAAAATAAACACGCTGCATTGGATTTGATAACCAACCATTTTGCTGAACCAAATCAAAAAATAGTGAAACTTGTGTTTTTTTGCTTAAGATTTGAAAGAAACTTACAGAAAGCGAATAGGTATTTCGAGCGTTATTATCTACAAGTGTTGTATTAATTGGGCTCCAAACATTTGTACCATTCTTATCAATTATATTTCCACTTTGGTTTAAGATATCAACGCCACTAAAAAAACCATTATTTAAATTTTGATTGGCTGTTAAATATGAATGTATTTCTGTTGGGTAAACAGGACTCCAATTATCTAAATACACATTGGCTTTTAAACCAATTTCTGTATTTTTTTCATTAAAAAGTTTTGTAACACCACCGCCAACACCAATAGAAGTATAATCAAACTCTTTTGCGAAACTTGCATCCGCATCTAAAATAGTATTTCTATTATCTGAAGAATGACTGTAGTTAAAAGTACCATTCACCCAAACATCAGATTTTGATGCGCCAGTTGATTCATACCATGGACTAGCGCCACCAGATGATAGTGTATTATTGGATACTACTGTACTTGAAGCACCTGAAGTAGCAGCTATGGGATTCCCATTGTTACCAGAACTTTTATCACTTTCATTCTTACCATTATCATAATAAATAATACTACTTCCATTTGCATCAAAAGGATTTAAATTACTTGAAGATGCTGAAGTATATGCTGAAATGGTTGCATCAACTGTAAAAACATCATCATCATTTAAAGGGATAGAAATTGTAAAATTGGTTGCTATATCGGTTAATTTTTCGGTGCCAATTCCACCCGTAACAGCTGCATTATCACCATCTTGTGAATAAAAACTTGTTAGAATATCAACTTCAGCAGTTTCCAAAACTCGTTTTTTATATTCTGTGTTTGTAGTTTGTGAAAAACCCACTAAAGAGGTAAACAAAACAATTACAATTATTATTATTATTTTCATTTTTATTTTCATTTTTATTCTTCTATTTAATTACAACCACAACCACCACCTGATTTACCACCATTTGCGCCTGAAGCAGCTTCTCTATAAACTTGAAAACTTGTTACAAATTTATTCGACTTTTTAGCCCCTAATAGCATATCTGGGTCGTTTAAATATACTTTTTCATATTCTTTAACAGCAACACATGAAGTTGTTAAAGAGGCTATTAACAGTAGTAATCCTATTTTTTTTATCATAATTTGTTAATATTAATATGCTCAGATGTGTGAATTTTACCTTGGTCATCAATTATAATACATTCTATATTTTTTAGTTGATTTATTCTATTTAAACCAACTTCAGTTCCCATTACAAAAACCGATGTTGCTAAAGCGTCTGCTAGTTCTGCTTTTGGTGCAAAAACAGTAACACTTAAAATACCTGATGTTGGATACCCCGTTCTAGGATCTATAATATGTGAATATCTAATGGAATTAAAAGTTACATATTTTTCATAATTTCCAGAAGTTACCACTGCGCCATTTGTGATTGGTAAAAGAGCAAAAGCCGTATTTTTATTCATAGGATTTGTAATTGCTACTTTCCAATCTTCTCCATTTGGCTGTTTCCCCCAAGTATTCATATCACCAGAAGCGTTAATAATTCCAGCAGTTATACCTTTTGAAATTAATAATTTCTTGGCTTTATCAGCAGCGTAACCTTTGCCAATGGCTCCAAAACCAATTTTCATTCCTTTTAGTTTCAAAAAAACAGTTTCATTTTCTTCATTAAGAATAATATTTTGATAGCCAACTTTGGAAACAGATTGATTAATTTCTTCTTCAGAAGGCATTATTTTCATACTACCATCAAACTTCCAAATTTTATCCATTGAAGCATAGCTTATATCAAAAGCTCCATCAGTTAGTTTTGAAATTGCTAATGAACGTTGAATTAGATTAAACAATTCTTTTGAAACTTTTACAGGTTTTACACCTGCATTGTGGTTTATTTCTGAAGTTTGAGAATTAGTATCCCACGATGAAATTATTTTTTCAATTCTTGATATTTCATTAATAGCAAGATTTATATAGTTACTTGCTTCAATAGAATCATTGGCAACAACAGATATATCAAATCTACTACCCATTAACTTTAAAGTTTTTCTATGAAGTTGTTGGGCATTTGAGATAGATGATACAAATAAAATAGAAACTAAAAATAAATATTTAGTCATTACTTTTTAAATGAATTAAGTAACTTAATATATTCAGAAGGGCTTATTTTTTTATAGCCAGTGTTACCTAAAAGATTTGCGTTTTTATCTAAAACAGCCACAAATGGAAAATAACCTTGTAGGTTGTATTTTTCCATAAGTTGATTGTTTTGTTGTTGTTGTGATTCACTTAGTTCATTTTTTTTTCTTCTTGGAAAATCAGCTAAGAGCATTACAAAATTCTTTTCTGAATAAGTTTTAAATTCTTCAGTACTCCAAATCTCTTTATTTAACTTTATGCAAGGAGCACACCAATCTGAACCTTGGAAGACTAAAATTATAGGTTGATTTTTTTTAATGGCAATTTTTTTGGCTTCATTTAGGTTGGTATGCCAATTTTGAGCACTTAATTGATTTAAAGAAAAGATTAAACAAAATAGAATACTAATTTTTTTCATGTATTTTTAATTATAAATTATTTTTTTAAAAGATCGCCTAAATTTAATCTAAGCGATCTTTCCATTAAACAGGTCGGGGTAAGTTTTTAGTTATTAATTAATATTGTATTTCTTAAATGTATAACAGTTAAATTATAGTTTACCCTACTATTAAAATGTTAAAAATAAAAAAAGAATAAAAAGGTGTATTAAAAAAGGATAAGATTTAATTGCAGGCATTCCAAATTACTTCATTCGGAGTTGGTGCAATAATTAAGATAGTTTTTTTTGTTACAGGATGCATAAACTCAATTTTGCGCGCATGTAAATGTATGCTTGCATTTATATTACTTCGGTCAAAACCATATTTTAAATCGCCTTTTATAGGTGAGCCAATAGCAGCCAACTGACATCTAATTTGATGATGACGACCTGTTTCTAAATCAACTTCTAATAAGTGGTAATTATCTAAAGATTTTAGTAGTTTATAATGAAGAATTGCTTTTTTACTTCCTTCAATTTCAGAAGAATAGGAAGTGGATTTATTATTTTTAGGGTTCTTTTTAAGAAATCCTGTAAGTGTATCAGTATCTTTAAGGGGTTTGTTTTTTACAACTGCCCAATATGTTTTGTTTACAGTTTTATTACGTAACATTTTGTTAAAACGTTCCAGTGCTTTTGATGTTTTTGCAAAAACAACAATACCTGTAGTTGGCCTGTCAAGTCTGTGAACAACACCTAAAAAAACATTTCCAGGTTTATTGTATTTCTCTTTTATATATTCTTTAACAACTTCACTTAACGGGGTATCTCCAGTTATGTCGCCTTGAACAATATCACCCGATTGTTTATTAATAATGATAAAGTGGTTGTCTTCAAACAATACGGCTAAATTTTTTTTGGTTGAAGCCATTTTTATGAATTATCTTCTAATCCTTTATTTATACCATCAATGAATTCTAAGATTTCTTCTCTACCAGTTGCATTACTTGCAGATGAAACAAAGTGTTGAGGCATAGTTTCCCATATTGTTTGGGTCATGGTTTTAGTATATATTTGAATATTTCTATTCAATTCTGATAATTTAATCTTGTCTGCTTTGGTGAAAATTATACAAAATGGAATTCCATTTTCACCTAAGAATTCCATAAACTCTAAATCAATTTTTTGAGGTTCATGTCTACAATCTATCAAAACAAAAGTACAAATTAGTTGTTCACGTTGTAAAAAGTAGTTTTTAATAAAACTTTGAAAAGTTCGTTTTATAGTTTTTGAAACTTTTGCATAACCATAACCTGGTAAATCAACTAAAAACCAATTGTTATTTATTTTAAAATGGTTTATAAGTTGTGTCTTTCCTGGTCTTCCAGATATTTTTGCTAATTTATTTCTATCGGTTAGCATATTAATTAACGAAGATTTTCCAACGTTAGAACGGCCTATAAAAGCATATTCAGGAAGTTGTTCTTTTGGGCATTTAGAAACATCAGAATTACTAATTACAAAATCAGCGGTTTTAATTTTCATTATTTTTTATAAGTTTCTTTCTGTTAGCCAGTTTTCAAGAATTTGATTAAACAAATCTGGATGTTCCATCATTGGAGCATGACCACATTCGTCAATCCAATATAAATTGGCATCTGGCAATAATTTTTGAAAATCCTCAGCTACTATTGGGGGTGTTACCGTATCATTTTTCCCCCAAATTAAACAAGTAGGAGTATTCATTTTAGGTAAATCTTTTGCCATATTATGCCGTATAGCACTTTTGGCAATTGCTAATGTTTTTATAACACGGCTTCTATCGTTTACAGAAGCATAAATTTCATCAACAACTTCTTTAGTGGCAATATCAGGGTTGTAAAAAACCTCTTCTGTTTTTTCTTTTATGTATTCGTAATTTCCTCTTTTAGGGTAAGTATCACCCATAGACTTTTCATACAAACCTGAACTTCCAGTTAGAACAAGACCTTTTACATTTTTTAGATTCAATTTAGTGAAGTACAAAGCAATATGCCCTCCTAAAGAATTGCCAAGTAAAATAGCATTATCCATTTTTTTAAAAGCCATGAATTCCTTTAAAAATTTAGAAATGTTTTTAACATTGGTTTTTAAAAGTGGTAAGGAATAAATAGGTAATTCAGGGATAATTACTTTATACCCTTTGGTTGAAAAATAGTTTAAAACGCCATCAAAATTACTTAATGCACCCATAAGTCCATGAAGTACAATTATTGGTTCTCCTTCACCAGCTTCAATATAACTAAATTTCCCTTCTTTGATAAGAGTATTGCTCATTTAATTTTGAATTTAAAACTAATTACAAAGGTAGTTTTTTTTTCTAAAATACGATTATTTTATAAACGATAGCAATATTAATTTTAAGTGCCTGTTTTTCAAAAATATAGTCTAAATAATAGGCTAACTATTAAAAGTTATTAACATAGGTGGGAAAAAGTGGTTTTTTGTGGGAAAAAATTTATATTTTTGAATACACGAAAAAACAAAATGGTAAATTTAATTGGTACATATGAATGTAAGGCTGATGCTAAAGGGAGATTAATACTTTCTTCAGCATTGAAAAAGCAGCTTTCGCCAATTCTTCAAGATGGATTTGTTTTAAAACGATCTGTTTTTCAACCATGTTTAGAGTTATACCCGATGTCTGAATGGAATATTTTAATGGCGAAGGTAAACAAGCTGAACAGATTTGTTAAAAAGAATAATGATTTTATTCGTCGCTTCACTGCAGGTGTAAAAATTATTGAATTAGACAGTTCAGGCAGATTATTAATACCAAAAGATTTACAGTCTTTCGCTGGAATTACAAAAAATGTTGTGTTTTCTTCAGCTGTTAACATTGTTGAAGTTTGGGATAAAGACAACTATGAAAAAGCAATTGATGATGCAACAGTTGATTTTGCGGATTTAGCTGAAGAAGTAATGGGTAAAGAAATAGAAAACGAAGATGGAATATCATAATCCGGTTTTATTAAAAGAAAGTGTTGACGGTTTAAATATTAAGCCTAACGGCGTGTATGTTGATGTTACATTTGGTGGCGGAGGTCATTCAAGAGAAATATTAAGTAGGTTAAATGAGCATGGGAAATTGTTAGCATTTGATCAAGATGAAGATGCAAAACGGAATATAATTGCTGATGAACGTTTTACGTTAATTCCGCAAAACTTCAGGTTTATTAAAAGGTATTTGCGTTTTTACGGGGTGAAAAAAGTAGATGGGGTTTTGGCAGATTTAGGGGTTTCTTCACATCAGTTTGATGAAGCTGAACGTGGTTTTTCTACACGATTTGATGCTGATTTAGACATGAGAATGAATCAGACAGATGAATTATCAGCTTTCAAAGTGGTGAATTTCTATGGTGAAGAAAAATTAGGTGATGTTTTATTTCAATATGGAGAATTAAGAAATGCCAGAGCCATTGCTAAAAAAATTGTAGAAGTTAGATCCGAAAAGAAAATTAAAACAAGTTTTGAATTAAAAGAGGTTTTGAGTGAATTTGTGCCAAAGGCTGTAGAACATAAAATATTAGCTCAAATTTTTCAAGGAATTAGAATTGAAGTAAACCAAGAAATTGAAGCGCTTAAAGAATTTTTATTACAAGTGCCTGAAATATTAAATAAAGAAGGAAGATTAAGTGTTATCTCCTATCATTCTTTAGAAGATAGATTGGTGAAACGTTTTATTATTAATGGATTGTTTGAAGGTGAGCCTGAAAAAGATTTTTTTGGAAATATAAGTGTTCCAATGAAAAAAGTAGGAAAAATGATTATTCCATCATTTCAAGAAATAAAAATAAATAATAGAGCTAGAAGTGCAAAATTGAGAATAGCAACACTAAAGTAATGGCTAATTTCAAAGACGGCATATATCATATTTTAAAAGGTAATTTTTTAGTAAGTAATGATTCCTTTAAAAATTGGCGTTTTATTTTATTTATAGTGATGTTAATGATGTTGATGATAGCAAGTTCACACAGTTCTGATAAAAAAGTGATGGAAATTGCAAAACTCAGCAAAAAAATTAAAGAATTAAGAGCTGAATTTGTTGATACTCGATCAATTTCTATGAAATTGAAGTTAGAGTCAACAATTATAAATAAGGTGATAGATTTGGAATTAAAGCCAAGTGAAAAACCACCACAAGTAATAAGAGTAACTGTAAAAAAATAAGAACTATTGGCTACTACAAAAAAACACATATTGAATAAGTTGTATGCTGTGCTCGTGTTTATTACACTGTTTTTGTTGGCAATAATCTTAAGACTTTCTGATATTCAAATTGCGGATGGAGATAAATATAGAAGTTTATCTGTACACTCTAATCTAAGAAACGATACAATTTTTGCAAATAGAGGTAATGTATTTTCAGCTGACGGTAGTTTGTTGGCTACTTCAATGTCGCAGTATGAAATTAGAATGGATGCTTTCACGGTTAATTCTAAAGTATTTGAAAAAGAGATTAGAAATTTAGCTATAGAATTGTCAAAAATGCTTGGAAATTCTGCTTCTCATTGGGAGCAAAGTATTAGAAAAGCACGGAATAATAGAAATAGATACTTATTTATTACTCGAAAATTAGGGTACAACGATTTTATTAAAATTAAGAAATTCCCAATTTTTAATTTAGGCGTGTATAAAGGAGGTTTTATAGCTGTACAATCAACAGTTAGAGCGCATCCTTTAGGGAAAGTTGCTGAAAGAACTATTGGTTATGATGATTATAGAGGCGCTCCAGGAATAGAAGGTGCATATAGAAACTATTTAAAAGGAAAACACGGTTGGCGAATGAAGCAAAAAATTGCGCAAGGACAGTGGAAACCGATTAATGACAATAATGAACGAGAACCTGTAGATGGAAAAGATATTGTAACAACAATTGATATAAACATACAAGATATTGCACATCATTCTTTATTGAAACAATTAGAATATTACAATGCGGAACATGGCTGTGTGGTTGTGATGGAAACTAAAACGGGAGAAATTAAGGCAATTTCAAATTTAGGTAGAAGTTCTGAAGGTAAATATTACGAAAAAAGAAATTATGCAGTTTATGAATCTCAAGAACCAGGTTCAGCATTTAAAGTAATGTCTATGGTAGCTGGATTAGAATCAGGTGTGATAGATACAAACACTGTTGTTGATACAGGAGATGGTAGGTATAGAATGCATGGAAGGTTTATAAATGATTCTCATAGAGGTGGCTACGGAAAAATTTCAGCAGCAAGAGCATTAGAAGTCTCATCAAATATTGGTTTTGCAAGGTTAATTGAAGAAGGTTTTGGAAAGGAACCTGAAAAATTTATCAATATTTTAAAAAGAATGCACTTAAATGATAAGTTAAATTTACCAATAAAAGGAGAAGGAAAACCAGTGATACCTTCGCCAGGAGATGAAATATGGAGTAAAAATGCATTGCCTTCTATTGCGTATGGTTATAATTTAAAATTAACACCCTTACAAACACTTACATTTTACAATGCAATAGCAAATAATGGTGAAATGTTGAAGCCCAAATTTGTAAAAGAAATTCGCACTTGGGACAAACATGTAGAGCATTTTGGTAAGGAAGTAATAGATCCGAAAATTTGTTCAAAAGAAACAATTAAAAAGGTTCAAGCAATTTTAAAAAACGTTGTGATTCGTGGAACAGGGCAAAAATTGTACGATGAAAACTTTTCTATGGCTGGTAAAACTGGTACTGCAAGAACGGAGTATGGTAATTATGAAGAATGGATAAAAGAGAAAAAATATATATCATCATTTACAGGCTATTTCCCTGCCGAAAACCCAATGTATTCATGTATTGTAGTTATTCATAAACCCGATAGTAAAACAGGTTTTTATGGTGCAGATGTTTCTGGTCCGGTTTTTAAAGATATTGCTCAAAAAATATATACATCAAATCACATAATTAATACCATAGATAACAGCGCTCCAAATTTTGCAAGTATTAAAAATAATTTTGATTCGTATTATACCAATTCTAATAAGAAATTTATTTCAATCCCAAATGTTAAAGGAATGGCGGCAATGGACGCCATTCCTTTACTTGAAAACGTAGGCCTGAAAGTAAATTTAAATGGAGAAGGAAAAGTACAAAATCAATCTATAAATGCAGGAGAAAAATTAATAAAAGGAGCCACCATAGTTTTAAATTTAATTTAATTGAAGGTACTAAAAAACATATTGCATAAAGTTTGTGTTCATGCTATACATGGCAAATCAGATAAATTGGTAAATGCTATTGTTTTTGATTCACGAGAAGTGAAACAAAATAGTTTGTTTGTTGCTCAAAAAGGATTGTTGTTTAATGGGCATCAATTTATTAGCAAGGCAATTGAGTTAGGTGCTACGGTAATTGTTTGTGAAGAATTGCCCGAAAATTTAATTCAAAACATAACCTATGTTCAAGTTGAAGATTCTAATAGTGCATTGGCTATTATTGCTTCAAACTTTTATGATAATCCTTCTTCAAAATTAAAATTGGTTGGGGTTACAGGTACAAATGGTAAAACCACCATTGCCACGTTGCTACATAATTTATTTCAAAAAGCAGGTTATAAGGCAAGTTTGTTATCTACAGTAAAAATTTTGGTTGATACAATTCAATACAATGCAACACACACTACACCAAATTCGGTTTTAATAAATAAGTACCTGAATGAAATGGTTGAATTGGGGGTTGATTATTGTTTTATGGAAGTAAGTTCTCATGGAATTCAACAAAAAAGAACAGAAGGTTTACAATTTGTTGGTGGAGTTTTCACCAATTTAACACACGACCATTTAGATTATCATAAAACTTTTGCAGCATACAGAGATGTGAAAAAATCGTTTTTTGATTCATTACCTAAATCTGCCTTTGCTTTGGTAAATATTGACGATAAAAACGGAGCAGTAATGCTTCAAAATACAATAGCAAATAAACAGTCTTATGCTTTAAAAACAATGGCTGATTTTAAAGTCAGAATTTTAGAAAATCAATTTTCAGGCTTGTTGTTAACTATAAATAATAAAGAAGTTTGGACAAAATTAATAGGAAGTTTTAACGCATATAATTTAGCAGCTGTTTATGGTGTTGCAAATTTATTAGGTTTAGATTCAACAGAAACCTTAACCCATATTAGTGAATTAGAAAGCGTAAGTGGAAGATTTCAACATTTTATTTCAAAAGGTGGTGTAACAGCAATAATTGATTATGCGCACACACCTGATGCATTAAAAAATGTTTTGGAAACTATTAATAATATTAGAACAGGGAATGAACAAGTAATTACCGTTGTGGGATGCGGTGGCGATAGAGATAAAGCTAAACGCCCTGTTATGGGACGTTTAGCATCTCAATTAAGCACACAAGTAATTTTTACTTCTGACAACCCAAGAAGTGAAAATCCACAAACAATTATTGAAGAAATTGAAGTAGGAGTAGAACCTCAAAATTTTAAGAAAACAGTGTCAGTTTTAGATAGAGAACAAGCGATTAAAACAGCAACAAAATTTGCAAAGAAAGGAGATATTATTTTAATTGCTGGAAAAGGACATGAAACTTATCAGGAGGTGAAAGGAATTCGATCACATTTTGATGATTTTGAGAAAATAACAGAATTACTAATAACTATAGAAAGTTAAACAATGTTATATTATTTATTTGAATACATAGAAAGTCATTACAAATTAGCAGGAGCGGGGTTATTTCAATATATCTCGTTTAGATCTGCATTGGCTTTTATTATTTCATTGCTTTTTTCAACAATCTATGGTAAACGAATCATTAATTTTTTACAACGAAAACAAGTCGGAGAGTCTGTTAGAGATTTAGGTTTAGAAGGACAAGCTGAAAAAGCAGGAACGCCAACTATGGGTGGAGTTATTATTATTTTAGCAACTCTTATTCCAGTCTTTTTATTTGCGAAAATAGATAACATTTACATTGTGATACTTATTGTTACAACTTTGTGGATGGGAACAATTGGCTTTATTGATGATTATATTAAGATATTTAAAAAAGATAAAGCAGGTTTAAAAGGAAGGTTCAAAATTTTAGGTCAAGTTACTTTAGGAATTTTTGTTGGAGCCATGTTATACTTTCACCCAAGTGTTACTATGAAAGAAAAATTACCTATAAAATATCAATATGTTACAGAAAATGGAACACCAGTATTATTTGCGGATGCTCATAAATCAACTAAAACAACCATTCCTTTTTTAAAAAATAACGAACTAGATTATGCAGATGCTCTTGGCTTTTTAGGAAATGGGCTTAAGGATTATGCTTGGTTAATTTTTATTCCAATAGTAATTTTTATTATAACTGCAGTATCAAACGGTGCAAATTTAACTGATGGAATAGATGGTTTAGCTGCGGGTTCTTCTGCAATAATAGTATTAACCCTAGGAATTTTCGCTTGGGTATCAGGAAATATTATTTTCGCTAATTATTTGGATGTAATGTACATACCCAATTCGGGTGAAATGACCATTTTTATAGCAGCTTTTGTTGGTGCTTTAATTGGATTTTTATGGTATAATACCTATCCTGCTCAAGTTTTTATGGGAGATACAGGAAGTTTAACTATAGGAGGTATTATTGCTGTTTTAGCTATTGCGGTTCGTAAAGAGTTATTAATTCCAATTTTGGCAGGCGTCTTTTTTATTGAGACTTTATCTGTGATACTTCAGGTGAGTTATTTTAAATATTCAAGAAAAAAATATGGTGAAGGAAGACGAATTTTTAAAATGTCTCCGCTGCACCATCACTATCAAAAATCAGGTTATCATGAAAGCAAAATAGTAACCCGATTTTGGATTATTGGTATTATGCTGGCGGTGTTTGCGATAGTAACTCTAAAATTGCGATAAATGAAATTAGTAGTTCTTGGCGCGGGTGAAAGTGGTGTAGGAACCGCCATTTTGGGAAAGCAAAAAGGATTTGATGTTTTTGTTTCTGATAAAGGAATAATTGCAGAAAAATATAAAAAAGTTCTTTTAAATAATGACATTTCTTTTGAAGAAGGAATTCATACGGAAACTAAAATTTTTGAAGCTGATTTAGTAATGAAAAGTCCAGGAATTCCAGATAAAATTCAATTCATAAAAGAATTGAAGGAAAAAGGGATTTCTGTTGTTTCAGAAATTGAATTTGCTTCAAAATATACAAACGGAGTTATTGTTGGTATTACTGGGTCAAATGGAAAAACCACCACAACAATGTTGGTGAATCATATTTTAAAAAAAGCAGGTTTAAAAGTTAGTATGGGAGGAAATATTGGTGAAAGTTTTGCACAACAAGTTGCAGAAAAAAAAGCTGATATTCATGTGTTAGAGTTAAGTAGTTTTCAATTAGATGGTATTCAAAATTTTGCGCCACATATTGCAATAATTACAAATATTACACCGGATCATTTAGATAGGTATGATTATAATTTTGAAAACTATGTAAACTCAAAATTTAGAGTTACAGAAAATCAAACGGAAGATGATTTTTTGATATATGATTTTGATGATGTAGTAATATTAAAATGGTTAAAAAACAATAAAGTAAAAGCCACTTTATTGCCTTTTTCAATTGAGAAGGAATTAGAAAAAGGGGTGTATTTAAAAGATAAACAAATAATAATGAATTATAAAACAGTACAAAAAATAATGGGAATTTCAACTTTAGCATTAAAAGGTAAACACAATACAAAAAATGCTATGGCGGCTGCTATGGCGGCTTCATTGTTAAAAGTTAGAAAAGATACTATTAGAGAAAGTTTAGAAGATTTTGAAGGAGCAGAGCATAGACTTGAATCTGTATTAAAAATTAATGGCGTACAATATATTAATGATTCTAAAGCTACCAACGTAAATGCAACATTTTATGCGTTAGACTGCATGCAGTCTCCAACTGTTTGGATTGTTGGTGGAGTTGATAAAGGGAATGATTATTTAGATTTAATGCCTTTGGTTCGAGAAAAAGTAAAAGCCATTATTTGTTTAGGGGTTGACAATCAAAAAATTGTGAATACTTTTTATAATGTAGTTGATTTAATAGTTGAAACTGCGGGGGCTGAAGAAGCCGTAAAAGTGGCATACAAAATTGCGGAAAAAGGAGATGCAGTATTGTTGTCACCAGCTTGTGCAAGTTTTGATTTGTTTGAAAATTATGAAGATAGAGGTAATAAATTTAAAAAAGCAGTTAGAGAATTGTAAATGAAGAATATCCTTAAACATATTGAAGGAGATAGAGCAATTTGGGCAATAGTTTCATTTTTAGCTATTTTGTCGTTTTTGCCAGTTTATAGCGCAAGTACCAATTTGGTTTATGTAGTGAATAATGGCACTCCAATTTTTCATTTATTTAAGCATGCTTTTTTATTGATATGTGGATTTTTAATTATTTATGGGGTTCATAAAATACCTTATAGATATTTTAGTGGAGGCTCAGTTTTAATGATTCCATTAGTTATTATATTACTAATTTATACACTTACCCAAGGAACTACAATTGGAGGTGCAAATGCAAGTCGTTGGATTCAAATTCCGTTTATTGGTGTTGGTTTTCAAACATCTACATTGGCAGGGTTGGTAATCATGATTTATGCTGCTCGTTATTTAGCTCGTAATAAAGATAATGAAGTAACTTTTAAAGAAACCATAATTCAATTGTGGTTGCCTATAGCCATTATTTTGGCATTAATTTTACCAGCAAATTTTTCAACAACAGCCATTGTTTTTTTTATGGTCATGTTGTTAGCTTTTATTGGGGGATATCCTTTTAAATACATTTCATACGTTTTGGGAATTGGGGTGTTGGCATTAACTTTCTTTGTACTCATCGCAAAAGCATTTCCAGATGCAATGCCTAACAGAGTTGATACTTGGATTAGTAGAGTTGAGAATTTTTCAGATAAAAATGCTGAAGAAGGATATCAAGTTGAAAAAGCCAAAATAGCGATTGCTAGTGGTGGTTTACAAGGAAGAGGACCAGGAAAAAGTATGCAGAAAAATTTTTTACCACAATCCTCATCCGATTTTATTTTCGCCATTATTGTTGAAGAATATGGATTAATTGGAGCTTTACTTGTAATGCTTTTGTATTTTATGTTGTTGTTTAGAATAGTTATGGCAGCAAAAAAAGCAACCAGCGTATTTGCAACACTCCTTATTATTGGAGTTGGTTTACCCATCATTTTTCAGGCATTGATAAACATGGCAGTAGCAGTTAATTTATTTCCTGTAACCGGACAAACATTACCATTAATTAGTAGTGGAGGTACTTCTATTTGGATGACTTGTTTTTCAATTGGAATTATTTTGAGCGTAACTGCTGATAAAGAAAAAGAAGAGAACCTAGATAATGAAGAAAACCCTTTAGATATTTTACATGAAGCAATCGGTTAATATCATATTAAGTGGCGGTGGAACTGGTGGGCATATTTACCCAGCTGTTTCAATAGCAAATGAGCTAAAGGTGAAATATCCTGAAGCTAAATTTTTGTTTGTAGGCGCGAAAGATAGAATGGAAATGGAAAAAGTACCTCAAGCTGGTTATGAAATTAAAGGTTTATGGATTTCTGGAATTCAACGAAAATTAACATTTAAAAACTTATCATTTCCATTTAAATTAATCAGTAGTTTGTGGAATGCTCATAAAATAATTAAAAAATTTAAGCCTTCAATTGTAATTGGGACTGGTGGTTTTGCAAGTGGACCAACTTTGTATATAGCGAATAGAAAAGGTATAAAAACTTTGATACAAGAACAAAATTCATATCCAGGAATTACTAATAAATTATTATCAAATAAAGCAGATAAAATTTGTGTTGCCTATGATGGTTTAGAACGTTTTTTTCCTTCTAAAAAAATTGTAAAAACAGGAAATCCGGTGCGTCAAGATTTATTAACTATTGAAGGGAAAAGAGCGGAAGCTGTAGCTCATTTCAATTTAGATTTTTATAAAAAAACATTGATAATTATTGGAGGAAGTTTGGGAGCAAGAGCCGTTAATAATTTAATTGAAAAACATATAAACTGGCTGGTTTCAAATAAGGTACAAGTAATTTGGCAAACAGGAAAGTTGTATTACGATGAGTTTAAAAAGTATGATAAATTAGAAGGAGTGAAAACCTATGCTTTTTTAAATAGAATGGATTTAACCTATGCAGCTGCTGATATTTTAATAAGTAGAGCAGGAGCTAGTTCAATTTCAGAATTATGTATTGTTGGAAAGCCTGTACTATTTATTCCATCGCCAAATGTTGCAGAAGATCATCAAACAAAAAATGCATTGGCTGTTGTGAATAAAAATGCGGCGTTATTGTTAAAGGAATCTGAATTAGAAATGTTTCAAACAATGTTTAAAGAATTGCTAAATGATGAAAAATTACAAGAAATATTAAGTAATAACATTAAAAAGTTAGCATTGCCAAATGCAACAAAAGATATAGTGAAAGAAATAGAAAAATTAATAATTAGCTAATTTGAATTTAGAGAATATACATAACGTTTATTTTATTGGTATTGGTGGAATCGGAATGAGCGCTATTGCAAATTATTTTAAAAGCAATGGTAAAAACGTAGCTGGTTATGATAAAGTTTCTACTGAAATTACAAAATCCCTTCAAATTATTGATGTAAAAATTCACTTTGAAGATTCAATTGAATTAATTCCTTCAGAATTTAAGAATAATATAACTACGATAATTGTTTACACACCAGCAATTCATAAAAGTAATTTAGAATTAACTTACTTTTTAGAAAATAATTTTAAAGTTTTAAAACGTTCTGAAATACTAGGTGAAATTACCAAAGATTCATTTTGTTTAGCGGTTGCAGGAACCCATGGAAAAACAACAACTTCAACAATTTTAGGACATATTTTAAAAGAAGCCAATGTAAATGCAACATCATTTTTAGGTGGAATTTCAGAAAACTATAATTCTAATTTAATTTTAGGTGGAAGTGATATTACGGTAGTTGAAGCTGATGAGTTTGATAAATCATTTTTGAGACTTTCACCAAATATTGCCTGTATTACCTCAATGGATGCTGATCATTTAGATATTTATGGGAATCATTCAGAATTAAAAAAATCATTTAAAGATTTTGCAGCTAAAGTTTCAGATACGTTAATTGTGCGAAAAGGATTACCAATTAAGGGATTAACATATGGTATAAATGAAGACGCGGATTATGATGCTAAAAATTTAAGAATTGAAAAAGGAGCCTATATTTTTGATGTACAAACTCCTTCAGAATATATTAAAAACATAAAAATAAACTTACCAGGAAAACATAATGTGCTAAATACGGTGGCGGCTTTGGCAATGGCAAATAATTTTGGAATTTTACCCCAAGCCATTGCTAAAGCTTTACTAACATTTAGAGGTGTAAAAAGACGATTTTCATATAAAATTAATACAGAAAACTTAGTGTTAATTGATGATTATGCACATCATCCAACTGAAATAAATGCAGTTGTAGACTCTGTTAAAGAAATGTATCCTTCAAAAAAAATATTAGGAATTTTTCAACCTCATTTATATAGTAGAACAAGAGATTTTATTGATGATTTTGCAGCAAGTTTATCTCGTTTTGATGAATTAATTTTATTAGATATTTATCCTGCAAGAGAAATACCAATTGAAGGTGTAAATTCTAAGTGGTTATTAAGTAAAATTTCCTTAGAAAAAAAGAGTATTTCTTCCAAAGAAAAATTAGTTGAGAATATTTTAAAATCAAAAGCCCAAATAATAGTGATGATTGGAGCTGGAGATATAGGTGAGTTAGTTGATACAATTAAAAATAATTTGAGTTTTGAAAATTAATTGGAACTACATAAAAGGCTTGCTATTACTTGCATTAGTAGTGTTTTTGTATGGTTTTTCTACCAACAAAAATAGGAGTGAGGTAGTACGTGAAATAGTGATTGAATTTGAGGAAGGAAATAACCTTTTTATGAATTACCAAATAGTTAATAAATTGTTAATACAAAATGGTAAAACAGTTAAAAACCAAGCGAAATCTGTCATAGATTTACATTTATTAGAGGCGAATGTGCTATCACACCCCATGGTAGAAGATGCAGCTATTTTTTTAACAGTTGATGGTTTGTTGAAAGCTAAAATTAAACAACGAACACCTATTGCTAGAATTCTGTCAAGTACTAAAAGTTATTACATTGATAAACAGGCAAAAGTAATGCCTTTATCAGAAAATCATTCAGCTAGAGTGTTGTTGGTTTCTGGGGATATTAAGGAAGTTGATATTCCTAAAATTCATATGTTGGTAACAGCAATTTTAAAAGATGAATTTTTGAAAAAACAATTAATTAGCATTCAAAAAATGTCGAATAATGAGTTTGTTTTGAATACGCGAGTGGGGGATCAGAAAATACTTTTAGGAAAAGTTGAAGATTTGAATCAGAAATTCAAAAATTTGGAATCATTTTTCAAAAAAACAATGACTGATAAAACGATAGATAATTACACATCAATAAATTTAAAATACAACAACCAAGTTGTGTGTACAAAAAAATAAATTATGGAACACGATGATATTTCAGTAGGACTAGACATAGGAACAACTAAAATTGTTGCTATGATTGGACGTAGAAATGAATATGGTAAAATTGAGTTGCTTGGAATTGGAAAAGCAAAAAGCCTAGGTGTTCATCGTGGTGTTGTAAATAATATCACTCAAACCATACAGTCAATTCAAATGGCTGTTGATGAGGCTATTGCGGTTTCTGGAATTAAAATTACAGAAGCTGTTGTTGGTATTGCAGGTCAGCATATTAGAAGCTTACAACATAGTGATTATATAACGCGTCCAAATTCTGAAGAAGTTATAAATGATGAAGATATAGAAAAGTTAGAGAAACAAGTTTATAAATTAGTAATGCTTCCTGGCGAAGAAATTATTCATGTACTTCCACAGGAATTTAAAGTAGATGGGCAAGCTGAAATTTCAGAACCTGTAGGGATGTATGGTGGTAGGTTAGAAGCTAATTTTCATGTAGTTGTAGGTCAGGTTTCTTCTATAAGAAATATTGGAAGATGTATTAAAAGTGCAGGGTTAAATTTAGCAGGAATTACTTTAGAACCTTTAGCATCTGCAGAAGCTGTATTAAGTACAGAAGAAAAAGAAGCGGGTGTTGCATTAATTGATATAGGTGGTGGTACCACAGATTTAGCCATTTTTAAAAACGGTATTATTCGTCATACGGCAGTAATTCCATTTGGCGGAAATGTAATAACAGAAGATATTAAAGAAGGCTGTTCAATTATTGAAAAACAAGCTGAATTATTAAAAACAAAATTTGGTTCAGCCTGGCCAGGTGAAAACAAAGAAAACGAAATTGTTTCAATTCCAGGATTAAGAGGTAGAGACCCAAAAGAAATTACATTAAAAAATTTATCAAAAATAATTAATGCAAGAGTTATTGAGATCATTGAACAAGTGTTTTTAGAAATTAAGAATTATGGTTATGAAGAACCTAAGAAAAAATTAATTGCGGGTATTGTTTTAACGGGTGGCGGAGCTGAATTAAAACATATAAAACAATTAGTTGAATACATTACAGGAATGGATACTAGAATTGGATATCCAAATGAAAATTTAGCTGGTGATTCTGAGGAAAGTTTATCAAGTCCACAGTATGCAACCGCAGTGGGGCTTTTAATGAATGGTTTAAACAAAATTGAAAAATCTAAATTAAAAGTTTCACAACAAGTAAAAGAAGAATCTTCAAAAGAGGATAAAGATGGAATAGAAGCAACGAAAAAGATAGAAGAACCTAAAAAATCAATTTTTGAAAAATGGGGAGATAAGTTTAGAGATTTTTTAGATAATGCAGAGTAAGCAAAAAAATTAATGAAAACACCAAATAAAGATATTATGAGCAATTCAGATTTTAACAACATTTCATTCGATTTACCAAAAAATCAATCCAACGTTATTAAAGTAATAGGTGTTGGTGGTGGCGGTAGTAATGCCGTAAATCATATGTACGCACAAGGTATAGATGGAGTTGATTTTGTAATTTGTAATACAGATGCTCAAGCATTACAGAACAGTCCAATTCCAACAAAAATTCAATTAGGAATTACATTAACAGAAGGGCTTGGAGCTGGTGCAAATCCTGAAGTTGGTGAACAAGCGGCAATAGAAAGCATAGAAGAAATAAAAGAAATGCTTTCTTCTAATGCTAAAATGGTATTTATTAATGTTGGTATGGGTGGTGGAACTGGTACAGGTGCTGCCCCAGTTATAGCTAGAGTTGCACGTGAACTAGATTTATTAACTATTGGAATTGTTACAATACCTTTTTCTTTTGAAGGTAAAATGCGAAATGAACAAGCCCAAAAAGGAATTGAAAAATTACGTGGATATGTAGACTCATTAGTTGTAATTAATAATAATAAATTGAGAGAAGTTTATGGTAACCTTGGTTTTAAAGCTGGATTTTCAAAAGCAGATGAAGTATTATCTACAGCTTCTCGCGGAATAGCTGAAGTAATTACACATCACTATACTCAAAATATTGATTTAAAAGATGCTAAAACAGTACTTTCTAATAGTGGTACTGCCATTATGGGTTCTGCAATAGCGTCAGGAACAAATAGATCTCAAGAAGCAATTTCTAAGGCTTTAGATTCACCATTGTTAAACGATAATAAAATAACAGGAGCAAAAAATGTATTATTATTAATTGTTTCTGGTTCTGATGAGATTACAATTGATGAAATAGGTGAGATTAATGAATATATTCAATCTGAAGCAAAAACAGATGTAAATACTTCAGATGTTAATATTATCATGGGAGTTGGTGAAGATGAATCTTTAGGGAATGCTATTTCAGTGACTATAGTTGCAACAGGATTTAATAAAGATCAACAACATGAAATTTCAAATACAGAAGCTAAAAGAATAATTCATACACTTGGTGATGATCAAGAAGCAACATTCGATTTTTTAGAAAAAAGAATTGAGAGTCCATTAAAAAAACAAACTTTTAATCCAATTGATACAACTCCAGTTGTTGAAGATAAAATTGTGTTTGATTTAGGCGAAGAAATAGAAACAGCATTTGAAATTATTCCAACTACTGATTTTATTAAAAATATTGATGTTGTTTATGATGAGATTTCTTTAGAAACTATTGAAGATTTTATTATTACTTCAATACCTTCAGAAAAAGTAGAAGAACCAACACAAATTTATGAAGAAGAAAATCAAATTGCTTTAACATTTGATTTACCAATTACTGAAATTAATAAAAAACCTAAATTTGAAGAGCCTGCAATTAATATTAATACTATTGATGTTTTTGATCATCAAGTTTTAAAACCTATAAAAGAAATTGAGGAAGATGTGTATTTTTCTTTGGAAGATTTCACAGAGTTAGAAGACAATTTAACAAAAGCTACCAAGCCAATTGTTGCTAAAGAAGAAGTTAATGAAGATTTAAATTTTACTCTTAGATCTGATTCCAAAATAGGAATTGACATTAAAAATCATGAAGTTATAGACCATAAAGAAATTAATCCATTGGAATTAACTATTGATGAATTGCAAAAAAGAGCCGAACATAGAAGACAAGAAATGAGAAATTTTAACTATAAATTTGTAAATAGAGTAAATAAAAATATTAACGAAATAGAAAAAGAGCCAGCGTATAAACGAATGGGAGTTCAATTAGATGATACAGCTCATTCATCAGAAATTAACCAGTCAAGAACAACTCTTGAAATTGATGATAATGATGAAATCCAATTTCGCTCAAATAATTCATTTCTACATGATAATGTAGATTAAAACTTAGCCCAAAGATGAGTACCCTTAGATGAATTTTCTAAGTTTTGGACTCGAAAATCTTTTTTAAAATTAAAGGTTTTCGGGTTCTTTTTTTTATCTTCGCAGGACTATAAAATATTAAAGTATGAGTTTACAACAAGAATTAATGATAAAATTAAAAGAAGCTATGAAAGCAAAAGATGCAGTAGCTTTAGAGTCTTTAAGAGCTGTTAAATCTGAAATATTGTTAGTTCAAACTAAGGGAAGTGCTTCAAGTGAATTAACTAAAGAGGAAGAAATTAAATTACTTCAAAAATTAGTTAAACAAAGAAAAGATAGCGCTGCAATTTATAAAGAGCAAGGTAGAGCTGATTTAGCGGAACCAGAATTAGCTCAAATAGCAGTAATTTCTCAATTTTTACCTGTGCAAATGAGTGAAGATGAATTGAAAAAAGTGATTGCTGATATAATGAATCTAGTAGGAGCAACTTCAATTAAAGATATGGGAAAAGTTATGGGATTGGCTTCAAAACAGTTAGAAGGAAAAGCAGATGGAAAAGCAATTTCAACAGTAGTAAAACAACTTTTAGGATAATATAAAATCAGGCCTCGTGGCGCAACTGAATAGCGCACTGGATTTCGGCTCCAGCGGTTACAGGTTTGAATCCTGTCGGGGTCACTATATAAAAAAAGCAAGTTAAAATTATTTTAACTTGCTTTTTTTTATATGCTAGAATTGATTTAAGATAATAATAATTTATGAGAAAACTGATTTTAATCATAAAATCGTAGGTAATATTTTAAGAACTTTATATTGAATATTAAATAATTTAGAATGAAACGTTTAGAGCCTGTATCAAAAATTATGACTAGAAAGCTAATAACGTTAACGCTGTTTGACGATTTATATAAAGCTGAAAAATTGTTTAAAGAACATCATATTCGTCATATTCCAATTGTAAAAGAAGAACATATTATTGGAATGTTAAGTTGTTCGAGTATAGAACGAATAGGGTTTTTGGACTCTTTTGATTCTGATGAAACTAAAGTTGATAATGCAATTTATAATATGTTAAATATTAATCAGTTAATGGTTAGGAACCCAATAAAAATAAATTCGAGTGATACTATAAAATCAGTTGTTGAGATTTTGGCTAAAAATGAAATTCATGCATTGCCAGTTGTTGAAAATAATATACTTGTAGGAATTGTAACAACCACAGATATATTAAATTATTTGCTTAAGCAATATGAATCAGAATTAAACTAATTATTTTGTTGAAACTAAATTTTTTAAATTCATAATAGTTTCAGTTGGGTTTTCACTTTTAAAAACAAAACTTCCTGCAACAAAGGCATCAACGCCAGCTTCAGAAAGTCGTTCTATATTTTGATCTGTTACACCACCATCAACCTCAATTAGAGCATTTGAACCAGAATATTCTATAAGATTTTTAAGTTGATTAACTTTTTTGTAAGTATTTTTAATAAAACTTTGTCCGCCAAACCCAGGATTTACACTCATAATTAATACCAAATCCAAGTCGGCAATAATATCTTCTATAACAGCAATTGGTGTGTGTGGATTTAAAGAAACACCTGCTTTCATACCTTCTGCTTTTATAGCTTGAACTGTTCTGTGCAAATGTGTGCAAGCTTCATAGTGAACTGTTAAAATATCAGCACCCACTTTTTTAAAATCAGCAATAAATCGATCAGGATCAACAATCATTAAATGAACATCCATTGTTTTAGTAGCGTGTTTTTTAATGGCTTTAATAACTGGTATTCCAAATGAAATATTAGGAACAAAAACGCCGTCCATCACGTCAATATGAAACCAATCTGCTTTACTATTATTAATCATTTCAACATCACGTTGTAAGTTGCCAAAATCTGCAGCTAAAATTGAAGGAGCAATATATTTATTCATATTATGAAGTAGTATTTTTTACAAAAGTATTAATTATAAAAGAAAAACGCTCGAAATTTCGAGCGTTTTTATGGATTTTTATCCTAAATATGTTTTTAAAATTTTACTTCTTGATGTATGTTTTAGTCGTCTAATTGCCTTTTCTTTAATTTGACGAACACGTTCACGTGTTAAATCAAATGTTTCACCAATTTCTTCCAGTGTCATTGGGTGTGCATCACCTAAGCCAAAGTATAATTGAACAACATCAGCTTCTCTAGGTGTTAACGTTTCTAAAGCACGTTCAATTTCAACTTTTAATGATTCATGTAATAAAGCTCTATCAGGATTTGGAGAATCTCCAGTATTTAATACATCATACAAATTTGAATCTTCACCTTCAATTAAAGGAGCATCCATAGATACGTGACGTCCAGAATTTTTCATAGATTCTTTAACGTCATTAATAGTCATATCTAATTTCTTAGCAATTTCCTCAGCAGAAGGTGGTCTTTCATTTTCTTGCTCTAAAAATGCATACATTTTATTAATTTTGTTAATAGAACCAATTTTATTTAAAGGTAAACGTACAATACGAGATTGTTCAGCTAATGCCTGTAAAATTGATTGACGAATCCACCAAACAGCATAAGAAATAAATTTGAAACCACGAGTTTCGTCAAAACGTTTTGCGGCTTTTATTAATCCTAAATTACCTTCATTAATTAAATCGGGTAAAGTTAATCCTTGATTTTGGTATTGTTTTGCTACAGAAACCACAAAACGTAGGTTTGCTTTTGTCAATTTTTCTAAAGCAGCTTGATCTCCAGCTCTAATACGTTGAGCTAATTCTACCTCCATTTCAGCAGTAATTAAATCAACTTTTCCTATTTCTTGTAAATACTTATCTAATGATGCGGTTTCTCTATTAGTAACCTGTTTTGTAATTTTAAGTTGTCTCATTTAAGTCGCTAAAATATTTTTATTAATATAAGGTGTACATTATATTATACGTAGTTATTTGATAAATGTTACAAAAAGAATGATAAATAATTAAATTTTGTATAAATATTAAATTTTTTTCATAAAAAAAGCTTCTCAATTAAGAGAAGCTTTAAAATAATTTAATAGAAACTTAGTTTCTGTCTTGTCTAGGTTTTCTATCTCTATCTCCACCGCGATTATCACGTCCACCACTTCTATTATTATCTCTTGGAGGTCTTTCTACAAATCCTTCAGGTTTTGGTAAAAGAGCCTTTCTAGATACTTTTTCTTTTCTTGTTTTTGGATCTCTTCCAAAATATTTAACATCAAATACGTCACCCATATTAACTACATCAGTAACATTATCTGTACGTTCCCAAGCTAATTCAGAAATATGTAATAAAACTTCATTTCCTGGAGCTTCTACGTATTCTACTACTGCTCCAAAGTCTAGCATTTTTATAACCTTAACTTCGTAAGCACTTCCAACTTGTGGTTTGAATAATAAAGAATCTATTTTCGCTAATACAGCATCAATACCATCTTGGTTTGTTCCTAAAATTTCAACAATACCTTCTTCAGTAACAGGATCTTCATTTATAACAATTGTACATCCAGTTGCTTTTTGCATTTCCTGAATTACTTTTCCTCCAGGTCCAATTAATGCACCAATAAATTCATTAGGAATTCTTCTTGAAATCATTTTAGGAGCATGTGCTTTTACATCAGCATTTGGTTGAGCAATTGTATCAGTTATTTTCCCTAAAATATGTAATCTCCCTTCACGAGCTTGTTTTAATGCATTGACTAAAATTTCATAGGATAAACCTTTAATTTTAATGTCCATTTGGCAAGCGGTAATTCCTTCAGTTGTTCCAGTAACTTTAAAATCCATATCACCTAAATGATCTTCATCACCTAAAATATCAGATAATACAGCATAACGATCACCGTCAGAAATTAATCCCATTGCAATCCCAGAAACAGGTCTTTTCATTTCTACACCAGCATCCATAAGTGCCATAGTACCAGCACAAACAGTTGCCATTGAAGATGAACCATTAGATTCTAATACTTCAGAAACTACACGAACAGTATAAGGGCAATTATCAGGAATCATTCCTTTTAATGCGCGTTGTGCTAAATTTCCGTGACCAACTTCACGACGAGAAGTACCTCTTAAAGGGCGTGCTTCTCCAGTACAAAAAGGAGGAAAGTTATAATGTAAATAAAATGTTTCTTCTCCTTCGTAGGATGGCATATCAATTTTGTTAGCTTCTCTAGATGTTCCTAAAGTAACTGTTGCTAACGCTTGAGTTTCACCTCTTGTAAAAATTGCAGAACCATGTGTTGATGGTAAGTAATCTGTTTCACACCAAATTGGTCTAATTTCATCAGTTTTTCTACCATCTAATCTTAAGCCTTCACTTAATGTTAATTCACGAACCGCTTCTTTTTCTGCTTTGCTGTAATATCCTCCAACAAGATGACCAAATTCTGCCATCTCTTCTTCAGTAAATGAAGCTTTAACTTCTTCTTTAATTTCAGCAAAAGCTGCAGTACGTTCTACTTTAGACGTTCCTTGTTTTGCTATTGCATAACATTTATCATAAGCTAAATCGTGTATTCTTTTTGCTAAGTCTTCATTTACTTCAGCCGTTTGATATTCACGAACTTCTTTTTTACCAAAAGCTTCTGCTAAGCGTAATTGAGCATCAATTTGAACTTTAATAGCTTCATGAGCAAACTTAATTGCGTCAGCCATTTCTTCTTCAGAAATTTCATCCATTTCACCTTCAACCATCATTACTGAATCTGCAGAAGCTCCAATCATCATTTCAAGATCTGATTCTGCTAATTGAGCACGTGTTGGATTAATAACAAATTCTCCATTAACACGAGCAACTCTAGCTTCAGATATAGCGCATTCGAATGGGAAGTCACTTAATTGAATTGCTGCAGATGCTGCTAATCCTGCCATTGCTTCTGGCATTACGTCATCATCATGAGACATTAACTGAATCATCACTTGTGTTTCTGCGTGATAATCTTTAGGGAATAGTGGGCGTAAAACTCTGTCTACTAATCTCATTGTTAATACTTCACCATCACTTGGTCTTGCTTCTCTTTTGAAGAAACCACCAGGATAACGACCTGCAGCTGCAAATTTTTCACGATAATCTACCGTTAATGGTAAAAAGTCGACATCACTTTGTTTGTAATTGGAAACAACTGTACATAACAACATACAATTTCCTGATTGAACAACAACAGAACCATGTGCTTGTTTTGCTAATTTTCCTGTTTCTAAAGAGATCGTTCTTCCGTCTCCTAAGTCAATAATTTCTTTAAATACCTTTGGTATCATAAATAATGTTTTAATTTTTAATTAAACAATTGGTTTTAGTTGTTGTGTTGCTTATGAACCAATGAAAAGTTTAATAGATGCTTTCTTTAATGTGTAATAAATTTAAAAAAAAAGAGGCAAATTTTGCCTCTTTTTTTTATGAAATTATTTTCTGATGCCTAATTCTTTTATAATTTCACGATATTTTACAATATCGTTTTTAATTAGGTAATCAAGGAAATTTCTTCTTTTACCTACTAATTTCACTAATGAACGCTCAGTATTATAATCTTTACGATTTTTTTTTAAGTGTTCAGTTAAGTGGTTAATTCTAAAAGTAAATAAGGCAATTTGGCCCTCGGAAGAACCTGTGTTTGTTGCTGATTCACCATGTTTGGCAAAAATTTCAGCTTTTTTTTCTTTTGTTAAGTACATGCTAACATTAATTTTTATTAATAATTTTTATGTATGATTACTACAAATGCAGTAAACAGGCCGCAAAGGTACTATTATTATTTTGATTAACAATTAACTACATAAACAACTTATTTATTTTTAGTTGTAATTAAACCTTTTAAAAAAAATAGGGTCATAGATATATTAAAAGTTAATTTTTTGTTAAACCTATTAAAATATAATCTTATGAAAATTTTAAATTTAAACACTTTTACAGTTTTGTTTGTTAGCGCAATGCTATTTGTTAGTTGTAATGATAATGATACAGTAGCCGTATCTAACCCTATTTCTGAACAAGAAACTATTGCTTTGGTTGAAGTCGATAACCTTTCCGATGAAGTAAATAATGTAATTGATGATTTTTTGGTAGAAAATGAAGATTTTTCTAAAAGTTCAAAAACTGAGAGTAAAACGGAAGACTTATTACCTTGCGTTACCAAAACTATTGTGTTAACATCTACAACAAAAAATGTAACGCTAGACTTTGGTGAAGGTTGTGAATTGCCAAGTGGAAATGTGTTAAGTGGGAAAATGATAATGAGCTATGCCATTGATACCAATGTAAATTCTTTAATTATTACACATACTTTTGATAATTTTTACTTTAATGAAATAAATGTCGAAGGAGGAAACACAATTGTAAGAGTAAGAGAAAACGAGAATGGAAATCCACAATCAACGATTACTTTTGACACTACTTTAACTTGGCCTGATGGTGTTTTTGCATCTAGAAAAGGTACAAAAACTAGAGAATGGATTGAAGGGTTTGATACTAGAACTTTTGGAGATAATGTATTTCTAATTACTGGAAATTGGTCAGCTACTTTTAAGGATGGTACAGTTTTATCTGCAAATGTTTTGGAGCCATTAAGAAGAGAAATGGCTTGTAGATTTATTGTAAGCGGAGTTTTAGAATTGAAAAAAGGAGATAGAGAGGATACATTAGATTTTGGTGATGGGAATTGTGATAATGTTGCGATTTTAACGAACCAAGATGGTGTTGCGTTGGAAATTACTTTAAAAGGTAGAATGTTTAATTAGATAAAATAAGCATAAAAAAAAGCGAGCTTTAAATAGCTCGCTTTTTTTTACTTTCTAATTGGTAAATTTTGAATTAAATCTATATATAAATTTACTTGTTTTTTTAAGTTTTTGCGTTCTATAATTTTATCTAAAAAGCCATGTTCCAAAACAAATTCTGAACGTTGAAATCCAGGAGGTAATTCTTTCCCTGTAGTATCTTTTACAACTCTAGGGCCTGCAAATGCAACTAAAGCATCAGGTTCAGCAATATTTATATCTCCTAGCATTGCATATGAAGCTGTTGTTCCCCCAGTTGTAGGATCGGTACATAATGAAATATATGGGATATTAACTTCAGCAAGTTGCACTAATTTAACAGAAGTTTTTACCAATTGCATTAAAGATATAGCAGCCTCTTGCATTCTTGCTCCACCTGATTTTGAGATCATTAAAAAGGGCACCTTGTGTTTTATTGAATAATCAATTGCTCTCGAAATTTTTTCTCCAACAACACTTCCCATGGAACCACCAATAAAACTAAAATCCATTGCGGCTATCACTAAATCTTTACCAAAAGATTTACCAACGGCTGTTCTTATAGCGTCTTTTAAGTTTGTTTTTGAATAGGCATCCTTTAATCGGTCAGTATATTTTTTAGTATCAGTAAATTTTAATGGATCTTTGGATATTACATTTTCATTAAACTCTTTAAACGTATTATCATCAAAAAGAATTTCAAAATATTCAGCACTACCAATTCTAACATGGTAACCGTCTTCTGGGCTTACATAGTAGTTAAGTTTTAATTCTTTTGAGTCTACTACTTTACCGCTTGGTGTTTTGTACCATAATCCTTTTGGTACATCTTTTTTATCTTCAGTTAATGTCTGAATACCTTTATCTTTTCTTTGAAACCAAGATGACATACTTTTTTGTTTTAGTTGAAAATAGGAGTGCAAATTACTAAAAAAAATAAAGAGAACATCTAAAAAAAAGTTCTCTTTATTAATTTAAGTAGTTAATGTAATGATTATAATGTATTTACACAATTTAAATCTTTAAATGCTTCTTTTAAACGAGTTTTAAATGTTTCTTCACCTTTACGTAACCATCCACGTGGATCGTAATATTTTTTATTTGGTTGGTCTGCTCCATCAGGATTTCCTATTTGTGTTCTTAAATAGTCAATTTTATCATTCATATAGTCTCTAATTCCTTCCGTAAAAGCAAATTGCATATCCGTATCTATATTCATTTTAATGACACCGTACCCAATAGCTTCTCTAATTTCTTCAAGAGATGAACCTGAACCACCGTGAAAAACAAAATCTACAGGATTTGGTTCTGTTCCATTTTCTTTTTCAATATATTTTTGAGAATTATCTAAAATTTTCGGAGTTAATTTCACATTACCTGGTTTGTATACGCCATGAACATTACCAAATGAAGCTGCAATAGTAAAATTATCGCTTACTTTTTTAAGTTCATTATAGGCATATGCAACTTCTTCGGGTTGTGTATATAATTTAGAAGCATCAACATCTGAGTTATCAACACCATCTTCTTCACCACCAGTAATTCCTAACTCAATTTCTAATGTCATTCCCATTTTACTCATGCGAGTTAAATAAGTTTTACAAATTTCAATGTTTTCTTTTAAAGGTTCTTCAGATAAATCAATCATATGAGAACTGTACAGTGGTTTACCGTTTTCTTTGTAGAATTGTTCTCCAGCATCTAATAAACCATCAATCCAAGGTAATAATTTTTTTGCACAATGGTCTGTATGTAAAATTACAGGAACCCCATAAGCTTCTGCTAAAACATGAATGTGTTTTGCGCCTGCGGTAGCACCAGCAATAGCAGCTTTTTGACCTTCATTAGATAATCCTTTTCCGGCATTAAAGTGTGCTCCACCATTTGAAAATTGAATAATAACTGGTGAATTTAGCTCTTTTGCGGTTTCTAATACAGCATTAATTGTATTTGATCCTATAACGTTTACAGCGGGTAATGCGAATTTTTTTGCTTTTGCTAATTTAAAAATTTCTTGTACCTCTTTGCCTGTTGCTACTCCTGGTTTAATTGTATGACTCATAATATTTTATGTGTAATTAGTATTGAAAACTTAATGTTAGCAAAATTAATGAATATTAGCGGTTAATAATATGATTTGAAAAGAAAAAGAACGAAATCGTAATAGTTTTTTTAGAACGGGTAGCTTATACCAAAATTATATACAGTTTTACTGAAATTATAGTTAGTGAACCATTTGTTTCCAGCAGGAAGATAAGGCTCGTATGTTTTAAACCCTAAATCTAATCGTAATAAAATAAAACTTAAGTCGTATCTAATCCCAAACCCTGATCCAACTGCAATATCTTTTAAAGAATCAAAACCGTTAAATTTTGCATCGAAAGAAGTTATAGATGAGTTTGATATATCCCAAATATTTCCTGCATCAACAAACAAGGCTCCTTTAATGCTATTAATAACTTTAAATCTATATTCTAAACTGCTTATAAATTTTAAATTTCCTACATTAAATTCTAAACCACTTTGTGTAGATCCTGGGCCCAAATCATATATTTTCCAAGCTCTTAAATCGTTTGGCCCTCCAATAAAATAACTTCTACTAAATGGAATTGTAGTTGAATTCCCATACGGTATTGCAATACCCAAGGAACTTCTAAAAGCTATTACGTTTTCTAAGGATACATTCCAGAATTTTTTATACTCTAAATCGGTTTTTATATATTGAGCAATGGGTGTATTAAACAATGTTTTCACATTATTAGCATCTTTATTTGTAGCCAATAAGGTTGTTAAATTACCTGATGAAACAATACGAGCTCTAAAAAATGAGAAGTTAGTGTCTTTATAATTTTTACTATTATTATACGTAAATGTATAAGAAATAGAAGGTATCAATACGTCTTCAGTAATGATATTGTATCTGTTTTTTATATTTTGAACTATTTTAAATTCATTTGGGTTTGCAGTTTCAAAATTAGCGTCAATATTTGTATCTATAAATTCAATAACATTTGAGGTGTTTAAAGTTTTATTAAAATAAGTAGTAGCTATATTTTGTATTTCAACAAACTCAGAATTATAAATATTAAAATAGGAACTTACATTTAAATTTTTAATAAATTGAGCATTTAAAAGCTGAAAACTATGTTTTTTAGTTAAAGAAGATTCCCAAGTATAATCTATAATGCCAGTATATTTTTGTTTGTCTAAGCCAATATTTTTCTGCAAACTTGTTCCTAATGTGAAGGTTGTTTTTGGTGATTTCTTTTTTGAAATAATTTCAGAAGGATTAAAAGGGACTAAAAACCTTGGAAGTTCTAACGAAACGTCACCACCAATTTCCCATGCATTTAATAAACTTTTATTATCAGCAGCATCTTTTGAATCTAAAAATGAGCCTTGAACAGAAAACTTTAGGATTTCTGATCCTTTAAAAATATTTCTATTTAAAAAAGATAATTTTCCAGAAATTCCAAGTTGCCGAATGTTAGAGTGTGTTAATTCAGTATTAAATCCAATTGAATATTTTTTAAGTGGGGTTAAGAAAATAGATGCTTCAAGCATATCATCTTCCAATTCAGTATATTTTATATCAACAGATCTAAAGTTATTTAAACCTCTTAAGTTTTTTCTGGTTAATTCGCGGGTTTCGTCTTTGTAAATAGAATTAGGTTCAATAAAAATTGAATTCAATAATATTTTAGGATTGTACTTTAATCTATCTTGTGCTAAAAATGAATAACCATTGTAATTAATACTGTCTTTAATAGGGTTTTCTTTTGTATTGTACGAGAAATCGGTATAAATATTTACTTTTTTTATTTTTTGAATTTTAAAAGGAAAAATTCCAATGCTATCATTAATAATAAGATCAATATCAGATTTATAATTAGCAGAATCAGCTTCAAATGTTATGGCATTTTTATTAAATCTGAAAATTCCTGAGTTTCTATATAATTTAGTCAATCTATTTTGTTCATTTACAAATGAAGCAAGTTTAAAGATGTTTTCTTTTTTTATGAAAGATTTATTTTTATGAATACGATATATTGAATCCAGAATTTCGGATTCGATAGTTGTTTTTATACTGTCAATAGTATAGGGTTTGTCTGTATTTATGTAATAATTAACTTCAGATTTTTTGTTTTTTATTAATTGTTCTTCGAAGGTTACTTTAACTTTAAAATATCCTTCATTGTAATAATGAAGTATTAAATTTTCAATAGTTTGTGTTGCTTTTTTGGCGTCAAAAATTACTGGAGGCTCTCCATTGTTTAGAAACCATTGATGTGTATTGTATTTAAAATTTCGAATTCCTCTGGCTTGCTTTTCTGAAAACACATTTTTTGTGAATTTATACCAATTAGGATTGGTTAATTTCCATTTTTCAAAATTTGTTTCAAAATTCTTATTCCCAACATTGTAGAAATGGAGAGGAAAAGGAACACCTAACACTAATTGATTAGGACGTTGAACAATATAATCTATTATTTCATTATCAACAATTTTCTTATCATTAACAATTACGGTATTTTTAGTAAGTAAATGTTTATTTTCAGGGATATACCTTACCGAATTACAAGATGAAAAACTATAAGATATACTTAATAAAATTATTAATATTATAATATTGTTTTTCAATAAATAAGAGTTTAAATTTGTTTCAAAAGTAAACCTTTTCAAGATATTATCAAATTACAATTTTTTATAATTAAAAACATGGGTTTAAGTAAAAATCAGTTAAAATTAATAACGAGCTTACAGCAAAAAAAGTATAGAATCAATTATAATTTATTTATTGCTGAAGGCACAAAAGTTGTCAACGAATTTTTAAATTCAAATTTTGAATTAGAGCAGCTTTTTTGTGTTGATAAATTGGCATATGAAAATATAGAAAAAGTGATCCTAATTTCTGAAGCTGAATTAAAAAAAATAAGCACACTTAAAACACCTAATAATGTACTGGGAATTTTTAAAATTCCTTTAAATGAATCTATAAAAAAAGAAGGATTAGTAGTTGCTTTAGATGAAATTAATGACCCAGGAAATTTAGGAACTATTATAAGATTGTGTGATTGGTTTGGAGTTGATCAGCTTATTTGTTCTACAAATACGGTTGATTGTTACAATTCAAAAGTAGTACAAGCCTCTATGGGGTCTTTAACAAGAGTCTCTATAATTTATGCGGATTTGGAAACTTATTTACAAAATATGGAACTACCTAAATATGCCTCATTAATGAATGGTGAGAATGTTTATAAAAGTAGTTTGCCTAAAAATGCAATATTGGTGATGGGAAATGAAGCTAACGGAATTAGTAATTCAATTTTAAAATTGTTAACGAATACCATTTCAATACCTAGATTTGGAAATTTACAGCAGACAGAAAGTTTAAATGTTGCAACTGCTACAGCAATTTTACTAAGTGAGTTTAAACGATAAAATATATTTTATTTTTAGTGAAAAGCGAATTTTATAAAAATGCCTCTAGTTCCAAAATAATCAATATTACCAGTCCATTGGCTGTTTGGGTCAGCATCTCTCACCAATTCGTTATTTATAGCAAAAACACCTCTAATAGATGGTGAAAAAATAAAGTATGGTAAATATAAATCAACTCCTACACCAACTTCATACATAAAATTATTTTTGGTCATTCTAAATTCTCCATCCAAATTATCATTAGGATTGTCTTGATTACTAGAAAAATTAAAATCGTACGAAACTCCACCAACTACATAAGGTCTCATATTATTTAACCTGTCTGCACTTAATTTTAGCAATAACGGAATTCTTAAATAAGTGCCGTTTACCTCTCTTGTCTTAATATTGTCATTACCTTCAATATGAGTAAATTTTAATATTTTGGTATTGCTTGAAAGTCCAGGTTCTAATCTTAAATTTATGTTTTTGTGTAATCGAAGATCTCCAATTAGCCCAACTTCAAAACCGGAAGAACTTGTAACGTTTATAAAAGTATCAGGTGTTAGATATGATATTTTAAAATCTTTTTTGTTGAGCCCAAGGTAATAACCCCAATAAATTATTTGTTTGTCCCAGTTTTGTTTATATTGAACAATATCTCTTTTTTGAGCAGTACTATTATTCAATATGAAGAAACATAAAATAGTAGTTACAAAAACTTTTTTCATCTATTATTTTTTTGCTATATAAATTGAAGCAACCCCAAAAGTTTGAGGTTTGTTTTCAATAGCTATAAACCCAATTTTTTGTAAAATATTGTTGAAAGCTTCTCCATAAGGAAATGCAGCTGCGGAATCTGATAAATATTTATAAGCTGATTTGTCTTTCGAAAATAATTTACCTATTAAAGGTAAAATGTTTTTTGAATAAAATGTGTATCCTTGCTTGTAAGGTGTTTTAGTAGGAATAGATGTTTCTAAAACAGCAAAAGTGCCACCTATTTTTAAAACTCTGTATATTTCTGATAAACCTTTTTCTAAATTTTCAAAATTACGAACTCCAAAAGCAACTGTAATAGCATCAAATGAATTGTCTTCAAAAGGAATTTTTTCTGAATCACCAAATACCATTTCAATCGTATTATTTAGATGTAATTTTTCAATTTTTTTTCTTCCAACTTCAAGCATTCCTTCAGAAATATCCAATCCAATTATTTTTGAAGCTTTTGTTTTAGTTAAATTAATTGCTAAATCACCTGTTCCAGTTGCAATATCTAAAATTGAATCGGGATTTGTATTTCCAATTATTTTAACAACTTTATTACGCCATTTCACATCAATTCCAAAAGATATAACACGGTTTAAACCGTCGTATTCTTTAGAAATGGTATCAAACATTTTTGCAACTTGCTCTTTTTTACCAAGTTCAGAATTTTTATAGGGTTTTACTTTTTCACTCATAAATAGTTAGTAATTTACAGCTACAACTTGACTAATTTTTCCTGGTATTAGTTGTTTTAACATGTTTTCAATACCGTTTTTTAATGTAATTGTTGACGAAGGACAACCGCTGCAAGCACCTTGTAAAATTACATTTACTGTTTGTGTAGTTGCATCGTAGGATTGAAATGCAATATTTCCTCCATCAGCAGCCACTGCAGGTTTTACATGCTGATCTAAAAGATCAATTATTTGTTTTGAAACATCGTCAAGGTTCGTTGGTGTTTCTGTAATTGTTTGAATAGCTGGTTGTTTAGCGGTTGATGAAACAATAGGTTTTCCATCCGCTATATATTGTCTTATAAAGCTTCTTAGTTCAATAGTTATTTCTCCCCATTCAACGGTTTCTAACTTTGTGATTGAAACATAATTTTCAGAAATAAATACTTCTTTTACAAATGGGAAATTAAATAATTCAATTGCTAAAGGTGATTCTTTAGCATTTTCAATAGTTTTGAATTCGAAATCTGTTTCAACTAATTTTTTATTTGCAACAAATTTTTGAACTAAAGGATTTGGTGTTGATTCTGCATAAACTTCAGCAGGAATTTTTTGGTGAGGTTCATTTTCTTCTAAAACCAAAACACCTGGATTGTTTAAGTAAATTTCTATTTGCTCTTTTAGTTCTTCCTCAACATCACTCCATTCAACAATGTTAAATCGTTCAACAGCTATAAAGTTTGCTGAAATAAATACCTTTTTTACAAATGGTAAATGAAATAATTGTTGAGCCAACGGCGAATTTTTAGCTTCATCAATATTATTAAATTGGTAACTTCCACTAATTAAAACTGTGTTTGCAGTGAATTTTATAATTGTATCTGTAGTCGTTTTTTCTATTCTTAAAGAAATTGCTTCCATTTTTTTTAAAATTATTTGTGCAAAAGTACTAAAACATACTTAATGTATTGGGTTGAAAATAAAAAACGCCTCAATTTTGAGGCGTATACTATAAATAGAATGTTATAAATTATATATTTAATACAAGTGTTGCTGTAAATTTTGAAGTATCAAAATTTAAATCAACCGGATTAATTTGATTAACTGGATTATCACGATTATCAAAGTTATGTTGAGGGTAAAAATCTCGGGATGAAGTGTTTGTAGATTTTTGATATGCAAAATCTATTTTCCCACCTCTAAATTTATAACCAGCCCCCAATGAAAATCCTTTTATGTCATCAGAGTTTAAAGCGTTTTTATAAGGACTTTTGTCAATGTGATAACCACCTCTAATAGAGATATCAGCAAAACGCCATTCAGTACCAATACGTAATTGTCCAGTACTTTTTAAATCGGAATTAAAAGCTGCGTTTTCGACTGAAAATCCAGGGCTATTTATTTCTATATTGCTATAATTTTTGTAAATATAATCAATACTAATTAAGCCTTGTTTTTCAAAAATATATGCAAAACTACCTGTTAATTTATTGGGAGTTCTTAATTTATAATCATAACCGTTATTACCTGAAAAATCAGTTTGAGTGCTTATGTTATTTTCAAATATATTTACATCATACTCAATAAATTTTTCAGAAAGATTATACCAAACAGGTGATTGATAGGCCAATCCGAAACGAATATTTTCACTTGGTTTAGAAATAAAACCAAGTGAAAATGAATAACCGTTACCATAGGTTAATAACTCTTGAGTTTGAGATACATCAAAAGTGTTTCCATTGCCATCATTATTATATTCTTCTATAAGTGCACTTTGATAATATTCTAAATTATAAGTATTAATAGATGCTCCAACATATAAATTATCCCTGTATTGTGAAGCGATAGTAAAAGTGTATTTATTATTTTTTCCATCGGTAAAGTTTTCAAAATACTGACCATCTGAATTCCCATATACAACAGTAGGATCATAAATATCTGAGATTGGTGCAAAACTACTATTGCCACTTGCCAACCAAAGACCTTTAAAATCATTAACAATACTATAATTAAAACCTAATGCAAGGCTACTCCAATCAGAATTACGATTGGTATTAAATACAAATACACCACCAGCTTGCGATAAGTTTGTATAATCATTATCTGTCAATTCACTTGTTCCGTAAAAAGAAGATGTTGTTTTAATATTTCTAATATTTAATGAAGCGGCAAATTCACTTTTTAAAAATACAGCTGCACCAGCAGGATTTGTTTCAAGGGACGATAAATCACCACCTAAAGCTCCAAATGCTCCACTCATAGCATTATACCGAGCTGTTCCGTTAATGTTTTCTTTTGAAAATAGCACACCAATATCATTATAACTTAAAGTTTGTGCGTTAGAAATATAAGCAACACTTATAAGCATTACTGTAAAATATAATTTTTTCATGATGTTTTGTTTTTAATTGCGAGTTGAACTTCTTCTAGACGAACTACTTCCAGATGAACTACTTCCAGATGATCTAGGAGAAGAACTTGCAGAACTATTACTTCTATTTATAGAAGAATTATTATTATAGGTCGAGGAACTCCTATTATTTGTAGTTGTATTTTTTGTTTGCTTTATAGGTGCACGTTTTTCATTATTATTAATTGTTCTGTTTCTAGTGGTGTAATTTCTATTTGTTGAAGGTTGTGAGCGGGTATGAGCAATATTTCTATTGGTTCTTGTACCACTAGAGCTTCTTGTATTGGTGCTCCTTATAGGTTGTCTGTAATTTCTAGTAGTTGAATTTATTGAAGAATTTCTTGTATTTGAACTTCTAGAAGTATCATTAACTCTTTTTGAAGTTGAATTTACATTTCTTATACTAGTTTGTCTTGTTACAGTACTTCTTCTATTTGCTATTGGTGAAGTAGTTGCATTTGATCGTCTTGTATTCGTATTATAAGTTGTTCTTTTTCCGTAATGGTCATATCTATTATATGGAATAGAATTATTGTAATAATCATAACCGGAATAATAGTCATAATAAGGATAATAACTTCCATAATAGCCAAATTGGTAAAAAGGAGTATTATAGCCATAGTAATAATATGGATTATTAAACCTCCAAGGTGAATAATAATTAGAATAGTATGGGTAATAATTATTATAGGAATAGTAAAAAGGACTATACCAGTAATAATCAGAACTTGCATAACCAGAATTTAAAGTAATTACCACATTATCAGTATACTCCCAAGGAGCATTATTATCGTTATAAATAGTGTCGTTATTAACTTTAGCATCTTCATAATAATAATCATCAATATTCGTAAAGGTGTCATCTTTATTTATATATTGAAGATCTTCAAGTTGACGAGAAAAATAATTTTTATCAAAATTAGCGTTGTTTTCAACAATAACTACTTCTTGTTTATTTTGATTGTTAGAAGAATAATAAATACCATCATCATCATTATTGTATGCACTTTGATAAGTACCACAAGAATATAAACTTACCATTAGTACTAATAAAAGACTAATTTTTGAGTTTTTTCGGTTAATTATTTTTGAAACTTCCATAATCAGTTGTAATTTTTATTGTTGAACTATTTAAAAAGAATTAGTTTTGTCGAAATTAATCTTTTTATTACAAAAATATGCAATATTTATGCCAAACCTTTAATTATGAGTAAGAAATTAACAAAGAGAGAAGATGACTATTCTAAATGGTATAATGAACTAGTTGTAAAGGCAGATTTAGCCGAAAATTCAGGTGTGAGAGGTTGTATGGTTATTAAACCATATGGTTATGCTATTTGGGAAAAAATGCAAGCTGAATTGGATAAAAAGTTTAAAGAAACAGGTCATGAAAATGCATATTTTCCATTATTTATCCCAAAATCATTTTTAAGTAAAGAGGCAGCTCACGTTGATGGATTTGCAAAAGAATGTGCAGTTGTAACGCATTACCGACTTAAAAATGCTGAAGATGGAAGTGGATTAATTGTTGATCCAGAGGCTAAATTAGAAGAAGAATTAATAGTTCGCCCTACTTCAGAAACCATTATTTGGGATACCTACAGAAGATGGATTGAATCATACAGAGATTTACCTTTATTAATTAACCAATGGGCAAATGTTGTGCGTTGGGAAATGCGTACTCGATTATTTTTACGTACTGCTGAATTTTTATGGCAAGAAGGGCATACTGCTCACGCAACTAAAAATGAAGCGGTTACGGAATCAGAATTGATATTAGATATTTATGCTGAATTTGCCGAAAAGTACATGGCAATGCCCGTAATAAAAGGATTGAAAACTGAGAGTGAACGCTTTGCGGGTGCTGTTGAAACATACTGTATCGAAGGTTTAATGCAAGATGGAAAAGCTTTACAAGCCGGAACTTCTCATTTTTTAGGTCAAAATTTCGCAAAAGCATTTGATGTTCAATTTACTTCAAAAGAAGGAAAACGGGAGCATGTTTGGGCAACATCCTGGGGTGTTTCAACTCGATTAATGGGAGCTTTAATTATGACGCACTCAGATGATTTAGGGTTGGTATTGCCTCCAAATCTAGCACCAATTCAGGTTGTAATAATTCCTATTCATAGAAATGATGAACAATTAGAAGCAATTTCAGTAAAAGTTAATGAAATTGTAAAAGAGTTACGTATGAAAGGAGTTTCAGTTAAATTTGATAACAGAACAACGTACAAACCAGGTTGGAAATTCGCTGAATATGAATTAAAAGGAGTTCCATTAAGAATTGCAATGGGTCCAAGAGATTTAGAAGAAGGAACACTTGAAATTTCCCGTAGGGATACACTAGAGAAGAAAAATATTTCTCAAGATAATGTAGTTAGTTATGTAGTAGAAACATTAGAAGAAATCCAAAATAATTTATTTAATAAAGCTCTAAATTATAGAGAATCTCATATTACAGAAGTAAATACGTTTGAGGAATTTAAAGATGTTTTAGAAAATAAAGCGGGGTTTGTTTCAGCACATTGGGATGGCACAAAAGAAACTGAAGAAAAAATTAAAGATTTAACAAAAGCAACCATAAGATGTATTCCTTTAAACAATAAAATTGAAGAGGGAAAGTGCGTATTTACTGGGAAAATGTCTACTCAAAGAGTTTTATTTGCAAAAGCTTATTAATTTTTTAAAAAAAGTTTTGCAGATAAGAAAATAGTTGTATTTTTGCATCCGCAATGACGAAATACTGTCATCATAAAAAATGTAACGGTCCGTTCGTCTAGGGGTTAGGACGCATGGTTTTCATCCATGTAACAGGGGTTCGATTCCCCTACGGACTACAAGTAATTAATTAAAAAATTAAAAATGGCAAATCACAAGTCAGCATTAAAGAGAATTAGAGCAAATCGTGTTAAGCAATTAAGAAATAAATATCAGCATAAAACAACTCGTAATGCTGTAAGAGATTTACGTGCTGTAACTGAAAAGAAAGATGCTGAGGAGTTATTTCCAAAAGTAGTTTCAATGCTTGATAGATTAGCAAAAAAGAATGTTATTCACAAAAATAAGGCAAGTAATTTAAAATCTAAATTAGCAAAGCACATAGCTGCAATTTAATTTTAATTCACAATATATTTTAAAAAACATCCTATTAAGGATGTTTTTTGTTTTATAACAATTTCAAAAAAGGCACTTTCATAAGTATATAAAAACTTGTATATCAGCTAAATAAGTTGTATTTTAGATAGAATCAAACCCCGAAAACGAGCCGAACACTCAAAAATCGGGG